>Ga0079997_116673_pt1 | contig 29280 bp, 33 predicted proteins | sample PerSpoCPS_CMetaG_FD_69200 | JGI IMG/M metagenome (GOLD analysis project Ga0079997, IMG submission 69200) | Archaeal communities from Yellowstone National Park, Wyoming, USA - Perpetual Spouter C (PS_C) MetaG (SPADES assembly) (version 2) | ecosystem: Environmental > Aquatic > Thermal springs >... | reverse complement strand
ACACCCCCGCCACCCGGAGGGCTAGGGTGGTCCTGGCGTACCGCTTCCCTCGCCTAAGGTCCTGGTAAAGGAGCTTTAGGGGATGCCGGGCCAGAAAGCCGAAGAGGCCTAGCAGGAAAAGCCCTAAGGTGTGGGGCCCTGGGCTCAGGAGGAGGCCCAGGAGGAGGGGCTCGAGGGTGAACCCCCAGCCCCCGTGCTCCGTGGGGAGGGCCACGGACTTCAAGGGAACGCTCGCGGTCGCACGCATACGCACCTTAAGTGTAAAGAAGGGGGCCAGGGGACCCTCTGTACCGGCGGCTGAAGCTCCAGGCCGCCAGGGAGGGCGAGACCCTCCGGGAGCTGGTGATCCGCTACCTAGAGGAGGGGCTGAGGCGGGGGGGGTCTCCTGGGCCTCGGCCCCTACCGCGGGTCCTCGAGGCCGGGCGGCGCATCCCCGTTCGCACCCACGAGGAGCTTTGGGGCCTGCTGGAGGAAGAGGGTGGACCTGCTGGACCTTAACGTCTAGTTCGCCCTCTTGGTGCCCGAGCACCCCTTCCACCCCCGGGCCCGGGCTTACTGGGAGGAGGCTTCCGATCCCTTCCTGGCCCGGGTCACGGCCTTGGGCTTCCTCCGCCTCCTGACGAACGCCAAGGCCATGGACGGCAAGCCCTTGGGTGTGAGGGAAGCCTGGGAGGTCTATCGGGAGCTCCGCTTAATCGGGGGTTCCTCTTTTGGTAGAACCCGAGGGCCTGGCCGACCTGGTCCGTGGGGGGGCTTTCTCCCCGGCTCTGGACCGACGCCTATCTGGCGGCCTTCGCCCTGGCGGGGGGCCACCGCTTGGTGACCTTTGACCAGGACTTTCTGCGCTTTCCCGGGCTGGAGGTCCTTCGCCTTTTCCCTTGACCCCGGTCATGGACGGCCTAGCGCGCCGCCTCCCTGGGAGGTGGAGGTGAACGAGGCCCCACGCGATCTGCGAACCCTGCATCGGCGTGAAGGACCGCTCGCGCCAGGAGGCCTGGCGCCAGGTCCAGGCATACGATCCGGCCGCACCAAGGCCTTGTCTTCAAAGAGCTGCACCATCCCGCCTCCTTTCCTTGGGACACTTCGCCCTAGGCCTACGCTTTCTCACTGCTGTGGACTCTTCCATGACGTGGGTCAAGCCGGACCCAGAGGGCCTCGCTGGGCTGGCACACCCCTCGGAAGGCACAAACGCTGCAAGCGCCATTGCAACCGAGAGGTTGGACGTAGCCCCGGGCCGCGAGCTTTTCCAGGAGGAGGGCCGCCGTTTCTGGCCTCAGGCCCAGGGCCTGGGCCAGCTGGGAAGCGGTCTTGGGCGTGGCGAGAAGTGCGAGGGCTTCCTGGATCATGGCAGGAACCGGCTCGCCAGGAAGGCGAGGAGATAGGCCACGAGGAGCTGGTAGGCCACGGCGAGAGCGGCCCAGCGGGGGCCCACCACCTGGCGCAGGGCGGCCAGGGTAGCCACGCAAGGGGTGTAGAGGAGGACGAAGACCAGGTAGGCCAGGGCCCCCTGGGGGCCCACGGCCCCCTTTAGGGCCGCTTGGAGGGGCGTGGGCTCGAGGGGAGGCAGGAGGCTCGGGGGGGCGAGAAGGGCGAAAAGCCCCTGCAGGGTACCGGAAAGGGCTCCCAAAAGCCCCTCGGCCAGGGCTCTAAGCCCCTCGGCGAGCCCCAGGGGGTTCAGGGCCTCGGCCCCCAGGAAACTCACCCCCAAGGCCCCCACCACCACCTCCTTGGCCACGAACCCGGGCACCAGGGCCCCCACCAGCCGCCAGTCGCCCACGCCCAAGGGGGTGAAGAGGGGCGTAAGGGCCTGGGCCAGGAGGGCGTAGGGGGTGGACCCGGCCAGGGGCAGGTGGAGCAGGGCCCAGATGAGGAGGACCGCCAGCAGGATGGGCCCCCCAGCCCCCCGAACGAAGCTTCCAGTGCGAGCCAGGGAGAGGCGGAGGAGAAGCTTCGCAGGGGGGAAGCGGTAAGGGGGAAGCTCCATGGCGCCCTCGCCCGCTCCCGCCCCGAGGACCCTCCCCAGGAGGAAGGCGGTGAGGAGGCCCGTGGCCAGGCCGAGGAGGTAGAGGCCGAAGACCACCAAGGAGGCGCGCTCGGGAAAGAAGGCGTAGGCGAAGAGGGTGAAGACGGGAAGCCGGGCGCCGCAGGCCAGGAAGGGGATGGCCAGGGCCACCCGCAGGCGGTCTAAGGGGTGGGAAAGGGCCCGGGCGGCGTAGACCGCGGGCACGTTGCACCCGAAGCCCAGCACCAAGGGGATGAAGGCCCTCCCGGGAAGGCCTGCCCAGGCCATGACCCGGTCGGCCACGAAGGCCATGCGAGCCAGAAAGCCGGAGGTCTCCAGGAAGGCCAGGGCCAGGTAGAGGAGGAAGAGGACGGGGGTGAAGGAGAGGACCGTGCCCACCCCCGCCACCACCCCTTCCGCCAGGAAGGAGCGGAGGAGGGGGGGAAGGGGAAGGGCCAGGGTCCAGCCCGCCAGCACCTCCTGGGCCCGGCCCAGGAAGTCCACCCAGGGGGCGGAGAGGGCGAAGGTGAAGCGGAAGGCGAGGAAGAGGGCGAACAGGAAGAGGGGAAGGCCCAAGAGGGGGTGGAGGACCAGGCGGTCCAGCCTCTCCGTGAGGGAGGGCGGGGCCTCCTTGCGGCGCGCGGCCCGGCGGTAGACCTCCTGGGCCTTGGCATAGCGGGCCTCGAGGGCCAGGAGGTAGGGGTCAAGCCCCTCCTTTAAGAGCCGTTCCCGCTCCTCTTCGGCGCGCCTCTGGGCCTCCTCGGGCAGGGGCACCTCTTCCCCCAGGAGGGCGAGGAGGGCGAGGGCCCGGCGGGCGGGATGGGGGATAAGGGGCTCAAGCCGGGCCAGGGCCTCCTCCAGGGGAGGAGGGTAGCGCACGGGAGGGTTAGGAACCCGGGCGGCTAGGGCTTTCTCCAGAACCCCCTCCACCCGACCCCGGGCGGCCACCGCGCCGGCCACGGGAAGGCCCAGGGCCTCCTCCAGGGCGGCGAGGTCCAGCTCCAGGCCCTTGGCCTTGGCCTCGTCTAGGAGGTTCACCACCAGGGCGGTGGGAAGGGCGAGCTCCATAACCTCGAGGGCCAGGACCAGGCTCCGCTCCAGGTTGCCCCCGTCCAGGACCAGAAGGAGCCGGTCAGGGGGGTCTCTTAGGAGCTCCTTTAGGACCAGGGCCTCCTCGGGGGAGGTGGGGAGGAGGCTGTAGGTGCCGGGGAGGTCTACCAGCTCCACCTGGGCCTCCCCCAACCGCAGGTAGGCCGAGAGCCTTTCCAGGGTGGTGCCAGGCCAGTTGCCCACCTCGAGGCCCGCTCCCGCCAGGGCGTTGATGAGGGAACTTTTCCCTGTGTTGGGATTGCCCACCAAAGCCCAGCGCTCCACGGCCTTGAGGACCGGGTTGGGAACCTCGCAGCGGGGGCAGCTCACGCTTCCTCCAGGGGTTCCACCAGGACCTGGCTGGCCTCGCTCCGCCTCAGAAGAAGGAAGGTGTCCCCGGCCCGCACCTCCAGGGGGTCCCCGAGGGGAGCCTTCAGGAGAACCTCCACCACCGCTCCGGGCCTCAGGCCTAGGGCGAGAAGCCGCCGCCTCTCCGCAGGCACCCTAAGGACACGGGCGCGAGCGCCGGGGGCAAGGTGGGTCAGGGAAGGCATAGACGTCACCTAAAGGGGAGGGTAAACCCAAGGAGGATGAAAGTCAAGTATTCCGGTCGGATAACATGATTTGCTAATAGGAAGCGTTAACGTTTAACCAAGCTCTCAAGGGCCCCGGGGTCCGGCACCTCCACCCGTCGCCCTAAAAGGCGGATGAGCCCCCGGCGGTAAAGCTCCCCCAGGTTGCGGGAAACGGCCTCCGGGACGGTGCCCAAGAGGGCGGCCAGCTCTGGGTTAGTGGGCAGGCGAAACCCCTGGCCCTCCGCTTCCAGCCGCTCCAGAAGAAACTCCGCTAGCCTCTCCCGCACCTCGTGGAAAACCAGGCGGTCCAGGAGGTGGAGGAGCTGCCCCTGCCGTCGGTCCAGGTACCGGAGAAGAGCCCGGGCCAGAGGGGGCCTCGCCTCCAAAAGCTGGAAGAAGCGGTCCTTGGGAATGGCCAGCACCTCGCTCTCCTCCATGGCCTCGGCGCTGGCGGGGTACGTGGGCCGGTCCAGGAAGAGGGCCACCTCGGCCAGGACCCGGCCCGGCCCCTCCGTGTGCAGGACCACCTGCTTCCGCCCCTCGCGGTCCAGCTTGTAGACCTTGATGAGCCCCCGCTGGACCACGTAAAGGGCGCGCACAGGCTCCCCCTCGAGGAAAAGCACCTCTCCCCTATCCAGCTGCAAGGGCCTGGCTTCCCGGCGGAGGGCCTCGAGGTCCTCCGGGGAAAGCTCGCGGAAGAGGGGCACCTGGGCCAGCTCCATCCTCACCCCTTGAGGGCTTCCAGCCTGGACCGGGCCTCCTCCAAAAAGGGCTCCAGCCTCAGGGCGCGGGCGTAGGCCTCCCTGGCCACCTCCTTGTACCCCAGGGCCTCGGCCAGCTCGCCAAGGCGCAGGAGGCCGGAGAGGGCCCGCTCCTGGAAGTAGGCCCGCTCCGCCTCGGCCCACTCCCCATAGGGATCGTCCCCGAAGAGGGGGCCCTTGTAGAGCTCCAGAGCCTGGCGCAGGGTCTTGAAGGCGGCGAGGCCCTCCTCCAGGTCGGCACGGCGCATGAGCTCCTCAAAGCGCTCAAAGTCCAGAAAGCGCCTCTCGGGGAGCCTCAGCCGGTAGTACTCCCCTTCCCGCTCCACGATCCCGGGCAGCCTCTTCCGCAGGTGATAGACCAGGGCGTAGACCTCCTGCCTGGCCTTCTCTGGGGGCTCTTCGGGAAAGAAGGCCTCCGCCAGATCATCCACATAAAGGGCCCGGTCCTTGTGGACCAGGAGAAGCTTGAGGAGCCGGTAAGCCCCCGCCCGCCCAAAGTCCTTAGGCCCAAGCTCCTTTCCCCTATGGCGCACCCGAAACTCCCCCAGGGCGTAGACCTCCAGCTCAGGGACCTCCTTGGCCTCGCCTTTAGGGAAGAGGAGGGGAGCGGCCAGGCGCTCCAGCCAGAGGGTAGGGGCCGCCGGGGCCGTGGGCGGTTTGGGAGGGCGGGCGTGGAAGAGGGTTTCCACCGCCACCACCTGGCCGTGGGCCCAAAGGGGCAGGCAGATCCGGGGCCGCCCCTCAGCCTCAGGGCAGTCGCGCAGGCCGTTCTTGAGGCCCACCACCTCTCCCTTCCAGGCAGGGCAGTCCCGCATGGCGCAAGGGGGCGTCCAACCCACCTCCAGGATGCGCCCTTCCCGCTCCACCAGGCGCACACCGGTGGCCCCCGCGAAGCTTCGGACCTCCTGCAGAAGGGTGTGAAGGGCCTGGGACACCTCACCCCGGTGGAGATGGCGGCCTACGGCCTCGAGGCCCTGGCAACCCTGAAGCCTGGGGAAAAGCTTCTCGTCCACCAGGTGCGCCGCCCCATCCACCTCCTGGCCCGCCTGGAGGAGGAAGGGCACGCCTACGCCCTTAAGGACCTGGGCCCTGGGCAGGTGAAGCTCTTGATTCGGAAAGGGGGCTGATGGGCTTCCGGCACTTTCTCTTCGTCCGGGCCTCCCTCTTCTACCTGGTCTACGCCGCTTTTCTGGGAACCCTCTTCTACCTCTTCCCCGGCCTGGCAGGCCCCTTTCGCCCAAGCCACGTCCACGCCGGCCTGGTGGGGTTCTTCCTGCAAATGGTCATGGGCGTGGCCTACTGGATGATGCCCAGGCCCGGGGGGCTCAGGCAGGACCGCCTGGAGGGGCTCACCTTCGCCCTTCTCAACGCGGGCCTTCTCCTCCGGCTATCCCTGGAGCCCTTTTTCTTAACCGGGCACGAGGGCCTGAGGCCCTGGCTGGCCCTCTCAGGAGCCCTCCAGCTCCTGGCCACGCTGGTCTTCGCCTTCGCCATGAACCAGCGGGTGGTCACCGCCGATATGCTGAGGAAAATGCGCGAAGCGCGGGAAAGGAGGAGGAGATGACCGAAACCAGGTTGGAGGAAGCCCTCTTGGAGCTGCCACCCCTTCCGGAGGAGACCTTCGCCGAGCTCCTGGCCTTTGGAGGCCTGGACGAGAAGGCCAGGCGGGCCATGCGCCTCGAGGCCGAGCGCCTTCTGGAAGGGGCGGCCGCCTTCGTGGCCGGGGTGTACGACCACCTAAGCCGCCACCCGGGCACGGCCAAGGCCCTGGGCTGGGAGGGCCGGGTGCCCGAGGAGGAGCTCTACGTGCGCCGGGCCTTCTTCGGCGCCTGGTTTGGCCGCACCATCGGGGTGGACACCTCGGCGGAGTTCGCCCGGGAGGTGTACCGGGCGGGGCTCTGGCACGGGGGGCTGGGCCCCAAGCGGGCCCACATCCCCCCGGAGTACGTGGGCCTGTCCTTCGCCATGGTGGCCCGCTACGTGGCGGAAAGGGTGGGGGACGTGCGGCCCTGGTTGGTCTACCTCTCGGCCCAGGAGGAGGTCATGCGCAAGGGCTACGAGGCGGCCATGGCCCTGAAGGAAGGGGGCGCCAGGGTCCGGTTTCAGGCCCTGGGCCTGGCCCACCCGGCCCAGCCCGAACCCCTGGAGCTCAGGGCCGCCACGGCGGGCGAGGCCCTGGCCAAGGTCCTGGCGGTGAACCCTGGTCTCCGGGACGTGGCCCTGGAGGGGGCCCCGGGCGAGGAGGAGGTGGGCTTATGGACCGAGGCCAGGCTCCTCTGGCGCCTCCGCCCCCGCTGGACCCTGTTGCTGAACGGCAGAGACGTGCGCTACCTCAAGGGCCTGGCGACACCGGTTCGGGAAGGGGACGGCCTCACCCTCCTTCCTCCAGGGCGTTGAGATGACTCAGGTCATGGCCTAGGCCCGGGGTGCCCGGCAGGCTGAAGACGTGATCGTCACCAGCAAGAACCGCACCATTCCCCTCTCCATCCCCAGGGGCTTCTTCTTCCTGGGCGAGGGGTTTCTCCTGGCCTTCGCCCTGCTCTTCGCCCTCCACCCGGAGGCCCTCGCCGTCCCCCGGCATCCCCTAGGCCTGGCCATGGCCCACCTCTTCCTCCTGGGGTTTGGGGTCGGGGTCCTGCTGGGGGCCATGCACCAGCTGGTGCCCGTGATCCTCGAGGCCCCCCTCTACCGGCATAGGTGGGGCTACCCCGTCATGCTCCACTGGGGCCTGGGCGTGGCCCTCCTGGTCACAGGCTTCGCCTGGAACCCGGCCCTGGTTCCCGGGGATGCCGTCCGCCAAGCCCTCTCCCGCATCCCCGGGGTGGAGGAGGTCCAGGTAGAGCTGACCTTTGACCCGCCCTGGACGCCTGCCCGCCTATCCGAAAAGGCGCGGCGGGCCCTGGGTTGGGGCTGACCACGGGTTCCCATCCTCAAAGCCCGTCCCCCGGCCTGTAGGATGGGCCTGTAGGATGGGTAGAATGATGGGGAGGCGCGCCGTGATCTTTGGTCTTGTGTTGGCCATCCTCCTGGCCTTTTTCCTCATCAACGCGCCCTCCCTCAGCCAGCTGGCCTACGCCTGGTACTACCAGAGGCGCGTACCCCTCCTGCCCGCCTACTCCGGCCCCCTTAAGACCCGGCTTCTGGTCCTCGCCCCCCACCCCGACGACGAGAGCCTGTGCTGCGCGGGGCTGATCCAGAGGGTGCTGGCCAGCGGAGGGGAGGTCTACCTGGCCTGGATGACCCTGGGAGACGGGTTCCAGTGGGACGCCGCCCTCCTAGACCGTACCCTGAGGCCAAAACCGGAAGACCTTAAGCGCCTGGCCCTACGCCGCCTTCAGGAGGTCAAGGCGGCGGCCCAGGCGCTGGGCGTGCCGGAAAAGAACCTCTACTTCCTGGGCTACCCGGACCGGGGGCTCCTCCACATGTTCCTGGAGAGCTTTTACACCCCCTACCGCTCCCGGGCCACGGGACTGAACCACGTGGCCTATCCCGAAACCCTTAACCCGGGCGCGCCCTACACGGGAGAAGCCTGGGAGGAGGACCTGCGGCGGGTGCTTAAGGCCGTGGGGCCGGACCTGGTTCTGGCCCCGGCCCCGGAGGACGCCCACCCCGACCACCGGGCCACCGCCTACATGGCCATGCGGCTTCTGGGGGAGCAGGAGGCCCTGGACAGGCTCCGCTTTTACGTCATCCACGGAGGGCTGGAGTGGCCTCTCCCCAAAGGGCTCCATCCGGGGCTTCCCCTCGAGCCCCCGCCTCGAGGCCGCCACCTCCCCTGGGAGCGCCTCGACCTGAAACCCAACGAGGTGGCCGGGAAACTCCAGGCCCTGAAGGCCCACCGGAGCCAGATGGAGGTCCTGGGGCGCTTCATGGAGGCCTTCGTCCGGACAAATGAGCTCTTCACCAGGCCCCCCAAGGAAGCCCCGGAGTAAGGCGCCGTTACCTCCATGTAACCTTCCCCTCCTACCCTTGAGCTGTCCAAGGGGAAAGCCCCCGAGGACAGAAGGAGGCGACCATGAAGAAGACCGTGTTGGCAGGCATCGGCGCTTTGGCTCTAGGCCTTCTGGCCCTGGCCCAGACAGGCAAGGGGAAGGTGGAGACCCAGAACCCCAGTTACCCGGGCTCCATCCCAGTCCAGGAGAGGGGGATGGGCGAGAAGGACGAGGCCCAGGCTCTCCAGGCCATGGCCAGGATCACCCCGGAACAGGCGGTGAGGGCGGCCCAGCAATACCTCAACACCTCGGCCAGCCCCGCCAAGGTGGCCTTAGGCAACGAGAACGGCTACCTGGTCTGGGAGGTGGTCATCGGCGGCCAGGAGGTCAAGGTGGACGCCGGCACCGGGCAGGTCCTCCACAAGGAGGTCTACGGCCAGGAGGAGGACCACGAGGATAGGGGCAACCAGGAAGACCACGGTCAGGACGGCGAGGAGTCCGGCGAGTAGCGATTAGGGAAAAGGAAGGCCCGGGGGCTCCCCGGGCCTTCCCCCCTCAGGAGGCAAAATGAACAAGCTCGTAACCCTCATCGCTCTTGGGTTGGCCCTAGGCCTGGCCTGGGCCGAGCCCCTGCCCAAACTCACCTTCTGGGAGGCCGCCCAGCTGGCCCAGCGCCACCTGAAGGCCGCCACGCCCCCCGAGGAGATCAGCCTCTCGTGGAAGAAGGGGCGGCCCGTCTACGGCGTGGACCTGGCCAGGGGAGCCTATCTGGTGCAGGTCTACGTGGATGGCCAGAGCGGGAACATCCTTGGCCTCAAGCCTCTCAAGGAGCGGGCCCTGGGCGCCAGAGCCTGGCTCAAGGGGCCTCCGGCCCTGCCCCTCGCCGAGGCTATAGCCCAGGCCCAAAAGGCCCTTGGCACCCAGAAACCGCCCGCTGAGGTGGCCTACCAGATCGTTGGAGGCCGCCCAACCCTCCTGGTAGACCTGAGCCAGCAGGTGGTCCTGGACGCCCAGACGGGCCAAGTCCTGGCCGTGCGCCCCTTGGACCGGTAGGCCGCCCCAGAACCCCCATGCGCACCCTAAGCCAAGCTTCCCTCAAGGCCCTCCGCACCTGGCCCGCCCTCCCCAGCCTCCTCTTCGCCGCCCTGCTTCTTGGGGTCCAACAGGGATGGCTCTCCTCCCTGGACAGCGGGCTCTTGGCCTGGTTTCACCTGATTCGCAACCCCTTCTTGGACGCCCTGGCCCTGGACCTCACCCGCTCGGCTTCCTGGCCCTTCATGAGCCTCCTGGTTCTGGCCATCCTCGTCTGGGCGTGGCTGAGCGGACGGGACGCTCGCCCCTTCCTGACCGCCGTGGCGGGGACCGAGGCCCTCAACCTCCTCACCAAGTGGTTGGTGGCCAGGCCCCGCCCCGACCTCTTTCCCAGGCTGATCCACGAGAGCGACTTCGGTTTTCCCTCGGGGCACACCATGGCCAGCCTGGCCCTGGTGCTGGCCTTGGCCCACCTGGCCCAGGATCGCCCCAGGACGCGGAGATGGATCCTGGTCCTGGGCCTTCCCTGGGCCCTTCTGGTGGGCATCTCCAGGCTCTACCTCCAGGTCCACTACCCTACCGACGTGCTGGGCGGCTGGCTTCTCACTCTGGCCTGGCTGGGCGCCCTGAACCTATACTGGTGCCAGCGCCATGCGCCTTCTCGTAGTGGAGGATGACCCCCGGGTGGGCGCCCTGGTTCAGGAGGCCCTCGAGGCCGATGGGTACGCCGTGGACTGGGCCAAGAGCGCCGAAGAGGCCCTGGGCCTGGTCCGGGCCTTTCCCTACGACCTGGTGGTCCTGGACGTGATGCTCCCCGGGATGGATGGCTTTACCTTCCTTGAAGCGCTACGCCGCCAGCACAAGCTCCCCGTCCTTATGCTGACCGCCAGAGACGCCACCGAGGACAAGGTGCGGGGTCTGGAGCAGGGGGCCGACGACTACCTGACCAAACCCTTTCACCTGCGGGAGCTCCGGGCCAGGGTGCGGGCCCTTCTCCGGCGGGCCCACGGGGAAGCGGCCAACCTGGTGCGCCGGGGCAGGCTCACCCTGGATCTCGAGGGCAAGCGGGTCTACTGGGAAGGCAAGGAGGTGCGCCTGTCGGGCCGGGAGTACGCCCTTTTGGAGTTCCTGGCCCTGAACGCTGGTGGCGTCTTCCCCAGGGAGGTGCTGTTGGAAAAGGTCTGGGCGGGCGAAGAGGGGGTGGACCCCAAGGTGGTGGACGTCTACATCTACCGCCTGAGGCAGAAGCTGGGACAAGGGGCCATTGAGACCGAGCGGGGCCTAGGTTACAGCTTCCGGGAATGAGCCTGCGCCTCCGCCTGACCTTCTTTTACGTGCTCTTTCTGGGTCTGGTGATGGCCGCGCTCGCCTTCGCCCTCCACCTGGGGGTCCGGGCCAGCCTCTACCGGGCCCTGGACGCCTCCTTGCAGGACGCCCTGGCCCTGGCCCAGGGGCTCATCAACCAGGAGGACCACACCGCCCACCTGGGGGAAGGGGAGGCCGGAGGGTGGCCGCCGGACCTGGCCCTCTTCCTGTTCCAAGAAGGCCGCCTGGTGGACCGCAAGGGGGTGAACCTCCCCCCTCCCCCAGCCCAGGCGGGGTGCTGGAGCCGGGGCGAGGTTCGCTACTGTGGGATCCGGCTGGAGCAGGGCTTCCTGGTGGCCGCCCGCTCGGCCGAGTGGGTGGAAGCCGCCTCGGACCGGCTAGACCGCCTTTTGGAGGTCGCCTTGCCCCTGGCCCTCCTCCTCTCCTTCGGCGCGGGCTACTGGCTTGCAGGGCAGGCTTTGGCCCCTCTGGATGCCCTGACCCTGAAGGCCCTGGAGCTCTCGGAGCGGCCCGATCCCAAAGCCCGCCTCCCCGAGCCCAGGAGCCGCGATGAGCTCCACCGCCTGGCCCGGGCCCAGAACCGGCTCCTCTCGGCCCTGGAGGCCCATCTGGAAAAGGAGCGCCGCTTCCTCCAGAACGCCGCCCACGAGCTCCGCACCCCCCTGGCCGCCCTGGTGGGGCGCTTGGAGCAGGCCCTGGAGCAGGACCCGCCGGCCCGGAGGCCCCTGGAGCGGGCCCGGGAGGCCTCCATAGACCTGTGGCGCCTCGTGGAGCGGCTCCTCCTCCTGGCCCGGGCCGAGCGAATGGGAGCCAAGGAGCCCGTGGACTTCGGAGCCGTGGTCCTCGAGGCCCTGGAGGAGGTGGAGACCAGGGGGAAGGCCCTGGAGCTGGACCTGCCCCACGCCCCCTGCCCTCTCAAAGGCGACCCCATCCTCCTGAAGGCGGCCGTGAGAAACCTTCTAGACAACGCCTTTAAGTTCGCCCGAAGCCGGGTCAGGGTAGGGCTCCGTTGCCAGAAAGGGATCCTTCTAGAGGTGGCCGACGACGGCCCCGGGGTCCCCCCGGGGGAAGAAGAGCGCATCTTTGAGGCCTTCCATCAGGCGAGTCCCGCCCACCGGAGCCAGGGTAGCGGCCTGGGCCTGGCCCTGGTCAGGAGGGTGGCGGAGCTTCACGGGGGGCGCGCGGTCTACAAGAGGCGAGGCGAGGGCGCCCTCTTTCTGCTGGAGCTACCGGGCGAGGCCTCGGGCGCCTGGCCTTGACACCAGGGAAAGGGCGGGCCTAGGATGGGCCAGGGACGGCCGTCCCCAAAGGCCTTGGATTCCAGGCTAAGCGGCAGAGAGAGGTCCCCATGCGCCCCTTAGACCCCCTCGCCCGCCCCAACCGCTACGATCTTCTGGCCGGGGCCGTAGCCCTGGCCCTTCTGGGCGGCTTCCTCCTGGCCTCGAGGGAGGCCCTGGGACCTTACACCCCCACGCCCATCTCCTTGGACCCCAGGTACCTGCCCGAGTACGCCCTCCGCACCGCCTTCCGCATGGGCGTCGCCCTCCTCCTCTCCACCCTCTTCACCCTGGTCTACGCCCCCTTGGCCGCCAAGACCCGGCTGGAACCCTTTCTCATTGCCGTTTTGGACATCCTGCAGTCCGTGCCCATCCTGGGCTTCCTGGCCGCCAGCGTGGCCGCCCTTTCCGGCCTCTTTCCCGGTAAGGCCCTGGGCTTTGAACTGGCCGCCATCTTCGCCGTCTTCACCTCCCAGGCCTGGAACATGGCCTTCAGCTTCTACCAGTCCCTGAAGACCCTGCCCCGGGAGCTGGAGGAGGCGGCCAGGCTCTACCGCCTCACGCCCCCCCAGCGTTTCCTGCGCCTAGAGCTCCCCTACGCCCTGCCCGGCCTGGTCTGGAACGCCATGATGTCCATGTCCGGCGGCTGGTTTTTTGTGGTGGCCTCCGAGGCCATCAGCGTGGGCAAGACCGAGGTGGACCTTCCCGGGGTGGGCTCCTACCTGGCCCGCGCCCTCGCCCAGGGGAACATGGAGGCCCTGGCCTACGCCCTCCTAGCCATGCTCCTCACCATCCTCCTCTACGACCAGCTCCTCTTCCGCCCCCTGGTGGCCTGGAGCGAGCGCTTTAAGTACGAGGAGCGGCCCGGGGAGGCCACGGCCAGAAGTTGGGTCCTGGACCTTCTCAGGCGGAGCCGGGCGACCCGCCGCCTGGGGGAGTGGCTGGCCGAGGCCCTTCTGGAGCGGGCCCTCCGCTTCCACCCCCCCAGGGCCCTGGGGCTTCCCCCCTGGCTGGGGCCGGCCCTACTTACGGCGCTGGGGCTTTTGGGCCTCGAGGCGGCGGCGAGGCTCCTCCTACCCCTGGGCCCGGGGGAGTGGCTCAGAGCCATCGCCCTGGGCTTTTTCACCTTTTTGCGGGTGATGGGCATCCTCCTCCTAGCCACGGCGGTCTGGTTGCCCGTGGGCATACTCCTGGGGCTGAGGCCGAGGGTGGCGGTGCGGGTCCAGGCCCTCCTCCAGTTCCTGGCGGCCTTCCCCGCCAACCTCCTCTACCCCTTCGCCGCCTACCTCCTCCTGCGCTACCGCCTGTCCATGGAGGTCTTCTCCGCCTTCCTCATGGCCCTGGGCACCCAGTGGTACATCCTCTTCAACGTGACCGCCGGGGCCACGGCCCTACCAGCGGACCTCCTGGAGGCGGCCAGGGCCTACCGGCTCTCGGGGGCGCGGCTTTGGCGCCGGCTTCTTTTGCCCGGGGTCTTCCCCTATCTGGTCACCGGGCTGGTAACGGCCAGCGGGGGCACCTGGAACGCCTCCATCGTGGCCGAGGTGGTCCAGTGGGGCCCGCACCGCCTCGAGGCCACGGGTCTCGGGGCCTACATCACCCGGGCCACCGAAGCCGGCGACGAGGGGCGGCTTCTTCTGGGCATCGTGGTGATGAGCCTCATGGTGGTGACCCTGAACCGGCTTCTCTGGCGGCGGCTTTACCGGTGGGCCGAGGGGCGGTTCCGGTTTTAGGAGGGCCGATGGCGCTTTTGCAGGCGGTCAACGTGGGCAAGACCTACACCGCGGGCCAGGTGGTCAAGCCCGTCCTCCAGGGGGTGGACCTGGAGGTGAGGGAGGGGGAGATCGTGGCCCTTCTGGGGCGCTCGGGCGGGGGGAAGAGCACGCTTTTGCGCATCCTGGCGGGCCTCATCCCCCCGGACGAGGGCGAGGTGCGCTTCAAGGGCCAGCGGGTGGAAGGACCCATGGAGGGCATGGCCATGGTCTTCCAGAGCTTCGCCCTCTTCCCCTGGCTCACGGTCCTGGAGAACGTGGCCCTGGGCCTCGAAGCCCGGGGCCTCCCCAAGGCGGAGAGGGAGCGGAGGGCCCGGGAAGCCATCGCCCTCGTGGGCCTGGAAGGCTTTGAGAACGCCTTGCCCAAGGAGCTCTCCGGCGGCATGCGCCAGAGGGTGGGCTTTGCCCGGGCCCTGGTGGTGGAGCCCGAGATCCTGTTCATGGACGAGCCCTTCTCCGCCTTGGACCCCCTGACCGCCGAGGGGCTACGGAAGGATCTGCTGGACCTGTGGCAGGCCGGAAGGACTTCCACCCGGGGCATCCTCCTGGTCACCCACAACATGGAGGAGGCGGTGGCCCTGGCCGACCGGGCCCTGGTCCTCCAGGGAAGCCCGGCCCGGGTGGGGCGGGAGATCCCCATCCCCCTGCCCCACCCCCGGGACCCGGGGGACGCTCGGTTCCGGACCTTGGTGGAGGCCATCTACGAGACCCTCACCCAGCGGGAGGAGGTGGAGCGCCGCCTGGAGGAGGAGGCCTTCCGCCTGCCCCAGGCCTCGGTGGAGGCCCTTTTGGGCCTGGCCGAGGCCATCGCCCGCCTCGGCGGCCGGGCCGACCTGCCCCTTTTGGCGGAGGAGGAGGGCCTAGAGGTGGACGACCTCTTCCCCCTCCTCGAGGCCCTGGAGCTTCTGGGCTTTGCCCGGGTGGAGCACGGGGACGTGGAGCTGACGGCGGCGGGGCTGGCCCTGGGACAGGCGGACCTACAGAGGCAAAAGGCCCTCTTCGCCGAGCACCTCCTCCGGCACGTCCCCCTCATGGCCAGGCTCCATCGGGTCCTCCTGGAAAGGGGCCGCCTGCCCGAGAAGCGGGTTCTGGAGTGGCTGGAGGCCCGCATGCCCCCCACCGAGGCCCGGCACGTCCTGGGGGTACTTCGGGAGTGGGGACGCTTCGCCGGCCTCCTGGCCTACGAGGAGCGGGGGCGGTTTTTCCACCTCCCCGAGCCGGAAGAGACTCCCTAGCGGTTTCGGCTGGAACGCACCTTACGGAGCCGCTTGGGTACCAGGTGGTCCTTGGGAATCACGCTGATGGTGCCGTCCACCTCCAGCACCGCCGCCAGGACGTCCTCGAGGTTCATGAGGCCGTGCTCCCTCAAGGCGGCCATGAGCTCCTCCAGGTCCACCCCTTCCCGCGCCAAGTGCTCGGGGATGGGTTTGCCCTCGTGGACAAGCAGGGTGGGCTCCCCCAGAATTCCCCGTCTCCAGGGGCTCCGGAAGATGAGGCGGTCTAGAAAGAGCAGGAGGGCCGCACCCAAAAGCCCGCCCAAGAGGCTATTGTCCGGCCCGACCATGGCGTTTTGCACCACGTTGGAAAGGAGGAGGAGGGTCAGCAGGTCCACAGGGGTCATCTGGCCCAGCACCCTCTTGCCGCTGAGCCTCAGGAAGAGGAGCAAAACGGCGTAGACCACCCCCACCCGGATGAGGGTGAAGACCAGGGTGAGGGGATCGCCCAGGGCCTCCCGCAGGTGGACCTCCATGGGGCCATTCTGCCAGGAAAAGCGGCGGGGTGGGCACCCCGCCGCCAGGCCCGGCTCAGGGCTCTAGGGCCTGCGCCCCGCCCCCTGGCCGGGGTTCTTCCCCTGGCCGTGGCTCTCAGAGGCACCCTGGCCGGAGCCATTTCCCCCCGAGGCCTTGCCCTCCCCTTCTCCGGGCTTCACCTTGACGATCTGGCCGTTCTCAACCGTGAAGCCTTTGGCGTGGAGGAGTTCGGGCAGGGGAACGAGCTTCCCGTCCACCAACAGCTTGACCTCCCCAAGCCCCGCCCCCTGGCCCTTCACCTGCACCGCCACCAGGTACGAGGTCCCGTCCGGCAGGGTGATGGCCAGGGCCACCGCCTTCTGCAGAACCCCAGGGCTCAGGGGGTCTCCCGCCTTCCACACCACCTGCCCGTTCTGGTCCACCAGGGCGAACTGCGTTCCCACAGGCCAGGACCTGGTCTGGAGGTCCTGGGGCAACTGGGGCACAACGGCCAAACCAGCCAAAGCAATCCCGATAGCCAACACCAGGAAAAAGAGCCTCTGAAGCATAGGGCTTACCTCCTAAGCCTAAGGATAGCAAAAGAGCTGAATGCTGGCTGAAAGAAGGCCGCAGGGCCAAGTGCCTTAGCGGCCGACAGGCATCGCACCAGAACCCTTACAATGGGAAGGTGCGGCGCTACCTCGCCTACCTGTTTGCAGGCCTTGGCCTCCTTTTGGCCCTCCCCCCCCTTTTGGAGGACCTAGGGGTGCGGGGAGCAGGTCGCTATTTGGCTCTGGGTTTCGTCGTAGGAGGGATATTGCTGGTTTACTCCCTCTCCGGCCTGGGGCGGCGGGGACTTGAACGCCTCGGCCTCGAGCACCTAGTCCCTGGCGTGCGGGTCTTGGAGGCCCTAGGGTACGTGCTGGTCCTGGCCTTAGGCCTTACGGCGGCAGGCTACCGACCCACGGCGCTTCTGGCAGGAGGCGCCTTGGCGGGCGCCGTGGCCGGACTCGCTGCTCAGACCACCCTTTCCAACATCCTCTCCGGGCTAGTCCTCATGCTCTCCGGAGCTTTCCGCATGGGGGAAGCCATCCGAATACGTTCCTGGGCCTATGGTGGCGTGGAGTATCGGGGGCGGGTTAAGGATATCACCCTAGTGCACACCCTGTTGGAGAGCCATCAGGGAGAGGTGCGGGTACCCAACGCTCGCCTCATGGACTCAGTGATCGTGCGGGAGGAACGGCTTTCCCTGGAAGTCACCCTGCCTTCAATGCAAGCCTGGGAGGAGCTGGAACGCCGCCTTCCTGCGCAGTTTGAGCCGATGGGGTTGGCCCTCGAGGGGCTTAAGGGGCACGTCTACCTGCGGGCCGAAGATCTGGGAGAAGCCTTAATCCTCCTCCGCCAGCTAGCCTCCGCCGAACCGACCCAGGGTTAGCCCCACCAGAAACACCAGGAAGCCTCCCACGAGGACCTGGACCACCGTACGGCCCAAGGGGCTTTCCATGTAGTGGTAGCGAATGTAGGCGATGGTGAGAAGCTCCAAGGCCACCACCGCGTAGGCCAGGGCCAACGCGGCCTGGATGTGGGGGATGAGGAAGGGCAGGGTGTGGAACATCCCCCCGAGGAAAGTGGCGAGGCCCGTGACGCCCCCCCGCAAGACGGGGTGGCCCCTTCCGGTCACCTTGCCGTCATCGGAGAGGGCTTCGGCCAAGCCCATGGAGAGGGCGGCCCCCAGGGCGGCGGCCATGCCTACCAAGAAGGTGGCGTGGGGGCTTTGCGTGAGGCCGGCGGTGGCGAAGAGGGGGGCCAGGGTGGAGACGGAGCCGTCCATGAGGCCGAGAAGGGCCGGCTGGACCACCTGGAGGACAAAGCGCTGGTCCTTTGCGTTGGGGAAGCGGAATCCCATACCCAAGAGTATAGGCCCAAGGGTGCCTTATTGCAAGTAGGTATCGCTTACATTAAGCCGGTCAGGCTGAGGACGAGGAGCCCCAAAACCCAAAGGGCCACCCCGGCGTAGAAGGCGTCCCCTTCTAGAAGGAAGAGGATCGCGGCGAGGGCTACCCGGGCCACGGGGGTGAGGAGGAGGAGGAGGCCCAGGCGCACCAGGGCCTCCGGGCGGCCTTGCCAGGCCTCGGGCATCAGGGCCAAGGGGGACCAGCCCTGGGCCCCGGGCGCGGCCTGGAGAATAGCCCCTACGGGGACGGCCCCGTGAGCCCAAAGCTCCCCCACCCCCCCGAGGAGCACCAGGAGGGCGGAGAGGAGGACACCCACCCGCAGGACCAAGCTCAAAAGGAGGGCCACGCCTCACCCCCAAAGCCCCTGGCCAGCATCTCCAGGCCCAGGAGGGCGATGACCCCGCTGAAGAGGAGTCTGAGCCCACTCACCTTCGCCCCAGGCAGCAGCCGCGCCCCGAGAACGGCCCCGAGCAGAACCCCGAGGACCACGGGGAAGGCCAGATCCGGGTGGATGTAGCCGTGCCTCAGGTAGACCCCGGCCCCGGCCGCCGCCGTCACCCCGATCATGAAGTTGGAAGTGGTGGTGGAAACCTTATAGGGAAGGCCCATGATCCGGTCCATGGCCAGGACCTTCACCGCACCCGAGCCAATGCCCAAAAGCCCTGAGAGAACTCCCGCAAGCCCCATCAGGAGGAAGCCCGGGACGACCCGGCGCACCGCATAGGGGACAGGTCCCCTTGGGCCAGGGTAGGTCCCCTGAAGGCGAAGGCGCACCGCGAGAGGGTCTGGGGGGCCGGGGTCGGCCCGGGCCTCCCGCTCCCAGTCCCGTAAGCCCATGTAGGCGGAGTGGAGAAGCACCAAACCGAAAATGCCCGCCACCACCCCGTGGGGGAGGCGGGCGGTGAGGCTGGCCCCGGCCACGGCCCCCAGGGTGGTGGCCACCTCCAGGAGCATACCGAGGCGCAGGTTAGTGAACCCTTCCCGCACGTAGGCGGCGGCCGCGCCGCTGCTGGTGGCGATCACCGAGACCAGGGAAGCCCCGAGGGCGAGCTTCAGGTCCACGCCGAAGAGGAGGGTGAGCATGGGCACCAGGACCACCCCACCGCCGAGGCCGGTGAGGGCCCCGACAAACCCGGCCAGGACGCTCCCCAGGAAGAGGAAAAAGGTGAAGGCCAGGAAGCTCATGGTCTAAGTTTATGTCCCCCACCCCGGGCCTGTCGGAAAGGGCACCCCGGGCTAGGCCCTCTTCACCTGGTAATCCCGCCCTGCCCAGCGCCTCCTTCCCGGATAGTAAAGGGTGAACTCCAGGCTCTCAGCCCCCTCGAGGTCCAAAAGCACCCCGTGGAGACCAAAGGGCAAGGGCTCGCTCGCCACATCCCGAACGCGCTGCCAACCGTCAACCCCTAGGTGCAGGACGAAGGGTTCCCTCTCCTCCACCAGGAGTCCTTCGCCGGGGGCCAGGGTCCCCAGGGGCACCTCCCGCCGGAAGTGCCGCACCCGGGGCTTCCCGCCGCCCCCCAGGTACCGGGCCGCTACCCGCTCCAGGCGCTCAGGGGGCGCCTTGCCCTCCCGCCAGGCCAGGTAGAGCTTGAGGTACTCGGCGTGGGCCCAGAGGAGAGGCTGGGCGCTCCCCGTGGGCTTTCCCGGGAAGAGGTTCCGCTCGGGGATGGGCTCGGCGTCCCAGACCTGCTCGGGGATGAGCCCCCCGCGGCCCGTGCCCCCCGCCATGGACCGGAGGTAGGGCAGGGGATCCTCTCCCCTGAGGAAGGCGGCCATCCCCCGCTCCCCGGTGAGGAGGGGCCAGGCCCTTCCCTTGCCCCCGCCGTCAAAGGGGCGCCCGTCCTCGTGCTCCCCGTAGCCGTCTTCGGGGTAGCGGTGGTAGAAGAAGCCCGTGGGGGTCTCCACCCGGAGAAGGGCGTCGGCGAGGCGGAGGGAGTCCAGGACCCTGGGGTCGTCCGGAGACCTCAAGCCCAAGCGAACGAGCTCCAGGAACTCAAGCCCCACCAGGGCCGCGGGCTCCAGGCTCACCCCCTCCCGGTTTCTCACCTCCACCCGCCCCCTAAGGCCCAGGGGGCCTGGAGGGCTGAGGCGCACGTAGTGGCCCCGGGTGGCGTGGGCCAGGTCCAGCGGGGTGCCCTCCACGTAGGTCCACTCCTCCATCCGGGCGTTCCAGCAGTCGGCGAGGGAAAGGGCGTACTCCGCCTCCGCCCCCTCCAGGAAGCCGTAAAGGGTGGCCGCGGCCAGGGCGGCCACGGTGGCCGCTAAGGTGAAGGGGGAAAGCCCCGGGTTCTCCTCCCAGCGGTCCTGGGGGCTCACCGGCCCCTCGCGGGCGAGGAAGCCCGCCGCCCGGCGCACCATGGCCCGAACCGCTCCCTCGGGAAGCCCGCCCCGCTCCTTCAGGGCCGCCGCCAGGAGGACGGGGAAGGCGGCCTCGTCCAGCTGGACGCCCTGCCAGTAGGGGCGACCGTCGGGGAAGAAGTTCTGCGCCCAGTGCCCGTCCCCCTCCTGCGTGGCCGCAAGGTAGGCCAGGACACGCCCCGCCTCCTCGAGGCGGACCAGGCCCAGGAAGGCGAAGGCCGCCTCCACCGCGTCCCGGGTCCAGACCAGGTGGTAGCCCCCGGGGTCGTCCCGGGTGTTGCCCCAGGGCACGGAAAGGCTCGCCACCAGGGCCCCGGGGTAGGTGCGGTCCTCGTGGGCCTTGAGGACCAGGAAGGAGCGGCGGGCGAGGGCCTGGAGTTCGGGGTCCGGGCCCTCGAGGTCCAGCCCCGCCTGGGCCTCCTTCCACAGACCCCGGACCCGCGCCCTCACCCCCTCTAGGCCCTCGGCCAGGGCGCTTTTCGCCAGGGTCTTGGCCCCTTCCGGCGTGGAGGCGAAGGCCAGGGCCAGGGTTCCCTCGGCCTCCCCCACCTCCCCCATCAGGGCCACGTTCCCGTCCTCGGCCCGGGGGAAGGTCCAGGTCATGGCCCCGTTCTTGGCGAAGTCCTGCCAGCCGTCGGAGAAGCCCACGTACCCGGCGCTTCCCCGGACGAAGGGGCCCAGGAGGGCGAGGGCCTCCTCTCCCTTCATCGCCAGGAGGGCCCCCTCTTCCACCCAGGCGGTGTTCCCCCAGCCGCTACCCCCAAGGTGAGGGGCGAGGAGGGGGTAGAGGCAAAACCCCTCCCCCTCGAGGCGGAAGCCCACAAGGAGGGCGTCCCGCCCGGGGTCGGGCACAAAGGCGAGGTGGAGGCGGTAGCCTTCCCCCTCGTGCACCACCTCCACCAGGGGGGAGGCGGGGTCCTCCTCCAGGATCCGGTAGCGGGCCTCCCGCTTCACCTCGCGCCAGAAGCCCTCCCGGGCCACGATGAAGCCGAGGTCGCGGATCTGGGGCCGGCCCACCGAGGGCCAGAAGACCTCGTTCAGGATGCCGTGCCCCAGGGTAAACCAGAGGCGGCTCGTCCCCAAGGCGGTGCCCACCCGGTCCTTGTCGCTCGTGGCCCAGGTGGGGGGGAGGCCGGGCTTGCCAAAGGCTTCCATCAGACCTCCTGGTCCGTGATGAGGAGGGCGTTGGCCCCGGCGATGCGCCGGGGGGGCAGGTCCTCCCCGGCAACAAGCCGCCGGACCGCCTCCCGCTTGGCCCCGCCCAGGGCCAGGAAGAGCACCTCCTCTGCGGTGGCGAGGGCCTTGGGCGTCAGGGTGAGGCGGAGGGGCGGGGGCTTGGGGCTATCCCGCACCACCTCCACCAGGCGCGGGCTCTCTAGGGCAGGGTGGCCCGGGAAGAGGCTTGCGGTGTGCCCGTCCTCCCCCACCCCGAGGAGGGCGAAGCCCAGGGGGAGGAGGCCCTCGAGGCCCGCCTCCATCCGTTTCTGGGCTTCCTCCGGGGGAAGGCCTAGGGAAAAGGGCAGGAGGTGGTCGGCCTGGGGGCCCAGGGCCTCGGCCACCTGGGCCAGGTTGGTGCCCGGGTCCCCGGGGGGAAGCCACCGCTCGTCGGAGAGGACCAGGGTGGTCCTGAACCGAAGCCCCCGGAGGGCCCGGTAGAGGGGAAGGGGCGTCCTTCCTCCGGCGAGGACCCCGCTTGAGGCGTGAACCAGGCGCTCCAGGAGCCAGGCCAGGGCGGCCTCGAGGGCCTGCGCCGGGCTTCGGTAGACCGCCACCCTCATTCCCGCACCACCTCGTGCCCGCCGAAGGCGTGGCGCAGGGCGGCCAGGACCCGGAGGCGGAGCCCTGTCCGGTCCTGGCTCTCCAGCCTGGCGAAGAGGGCCTGGGCGATGGCGGGAAGGCTCACCCGCCTCTCCAGGGCCTCTATGAGGGCCCAGCGGGCCTCCCCCGTCTCGGCCACCACAGGGGCGATCCCCTCCACGCCTTCCGCCAGCACCTCGGCGAGGCGGTCCAGGAGGAAGCCCCGAACGATGGTGCCCTGGCGCCAGGCGGCCACCACCTGGGCCGGGTCCAGGCCGAGCTCCTTACCGGCGGCGAGGAGCTCCACCCCCTCGGCGTAGGCCTCCATAAGGCCGTATTCCACGGCGTTGTGCACCATCTTGGCGTAGTGGCCGGCCCCAGGCCCTCCGGCGTGGACCAAGCCGCCCCCTTCGGGGGCCAGGGCCTCCAGGTAGGGCCAGAAGGCCCCCACGTGGGCCGACACCCCCCCCACCATGAGCCCATAGCCCTCCACCTCGCCGCGAACCCCCCCGGAGACGCCCACATCCACGAAGCCCACGCCCCGCTCCGCAAGGACCTGGGCTCGGCGCCGGCTCTCCTTGTAGAAGCTGTTGCCCCCGTCCGCCACCAGGTCTCCCGGACGGAGGAGGGGGATAAGGGCCTCCAGGACCCCCTCCACCGCCTCGTGGGGCACCATGAGCCAGAAGAGCCGGGGGTCGCCCGGGGCCCGGGCCAGGGCCTCGAGGCTCTCCGCCACGGGGATTCCCGCCGCCTCGGCGCGAGCCCGGGCCTCCGGGTTCGGGTCAAAGCCAGAGACGGCGAGGCCCTTCCCCTTGAGCCTCCGGGCCATGCCGAGACCCATCCTGCCCAAACCGATGAGCCGCATCATTCGCTTCCTCCTAGGGGGAGCCAGGCGTGGCCGGGCTCCAGGATCTCCTGGGCCGAGCGCGGCCCCTCGCTCCCCTCGGGGTACACCTCGGGCTCCCCTTCCCGCCAGGCCCGGAGCACCGGGTCCACGATGGCCCAGGCCGCCTCCACCTCCTCCTCGGAAGGGAAATGGCCGAGGTCGCCGCGGAAGACCGCGAGGAGGGCCTCCTCGTAGGCGGTCCGCTCGGGCGCCCGCTCGGGGCGGAAGCGGAGGGTGTGGGGCTTTAGGCCCTCGCCCTCGAGGGACCTGCCGAAGAGGGTGAGGTCCAGGCCCACCTCCGGGTTCATCCAAAAGACCAGGTGCCCCCGGCCCACATTCCCGAAGCACCCCTGGGGCACCGCGCTCAGGGCCAGGGCCACATAGCCCCTGTCCTGGGCCAGACGCTTGCCGCTACGCAGGTAGAAGGGCACGCCCTGGAAGCGCCAGTCGTCCACGTAGAGCTTCAGCGCTGCGTAGGTCTCGGTGCGGCTACCCTGACTAACCCCTTCCTCCTCCCGGTAGCCCCGGTACTGGCCGCGGGCGGCAAAGCCCTTCGCCCCCTCGGGGATGGGGCGCACCGCGCGCAAGGCCTCCAGCTTCCTCGCCCGGAGGGAGCCGGGGGAAAGCCTGGCCGGGGGCTCCATGGCCACGAGGGCGAGGAGCTGCATCAGGTGGTTCTGGAGCATGTCCCTCAAGGCCCCCGCCCCATCGTAGTAGGCGGCCCTGCCCTCCAGGCCCAGGGTTTCGGCGTAGGTGATCTCCACCCAGTCCACGTAGCACCCCCGCCACACGGGCTCCAAGAAGCGGTTGCCGAAGCGGGTGGCAAGCAGGTTCTCCACCGCCCACTTGCCCAGGAAGTGGTCCATGCGGAAGATCTGGTCCTCCCGAAAGTGGCGGTGGAGCGCCCGATTCAGGGCCTGGGCCGAGACCAGGTCGGTGCCGAAGGGCTTCTCCACCACGAGCCTGCGGAAGCCCGTCCTCTCCTGGGCTAGGCCGAGGACTCCGAGGGCCTCCGCCGCCTGGGCGAAGAGGGCGGGGGGAAGGGCGAGGTAAAACACGGCGTCCCCCTCGAGGCCCCTGAGGCCCTGAAGCCCCTCCGGGGTCAGCTCCGCCCTGAGGTAGCGCGTGCGCCGGCGGAGGTCGGCCCAGGCCTTGAGGTCGGTACCGGGAAGGGCCCTGAGAAAAGCTTCCAGGCGGTCCAGGACCTCGCTCTCGCTCCAGGCCTCCTTCCCCAGGCCCAGGACCTCGAGGCCCTCCACCTCTCCCCGGGCCAGGAGGCGGAGGAGGGCGGGAAGCAAAAGCCTCCGGGAGAGGTCCCCCGTGAAGCCTAGGATCACCAGCTTCACAGAGCCTCCTTTTCCCGGGAAACCGGGGGCCCCCAGATCCGGGCGGGGGCGCCTGAGGATGCCCGCCTTATCTCCACCTACCCCACCCCATTTCCAGCCTAACCCCTTTCCCTGAAGGAGGAATGAAGGGCGGACTCAGGAACCCTCCTCTCCCCAGGTGGCCAGGGCCTGGGCCAGGGCTTCCCGTACGGATTCCAGAGGTTTGGGGAACTGGAGGAGGCCCTCCCCGGGCCGCTCCGCCCGGTCCAGTTCCTCGTCCAGAAGGCGCTCCAGGGCGGCGAGAACGCCGGAAAGCCTCAGGAAGAGGAACCGCTCGGGCTGGAAGGCTAAGGGACGCCCCAGGGCGGAAAGGGCCGCCTCCTCCGCCTTCCGGAAGGCCTCCACCGGCACCCCCAGCCTGCGCCCCACCTCCAGGAGCTCCAAAAGGGCCTCGAGGGGAGGCTCTCCTTTAGGAGGCTCTCCGGGGGCCAGGCGGCGTAGCAAGGCCAAGGTACCCCTGAGCTCGGCCCGCAGGCCCGAGAGGTGGAACTCCAGGACCTGTCGGTCCGTCTGGCACTTGAAAAGCTCGTAGCGGAGGACGGCGTTCTCCTTAAGGGCGGGGGAGGCCTCCCGGGCCAGCTCGGCGTTCTTCTGGCGCAACAGCTCCAGGTCCGCCTCGAGGCGGGCCACCTTCTCCCGCAAAAGGTCCATCTCGGTTTCCAGACCCTCCTTGGGCCCCCTCGGGCTCTTGCGGCGGAAGAAGGCCATCCTAACCCACCCCCCTTCGGGCCAAGGGGACGAGGGAAAGGAGGGCCAGGGCCTCTAGGGCCAGGGCGGCCCAAGCAGCGTGGGCGGGGGAAAGGGCGTACAGGTAGCCCATGAGAAGGCTCCCCAGGAGCCAGGCGAAGCCAAAGGCCCCGTCAAAGAGGCCGTAGGCCCAGGCCGAACCCTGGGAGAGGTAACCTACCCCAGCCCGCATCACGCTCTCCTGTAAGCCCAAGGCCCCTCCCCACAGGGCGCACCCCAGGGCCCAGGCCCAAGGACCCCCCCCATCAGGACAAGGGGTGTGGCCAAGGCGGCCAGGAGGGGGACGAGGAAAAGGGTTTTAAACCCCACCCGTTCAAAGGCCAGGCCTCCCAGGAGGGCGAGGAGGGCATCGGTCCCCATAGCCAGGGCAAAGAGGAGGGAGATCCCTGCCGGGGGCGCCCCCGACCGCTCCAGGTGGAAGGCTAGGATCTGGAAGTGAGCGAAGCCTAAGGCGAAGAGTAGGGCAAAGGCCAGGTAGAGGAGGAAAGCCCGAGGAAGGGGTTCCCGTACAGAACGGGAAGGATCCTCGGGCTCGAGCCCCCGGACCCGCCAAAGGAGGAACAGGGCTAAAAGAGCCGGCACCAGTAGGGCCGCGAAGCCCAGCCGGTATCCCCCTTGGGCTACGGCCAGGGCCACGAAAAGCGGACCGAGAAAGGCCCCTCCCTGGTCCATGAGCTCGTGAACACCAAAGGCCCGGCCCAGGCCCACCTCTTTGCCCACCCGAGCCAGGAGGGCGTCCCGCACGGGAGTCCTCAGGCCCTTGCCCAGCCTTTCCAGGAAGAGGAGGAGGCTCGCGGCGTAGGGGCTCCCTACCCAGGCCAGGGCGGGGAGGGCAAGGAGGTTGAGGCTGTACCCCAGGTAGAGAAGCGGCCAGGCCCGGCGCCCCTCTCCCAACTGCCCCGAGAGCAGGCGGACGGCATAGCCCAGAAACTCCCCTATTCCCGAGACCGCCCCCACCAGGAGGCTCGTAGCCCCCAAGGTTCCCAGGAAGGCCCCGGAGATGCCCCGGCCTCCCTCGTAGGTGAAGTCGGCCAGGAAGCTCACCAGGCCGATGGCCAACACGAAACGCCAAGCCGAGCTCATCGCTCCTCCTTGGGCAGGTAGCGGATCACCTCCACCTTCTCCAGGGTGACGAGCCCCTCCCGCACCAACCGGTCCAGGGTGGGAAGGAAGGCCCGAATCTTCTCCTCTTCGTCCACGATCTCCACCATGACCGGCAGGTCCTCCGAGAACTGGAGGATCTTGGCGGTGTGGATGCGGGAGTGGGCCCCGTAGCCCATGAAGCCCTTGAAGACGCTGGCCCCGGCCAAGCCGAAGCGCTTGGCCTCGAGGACGATGGCCTCGTAAAGGGGCCTACCCTCGTACCGGTCCGACTCCCCCACGAAAATCCGGAGGAGCTTGGCCTCGCCTGCAAGCCGCATCCCCCTCACCTTGCCTTTCGGTAGAGCTCAAGAAGCTCCCCCATCTCCTCTGGCGGCAGGGGGAGTCCTTCCAGGGCGCGGAAGAGCTCCTCCATGGGATAGGCCACCCGGTGGAGCGTCACCCGGCCCCCCTCGTAAAGGGCGAAGCTGGCCCGGGGATCCCCGTCCAGGGGCTGGCCGGCGGAGCCCGGGTTCACGAAAAGCTTACCCCCGATGGCTCGAACGAAGGGCAGGTGGGTGTGCCCGAAGATCACCACCTCCGCCCTGAGGGTTTCCGCCGCCTCCAGAAGAGCCTCCTCCCCCACCTCCGGGTCCAGGCGGTAGTCGTAAAGGGGGTCCTGCAGGCTTCCGTGGATCAGGGCGAAGCGCACCCCGTCATCCGCCGCCCAGACCGCGTAGAGGGGAAGGCTCCGCAGATAGGCCAGGTCCTCCTCCCTCAGGGCCTCCCGGGTCCAGTCCAGGAGGGCCTGGGCCAGGCGGGCCTTGCGGGGCGAGGCCTTGGGGTCAGCGCCGAAGGAGGCGGCGTGGTCGTGGTTGCCCCGCACGGCCACGGCGCCCGCGCGCCGCAACCAGGAGAGCACGCCTCGAGGGCTTGGGCCGTAGTTGACCGCGTCCCCGGCGAAAAGGACGGCGTCCACCCTTCCCGCCGCCTCCAAGATGGCCCTAAGGGCCCAGATGTTCCCGTGGAGGTCGCTCAGGATCAGGATCCGCATGGTCGGAGCTCCTCCGTCGTCTGATCGTATTCCCAAAGCCCGAAAAGGGCCCCCCACTCCGCCAGGGCCCGGGCCGCCTTCTCCCCCCTGGGCCCCTCGGGGAAAAGGGAAAGGAGGGCGGTAAGTGGGAGCCTTCCTTCACCCATGGCCTTAAGGACCGCCTCCCACGGCAGGACCTCCAGGAGGGCGGCCAGGCCCTCGGGAAGGCGCCAGGGCGCCTCCAGCCAGGCGCGGCCCTCGGGGGTGGGCCGAAACCTGAGGCCCTCCTGCCGCCAAAGGCCCAGGGCCTCGCCCAGGGCCAGGGTCTCCATGGGCTCGTCCACCGCCTGGCGCAGGGAGGGAAGGGCCTCGAGGAGCCCGGGCTCATCCGAAAGGAGGGCCAGGGCCCGGAAAAGGTCCTCGGGCCCTACCAGGATCAGCCTCTGGACCACGGCCACCTCCTCCTGCCCTGGGGTCTATCCTTGGGCGGGGCCGGGGGCTTCCAGCGGGGCTCGAGGCCCAGAAGCACCCGGCGGTAGCGGTCCTGGACCTCCCTCAGGTCCCGGATCCAGGCCTCTTCCGGAGCCCGGGGGAACCAGTAGACGCAGGGGCAAAGCCGCCGCCAGTCCGTGGGCGCGGGCTCCCGGGCCCAGGTGAAGGTGAAGCGGCAGGCGAAGCGGGCCTGGCCCTCGAGGCGAAAGGGGACCAGGTAGAGGCAGGCCCTGGGGTGGGCCAAGGCCTCGGGGATGGGGCAGGCCCGGCACACCTCCGGCGTCACCGGCCGGTCCTCCTCGGCGCCGCAGCGCCCCTCCTTTCGGTAAGGGCAGGGGGGCCAGGCCTCCATGCTCCCTCCTAATGGACCACCAGCACGGCGCAGGGGGCGTAGCGCAACACCCGCTCGGAGACCGACCCCAGCATCCAACGTTGCACGGGGGTAAGGCCCCGGCGGCCCAGGACGATGAGGTCGTACCCCCCCTCCTCGGCCACCCGCACCAGGGTCTCCGCCGGATGGCCCACCCGGCTCTCGGTGCGCAGGGGCACCCCCCGCCGCGCCGCCTCCCGGCTGGCGAAGCGGAAGGCCTCGGCGATGGGCCCCTGGGCCTCTTCCAGCACCCCCTCCAGCTCCACCCCCAGCTCGGCGAACTCGGGGGGCCGGACCACGGCCAGGGCCAGGACCTCGCCCCGGAAGGCCTGGGCCACCTCCAAAGCGGCCACCAGGGCCTTTTTGGCCGGCTCAGAACCGTCGTACCCCACCAGGATCCTGCGGAACATCCTCCACCCTCCTTTCCTCCATGCACTCGCTGAGGCGCAAAAGGCCCTGGCAAAGGGCCTCTACCTCCTCCCCTATCCCCAAAAGCTCCCCCTCCAGAGGGCCGTAGCGCCGAAGCCCCTCGGGGCGAACCCCTTCCAGCTCGGACCAGAGAAGGGCCACCTGGGCCAGCCTGGCCCGCCTCCGGCTTCGGAGGCTTCGGGGCAAGCCAAGCCGCTCCCCAAGCCCCTCCACCCGACCCAGGAGGGCCGTGGCCATGGCCTCCAGCCGGGGGTCCTCCGGCAGGGGGTCCTCCTCGGCGAAGAGGTATCCCCGCCTGAGAGGGCGCTCTCCCCGCACCTCGGTGAGGAGGTCACACCGTGAGCGGAGGAAAGAGGGCCCTTCAGGCTGCCCTGGCCCACCTGGAGGAGTTCCTTCTGGACCTGGTCAGTAAAAGTGCACATTAGTGCACCCCGGCCCTCCACCAGGAAGAGGACCTGAGCCTATCTTCCACCCCTTCCACGATCCTTGGGCCAGCGGAGCGAGGTGTAGGATGGGCTTGAGGGGAGAAAGGTCCCTGGGCACCTCAAGCCCGAGAAGGGGAAGGAAGAGACCTACCCTCAGGACCCGCCAGGGATAGGCGCCGGAGGGGTTCCTTCCTTCGGTTACCCCCTTCCGGCTCTCTGACAAGCCCTGAAGGCTTGAGACGAGGGTCAGGGCGGCCTTGGCCTTCCCCATGTCCCGGGAAAGCCTCCGCCTGAGGTAGGGGTTCTTCTCCGCCTCCTTGAGCTTTTGGAGTTCCTGGAGGCGGCTTCCGTAGAACCCCTGGACGTGGGCGAGAAACGCGTCGTCCTTGAGGAGCGCCTCGTACCCCTTGGGAAGCTTCTCCTCAAACCCCAGGGCTCTACGGCCGATGACGTAGGCCGCGGCCACGTCCTTGGAGAGGTGAAGCAGGGGGGCGTACTTGAGCATCCCGATGGTGGAGGTGTCCTGGGGGTTCACCTCCAGGACCTCCACGCCCCGCTTTCGGGCGAGGGAGTGGACCTTCGCCAGCAGGGACCGGTAGGCGAAGCGGTGCTGGTTGCGGCGAAATGTCGGCCTGAGCCATCGCCCCTCTTGGACTTCCTGAGGTATTTGAGGCGCTCCGTGGCGATGGCGACCCCGTGTTCCTCGGCCAGGGCCACCACCTGGTGGGCGACCTTCCAGAGGAGGAGTTCCTTAGCTCCCTTGTTGGGAGCCCGGTCCACCTCCTCCAGGGAGAGGGTGAGGTGGCGCTTCAGGTTCCCGTCAGGGG
>Ga0079997_115395_pt1 | contig 29435 bp, 31 predicted proteins | sample PerSpoCPS_CMetaG_FD_69200 | JGI IMG/M metagenome (GOLD analysis project Ga0079997, IMG submission 69200) | Archaeal communities from Yellowstone National Park, Wyoming, USA - Perpetual Spouter C (PS_C) MetaG (SPADES assembly) (version 2) | ecosystem: Environmental > Aquatic > Thermal springs >... | reverse complement strand
TAACTATAATGTAGTAAAAGTTTTATTCATTATGCCTAAACTTACTTATAGACTGTTCAACAAAACAAAAAGAGAGAAGAAATCTTCAAGTTTCCTTTTGCAGTTCTATATCATTAGTTTGCATTTTACATTATTGCAATTATGATATAGTTTGATTGCACTTATGCTAAATTTATAGTCCATAGTCTCAGAAAACCAAACAAAAAAAGAGGGAGGATATCACAAGAAAAGACATAGCTAGTATCGTTAGCAATTTTATTGTTCAAAACTCTGAAACATCTATTGTAATGTTATTGCTTACTGGATTAAGATATTGTTAGCAGGTAAACTAAATTTATCATTATGACAAACGTAACTAACCAAAAAGCAATTGTACTATTCAGTTCAGGATTAGATTCTGTTGTTAATGTTAGCATATTACAACATATTTACAAGATTGAACCTATATTGTTGTTCATTGATTATGGACAAAAAGCATTAGAAGCTGAATTACAATCTACAAAAAGATTTGCTTCTGCAAATGGATTAAAATTAATCACACATAAAATTAGTGATAGAATACTTGGTTCAAAATTGACAGATGGAAATAGTGATATTGATGTAGATGTATCTGATGGCAGAGAGGCTCCCGTAGATTTAGTTCCATATAGGAATTTACAGTTTGCATTGATAGGAGCACAATATGCTCGCAAATTAAACATTAACATAGTATCATTTGCATTCAATATTAGTGAAATGGGAGCATATCCAGATAACACAGATAGATTTCTTGAGAATTTGAATGAAATGTTTCTTGCTACTACATACTATCCCTATGAGCAACCAATCTTCTTCATAAGTCCAACAATAAGATTCACAAAAACAGAATTGGTAAAGCTTGGAACATATCTTGGAGTAGATTTCAAAAATTCAACATCTTGCTATTATCCTATTAACAATTTAGCATGTGGAGTATGTAACTCATGTAGATTTAGAATAGAAGCATTCAAAAGAGCCAAAGTTAAAGATCCCATAGATTATGCTATTGAAATAGATTTTGATTCTCAACCAGTAAGTTATGAAGATATTAAAATGCTCTTGGATATAGCGTTACAGGATAAACAGAAACTAGAACAAAAACTTGAGAAATTTGGACTTACTTTAGGAGCAAGTCATGTGTAACATAGTTTTATCCTACAGCAAGAATTATTTGGTGCCTGATTTAGTTGATTATATGCTTGATATATTGCCAACAAAAGGTAGAGATAATTACAGTGCATTGATTGTTGATGATGATTCTAATGTTAGCTTAATACATAACAAAGATTATGATACATTCAAAACATTAGTTGATTTACATATGCCAACTAAGTTGTTATTACTACATAGTAGAGCAATACCAGAAACAGAAACAAATACATACAATGGACCGAATATTTACACAAACAATAGATTTTATGTAGTACATCACGGAATAATACCAAATGCAGAACAAATAAACAAAAACATTAAGATTGATAGTCAGGCTTTGCTTGATATATATGAGACTATTGATTACGAGAACATTAACAATTGGTTTATGCAATCAGTAAAAAAATATCCAAGATCAAGTGTAGAAATAGTTTATGATGTAGAAAATGATAAGCTAGTTATTGCAAATACATTTATGCCTCTATATTACACCATTAATGATGATGTGTATATATATGTTGCATATAAACCTGATGATAGATTCTGTAGTATGCAACCATATAGTGTTAAAGTTATTGATCTCAAAGAGATTTTAGTTTACAAGTAGATTTGCTAGAAATCTAAGTGCAAATTCCCTGAAGTACTTTGCGGTATTGCAAGATATCACTCCATGCATTAGGAGGTGGACTATGTCATATATACATTTACCTGATGGTAAATTAGCTCATTTATTTATTGATAACAAACAAATAACAGCAAGCATTAACGAATTCGTAAACAACTTAGAAAGAGAATTAATTACAAACAACACCAATAAACTATTCATTATCGGTATACTAACTGGAGCAATTTACTTCACAATAGATGTAGCATCTGCTTTCAGCAAAATACCTATTGTTTTGGATTTCATCCAAGTAAGCAGTTATGGAAACTCATTCACATCCGGAAACATTAAATTCATTAAAGACATAAATCACAATATAAAAGATCAAGTTGTATTATTGCTTGATGATATAGTGGCAACGGGCAAAACATTGTATTTTGTAACAGAACATTTACAAAATAAAGGAGCTAAACAAATAATAACAGCTACATTGCTGGCAAACATAACTAAAGATAATGTCTATAAGCCAGATTTCAGTCTGTTCACCATAGACAATGAAAATATCTGGATTATCGGATATGGCTTGGATTATATGGACATGTATCGCAACTTAAAAGATCTTTATGCTACACAGGTTGAGTAAAATATACTTTAAGCATACTACGCATGTTATCTATTTAGTAAAAAACAATAACAAAAAAATCACTTTAAGATCAGAATAAAAATCTACCTAAATTTATTAATATGGACAGTGAAAGAGTTTTAAAAATATATTTCAATGATGGTAAATTATTATTAGTTGATATTAACAGTGATATATGTGAAGAAATTTTTAATCAAAAAGAAAAGATAATAAAAATTGAATCGGACAAGTGGATATGGAATTTACTAACTGGCGAGGTTGTGTTTCACTAAAGCTCCATTTTCTCTCCCTCTCTCTTTTTTTTACATCATAATTTTTGCAAATACGAATAAATTTCGTTTTCAGTGAGTATTTTGATAGTATTGATTATTCGTTGTCATTATAAACAACATTTTTTTGTTCAACAAGTCTAAAATTTACTCTATGAATATAGTAAGCGCAGTTCTAAACAAACTATTTAACAAATTATTTTCCATTGATGTTAAAATCAAGGTATTACCTCATGCTAGAACATTACCCATACCAAGATATATGTCAGACGGAGCTGTCGGATTTGATCTGTATGCTGCAATAGAAGATCAAATAACAATACCACCATTTGAGACAAGATTAATACCAACAGGTATTATGATTGAATTGCCTAGAGGTTATGAATTACAAATTAGACCTAGAAGCGGATTGGCATTAAACTATAAAGTAACAATTCTAAACAGCCCAGGCACAATAGATTGGGATTACAGAGGAGAAATAAAGGTTATATTGATAAACTTAAGCAATTCACCATTCACAATACAAAGAGGTGATAGAATTGCTCAAGCAATATTGAGTAGAGTATATAGAGCGAATCTTATTGTTTCCAATGAATTAAGTGAGACAATAAGAAGTGATAAAGGATTTGGGAGCACAGGTATATGATAATAGATGTTATATTGGCTTGCTCCTTAAATTTCTGTGAATTTGATTGCTTAGTTAAAAAAGTTGCTTATGAGGTTAATATGGATTATAAATTGCTTAAATCCATAGTTTATGTTGAATCAAAATTTAATCCATTTGCTGTCGGTAACAAATCATATGGATTAACTCAAATCAATCAATATTGGTTAAAGAAGTACAAAATACCAAAAAAGAAAATTTTTAATCCATATTTGAATGTAAGATTGGGAGTAGAAATTTATTTATATTGCTACGAGAAAACTAAGGATAAATTATTAGCTTTGGATTGCTACAATAAGGGTGAGAATAAAAAATTATCAAGAAAATCAACTTATGTGAAGAAGGTTTTGAATGCTTACAGTATGTTTTGATTTTTTTATTTGCAACAAATAGAAAAAGCAGTAAAAGAAAAAATGCTACAACAAATAACAAATATGGAACAACTACTCCTATATATTACAACATTATTGTTACAACCTTTTGTTAGCAGATACAATGTTTATGATTTACTTGAAGATGATATCTTTCTTGATAAACTATCTTTTTACGTTTATCTAGCTTTTAAGGATATAACTTTATCTGATGAGGATAAATCTTTAATCAACTACTATGTTACAAACAATGATTTCAAAGAACAAATAATTGATATGCTCGAAGATATATCATCAAATAGGCTAGATGTTATGCAAAGCCTAGATCAGTTCTATTTGGAAAATAAAGATATTGTAGATAGTATAACAAAACTATTTATAGAGGATTTTGAATCTAGTTACGAAAATACAGAATTGAAACAAGAATCTTTGTCTTTATCATACGTAGAAACGGAAAGCACAAAAACTATTAGCAAAACTAAAACAAATACAATTGCATATAGATTTGTACTGCATAAGCATACAGCCAAAAGAGCTGGTGTACATTATGATTTTAGAATTGAGTATGCTAAGGATTATGTTTATAGCATAGCATTCAGATATAATCCATTTGAGCAAAGCAAAAGCATAGGTATACCACAACCAATACATGAATCATATTGGATTGACTTTGAAGGAGAGATAAAAGAAGGATATGGAGCAGGCAAAGTAGAAATTGTAGCAAAAGGTTATGCTAAATTCTATCAAACAGACAAAGGAACATTAATAATAGATACTGTAAGCAAAAAATATGGTCAAGTAACATTTGCTATCATAAAGCTAGACGATGATAATAAAATAATGGCTGTTAAAACAAAAAAATATAACTCAGAGGAAAATAAAAAGGAGCTAAAAATACCAACAAAAAAAGAGATAGATAAATTACTTAGGTAAATGGTATATTTTTTTTACTTTTGAGTAACCATTTGTTTAAAATTCTCTTCCAATAGATTTTCTATGTTCTTAAGATAGTCAAATCTTTTTTGTATTACATCCAAATTATATTCGACAATTTCTTTAATTTCTTTTGATAAAGTTATCAATGAATCTGGGTATACTGATGCTCTCATAATTTGCTTGTTGTTCTCATAATATATTGTCATGGGTCTCAATAGAGATTCTTTTATTGGTTCATACCTAAACTCCTTCAATCCTGTCAGCAATTCTTTGATCACTTCCATCGCATACAATTGATTTTTATTGTAGTAATCCGGTTCATAATTTGTGTCAATTTCTATCCTATCAAAATTATGAGCCAACAATATATATGGGCTTCCATATATAAATCCTAGCCCTATATGTGTATCATTGACAAATTTTTTGAGAAATGATATTTGTGAGTAATCGATATATGGTAGTATAGCATGAGTCATATCATCACCGTCATCCTCAAAATATATCTTCATGTAATAGTTGAATAGTCTGTCTTCTCTTCCAATCTCAACAAATTTTACGATCAGATTAAACAATGCATTTGTAGCCTGCTCCTCCAGTCCTAACATGTCTATAAATTTAGATAACTTTCATGAACCAGAATCTAATAAGAAGAATCATCTACAACTAGTCTAAATTTATCATTATGAGATTAAATCTGTGGTCTAAGAAAGGATTAATTAATTTTGAATATGTAATTGATAAGGAATCACAATTGCCTATAGTATTTATAAATGCTATTCAAGGCGATTATAAGGGAGATTTCAAAGGAACTGCATTGAAAACTGATACAAAAATAACAACCAAATTATCGTTCGAGGAAATAATAAAATTACTATACGCTATTAAGAATAAAAGTGATATTAATTTCATGAGAGACAATGTAAACAGAAACATAAATTTCAAGTTTGAAGATACATATTGTCTAATTAGCATGAATAAAGTAGGAGTAAAAATTGAAACAATTGTATTATACGAATTTCTAATGTTTGGATTGAATGTTGCAAAAAATCAAATAAAATTGATGGAAGTAGGAAGACCTAATGTAGACAATAATAATAACAATAGTAATAATAATAACAATGATGAAGTAGCAAATAAACCGGAATTTAAGACTTTAGAAATTGGATTAGATTAATTTTTTGTCATATTTCGTTATAGGATTAGCATATGGTTTTTTTTATGAGGAATTTATGGAACCTATTAAAACACTATTTTACAGAACTTAAATTTGAATGGACATTATTGATTATAATTATAGTTTTTATTCAGGTTTATGTTAGCATAGCTCCATATATTGATTACTTACTACTACCCGAAATAGAGAATTTGATATTGAGATTGCTCAAAGTTCTTGTTTTCATGAATATAGGATGGATTAGTTCATACAGATTGTATAGAAATGTACAGGATAACAAATTACAATATGTATTGAGAGCAGTTCATACTGCTGCTCTAACAATAGCAGGAGCTTTAGTGCTATGATTGGTTTTATAGTTCAGTTCTTGCTAAAAAAAGCTATAATGCTTATTCTTTCAATTGTTATTTTACCTTTGCTAACAGTTGGAGTGTATAAGTTTTACACTCAGTATAAGTATATAAAGAAACTTGAACAAGATTTAATAAATTGTCAACAAAAGCAAATAGAATTACAAGCTCAAATATTGGAGTTGGAAAATAAATCCAATCATTATTTAAGATTGTATAATGTTACTTTAAAGAAGTTGCAGAAACAAATACAAAGATTTGATAACATATCACAGAATTATGTTATAGAGATACCAAAAGATAAAGATAGATGTGAGAGAATCGAAGTTCAGTTACAAAAATTCAAAGAAATTGAATTGAAACTACAAAATGAAATGGAGGAAGTTAGAAATGAGTAAAATCATGTTTTTGATATTAACATTAGGTTCAATTATAATGTTAGCATCTTGTGGACAAACTGTTATGCAAACTAGGTATTTATACAAACCAGTTGCATGCCCTATACCTGAAATAGAAAAAGCTAAACTTATAAAAATTGAAGAAAAAGATGATCTAGATATTGTTTTGAATAAACTAATATACAATTACGGGCAATTAAAAGAGGAAAATCTAAAACTATGGAATGTGATAAATGCTTGCAAGGAATTTGAAAAGCAAGTTGAGTTAGAATCAACTCCAAAAGATGATAATACAAACAAATAGATATGCAACTATACTAAAATTTTTTGTATGTTTGTATTACAGGAAGACAAACTATATTTTAACAATCAATTGATTGGACCTATTAATAAACTACACAAAATACACTACCCAGATGCAATTGACATAACTAACATGTTCTTTGCTGATGCCGATGATATGGTTGATGCTATTATGAAACATGATTTGAATAAATTTATTGAGGTCTGTAAAAATAGACTACCTTATATTGAGGATATTAACAAGATTGATGTAGCATCGCAAAAACGTAATTTGATATTGAAATTAAACACAGAAACACTTAAAATGATTTCACCCTTTTCTTTGTTAATATCACTAATCATCAAAGATGTAGACAAATACGAACAATCAAAAAAAATATATAGTTACACCATTGATTTCTTGAAGCAGGTTAATCCATTATTGTTGAATTATATTAGCAATAATTTGAGAAATACACTCTATAACAATAAGGGTATACTCAGTGTACTCAGAGATATGTTAAGTATTGATGAATATGATGACATACTACATATAATAAACGACATTATAATATCTGCATTCACTAGCAAAAAATGGTTTATAGATAACAAACTAATTGGTTTGCAGGCAATTGGAGCTGTTGTTAATAGATCATTGTCATTGCTAATAATGAGAAAAGCAAGATATGATGTTAGATATATAGACAAAGTTGCTAGTACAACTGATACTAGAACCTACTTTATAGCAAATATCCTAAAAAAAGAAATAGTTAAGAATGTTGATATACAACAAGATATAAATCAGGCAGATATAATTAGACAAGACAACTTTGTTTATCGTTACTTCATATTACCAGTTTTAAGTGTAAAATATGGTGAATCAAAATCTTTAATGTTGCTAGACGATAAAACAAGAACATTAATCACATATGCATTAATAAATGAAATTGATAGAGTTGATTTACGTAAAGCTTTAACAGTTTTGTTAAAGGAAAACATCACAATTACATTTACAAAAAAACTCCCAACTGTAGAGGAAATGAATGTTATATATGTTATGGAGAAAATCATAACTAAAGGATACATACAATACCACATACAATTCAGAGGAAGAAAGTTTATATACAGCATAAGTAAACTACAAAAATTCCTACAAAAAAATAATCCTATCTTAAAACAATACATATCTCAGTCAACATATCTAGAGCAATACTTATTACTAGTGTTTGCTATATTTCATGTTGCTTCAAAAGTTTTACTTAAGGATTACAATACTGATGTGTTATTAAATTACATAATGAGAGTCTATCAACGTATTATACGTTCTAGTGTACAGGAAATCTGTAGAGTATAACTTTTTTTGTAGCATCAGCAAAATATGGCTACTGTTTACGATAACAATAATAACATACTACAAAATATTCTAGAGACACTTAAAAATATAGAGAGACAAACAAGAATAACTGTTGAACAATCTCTCATAAGGGCACAAAGAGAAACAGAACTACAAACAAAATTGCAGCAAGCTGTATTACAATTACAAAAAACATTTGAAGAGAGACAAAAATTAGAAGAGTCGGTATTTAAAGATACCTTTATAGAGAAGATTACAACGAAGATATCTACCAAGATAGCAGATATATTCTTACGAAAGTTTCCAAATGCTCGTGATTTACAAACTGAAATTATTAGAGCACTTAGAAGTTCAACAGAACTTGGTAGAAGATACGAAGCACAAACTCGTAATTGGCTAGAGCAATTCTTTGAGTTAAATAGAAGTCAGTTAAATAAAGTGCTAAATGAGTTTATTGAAGAATTGGATGATATTTTTGCTGTAACAGATAGAACCAGATTTAAAGGTAAAGATTTTTATCAAGCTACAATAACTTATCTTGATTCAATTAGCAGAAATGTAGCTAGAATAACTGCTATACAATCAGCATTGTATAGATATTTCTTACCATTTAGAGGAGGTGTAGGTTTTGTTGCTCAACAATCTGAAGATCAGTATACAGAAGGAAAACAAAGAAAATCTACGATAAATATTTTGAGTAAAGTTAATCTTGGAATAGGTTTAACAGAACAAGATATTATTAGAAGATTAAATGTAGAACGAACCGTCGAAAAATATTTAATGGAGGAATTAAATATAGCTGGACAAAGCAGATTGTTTAGATTAGCAAGATTTAAATTTCTTACGCCAATATTATCATTCTTTATTAACGATAGATTTGCTCAACTATTGGAAAAAGACTACTTAAGTACTAGACAGATTGCAATAAATGTACTAATAGAGGAGTTGAATAAAAGAGGGTTTAACCTAACAGATGCTAGATTTTATCCTCGTTTCCAATCCATAGTGCAGATGTTATTAATCAATCCAGGTCTAATTGTTGATATGGAAGGTAAAATCAAAAAACCTGAATTGAATAAGTTGATAGAAGTATTTACATCTGAATCACAAACAAAAATAGAAAATATTGTAAAAGCTTTAAGAGAAGGAACTGATTTTGATTTGGTTAAAGATTGGCTTACATCAATGTCTTATAGATTTGGTTCTGCAATTAAACTTAAAGATACCATTGACGAATTGGAAGAGACTCTTGGTAAATTTGAACCAGTTGATTTTGGTAGGCTTGATGATCTTGAAAAAGAATTGTTACAATATAGATTTGAACAACTGGGACATAGAGCAAAAATAGTACCGTATCTACAACAATTAATAGGAATGGTCAGAACAGGAGCTATACCTCCTAATATTGCATCAACTGTTTATAGTAGGATATTGGTTATGCTCGCAATGGGAGATTATGAATCTGTCATAGATTATGTATCAAATGTTTTAGCTCAGTCTCATAAAATCAGTAGTATTGCGGAGCAACAACAAAAACTATTGACACGTGGTTCTATTGGTGAAATAATCAAGCTTGCTGCTCCAGGTGGATTACTAGCAGATGCATTTGGATATAAGGATTACTATCAATTACTTAGAGATATATCAACTAGAGCAATAGCTGGTAATAGATTTAGATATAATGTAGCCAATATATCCTACGTCCTAGGTCAAGGTCTTAAACTCTTAACCGGTTTATGGTTAGCTTACAATATAGTAACTATATTTGCTCCTCTTGCATCACTCATACCTGTTGTAGGTCCAATCTTTGGAAAAGCAATTTATGCATTTGCTGGATTAGGAACATTATCTGCATTAAGAAAACTAACAGATAAAAATATTTTACAGATAATAACAAGTTTCTTTGCTCCATACACCAAAATTGCAGGAGGAATTGACAAACTAACAGGTGGAAGAATAACAAAATACTTAACTGGTAGATTTACAGATGTATACCAACGCTTCATAGAAACAGTAAATAAACGTTTTATTGAACCACTAAGGTTAAGAAATGCAATTGAAAAGATGGTAAATTTCAGAAACAGTTTTGCTAAAACTTTATTGGAAACTGCTGTTGCTATAGATAATTTCTTTGGAGGTAAAGTTGGAACTGGTTTGTTAAGAGGAACTAGTTCTCTAGTTAATGCAACATTTGGACAATTTATAAGAGCACTAACTGGTAAAAGGAAGATTACAAGAACAGGTAATGCAATACAAACTAATTTAGTTGGAAACGAAAATTTGGAATTTGAACAAGTAGAGATTGCAACTCAACAAACAGATGTTAACTCTAGGGTTTATACAGACTTAAGTAACATACTAAACAATATAAATACAGACTTAAGAAACACATTAAACAATATAAATACAAACTTAAGAAATATAAATACAAACTTAAGTAACATACTAAACAATATAAATACAAACTTAAGAAAAACACTAAACAATATAAATACAAACTTAAGAAATATAAATACAAACTTAAGTAATATAGTAAACAATATAAACACGAACTTAAGTAACATAGTAAACAATACAAATACAAACTTAAGTAACATAGTAAACAATATAAATACAAACTTAAGTAACATACTAAACAATATAAATACGATATTGTCTAGTCTATATGAAGAATTTGGGTCGAAACTTGATCAAATAATGGTAAATGGAGAAAGAATGTATCATCTATTTACAGATCAACAAGTTGATAGAAATTCATATTATATGTTATTAAGAAGCATAAGAGATACGCTAGAGAATGTTTATGGTTCTAATAGCAATGATTATATTCCTAAAATACTACATCAAATACAAGAATGTGTCTGTAATCGTTCTAAACAAAATCAACCAGGAAATCCAGGACAAACTTTCTATGGTTTTAATTTACCTATGTTTCTGGGTAGTTTCTTATTATCAGCACTAGGAAATGGTGACTTATCTAATCCATTTACACTTGGTGTTGGAGCTACTGCTGGACTGTTAGCTGCTCGTAAGCTAGGACTGTTGGGTAAGATAATAGGAGGCATTCGTTCAATCGGTAGTAAACTTGGTATTGGGAAAATCGCGAGTTTTGGATTAAAAGTATCAAGGCTGGTGCTAAATTGCTACCAAGAATAATAGGACGATTTTCTCCTCTTGGTTTATTAGGTACGGGAATATCCTTGGGAGCAAATAAACTAGCAGATCTAGTTGGAAAGGATAGTTTAGTTGGTAAACTACTAAAAACTCTAGGTTCAGTAGCAAATTGGGCGTCTCTAGGTGCAGTTGCTGGTGGAGCAGTTGGTTCTGTTGTACCAGGTCTCGGAACTGGTGTGGGAGCAGGCATTGGAGGAGTATTAGGTGGTTTATATGGATTATACAAAGGAGTAAAAGAACATTTCTTTAAAGATAAGGATACTACAAATACACAACCACCTCAAACAACATCAAGAGATCTCAAAAATATACAAACACCTCAAATAACATCAAGAGATCTCAAAAATATACAAACACCTCAAATAACATCAGGAGATCTCAATACGCAAATACTTAATACAATTGCTACAAATACATCAACAATGGTATCTTTACTACAGAATATATCAAACAGTTTAAATAATTTGAATGTAAGACTATCATCTGCTTTTAATGTAAATCAAAATGTAAATAATAATTTGCCTTCTACATGGTTTGGATTAGTAAATCCTAATTTCTCCACGTCTCCAAATTATAGTTACTTCAATCTAGGATGATATTTTTTTGTTTTGTAGTATGCACATAATCTAAATTTATATCAATGCAACCGGTTGATTACCTAAAGCAAATGAAAAAATTTTGTAATGAATGTATGCAAAAATTGGAGCAATATGATTTTGATTTAAAACAATTTCTAATAAATGTTATAAAAGACTTTGGATTAGAACTAGATGAAAATAATATCCCTGTAAAATTTAACAAAAAAACTATGTCAGAATTTATATCCAATTTAATAGAGTTAAATAGTAACAATCCAGATAAAACTTTGGAATGCATAGATTACATGTACAAATTAGGACACTGTTTATCTACTTTTGCATCTTTTTCTATATCACTAGATGATTTATTACAATTAAATGAGATACGTAAGCAATACATAAAGGAGATTAAAAATACTGCGAACATCATAAATAAAAATTTATTACTCGATAAGTATTACAATGAATTCAAAACATCCTTAAAGGAAAGAAATAATTTGCTTGTCAATATTGTTGATAGTGGAGTTAGAGCATCAGATATACAATTAAGACAAATGTTACTAGCCAGAGGTTATATAGAGACAGCACCTGGAAAACTAGTTTTTATTGAAGATAACTATCTAGATGGATTATCTCTGCAATCTTTGGTTAAATCTGGAGAAGGAGCTAGAAAAGCAACCTATGATAAAGCAGTTTCAACATTTGAACCCGGCTATCTAACAAGACAATTCATTTACAATTTATCCCATATCAGATTCAAAGAGGAAGATTGTCATAGCAATCAATATATCATCTACAAAGTAACTGAATCAAACTTTTACAATCTTGTTGGTAGGTATTATTATGACATTAGAACTAACAAAGAAAAAATACTAACAAAAGATGATAAACATTTAATCGGACATAATATTCCCTTTAGATCGGTTCTCCATTGCAAAACAGATAACGGTATTTGTAGAAGATGTTTTGGAGATTGGTATTATAAAGATTACGATGAAATAGGAATAATCACTGCTCAAACTTTAGGAGAAAGAGGAGTGCAATTAACATTAAGAGTATTTCATACAGGTTCTGCTGTTAACATAGCAAACACATTTACTAACTTACTAACATCCTATCCTGATTTATTGAGAATGGACAGAAATATCATTATACTTGATAAACCAGTTGATATAAAGTTTGACACAAAAATCTTAACTGTAAAACATATATTATTACATGAAGCAAAAATGATAATAAAATATAACGATAAAAGTATAGAGATTGATTTACAACCAGGCTATCTACTCTTCATAGATAAAAACGTGGATAACTATCAAGGACCTCTGTTTACAATAAATTATCATTCAATTGTAAACTCTATCAAACTATTAAAGAAGATATTAAACAGTAAGTTTGTAATTGAAGATGAAAAGCATCTCTATAAGTTAATAGAGGTATTGTTTAGTATGCTCTCATACAAAGAAAGAATTCCACTATCTATGATTGAGCTATTGGTTATGGCTCAGCTATTAACAAAAGACAATAACATTTACTTCTTTGATAGAAAGTTTGATTTTCCAATGACAAAAGAATCAATTAAAATTATGCCACATAGATTAGGTCTAGGAATGTTGTTTGAAAGAGCATCTCAATCATTTACATATGAGACAAAAAATATTAATGTAGAATCTCGTATTAAACAATTAGCAGAAGAGTAAAATTATTTTTTGGAAATCTTGAGCAGATTGAAATTAGCATTAGGAACTATAAGTCCTTTTTGAGAAGCATATTTTTTGACTTTTGCACAATCTATGTCACAAGCTATTCCTTCTACTTCCATATCATTATTTATATTTGTAGCATTTTCAAATCTTATACTTTCAATGTATGCTTCACGATGTGATGGTCTTATAACAGCATCATAACAAATAATTCTTATAGGTGGAACTGGTTTTGTGTAGTCACTTTCTCTGATCCAGCTTGCTAATACTCTAGCAGAAAAACCTATTGCTCCCATTTGTGCTAACTCAATTAAATGCTTTCCATATGGACCTGTTGGATAGATAACACCTTTAAGTAGTTTTTTGTTCTCATCAACTTCTACATCTCTAATTATATGAGATACAAACTGAGGATGAATTGTAACTAGTCTCTCTATATCGTTTGAGTAGGGATGTCCAAATTCACCAAACGCTTCTCTGTTAGCAACTAATTGTTTGAAGCTTTCTATTGCAGGTTTCATTGTTTCAAATGGATAAATTCTTTTATTTATGTTTGGAACATCAAAGCTTTGTAAGGTAGCATAGATTATTGGTTTACCCTTGTCAGATTCAATTTCTACATCAAAACTAGCACTCTCATAGATAAGTTTTGTTTCCATTGAAATTAAAGCTCGCAAAAATATGTCTAGCAAGAGAAATATAACATCAAAAAACATTATAAGTTTTTCTCTAGCTGATGGTAAAAAACTTGTCTTCAAGAGACAAAGTGAGTTCGTATACAATCCAGATATAATACAAGGTTTACTTGAATCAGATGAATTTCAAAAATTTGTTGAACAACTTGATTCACATAGTATAGAAAAGGATAAATTCAAACTAGTTGATGCAGCTTTTGAAACTATAAAACTATTAAAATCAGAACATGATGCTAATAAATACAAAGGTGTATTGTTAGTTGCTTTAGATTTTGAAACAGACAGTATAACTATGGATTTAATAAGAAGATTATATAACATTGATACAAAAGCAGAAGATGTTATAGCCTATGCTTTGTATTTAGCTGCGTCTGGTCAAGCATCTAAACCACGACTATCAGATAATACAAGATTACGTTGGGCAGAATTACTAATACAGGTCTTCTACAAAGAGTTTGTTAAGTCCTTAAAACTATACCAAAAAATACAAGATAAACCAGATGCTAAACTATCAAGATTTTTTAATCCATCAACCATAGTTCAAAAATTGTCAGATAGTACAGCATTCGGATACCGTCTACCCGAGCTGCTACAAATAGCTGAAACATCATCTCCACTAGAGGAACTATCGTTAGTTTTCACTCTGAAACTAACAGGACCAGATGGAATTAAACAGGAAGCATCAGTAGCAGACATAGGTTACTTAGATGAATCGGTTTATGGTAAGATAGCTGCTTATGATACTCCAGAGAATGCTAACACATCTAAGACAAACAGATTAACACTTGGAGCATACATATCAGATTTATCAGGTAAAATAAAAAGAATAGAGTTACCTGCTTTGGAAGGACATTATAGTATATTGTCTCCACTTGAGAGCATGATACCTTTCATTGAACATAATGATGGTAATAGAGTCTTGCTAGCAACAAACCAACTTAGATCAATTGTTCCATTAGAGAATAGCGAAATACCTATTGTTGCAACAGGTATAGAATCAATAATACCAAGGCTTACATCTGGTCTATTTACCATACGAGCAGAAGATGATGGTGAAATTATAGAGAAAGGAGATGGATATATAGTTGTTCAATATAAAGACGGAAGGAAAGTATTTTATGATACTGGAGCAAGAATACTAAACACAGGTAAAGGTAAATATTATGTTAATATGCATATAAAAACTAAAGATGTCTTCAAAAAAGATCAAATTTTAGTTGAATCAGATTATGTTAAACAAGAAACATTATCTTTAGGAAAGAATGTGCTTACGGCATTTATGCACTACAAAGGTTATACATATGAAGATGGTATTGTGGTATCTGAATCATTTGCTAAGCAACTAGGTGTAACAAAAAAGACTTTTGTAGTTAATATACCAATTTGGAAAGATCAAAAGATTGTAGCAGTAAATCCAAAATTGCTTAAAGGTGAGAGATTTAAAGATGGTGAGATAATGTTCAGAGTTGAAATGTTAATAAATGAAAAGCAAGATATAGAGGAAGAAGAAGACGAACATCTAATAGAACAATCTGATAGCGAATTTGTATCAGATTCTGAAATATCAATAGTCAAAGAAGTAGCAGGTAGAGTTATTAACTACAGATTCAAAGGTAATGATATATTGGATTTTGCTATTTACCTAAACGTTGATATAAATGATGATAGGGTAAAGGAACTTAAACCAATATATGATAAGTTTATAACCAAATACAAAGCCTATGTTCAAAATTATACAAAATACTATAGTGACTTTGAATCAAGATATTTAATACCGGAAGATATATCAAAACTAAAAGGTTTTAGATACAACGATAAGAAACCAATTGCTATACTGAGTTTTGTATTATCAAAATATAATCATGCTAGTTTAGGAGATAAGTTATGTAATAGACATGGAAACAAAGGAGTTATTGCTGCAATCATACCAGATGAATTAATGCCCAAAACAGAATATGGTGAGACAATACATGTTATATGCGATCCATTAGGAGTAGTCAACAGAGCTAACATTGGACAGTTATATGAACTTGCTGTATCTTACATAGCAAAACATGTTTATCAAAAGTTTGTTAAGGATCTCAAAACCTTTAAAGAGACTTTTATAAAATTCTATGAAGTATTATACTTTAACTCCAATATTTTGGATAAACTAATGAAATCATTACATGCATTAAGCGACTATGATTTTAATAGGATATACAACAGAGCAAAACAGATACAGTCCATTCCTGTTATTACACCACCATTTGCAAGTTCATCATCACATGGAGATGATACACAAGCTGCTATACAAAGGCTAGAGAAACATTTTGGTGTAAGCACAAGTCAAAAATTATATCTACCTGAGTTTAAAACCTACACTACCTATCCTGTTAGCATTGGCTACATGTATTGGTTTAGGTTGGAGCATACAACAGATGAAGTATTACATGCTGTAGCAGATGCTCCAAAGAGAGCTCTAACTGGTCAAGCAATGAAAGGTAAAAAGATATCCGGTGGACATAGAATTGGAGAGTTTGATAGTTGGGCAATATTAGCTCATGATGCTCCAGCAGTGATGAAAGAATTGTTCATGTTGAATGCTGAATCTTCTGATTTTCTTGATAGTGTTATACCAAACATAATACAGCAAGGTAAAGCTACATTGCCAGCAGAGTTAAAAATAAAATCAAATCAATTGTTACAACAACTACTTTATAGCTTTCATATAGAATCGCAAAAAAGTTAACATATTTGAGAAATAGTTTTTTGTATATCTTTTAAGACATTATTTAATTCATTTGTTAGTATATTTATGTTTTCGTTGAATTCATTTATGGTTTGATTATATGACTCATTATCAGATGGAGCAATATTCTCAATTATTCTAGACAGTTCTTGTAACGCTTCTTCATTAAAAGTTAAGAGATCTGGATTTACAAAATCTGTTAGAACATCATTTGTATTTGTGGTTGTTTGTGTTTCCATTGTGAATTCAATAACATTGTTATCGCTGGTAGCAAACCGTCCTCGTAACAAAAGAATGATTATAATTTCCCTATTATTGCTATCAATAACTATATTACCTGACTTGACATTAGCATAACCATGATTAATTGTTATATTGCCAATTCTACCAGAACCAAATCTGATGATACCAGAAGTTATATTATATTCATTCAGATTTAGATAACTACCATTGATTATTTGCAACATACCACCTTCAAGCAAAGTTATTAAGCCATCATATAAATTCAAACTATTAACAGTTTCATTGTTTATTAAACTTATCATTTGTTCTCTATCTATGTTTGCATGAGAACCATTTATGGTATATGTTTGTGAATCTAATTGTAGATGTTTTCCTTTTATTTTGACTATGTAGTCTGTTAATATATTTGGATTGCTATCATTAATTATATCATCTATCAGATCAATAGAAAGAGCAGGATTTTTGTTACGAATTGTTGTTATGTAACTTACAATATATGCTGCCAGTGCTAACAATGGTAGAGTAACATCTAGTATATTATTAATGCTAAAGCCAATGTTACTCAGTAATGAACTAATATCATTAAGTAAAGTATTTATAGATTGTAAAATTGCAGCTAGAAAGGAAGCTAAAACATTAGATATTTGTTTTAGTAAATGAAATATAGGACTTCGTTGAATAATATTTGTAATTGAACTTATTACATTATCAATAACTCTTAAGACTGTATTAACTATACTTGATAGTTGGCTTATTAACAAAGGTAAAGAAGCCGAAGCTAAATTGATCAATAGTTGTGTTATAGCAGCTGGTATCATAGACAAAATGGAAAATAAATTACATATTTTCGAAAGTAAGTTGTCTACATTATTAGGATTTAATCTTTTAACTTCTCTTTTTATTGACTCATACAAATTACTTAATTCTCTAATAGTTTGATCTGTAGTGTTAAGTAGCATAGTTTTTAATTTTGTTTCCGTTATAATTTTTAGTTTAGAATTTGTTCCTGAATTACTGTATGTTGGTGAAAGTATGTTTTGAGTATTATTACCATTTTGTATGTAAGATGAAACCTCAACATTATATGGATGATAAGAAACAGATGGACCTGGTCCGCGTTGATCTGTATACACAGATCTAAGTATATAACCTCTGATAGGATCATTACTTAGTATCGATATGTTTTCACCTAATATCTCTATTTGCTTTGCATGCATTGTAATTTTTGTAGGAGTCATTTCAATTATTGATTGATCTGCGCCTTGTTCAACTACAAGCAATATTCTATTGTTTTGTATCTCAATTGTTGAACGCGTGATATTATTGTTACTAATATTTTTAGTTTCAACTTGTAGTCCTATTATAGAATGAGTATCTGCTGTTTGTTGTGTTACTATAGAATGAATTATTGACTTTTCTGTTGCATCAAGTCCAGTTGTAAGTTGATAATAATTTGCAAAATTTTCCTGCTTCACAAATAATCTTTTTTCAAAATTAAATGTTTTGCTGACTCTTCTATGTAGATAAGGTTTTTCAAAGGGTAATGTTTCTACTTTTTCTCTAATCACAATAGTGTCATTATTGATACTAACAAGTGGTTGGTAGTAGAATTTTTTGCTGTAAGCAATTGATTCATCCACTTTTAATCCAACTACATTAACTATCCTACCATCTTCAGTCTTATATTCTACAATTCTAGCATTAAACAAGCCAGTATTATTGTACTGATTTATGATTAGATTATTCAGATCATATGTATGCACTTTGCTATGTGCAAGTATGTGATTCATATATGATTCTCTTACACTAGAGATTTGATTGTAATTTTTATCATCTTGATTTAACAAATCTAACAACAAGGGTCTGCTTCTGTGTAATAAGAATGACGAACCTATTGGAAAAGATATGTTAGGAACTTTGAATCGAAAAGGCTGTTCATTATTTATTTCAGCATTTAGTCTTGTTTGTGCAAACAATGCTTTTTCATCTACATTTAAATGTTTGGATAAACCTGTAAGTAAATGAATATTGTTTTTAATCAAATCATCAAAACTAGCATTGATATCAATAAATTCATTCGTTTTTGCTCCAAACAATGTTCCAATATTACACAAAGCATCAGGATGTCCAACAACTAAACCACTAGTGTATTGATTGTGAAAATAACTTGGTTCTGTAACAACAATGTTATTACCCAAAATAGATTTGTATAAAACTGTCATATTTCTTAGCAATTCTCCTTCTTTTATAATTTGCGGAGAACCTATTATAATACCTAGATCTGATTCTGGCCACATATAAACCAAGACAAGAGAACCTATAGCTATGTAAGGATAGCTATAAGCTAAATTTCTTCCATACACATAAACAGAAGTAGATATAGGGAATGCTTTGATAGTTCTTTTCGGTTCTCTAAGTAATAACACTTTGTATAAACCTTGTTCAAATGTAGGATAATCATAATCTTTAATTTTAAAGGTTTTACCCTCTTGTTGATCAAAATCAAATCCAAATACTATACCCAACTCTAACATTTGATTAGCAGCTCCGCTATTAATGCAAGTACATATAGCATTAGGTAAATTGTTGCAGGATGTGTCAGACAAAATAATTGAATATAACAATTGGTTTTACGAATATAAGGTAGATGGATTGAGAACTCTCATTTTTAGTGACGGTAATATTGTAAGCAGATATGGAAACACTCTATATATTGATGTTAACAAAGACATAATCAAACAGATACCAAGAGAATATGTTTTAGATTGTGAAAGTTTTGCAAATAACCTTTGGCAAACTATGTCAATCAAATCAAAAACAAAATCAAAGCATATACAAAACAATATAAAGATCTATGTTTTTGATATAGTTGATCAAGATACAATACTAAAAGGCAAAGTTTATGAAGTTCCATACGAACAACGTAAACAAGAACTACAAAAGTTATTAAAATATATCTCAACTAAGGATAAGAGATTTAAATATGTCCAACATATACGAGCTACAAAAAATATTAGAGAATATTTTATGGAAATTGCTAAACAATATTACAATAGAGGTTTTGAAGGAGCTATGTTTAAGAAAGCTGGACACTTTTATGTTCCAAGCAGAACATCTAATTGGATCAAAGCTAAACTATTTGCAGATATAGATGTTAAAGTTGTGGACGTTATCATTCAAAACAATAGAGTAAAGGCTTTTGTTTGTGAGTACAAGGGTCATAGATTTAATGTCGGTTCTGGTTTGACAGAAGAACAAAGAAGATTTGTAGCAGAACATAAACAAAAGTTTATTGACAAAAAGCTAAACATAAAGAGTATGCATTATACAGAAGCCGGTATTCCTAGAGTTCCGATATTTGTTGGCTTCTATGCAACTGATTTTGATAAAGATTTTGCTCAGTTACTAGAACAAAAACAACTCTTGAAGTTATCTTGAGCTGAGTAATTATGGATATTGACAAAATCACTTTTAAATCAAAAAAAGATCTAAATACATTTTTAAGACAAGTATTTAATGAATATGGACCAGAAACAACTGCTAAATTAATTACTGCACTACAAAAAATCGGATTTGAGCTATCAACAATGCTAGGTATGACAACTAGTTATAAGGATTATGTTATAATGGAAGTAAAGGATTTAAGTGATAAAGTTGACCCAGATACTTATGATAAAAAATTAGAGGAATATAATAAACAATATTTTGATAAATATGCTACGTTTAATAATCCAAGTGTGTATGCTATGAAGATTGGTGCTGCAAGAAACAACATCAAACAACTAGCCATAAGTAGAGGATACTTTGTAGATGTTAGAAATAAGGTTATACCCAGGCCTGTGATAAACTCTCTAGCAAAAGGTATCAATCAACGTGAATTCTTTGACTATGCTAATGCTGCTAGAAAAGGTATATTGGATAGAGTTATGTTTACTCAAAAGCCAGGATACTTTCTAAGACAAGCCATTTATGCTTTAAACGTTGAAGTTGATGTAAATAAAATATGTGAACCAAAAGATTTATTAAATGTAACTATAACAGACAAAAACAAACATAAATTCCTATACAGATTCATAAAACAAAAAGATATGGATATATTGTTGGATGAAACTAATATAGATAAATTTGTGGGCAAAGAGGTCAAAATGTACTCACCTATATATTGCACACTACCTAATAACAAAATCTGTAAACGTTGTGCTGGACTTATATATGAGAAACTAAACTCAAAACAACTTGGTGTGTTATCAGCTCATGCGATATCTGAATTTGCATACACAGGTCTATTAAAGTCTATGCATACAGGTGCTCGCGCAAAAGTAATACATAAAACAGCTCAAGATTTAATTAATTCACTCAAAAAAGGTGGAATGTAAAAATTATAATGATAGTAGAGCTCTAGCTAACAAAACCGGATTAAAAATTTCACCAACAGTTTGTACATTGCTATTGATTAATATGGCATATCTATAATCAAAGCCGATGTTTTTATTAGCATATTTTTTGATTAGATTACCATCAAGACTAATATAATCAACAGAGGTGTGAGTCGTTTCCATTATGTTATAGAGACTTTCTATAGTGATATAATCATGTTCTGTTGACAAATATAATTTGCTTAGAGGGAACAATAATTTATAGGGATACATAACAAAGGAGTTAAACCAACTTACATTTATTATGTTAATAAGATCTATATCTATGTCTGTTAATAAAGATATAAAACCGAGTAAAGCTATATAACTTGTAATAGGATTACTGTTAATTACATCTACCAAGTTCCTGGGTAGAGCTTTCCAGAATATAGATGATAAATCAATTAAACAAATCCTACTCTCGTTATCTGTAACGAGACTTTCAATCAAATCCATATAGTTAGGATCAGGTAATGTAATTGAATTCGGAATATCTATAGTTGTTATAATTCCGGTCTCTGTATAATTGTGTATAATTAAATACGCACATATGAAAGCAATTAAAAGTTGAACAGGTGTAAGAGATATGATTGTATTCCCTATCACAATATTATAAACATTAGTTGAATTTAACAATTGCTTAATTTTTTGTATGAAGTAGTTGTAATCAATATAAGCCTGATTTAGAGTTACAAAATACGTTGTTTTTATCTTTTTGTTAGCTGGAATAAAGTTTGGTATGAAAAGTCTGTCTTCACTGTTTGCTAGCAAGTGAATATTTTCTTCAGCTATGTAGTAAAACAATCCATTATCATTTTTTATAATGTAAACTGGATATAGTATAACTTCATTTCCCAATATTCTCTCTATAAGCTGTTTTATGTTTTCTGGTGTTGGTTTAGTTTCACTAAATAGATGATCTGTTATAACTCTTTCAATAAATGGATTGGAAGATATAATGTTAACAAAATTACCATAGATATTTTCAATTATTTTGAGTTTTGTTGTATCCAAAGAATGTCTGATAAACCAATACTCTAGATATCCGAATGCTGAATAAATTGAAAATATGAGAGCATACAACTCAATATCTCTCGCTTTCAGAGTAGGTACGAATTTCTGTATGGTTTGTTCTGCAGCTCCAATGTTAACAAGATTAACAACATTAAACTTTATTACAGTTTTTTCCAAAACAGACATAAATAATTCATCTGATGCTAGATTATTATCTATATCATAAACCATAGATCTTATGTCATCCATAACTAATTGTCTTTCTCTTATTTGTTTTAAGATCTCTTTGTAAACCTTTAAATACTTCTGAGCAATATCATTAAATAAATTGTATATAAAATCTCGTGTTTGATATAGATTCTCTTTAAAATGAGATTGAGGATAGTTAAACATTTATCTGTTTGCTGTAGTCATTAACTTACTGTAAGATAAATTTTTCAATTATTTTGCTAAACAATCCTATCATAAAACCTAGTAGCAAGAATATCAAAGTCTTTATCATATCACTCATCTTATTCTCTCCTTGAGCTAGTTTATTTTTTATTTCCTCAGTTTGTAACTCCATATACTTAATTCTCTCATTCAAAATTTGTAGATCTTTAGTTATCTCATTCTTCGTTCTATAATCTAACATCTCAATCTCTTTTTTTATTGTTGCTTGCTGAACTAATATGTCACTTACTTTTGTTAGTTCTTTTGATATTCTTTTCATTTCTTCAATCAAGAAATCAACTTTTTGATTTAAACTTAATAGTTGTTGTATATGTTGTTGTTGTTCATCGTATTTTTCTTTTAGTATAACAATATCATCGTATATGCGACTCAGATCTTGTTTGCTGCTTTGGTTTGCCATAGTTCCATGAGCTTTTAAAAGTCATGTTTGTCATATCATATGGTTTACCCATAGATGGATTTATCAGTGAGAAACAAGAATCAACTTACATTAAAAACATAGAAAGAATATTTCGTGCAAGCAAAGAATACAAACAATTTGTAACAATGATCAGACAGGAATATGATGGAGAATATTGTAGAATAACTAACGAACATTATATGGATGTAGAAGTAGAGTTACATCATTATCCACTTACATTATATGAGATATGTTTGATTGCTACACATACATTACTTAAACAGAAGCAGAACATACTAACAACATTCGATGTAGCAAATCTTGTATGTAAGATGCATTTTGATTTGAAAGTTGGTGTAATTCCAATTGCAAAAACAATACATGAGAAGGTTCACAACCAAGATTTATTATTGCCTCGTGAATGGGTAATTGGTAATCCATGGTCATTGTTAGAAGATCAGGACTTTGTAATTCCTGAAGAGTTTATTATTTGGAAACTAAAACAAGCAGAAAATTTTACTCTACAACAATTTGAACAACTTTGTAAACCTATATTATGGCCTTACGTAAAGCAGTAAATTATGCAAACAAAAAATTATCCTTTATTCACACCTGTAGATAGAATATATGGCTTAGATCCTAATATTGTTAATCTAATCTCACTGTTTGTAGCCATGGGTCATAGTCTACTTAACAAAATCAAAAGCAAATATCTTGTAGAGAATTACAATAAATTAGATTTTGTGAGTAACATACCACAACTAACTTTCTTCAGTAAAGCAGCTAACTCCTACAATTTGATAATAAAAGAGATAAACGATAGTGTTTATGATGAAAACTTTAATTTTCTGCTAACATACAACCCTGATATTATTTTCGACACTTATCATTTTATACTTGAGGGTTTTCTGGAAGGAGCAATAAAATCATATTATCTGCAAGACAAAAAAGGTGTTAAAGCATTATCAGCAGATATTTTATCATTTACAAATGAATTAATTAAGGCTATTGTAAAAATTAGACAAGAGTTAGAGAATACAAGTATACAAAGTCTTAGAGTTTTAGATGAGTATCTTGAAAAACTTAGTTCTTTTATTGTTGTTTTATGGTGAAAAATTATCTCTTAACAAGCTGTTCTTTAATTGTTAATGCTATGAATGCTTGTCCTATAGTTAGTTTTTTATTATCAACATAAATGTAATCAAAGATTGTGTACTTACCTGCTAACTTTGTTGTTAGCAATTCTTTAAGCTCTTGTATGCTATTAACATTGAATTTAAATTCCTTTGGATTATATTTATAACCCAATTCTTGACTTGTTTGTGATCCAACTATTAATCCAAACAGAGCATTTTTATCTATACCATATGTGAAATTATTTATATTTTCTGATGAAATCAAATTTTTTGAGAGTGACATTTTTTCTAAGGCTTCTTTCTTTGCTTCTTCTGTATGTAGTGTATACACTATTGCAGTATCTACAACAAATATACCCGGTGAAATATGAAAGTAACAATAATTAGAGTCATCAACTGAGATATCATACAAAGTTAACTTTTGTTCTGGTTTAAACTCAAACCAAGAACAAGGTATGAAAGCTAAATCTTCGTACTGCTCTATCTCTATATAATTGTTGAATAGTTTCTTTGGATAACCAATAAAACAATAGTTGTCTAGATTGCGAGAAATTTTCTTTGGTGTAGCTTTGATTATTTTCTGTTTGCTAACATCATAAACAAGTAAAGAATGATCATTAGATACTTTAAAATTAGTTTGTTTCATTTTTAGATTGTTAGCATACTCATCTTTTAGTTGTATGTTATATCCATCCAAATTTAGATGTACACTTACTTCTACTATTTTTGACCATCTTAATTGTCCATTAAGGTTTATTGTTAAAATCTCAACTTCATAATCCTTATCTACTGCAAATACAAGATTTGATAGATCTTTATTTACATATTTGATTTTAAAAAGCATATCGTTATACATTTCCAAGTTGAGAGCATATTGAAGATAAGGAATGTTGTTTATGTTCTCACTAAAGTCGTCTACATTAAAATCTTTCAAATTAGCATGTTTAAATATCTTTCTAATTTCTCTTTCCTTCTTTTTAATCTTTTCCAGTTCAAGTTTTTGTTTAAGATTGTTCATACTTAGACAATGCTGTATAAACTAAACAAAAATTATTTTCATTTTATGTTTTAATAAGCAATTAAACTTTTTATGGACTTGTTACAAAAAGATGTTCCGATTCTAGCAAAAATTTATGAAGCAAAATGCTTTTACGATTCTCAGAATAATAGAATAATCCTGTATTATAAGAATCATGTTACAGCTCGAACTTTAGTTGACTTTTATAATCTACCAGAAACACCTCCACCGAATAGTTCGTTGTATGTCATATATGACTTACAAACTGGAACATTTAATGTAAGTACAGATCCTCCAACCTATACGGTTAGCAATTCAAAAGTATATGTAACATCGCCGATTAATGCTGAATACGATATGGATAAGGTTATTATTTATAGAATTAGCTGGTATGAAACAGATACAAATATAGACTTAAACTATATACTTACAGAGCTAAATACTTTTGTTCGTAAACAACAAGCAGATACTATAACTGCAACCCATACATTTGATCCTACAGAACCTGGTCCTGCATTTCAACTTGGACCAAACGCTCAAGACCAACTAATACAATATTTAAATGCGGACAAAGTTGATGGATTTGATGCATCTCAGACACCTGCACCAAATGTGATAGTGCCTCTTAATGAAGACGGAATACTGGATTTGAGTGCGACTTATGTGAAGAGTAATGTTTATACCTTCAGAAGAGTTGATTTAACTAATGCGACGAGTGATTATGATTTACAGCTTGGAGAAGAGGCTTATTATGAGTGGAATACGACAGTAAGCACTTCTTTGCCTTTAAGAATTCAAGTAAGTGGAATGTTGTATGAGATGATTGTTGTTGTTCCAAATAGGAAAACTAACGCAATAGGTTTAGTGTTATATCCAAATAACACGACTTATTCATCAGCATTTCGAAGGACTGTGGTGTATCCTGATGGTAGTTCGTCAAATGTTTATAATTGGAAGGATGCACCATCTTCTATTTACTACGAATAAGTAGGCGGAGGTGGAATGTTAATTACTTGGCTTCAAACCACAACAACGAATAAAGGAGAAATGCATCATATGACTTTACAGCATAGCGGGGTTTGGTTCTCATTTCATATGCAAGTAGCACACAGATGGAACGATACTACTACTGTTTGGTCTTCGCTTGGAACCTTGAGTATTGATGCTCCAAACGGAGTTATATATGTTTCAGTTAGGAGGTTAGTATGATGAAAGTCTATGCTTTCATCCACCCAGATTTACAAATTTTGTGCTGTGCCTTGCTACCTGAAGCAGTTCCTCCAAATACTGAATATGTAGAACTTGAGGTAGAAACTCCTGATGATGTTGTATATGAAAACGGACAAATCAGACTAAAAACAGAAGCAGAAAAACTTGCAGAAGAAAAAGAAAAGAAACTTGCAGATTTGAAAAGATATACAGCAAGCCTGCTTGAACAGACTGATTACATCATAGTAAAAATATCAGAAGCACAAGTAAGCGGAGACACGAAAGTAGTAGAACAACTCAAGCAAAAATACGCAACACAACTCAAGCAAAGAGAAGCAATCAGACAGTGGAGCGAACAAATGAAGCAAGCAATGAGAAATGCGGAGACTTTAGAAGAACTAAGAAGTATAGAAATCAGATTTGGAACTTGATATAATCAAGTAGTTAACCTACTAACATTAACTAGATTAAGATAAAAAATTACACTGCTACTTTTCCACTAGTCCAATCAAGTAAATGCACTTTTATATCTTTTTTTGTTGATTTCAAATACTTTTCAAAATCCAAATCATATAAAAGATATGTATGCCAAGCATCCAATCTATCAATATAGGGTAATTTATCTCTTATAATCTCAAAAACTTTTAGTTGTTCAAAATCTATTTGTTTTTGTTCAAGATTCCTAAAATCAATATTCTCCTGATAAGCTCTAAACAACATCTCAGGATCAATTAATTTCTCACTATCAGTGTATTGCAATCCATACTTCAATATGTATGGAATTAAATCCAATTGTTCATTTGTAATTGCTTTGTATAGAATTTTGAAGATAGTTTGATTAGTTAGAATATAGTATGCTAACAATATTCTGGCTATGCTTGTTTGCATATTTTGCTTAATTGATTCAAAAACAATAGGAATTTTACTTTCATCTTTAACTATCAATAGTGTTATAATTTGTAGTAATGTAGCAAATGGATTTGTTGTAACTGAATTCAGACTTGTTCCATATCTTTGTTTTATGTTCATGATCATAAATTTAGATTAGATGCAAAAAAACATTATTGGGCGAAAGGTTTAAACCAAACAGTCCATATAACTTCTATTCTTTTCAAATCATATTTATAAACAGGAACAGGTAGTGTTGTGTAAGCTATCATCTTAGGAGTTTGATCATTTATTGACACTAACAAATCTAATTCAGTTATAGCTACATATCTTCTATCACCACTTTCACAATATCCTGTAAATGATGAATCTTGGATATCTATATTTGCTTCTGTGTAATCTATATCAAACAGTAATTGTATTCCTCCAATGGTAGCGGTATAGCTACCACAATCACTTAATTGTTCAACAAATCTTACTTTGCTTGCAATTTTTAGATCTGAACTGCTAGTAATACGAATTATGTTATTGCGAGACGGATTATCTGATAAGTAACTTGTTGGTATAGTAAAAACAGGGTTATAGGAACAACTAAAGGAATTAAATCCTGTATGACTTAAACTTAAATACCAAACTAAATTATTCACACTATTTGTAGAGTTGTAACTAGAAAAGTCTGTTTCCTCTCCTGGCCAAACACCAAATATTTGTTTGCCCAGTAACATAGATAGAAAGTAAGAGAATGATGGCAATGTTGCATTTGCTGTAACTATATAATCCATCAATTCATTGTCTTTATTATAGGTATAAACATAAACTAAGTTTAATATCTCCGAGTGATCTACTATTTTCATTGTTTAAACGATGCTAGAGTAATTCAATAATTGTCTTTTGTTTGTTGTTCTTATCATAAACTACTTTTAATAGTTTTATGCGTTCAGCTTTCATAGTTGTTAGTAATTGTTTTAGCATATCAGGATTTATTTTCCAACCTTTAATTTCATCAGACAATATACCTCCAAACTTCAATCCTTCAACAACACCTTCTGAACAAAAGTATCCACCATTGCTAGTAAACACAGGTATCACAAAACCAATAACACCAAGCCAATTATATGGCACATTATTCTTTGCAAGATAGTTATAAAATCTCATAGCATAATCATATTCCTGATCACTAACATTTAATTTATATACTTCTACAATAGTACCAACAGAATGATCAAGCAATGTAAAATAATTCCAATATATCCTACATAAACTACCATTTGGATAGACTTCAATAGTTTTATACGGATACTCCAATTCCAATATTATACCTGCATGACTAATATCTGATCTTGTCCAAAAGTTTATTAGTCTGGAAAATAGAGATCTACCCTTAAAGAGACCAATGTATAAGTCTTGCATTTATAGCATGTGCTTATAAAATAAAATCTAAACACCACTGATAAGTTATCGTTAACTTACATAGTTTAAAAGCAATCTAAAATTTTTTTTATGAAATGTTTGTTGAACGATGAGAAATTAACCTTTAAATTTGTACACCCTTATCCTCCATAT
>Ga0079997_112857_pt1 | contig 29726 bp, 20 predicted proteins | sample PerSpoCPS_CMetaG_FD_69200 | JGI IMG/M metagenome (GOLD analysis project Ga0079997, IMG submission 69200) | Archaeal communities from Yellowstone National Park, Wyoming, USA - Perpetual Spouter C (PS_C) MetaG (SPADES assembly) (version 2) | ecosystem: Environmental > Aquatic > Thermal springs >... | reverse complement strand
AGTCAAATGCTTTGTCCAATAAATAGCGTTAAATAATTGATTATCAAGAACTTATGAAAATTTTAGGAAATTACTCAATTTATCGCGGTTTTATTAGGGGGCGAAAGTTTTAAGCGGAAGGCTTATTTTTAGGTTGGGCGGGAAAACATAGAAAAATAAATAATTTTAGAATTATTGGACAAAGCAAAGGCAAAAAAATCCATCCTTTAAAATTTAAGATATGTTAAAAATTTTAATTTCAAAAATTTACATTTTCATATTAAGGGTTTTTGAAGCCTTTATTATTTCATTATCCTTTGCTATTTTCATTATAGCAATTTATCCAATTAACATTAAAATCGTTTCAATTCTTTCATCAATTCCATTTATTATATATCTTTTAAGCTCTTTAAAGTTTTTAAAAGATGAGGAAATAGCTTGGCTTTATGAGTTTAAATATAAGGACTTAAATGAAAAACTAATAACTTATATTGAGCTAAAATTAAAATCAATTTATAATAAAATTCCATTTGAGAAATTAAATCCTTTTTCAATATATAAGCCAAGATATGAATTTTTTCTTTTATTTGTGTTTTCATTAGCTTTATTAGTTTTTTCATTCACTTTTAGAAAACCTTTATATATTGCTAATTATGGAAATTATCAAAGAGTTGTTAAAATTTTTGGAAATGATGAGTTTTTCTTAGGTGAAGATATTATTCTCAAAATTAAAAATTATAGTTTTTTAAAGGAAAAGCTAATTTTAAAACCAACTAATTATTCTTTTGAAATTAAGCCAATAAGTGAAGTTATAGATACAATTAGAAATTTAGATGAAGGTGATTATCAGATTGAATTCTTAGGAAAAAACATATTCAATTTAAAAGTTTTTCAAAAGCCTGTAATTGATTCATTAATTGTAAATGTTAAGACCCCTTATTTAAATCTAAACCAAATAGTAAAGAATAGTTTTGAAATTTCGGCAATTGAAGGAAGTAAATTGGATATTATTTTGTTTTCAAGTAGTGCTGATTCAATTAAACCATTTTCAAGTATATCATTAACTGCCAAAAATGATACACAATTTGAATTTTACTTATATAAATCAAAAAAAATTCTTAAATATCCAACAAAATTAAAAATTTCAGTAATTAAAGATAACCCACCTTTTGTAAAAATTTTATATCCTGAAAATTTCATATATTTGCCTGAAAACTATAAAGTTCCTATAATTGGAATATCAACTGATGATTATGGTTTAAATAGAATGGAAATTTATTTAAATGAAAAATTAATTTACAGGAAAAATTCAAATAATATGCTAAAAGATACAATTTTTTATAATTTGGATTTAAGCTTGGAGAAATTGCTTCCTGGTGATGAAATTAAAGTTTATTTAAAATCAATAGACTTAAAAGGACAAACGAGCTTTGACTATATAACAATAAAGTTTCCAACCCTTGCTGAGCAAATGAATTTATCAAATACAGGAATTGGTGAAAGTGTAAAACAATTAAAGGATTTAAAACAAAAAATTGAAGATTTGGGTGATATTTTTAAAAATTTAGATTCAAGGGAGGATTTAAATGCTATAAGTGAAGAATTAAAAAATACTCAAAAAGAAATGGAAAAATTAAAAGAAAAAATAAATGAAATAAGTCAAAAAATGAGCTTAGAGCCTGAAATTCAAGAGCAGTTAAAAAGAATTTCTGAATTGTATGAAAAAATTTTAGATGATGAATTAAAGCAAATTTTAAATAAAATCCAAGAAGCAATGAATAAATTAGATAAGGAAGAAATTAGAAAAATGATTGAAAAAATGAAAATTGATATTGAAAAATTAAAAAATTCCTTAAAAGCAACAGAATCAACACTTAGAAAATTCTATGAGGAAAAGAAATTAAAAGAACTTTCAGAAAAATTAAAAGAAATTGCAGATAAACAAGAGAATGTAAATAGTAAAGAAAATCAAAATGAAATTACAAAAGAACTTAAAGATATTAAGGAAAATTTGGATGATATTTCTAAAACAATAGAAACACCTTTCTCAGATAGTTTAAAAAATATATCAAATGAATTACAAAAGAATATAAATCAATCTGAAAATATAAGTGAAAATTGGCCAAATTCAAAGGGATTTTGTCAATCTAATGCTAAAAGTATAAGAGCCTTATCTCAAAAATTAGAGAACTTACAAAATCAACTTGTTGAAAGTAGGAAAGAAGAAATTATTAAAAAAATTGAGGCTTTAAGGAGAAGTTTAATTTTTATATCACAAAATGAAGATGTAAATAGTGAATTTGAGCAAAGAGCAATTTTAAATGCTATTAAAATAGCAACTAGAGATTTTGAGGAATTAGCAAATATGAATTTTCTTATAACAATAGATATAAAAGCACACTTATATATGGCATTAGAAAATGCACAAGAAGTTTTATTGAGATACAAATATAATGATTTCAATAGAGCGAAAAATTATAAAAATGCTGAAAAAAAGGAAATTTTAAGTGCTATTTTAAAACTTTATGATGCTCAAAATGAAGTGGCAAATTCAAGCTCTTCAAGTGGATATAGTGAAATGCTTAAAAAAATGGCACAAACATTATCTCATATGCAATCATTAAGCAATCAAAATTTATCAGAAGATTTATTAAAACAAATAACATTACAGCAAGAGATGTTAAGAAAAATGATACAGGGAATTAGAGAAGGAATGGAAAAGACAGGAAACAAATACTCTGAAAAACTAAAAGAAATTGAAAAACAAATTGATGATTTAGAGAAGGAAATAAAAGAAAAGAAAAAAATTGACAGAAGAATTATTGAAAAACAAAGAGAAATAATGCATAATTTACTTTCCGCTTGGACAGGTTTAAAATCTGAAAACAAATCAGAAAAATTAGAAGCTGAAAGACCAAAAGATATAAAATATGAAGAGCCAAAAATTTCTGAAAATATGATATATAGACAAAAAATTATAGAAATTTTAAGAAAAATTCAAAATCTTGAAATAGATAATTCTCAAAAGCGAAAACTTATAGAATTTTATCAAAATCTTTTAAAATCTTTTTAATTAAGCGGTTTAGTTTTTTATCCTTTAAAATTTTGAGCTTTTATTTTGGGGCGGTAGCTCAGTTGGGAGAGCGCCTGAATGGCATTCAGGAGGTCGGGGGTTCAAGTCCCCTCCGCTCCATTCCTTGATCGCAAGAAAATTATTCCACTTGCTTTCAATTTTGTTAATTTTTCCTATTTTATTTTTGAATGATAATCAAAGAATAGCATTTTCAATTTTATTTTTGATTTCTGTTTTTGCAATTGATATTTTAAGATTAAGAAATGAGAATTTTAAAAAAGTTTTTTTAAGCATTTTTAAAAGTATATTGAAAAAAAATGAAATTAACGATTGGACAGGTGCTACATATTTAGCAATTTCTTATGCTTTAATAAATATCATTTTTGAAAAGGAAGTTGTTATTTTTTCTCTTCTTGTTTTAGCAATTTGTGACCCAGTTGCTGCTATTTTTGGAACTTACATTAAACCGAATTTAAAAATTTATAAAAAATCAATAAATGGATTGATTGGGTTTTATTTATCTGGATTTATTTTATCTTTTTTGTTTTTCACTGATTTAAATATCTTCTCAAAAATTTTGGCAGTTTTGATAAGTGGCATTGTTGAAGTTTTTACACCTATTGATGATAATTTAAGTGTTCCTTTAACAACAGCTTTTGTTTTAAAATTTAGTTAATAAAAGGAGGAGGAGCTATGATTACACTTTTAATTTTAAAAGCTAATGTGTATAATGACGAGGGATATATAAGAGCAAAAGTTTATGAGCTAAAATTTGAATATGAGAAAGCAAAAGAAGAATATCTAAAACTATCTAAAAAGTACAAAGGAAAAGCTCTCGCTTTAATATATAAGGAATTGGCAGACTTATATTTCTTCTACTATTATCCTGATAGCATAAATTTAGCTTATGATTATATTTCAAAAGCATATAAATTAGATAAAAACAATTATGAAATTTTATATAGATTGGCACTTTATTCAGAAGCAAATGGAAATTTACAATTAGCATCAAAATACTATGAAAATCTTGTTGTAAAATTTCAAAAAAGTGAATTTTTTAATGATGCTCTTGATGGTGTAGAGAGGATATTTCCAAAGAACTATAAGGAAGAAATTGTTGCCAAATATGATAATGAATTTATAACAGCTATGGAATTAGATAAAGAAATTGAAAATCAACCACCATTTACAAGGGCAAAATATGAAAATTATGAGGGTAAAAAGGAATTGTTAAGTACAATGATTGAAAATAGATTAGTTTATAAAGAAGCTTTAAGAAGAGGATTACATAGAAATCCAGAATTTAAAGAAAAATTTTATGAGAACTTAAAAGACGATTTCGCAAGAGTTTATTATACAAAATATATAAGTGATAAAATTAAAGTTGATTCTGCGGAAGTTAAAAATTATTATGAAAAAAATAAACAAAATTATAGAATTTGGGGATTTGTAAATTTAAAAGTTATGAAAATTCAAGATAGCTTAAACTTGCCAAATGATAGTGTATTTGACGCCCAAGCAAAAATTTTAACATTTTATGAAAATTCTCCTGATAGTAATTTATATAAGCAATTTTCTCAAAAGGATACTATGAAATTATTTATAGATAAAATAAAGGACACATTATATGCTATTAAAATAATAAAAATTCAAAAACCCGATTATGTTAAATTTGAAGAGGTTTATAGCTCAATTGAAAACAATTTGAAATTTGATAAAGAAAGAAATGCTTGGGAAAAATTACTTGATAGTCTATTAAATAAATTTGGATTTGAAATTATAAATAAGGATACAAGTAGTAAGCAAATTCCAGAAACACTTGCTATTATAAAACTTTTAGATATTTATCTTACAAAAAAAGATTATGAGAATTATTTAAATAAAGTTCCACCCATTTATAGAAAAGCTTATAGCACAAAAGATGGAGCTTATGAACTAATTAGAATTTTTACACAAAGAGAATTATTATTCAAGGATGCTATTGCTAATAAGAGAATTTTTATAAGGTCAGACGGATATAAACTACTTACAAGAAATTTTGAGAATTTAATAATTGATGAATTAAGAAATGAAATTATAAAAGATGTTTCAGTTAGTGATGATGAAATAAAAAATTATTATCAAGAAAATAGGGAAAAATTATTTAAAATTCCCGCTAATGCCAAAATTAGAAAATTAACATTTGATGATGAAAAAACTGCTAAAAAGATATACAATATCTTAAAAAATAATCCTCAAAAATTTGATTCAATTGCCAAAACAATAGCAAAAGAAGAGGAAGAAAAGGAATTTGGAGGTTTTGTATTTATAACTGAAAATGATACTTCATTATTTAATGAGATTAAGAATTTAAAAATTGGAAAGCCAACTTTAATTAAGAAAGATGATAAATGGCTTGTAATAAGTGTTCAAGAATTTAATCCTTCAAAATATAGGAATTTAGATGAAGTTAGAGAACAAATAAATAATGTTTTATTAAACAATAAAAGGAATGAAAAGTGGGAAAATTTCAAGAACAATTTAAAATCAAAGGTTTCTGTTGAAATTTTATTAAAGGAAGAAAAGCAAGGGGGCTAATGTGCTCCCTTTTTTATATTGGACTAATTTAAGTGGTGTTTATGATGGAATTATACTCAAAGATACAATTTATTTAGCAACATTTGGTGGAATTTTAGTTTTAAATAAAAATTTAGAAAAAATTAAAATTTATAATTTTTCAGATGGAACAAATTCAAATGTTATTGTTTCAGTAGATACATTTAAGGGAAAAATTTACTATTTAACGAAAAATAATGGTTTTGGATATATAGAGAATAATAAAGTTTATCATTATCCAAAAAGTCAAATTCCAATAAGTGATTTAAGCAATGGCAAAGGACTATTTTCATATAAAAATTATCTTTTTATTTATGGTAAAAATTGGATTTTATTTTTTGTTGGTAATAACTTGAAATTTATGGATATAAATGTTTATCAAATTAAGCCTGATATTGGCTGTATTTTCGTTTATAATGATACAATTTATATTGGTGATAGTCTTGGTTATTTAAAAACATATTTAAATTTTGTGGATATTCCTGCAAGTTATCAAAGAGTTAATATGCCAAAAGTAAATTTTATAAATGTTTATAATGGCAATTTGCTTTTTGGAACAACAAATGGCATTTATGATAAAAATGGTAATAATTTAATTGGAGGTTTTTCTGCTATTTACTTTGAAACATTTAGAGACACTTTATTTATATCTTCAAGAAATGTAAATAGTAGCGAAATTTACTCAAATGGAGTTTTGAAAAAATTTAAAGATAATAATTTGATTGATGAAGTGAATTATAAAGAGCCTTATTTTATAATGAAAGTTGATACTTTTTTAATTATTTCAAGATTTCATAACAATAACCTTTCAATATATGTTGATAATTTGGCTTGGGGCATTTATACATATCCAAGTTTTCAAAACTATAAATTTGGATTTCCTTTTAACTACATTTCAAATATCTTCGTTTTAAAAAATAATATATTTTTATGGACGCATACTGATTATGACTATAATCCGAATAACTTAAATTATGCTGGCTATTTATTAAATAAAAACAAAATTATTGAGCTTGGTGATAGTGTTTATAGAATAACAAAAATTATTAAAATAAATGATAATTTAATAGGTGTTTCTTCATATTTCTCATTCTTTTTTGTTGATACATTATCAAATGTTATTTATTGTAGAGCAGTTCCAGTTTTTCCTGTAAATCCTGATATGGCATTAACAAGTTTAACAATTTATAAAGATACAATTTTCATTTCAAGTTTTAGTGGAATTGTATATAAATCTGATAAAAATTGCTCAATTTTTACAAATTCAATTTATAGTTATCAGGTTGGAAGTGTTAGTGATATTGAATCAAATGGAGACCTTTTGGCAATTGGTGGAAGTGGGGGATTTGTGGTATTTCAGAATGAAAATTTAGTTTTTAAAGATATTAATCTCATTCCAACCTCAATTAAAAAATATAAAGATGGCTTTTTGATAGCAACAAATAATGGACTTTATTTTTATAATGGAAATTTAAATAAAGTTCAGGTTCTTTCAAATAAATCTATAACAGATGTAATTATAGATAAATTTAATAGTGTCTTTGTTTTGGCAAATGATGGACTTTATAGATTAAATGAAAATTTAGATAATATATTGGAGTTTTATTTAATTTCAGGCAAAACATTTATTCAAACGACAAATTTTCCAATTCTTCACCCACTATCAATTTATAACGATACACTTTTGCTTGTAGGTTCAAGTGAGGGTGTAGGACTAATTAGAATAAATAGCTTAATTGAAGAGAATGTTTTTTTATATCCAAATCCCGCAAGAGATATTATTAGAATTAAGAATTTAAAAGGTTCTTATAAATACGAAATTTATATCTTAACATTATCAGGTAAATTGAAAAAAAATTTACTTGTTAAAAGTTCAAGTAGTGGGGAAATAATTATAGATATTAGTGATTTGGAAAAAGGTTTATATATTTTAAGAATTTCAAATAAGAATTTAAAATTTGTGAAGAATTAGGGGGGTAATGCCCCCATTATTTTAGAAGGTCAAAGGCAAATGGATCTTTATTTACTTCAATTTCATTCGCACCTATAAAGATACGGTGTGTTTTATGCTTTTCTAATTCTAAATTGAACACAAGAAACTTTCCATTCTCAATTTTGAATTTTATTCCATCAGTTTTTTCACCAGTATTGAAGTGGAACCTTATTTCCCTATCTCCTATTATTTCAAAATAATCTCCCTTTTTTTCCGAAGGATTTCCATTTTCAAGATGTAATCCACTAACATCACTTATTTTTGCTCCCTTACCTATAATTCTTATTCTACCTGTAAATAGCTCTCCTTTATCACTTTCAGAAGTTGTTATTAGATATACCGTATTTCCTTCATGCCATATGAAGAAACCAACTGATTTGCCAGGAAGGAGATTTTTAGGTCTGCCTTCTGCTTTTGACCAAGGAATAGCATCCTTTATAGCAGATTTTATCTTACTCGCTTTCTCTTCAATCTGCTGTTGTAATGTCAAAAAAGGTTGCATTAAAATTAATTAAAAAACTTTGCTTTGAAAAGTCCCTTACAAAAGAAAGGTTATTTAAAGCCTTCCAAAATTAATTAATTCTTTTCCTTTAAAATTTTGAATATGACCAAGATAAAAGAACATGATGTGATTATAATGGGCAGTGGATTAGCAGGTTTGAGATGTGCATTACAATTAGTAATGGAAAGTAAAGGTGAAATTGATTTAGCAATTGTTTCAAAAGTTCAACTTATGCGCTCACATTCTGTTTCAGCAGAAGGGGGAACAGCAGGTGCCATTAGGCAAGATGAAGGAGATAGCCTTGAATTACATGCTTGGGATTTAATAAAAGGTTCTGATTTTTTAGCTGACCAAGATGCAGTTTGGAAATATGTAAATAGAATGCCTTATGAGATATTATTTTTAGATAGACTTGGAATGCCTTGGAGTAGAAGACCTGATGGCAAAATAGCAACAAGACCTTTTGGAGGACAAACATTTCCAAGAACTGCTTATGCTGGTGATAAGACTGGTTTTTTCGCAATGCAAACACTTTATGATGCTCTCCAAAGATATGCTGATAAATTTACAAGATATGATGAATTTTTTACTACTCACATAATTTTAGGAGAAGATAAATCATTTAGAGCAATTTTAGGAATTTACTTACCAGAGGGAGAAATTTATGTTTTGAGAGCAAAAGCACTTGTAATAGCAACTGGCTCTGCTATTAGAATGTATGGATTTACAACAATGGCATATTCTGGAACGGGTGATGGTGTCGCTATGGCTTATAGAATTGGTATTCCTATAAAGGATATGGAATTTATGCAATTTCATCCGACAGGTTTAATTCCATCTGGAATTCTATTAACGGAAGGTGCAAGAGGAGAAGGTGGATATTTAATAAATAACAAAGGTGAAAGATTTATGAAAAAATATGCTGAAAAATTTATGGAATTAGCGCCAAGAGACATTACATCAAGAGCAATAATGACGGAAATTGAAGAAGGAAGAGGATTTAAAGGTCCAAATAATTTGGATTATGTTCTCTTGGATTTAAGACACTTAGGAAGAGAAAGAATTATAACGAGACTTCCACTTGTAAGAGAACTTTGTATAAAGCTAATAGGAATTGACCCTATAAATGAGCCAGTTCCTATAAGACCTGTTGCTCATTATATGATGGGAGGAATTGATGTTGATTTAGAAGGTAGAACGATATATGAAGGTATATGGGCTATTGGTGAATGTGCTTGCGTTTCAGTACATGGAGCAAATAGGCTTGGTTCTAATGCAACTGCTGAGTGCTTGGCTTGGGGATATTTTTCAGGTGTAGATGTAAGTAATTTTATTAAGGAAAAAACATTAAAAGAATTACCTATAAGTGAAGTTGAAAATGCAGAAAAAGAAATTTATCATTTGTTAAATAAGGAAGGGAATGAAAATCAATATGAAATTAGAAAAGAACTTTGGGAGCTTATGGATAAATATGTTGGTGTTTTTAGGGATAGAAATGGACTTGAAAGTGCTTTAAGTAAAGTAAAGGAATTGAAAAACAGATGGAAAAATATAAAAATAAATGATAAATCACTAATATATAATACTGAACTAATGAATGCTATTGAATTGAAAAATATGCTTGATTTAGCAGAAGTTGTAATTGAGGGTGCATTATTAAGAGAGGAAAGTAGAGGAGCACATTATAGAAGGGATTTTCCAAAAAGAGATGATGAAAATTGGCTAAAACATACATTAGCAATATATGATAAAGAAAATGATAGACCTAAATTTGATTATAAGCCTGTTAAAATTTTATATTGGAAACCTGTTGAAAGGAAGTACTAAATGAAAATCACAAGGGGAGAAGGTATATTGGAGAATTTTTTAGCAAATGAGCGATATAAAGTCGTGAATAAAGTTTTAATGAATTTTAAAAATAAAAATAGAGTGCTTGACATTGGCTGTGGCTCTTATCCTAAGTTTTTAATAAGCTTAGATTTTAAGGAAAAGTTTGGAATTGATAAATATGATTATAATTTTAGTAGTTATGGAATTAAGTTTATTAAATTAGATTTAGAAAAGGAAAATAAATTGCCATTTGAAGATAATTTTTTTGATGTTATAACTGCTCTTGCCTTAATTGAGCATTTAAAATTAGATGCGGTTAGAAATTTATTTATTGAAGCTTTTAGAATTCTTAAAAATGGAGGAATTTTTATAATAACTACACCATCAAGAATTTCAAAGCCAATTTTAGAATTATTTTCAAAAATCAAAATTGTTAGTAAGGAAGAAATAGATGAGCATAAACATTATTATGAAGTTTATGAAATTTACGATTTGTTTAATTATGCAAATTTTAAAAATGTAAATGTTAAAAAATTTGAATTTGGTCTTAACATTATTGGTTATGGCTATAAACTTCAATAAGCGTAGCAATACCTTGTCCTACACCTATACATAAACTTGCTATTCCAAGTCCTCCACCTCTTCTTCTTAATTCATAAATTAAAGTTGTTAGAATTCTTGCCCCTGAGCATCCAAGAGGATGACCAAGAGCAATAGCACCACCATTGACATTTAATTTTTCTTCCTCAATTTCAATTTCCTTTAATACTGCTAAAACTTGTGCTGCAAATGCTTCATTTATCTCAAATAATTTAATATCATTCAAATTTAAATTAAAGCGATTAAGAAGTTTTTTAATAGCAAAAGCAGGACCAATTCCCATAATATCTGGGTTAACGCCTACCACACTTGTTCCTATTATTCTTGCAAGTGGTTTTAAATTTAATTCTTTTAATTTTTTTTCAGAGACTAAGACCAAGGCACATGCTCCATCATTTAATGAGGATGAATTTCCAGCAGTAACTGTTCCATTTTCTCTAAATGCAGGTTTTAGTTTTGAAAGTTTTTCTAAACTTGTATCTCTCCTTGGTCCTTCATCAACTTCAAAAATTTTGCCATCAGGCAATAGAACAGGAACAATTTCCTCTTTAAATTTTCCTTCATCTATTGCTTTTATTGCTTTTAAATGACTTTTATAGGCAAATAAATCCTGTTCTTCTCTTGAAATTTTATATAATTCTGCTAAATTTTCAGCAGTTTCACCCATAGAATAAGGGTAAAATGGGAATTTTGGATTTATAAATCTCCAACCAAGTGATGTGTCATAAACTTCAAAATTTCCTCTTTTAAATGCTTGATCAGGCTTTGGCATTACATAAGGAGCTCTTGTCATACTTTCAACACCACCTGCAACAACAATATCCGCTTCACCTGATAGTATGCTTTTAAATGCTATATTCACTGCTTCAAGACCTGAACCACATAATCTATTAACAGTGCAAGCTGGAATTGTCCAAGGAAGGCCAGCAAGTAAAACAGCCATTCTTGCTACATTTCTATTATCTTCCCCCGCTTGATTAGCACATCCAATATAAACATCATCAATTAAATTCGGATCCAAGTTTATTCTATTTATAACTTCTTTTATTACTAATGCACATAAATCATCAGGTCTAACATCCTTTAAAGCTCCTGCGTACTTGCCAATAGGTGTTCTAACAGCAGAAACAATATAAACCATAATTAAAAGTTATTTTGGATATATTCAATAGCAAATGTTCCAGCATAAGCTCCATCACTAACAGCAGTTGTTATTTGTCTTAAATGCTTACTTCTTAAATCACCGGCAACAAATAAACCATCAATTTTTGTTCTTGTTGTTTCATCCGCAATTACAAATCCGCTTTCATCATATTCAATTTCCTTAAAGTTTTTAAGTAGTTGGTTTTGTGGAACCATTCCTATGTAAATAAAAACTCCATCTAATTCTAATCTAGATAATTCATTTGTTTTAACATTTTCAATTAGAATTTCTTTAACTTTTTTATCGCCTCTTATTTCTTTAACGATACTATTTAATATAAATTCAACATTATTCTTATCTTTAAGCTTTTGAACATAAATAGGTTGTGCCCTAAATTGATCCCTTCTGTGTATTAAATATAATTTAGATACAATGTTAGAAAGATATAAACCTTCTGTAAAAGCTGAATCTCCACCACCAACAACAGCAACAACTTTATTTTTAAAAAATGCCCCATCGCAAACTGCACAATATGAAACACCTTTTCCATAAAATTCATTCTCACCTGGAACATTCAATTTTCTAGGACTTGCTCCTGTTGCCAATATAACAGCTTTTGATTTTAAAATTCTCTCATCTGAAAGTTTTACATAAAAGTACTTTCCTTCTTTCCATAAATCAACAGCTTCAATATATTCAATTGGAACTTCAAACTTCATAACATGCTCAAGCATCTTTTGACTTAAATCAGAACCTTTTATTTCAATAAAACCCGTGTAATTATCTACAATATCTGAGATAGCAACTTGACCACCTGGCACTCCCTTTTCAATAATCACAACTTTAAACATTGCTCTTGCTACATAAATGCCCGCAGTAAATCCAGCCGGTCCCCCACCAATTATAATTACATCATATTCCATAAGTATGATAATTTTAAAGTTCTTGTTTAAAAATATAGATTATTTCTTATTTTTCCCACCCACCCTAAAAATAAGCCTTCGGCTTATGAACTTCGCCCCCCTTAAATTCCCCATAAAGCCTATAATTTCATTAAAGTTTTTATAAGTTATTGGTTTTAAATCACTTAATACTATTTATTGGACAAAGCTAAAACTAAGTGCCTTGTCTAATAATTTTGAAACTATTTATTTTTCTTTGTTTTACCCACCCTTAAATTAAGCCTTCGGCTTACTTTCGCCCCCTTCAATAAACCCCCAATAAGTTCATTAATTTCCTAAAATTTTGATAAGTTGCTGATTGTTAATCATATTAACATTATTTATTGGACAAAGAGCCTTTTAAATGTTTCTCAATAAAATTAAAAAATTTATATCTAAGAAAATTTGCTCATCATAGCGAGTTGAAAGTCTTATTAAATTATATTTGATTTTAAAGTCTTTGAAAATTTCAAATAATATCATTGTTTTAGTTGGCTCAATGAAAGGAAGATGAAAAATATAATTTTCTTCTTTTTGATAAATGTCAATACTGCCTTTAATTTTAAAACCAATAGAAAGATAGTTATTGTCTTTATAGTAGGAAAAATAGGCTCTCATTTCATCTGAGCTTATAATTGATGGTGGTTTATCATAAATTAACCATTTTGAAACAAATCGCCTATTATTAAAAGTATAAGGCATTGCATATAAAATTTCAAATTTAAAAGGAGCAATTTTAAAATATGACCAAAAGGCAAGTTTTGGGGGAGTTTTCGTTATTGTTTCCCTGCTATATTGGAAATCATCAATTGCTAATTCAAAAAGGAATATATTATTTTTATAAGTAAATGATAAAATTGTGTTCGTTTCATAACCTTCATTCCATTGTAAATTGTAGCTTGAAATAAATGGATTTAAGGCACTAAAAGGAAGACTAATATCATAAGGTAATGGCAATAAACCATAATCAGTAATGAAAAAGTCTCCAATTTTAGTGTATATTTCAAGTCTTCTAATTGTCAAGTATCTATCAATTAAATAGCCACTTGGATATGTTTTTCCTATTAAACTTACACTTTCAGGTGTGATAATTGAATTTATTTTATTTATCCAAAAGCTATAAGAGAAAAATTTTGAATTATAATTTATGGAAAAGCCATCTAAGGAAAACAAGTCCCAAAGAATAATTTTTGAAATCCTTGGACTCCTTCTTCCAATTGTAATGAAAAAATTATTAAAGCTCATTATTAAAAATGAATTTTCATATCCTGCGTAAATGCTTTTAAATTTTCTTTTATTATAAGTACCATTTTCATAAAATCCACCAATTTGAATTAAAAAATTATTTTCACTTATTGTAATTCCATAAAATTTATGTGATTCAAACTCTAAAAAAATTCCTTTTTCATAATCTGATATAAATTTATTGCCAAATGTATCTAATTTTTGTGTAATCCAGAATGAAAAAATTAAAATCATTCAAAATCACCTATTACATTAAATGGATAATTCGTTCCAAGTTTCATAGCTTTGTTAATATCTTCTTTGCTTGCTATGTTATTCTTATAAACTTCTTTTGCTTCAAAAACAATATCATCAATGATTTTTTTTGCTATTGAAAACTTATAATTGTGTAAAACAAAATGCTCAAATCCTAAATTCTTTATTTCTTCAATTGTTTGATTTTCATTTTCATAATCAAAAATTTCTGCTCCATATCCAATTGTAAAAAATTTAAAATTTTCTTTTTCATATATACCGAAGAAATTTAATTTTGTTTTGAAGTTAAATTTTTCGTAATTTCTTGGATATTCATAAAATCCCCTATTTGTTTTTATACCAAGAAGTCCTTTTTTAATCATTTCCTCTTGAATTTTTGAAGGTTTTAGTCTTTCAAGTCCTGTTTTTTCATAAATAATTTTACTAACACTATAATTTACATCAATTCCAATTAAATCCATAAGCTCAAATGGTCCCATTTTAAAACCTATAACTTTCATAACCTTATCAATTAGCTTAAAATCAATGCCATTTTCAAACATTCTTAAAGCGGTTAAATAAAATGGTCTTGCAATTCTATTTACAATAAATCCTGGACTATCTTTACAAATTACAATTTCCTTTGAAAGACTTTTAATAATTTCTATTGTTTTTTTTAAAAAATTCTCACTTGTCCAATTTGATAAAACAATTTCAACAAGTCTCATAACAAGTGGTGGATTAAAAAAATGAACCCCAATAAATCTATCTTTATGATTTAAAGCTTGACAAAGCTCATTTATTGAAAGTGAAGAAGTATTAGTAGAAATAATAGTATCTCTTTTTAATAAAGGCTCTAAAACTTTAAATAATTTAAATTTTTCATCAAAATTTTCAATAATTGCCTCAATTACAAAATCTGTTTCTTTTTCAACTTCATTTAAATTTTGTAAAATTTTCAAGTTTTTTGAATAATTTTCAACATTTTCATTAAGGAAATTTATTGTTTTTTCAATAGCATTTTTATCCTCATCATAAATCTGAACAAAATAATTATTCTTTAAAAATAAGGCAATTATACCTCTTCCCATTGTTCCACAGCCTATAACAAGAACATTTTTATTCATCAGTTATTGCTAAAATTTTAAAGTGCGTTGTTATTTGGATGAGGTAAAATTTTTATGCTATAAAATTATAACACATGACTATAACGAAAAAAAGCAAGATAAAGTTAAATCCATCGGTTATAAAGGCTCTTATTAAGAGTTCTGGTTTTTCTATAGAAGAAGTTGCCAAAAAATCCAAGATTCAAAAAGAATTTTTAGAGAAAGGAGAAATTACTATCCCCCAATTAAAAAAACTTGCTAAGGTTTTGAAAAGACCTCTCGTCGCTTTTTTTTCTGATAAGGTTCCGGAATTACCAAGAACAATAGATTACAGATTAAATAGAGGAAAAGCGATAAATCCACAAGTTTTTCTTGCTCAAAGGAGATTACTTTATTTATTACACAAGTTAAAGGAAATGGGAGTTAAAAATTCAATTATTCCAACTTTTAGGTCCATTAAATCTCCTTTTGAATTAGCAAAGCTATTTAGAAATTATTTAAAAATAGAAACTATAAAAAACGAAAAGCCAAGAGTAGCCTTGGATAAGTATAAACAAGTTCTTGAAGATAAGCTAAAAATTTTAATTATAGAGTATCCATTAAGACCTCTAAGAGAAAAAGGGTTAGATGATGTAAGAGCATTTAGTGTTGTATATTATGGATTAGCTGGTATAGTCTTAAATGAATATGATCCCCCCACAGTTAAATTATTTTCTCTTTTTCATGAGGTATGTCATATTCTAAGAAGAAGTTCTGGAATTTGCTCCATGGAATATGAAACAGAGCAGAAATATAAGGAAGAAAGTTTTTGCAATAAATTTGCTGCTGAATTTCTTGTGCCTTATGATGATATAAAAAATGAGCTAGAAAAACTAAAAGGATATGATAGTGATGAACATATTTCGGAGGTTGTTGATTCTTTATCCAAAATCTATGGTGTAAGCAAGCAAGTTATTCTTCTAAGACTTTTACATCTTGGAATTCTGACAGATGAAGAGTTTTCTATTCTGATAAAAAAATTCGAAGATGAGAAATTAAGGAAACAAGGTTTTGTAAATTGGAAAGAAAAATTTAGGAATCGTATAGGTGGATTAGTTTTAGAAGTTGTAAGACAAGCATTTGAAAAAAATATACTTTCTTTTCATGAAGTAATTGAAATTTTTGATGTAAAAACAAAATATGCGGAAAGTTTTTTAAAACATAATGATGAAACAACAAGAATTATTTGAAGTAAAATTAAAAATCTATTGTATTGATTCTAGTTCTCTTATTAATCTTTTTAGACATTATCCTCGTAATAAATGTAATAAATTTACAAGTTTATGGGAAGAACTTGACAAAATTATTAAAAATGGACAAATCATATCACATATTACTGTTTTCAAAGAAATTTCTAGAAAGGATGATGAAATTAAGAAGTGGTGCCAAAATCACAAGAGTATTTTTAGGGACATCAATGAATGTCAAATAAATCAAATAAGCGAAATTCAGAAAGAATATGACGGAAGCTACTGGCAGGCAAGGATGAATGGAGAGGAATGGGCTGACCCTTGGATTATTGCCTTAGCAATTTGTGAAAATGCAATAATAGTTTCAGATGAGAGAAATTCTCCAAATAGAATACCTTATATTGCCAGTCGGTTTGGAATTACGACTTTAAATCTAATGGATTTTTTTAGAGATATAGGCTTGGAATTATAAATTTTGGAAACGAAATGGTTTAATCAATTTACTTTAAGCTTTAAACTTTAAAAACTTATGTACGAAATTATAAAACAAACGGATATAGAAATTTATGAGGTTATCATAAATGAAATAAAAAGACAAGAATGGACCTTAGAAATGATAGCTTCTGAAAACTACCCATCTTTACCTGTCCTATTGACAATGGCTACACCATTAAATAACAAGTATGCGGAAGGTTATCCAAATAAAAGATATTATGGAGGGTGTGAATTTGTAGATAAAGCAGAAATAATAGCTCAGGAAAGAGCAAAAAAATTATTTAATATAAATTATGTTAATGTTCAACCCCATTCTGGAAGCCAAGCTAATATGGCTGTTTATTTTGCTTTGCTTGAACCTGGCGATACCATTTTATCTATGGAGCTTTCTCATGGGGGGCATTTAAGCCATGGAGCAAAAGTAAGTTTTTCTGGAAAATTTTATAATGTTATTCATTATGGTGTAAATAAAGAGACTGAAAGAATAGATTTTGACCTTGTTTATAAACTTGCTATTGAATATAAACCTAAAATGATTGTTGCGGGATATTCTTCTTATCCAAGAATTGTTGAATGGGAAAAATTTAGAGAAATAGCAGATAAGGTTAATGCTTATTTAATGGCTGATATAGCACATATTGCTGGACTTATTGTTTCTAATGTTCATCCATCACCAAAAGGTTATGCTCATGTTATAACAACAACTACTCATAAAACATTAAGAGGTCCAAGAGGAGGAATGATATTAACAGATGATAAAGAAATTTCTGAAAAGATAGATAAAATTGTATTTCCTGGAATTCAGGGTGGTCCTTTTATGCATATTATTGCTGCCAAGGCAGTGGCATTTGGAGAAGCTTTAAAACCTGATTTTAAAAAATATGGAGAACAAATCGTTAAAAATAGTAAAGCATTAGCTCAAAGCCTTATGGAAGAAGGATTAAAATTAGTGACAAATGGAACAGATAATCATTTAGTTCTTGTTGATTTAAGGAATTTAAATATAACAGGTAAGGATGCTGAAAAACTACTTGAAGAAATAGGCATAACAGTTAATAAAAATACAATTCCATTTGACCCTCAAAAACCAACAATAACAAGTGGAATAAGAATTGGAACACCAATTTTAACAACAAGAGGAATGAAAGAGCAAGAATTAAAAATTGTAGGTAAAATAATAGCAAAAGTTTTAAAAAATCCTGATGATAAAACGAAAATTTGGGCAAAAGGATTAGTAAAAGAACTTTGCCAGCAATTTCCATTTTATAGAAGTTTATTGAGTGGGGAAGAAAAGATTTAATAAACCTTTTGTAAGTTTAATTTCAGGGATTGCTATTAAATAAATTCTAAAATCATAAGCAGAAAAAATACCAACAGATGAGTAAGATATTTCAGCAGTCCATTCATGCAAATCTCTTTTTAGCGATAAACTTTGACCTTGAAAAATTCCTAAATTAAAATCTCTACTTGTTGAATAACTAAAACTCCATTTATTTGTTAATTTTCCTGAAATTGAGAAATTTAATATATTTTGTGGAATTGACATAGAAGCAGATAAATTATATCCAAAAATTGATTGACTATAATTAAAATTACCATTTATTTGAGAAAAACTTTTTGTATAATAATCGTAAGTTGTAGAAAAACTTGCTGATATATTTAAAAATTTTGGCAAAACCAAACTAATTGCTAATGGAGAAAACGGAAACATTGATTTAGGATTATAACTTCCAGCTAAGGAAAGTGTCCCAATAGGATATTTTTTGTTGTTGAATTTTATAGAAAATTGATTTATTATAGAATAGGTATAGCCAAAACTTGAAGGAATTGTATCTGTATTTATATTTAAAAGCGATTTAGAATAACTAATTCCAATTGAAGGTGTTATATCATGATAAAATTTTTCAATTTTCCATATTTTAAATAAACTTCTGCCATATATTGTTGTTGATAATCCACTTGAATAATTCATAATTAAATTTCCCCTCCAAAGACTATCATTATAAGTCTTCTTTATTGAGAATGGAAGACTAACGCCATTTGATAATTTAAAAACATTTAATAAGCTAATAGGTCTTGAAATTGAAGAGTTATAACTAAAAGATAAATTCCTATATTGATTTGATAAGCTATCTACAAATATATTTTGATTAAAAGATAAGTTTTGAGATATTAAGAAGCTATATAAATTGATGCTATTAAATGTTATTACTAAATTTGGTAAGTTTGAATTGCTTTGATTTGTAATGAGATTTTTTGTCCAATCAAAGTTTGAAGAAAAGCCACCAAAAAAGAAATTTCTGCTAATTTGTAAATAGGAATAAGTTTCAGTTTTTAACCATTGATTTTTATTTTCCGCATAATCTTGAAAATAACTTTGATCAGAAACAATAGAAAACCTACTTGAAAGTCTGAATTTATAAAATTCTTGATTATGATTTCCTTCAACAGCATATCTTCTTCTAACACCTTGAAATATAAAATCATTTGAAAAATTAGCATTTATACTACCGTTGAATTTTTTATAAACATTATAAACATAATTTATTCCAAAACGCATGCCTTGTCTTTCAACAATATCAAAATAAAATGTAATATCCATATAATTATTTATAACCCAATAAAATGCCAAATTTCTAATATATCTCCCATCTATACTATTAAATCCAAAATTTGGAGCTAAAAAACCACTGCTTCTATTCTCTTTGAGAGGAAACATCCAAAATGGCGCATATAAAACAGGTATTCCTCTTACTTTTAAAACGATATTCTTAATAAAAGCCATATCATTTCTGATAGCAAGCATTTCTGTTCCATAAAATGCAGAATGTGGTGTATCTAAATTACAAGTCGTAAAATAACCACTTTTAACATATATTGTATCTCCTTTAAGCTTATAAAGTTCATTTGAGTTTAACCATCCTTTTTGAATATAATTTTTTGTGTTAAAAGCTAAACCCTCTTGATTGTCTAATAAATAAGTTAAACTATCACCTATTATTGTTGATGTATCAATTACAAGTTTAAATTTTGGTCTTGCTTTTACAATTTTCTTTTCTATAAAGTATTCAATTGTATCAGAATAAAGCTGAATATTACCTCTTTTCACATAAGCACTATCAAACAATAAAACTTTATTACTATCCGCAATGTATATTAAAAATTTCCCTTTAAATATCGTTTTTGTAGTATCTACCTCTAAAAATAAAAAAAACAGCAATTTATTGAAAATTTTAAAGTTTAAGCAATTAAAAATTGTAGATTGTCCAATCTAAAATTATTTATTTTTCTTTATTTTGCCTGCCCACACAAGAAGGTTGAAAAATTAAAAATTTATGCTTTAAAATTTTGGTGTTGGATAATTTGTTATATACATTATCGTAAGGTGGTTAAAGAGTAAGAGATGAGGCACAGGTTTTTATCGTCCCTATAAGGGGTTTAAACTTCATGCTTTAAAATTTTATTAAATCTAAGAAGGAGGGAAACTATGACGATATGGTTATTTTTATATACTGACCTAACTGAAAAGTTTATTTATAAATATATAAAAACTTATAATGTTTCTTACGATGAAGTTGTAAATTTCATAAGAGATGGTAAAGTGGAAGTAATTTCATCTTATGTCCAAGAATTTTTCAATATATCTCATCAAAAAGAAGCTTATCACTATGCTGAATTGATAAAAGACGATGTTTCAAATAATAAGCCAAACAAAAACAAAGATAATAATCCTAAGATAAATGTTAGTTATGTAGGTTGTGGTTCTGTTAGTCAAAGATGGCAATGGGGTAATGATAATGGAGGTCCTGCTTGTACGGGTGCTAATAGATGTTGGGGGACAATTTTAAATGGAAATTATGTTCCTAATATGGAAGACACACTATATTCACCTATTATTGATGCTTCTGGATATTCAAATGTCGTTTTAAAATTTAAACAATGGTATTATACTGAAAGTGGTTATGACCAAGGTTTTGTTTTATGCTCTTCTGATGGTGGAGCTACTTGGCAAGTTGTAGCAGGTCCATATCAAGGAAATTCTGGTGGATGGATAAATACAGCATTAACACTTCCTTGTGCTAATACATCTCAATTAAGAATTGCTTTTCGTTTTAAAAGCGATGGAAGTGTTCAATATTATGGATGGTATATAGATGATGTAATTGTAGAAGGTCAAAATATTTTAGGAGCAACAATTTTATATGCATCTTCATTTGAAGGTGCTGATAATGGAGATTTAAATATAGTGACAATTGGTGGAACTGCACCCTGGCAAAGAGGTGTTCCTACAAGTGGTCCTTTAAGTGCTTATCATGGCTCTAATGTTTGGGCTACAAATTTAAGTGGAAATTATAATAATAATGCTGATGAGGCTATTGAAAAACAAACTGCAATTTCTTTAAATTGTGCGAGTTGTAATGCTTATTACATGAGATTTTATCATTGGTATCAAACAGAAACAGGTTATGATAGCGGATGGGTTGAGCTAAATACAGGTGCCGGATGGTTTAAGTTTTCTCCTACTTATAAAGGCTCAAATACTACTTGGTCAGCTGTCCAACTTGATCTTACACCATATTCAGGAAGCTCCATTAGGTTTAGATTTAGATTTAAGAGTGATGGGAGCATTAATTATGCGGGATGGTATATTGATAGCGTAAGTATAATTGGACTAAATTTATCACCTTCTATTCAGTTGGCTTCTTATGATTTTAATGCTAATGATGGTGGATGGACTGCTACTCAAAATTTATCATTTTCAGACCCTTATATGATTTCTAATAATTATTTGGAATGGTATTTTGATATTTTACCCTCAAATGATTTAGGAACATACACAGCAAGAACAGGTCCTTCTCATCCATTTGGAACTATATCAATTTTATTTGGGGCTCAATTTAGTCCCGTCTCTGCATGGTCAAGTTGGACTACTATACATGTGGCAAGCTCACAGAGGGATTACATATCTAAAAATGGTTCTGCTACACCACTGCCTGGATGGACACAATTAAATCTTAAAAATTACGCTAGCACTATAATTTGCGAAAATTCACCTCCAAGGGTAACATTTATTTATAATATCAATAATGCTCCTGACAATTTAACTGTAAAGGAGATATTTTGGATAGAAGGCACAGATGCTAATAGCTCAAGACTATGGCACAAAACCATAGTTAAGAATAATAGTGCTACTCCAACAAGTGTTGGAATAAGATGGCAATACGATACACATGTGGGAAGTTATGATAATCCTGCTCATTTTAGATGTGATTATTATCCATCGTTAAGTTTAAACTGCTCTGCTCAAATTACAAATGAGCAAACTGTTAATCCTGTTCCCAATACATTTGACTTTTTAAGAGAAAGTGATACTGATCCACCTACAAGGTATCATTTATTTTTAGTTTATGGAGATGGTGGAGCAAGTTTGCCTATAACAATTCCTGATTTTGTTCAGCATATAAGATGGGTTGATGCTCATAATAATACCTGGGATCAAGGTGTTGATGGAGAAGATATAAGTCTTTCAACAGGCTATGATAATGCTTTTAATTATTTCTTTAATCCTGTATTAATAAATCCAGGCGATAGCATAGTAAGAAGTCATTTCATAGGCTCACCAATAAATCCTACACCAATAAATTATGATGAAATAAGAATTGGCAATTACAGAGTTAAAGTTTATAAGACAGTAGATGGACTTAATATATATTACGATGGGAAATATGAGATTGAAGTTTCAATTTACAATCTTAATGGCTCTCTTATTAGAAGGCTTAATTTGAGAAATGGAAATAACTATGTGAAAATTCCAAGAAGTGGAGTTTATATAATAAAAGGCGAAAATTGGTTAATAAAGGCAGTTAGGTAGTAAAATTAAAGGGGCTATTGCCCTTGCTAAAAAAATCTTTTAAAGATTTAGGTTTAATTTTAGAAAGAACTTATAAAATTTTTAATAAACTTATAGATTTTATAGAAGGTGAGATCTTGTTTTTTTGGTCAATGCAAAAATTTTAAGCTTTTTCCAATAAATAGTGTTAAGTTCCTGCCAATCAATAAGTTATAAAAAATTTTCTAAAACTATGGGGAGAATTGAAGGGAGGCGAAGCCTCCCAAAGCAAAAATATTGTACAACGCAAGAATTTTACAAAAATGGGCTTTAAAATTTTCAAACTATAAGAATAATTCCTAAAAACAAAAGAAGAAGCTATAAAGCATTAAAAGGGATTCAAAGAAATGGAAAACTAACTTCATATTTAACTACTGCTTATAGGGGTGGAGCAGGAGTTGAGATGATAAAAGAAGGAATTAAGAGCGTAAATGCAACCAAAAGCTCAAATTTATTGTCTAATAATATGCCATGAGAAAAGCGATACCGTTCCTTATCATAATAACCATCATAGCTTGTAAAAGAAGTGAGAAAATGTCAAATGAAAGGGAAATTTCATTCTCAAATACATCTGCTATTGAAGATGCTAATAGCACAGTTAATGATATTTCTGATGCTGGTTTTCCAGTTACAAGTTATTATACAGGTGGATTTTTCTTATATTCTAACAAGCCAAATGGAAACTATACCATTCTTGATAGCTTAGGAAACTGCCTTACAAGGAAGACTTATGGAACGGATAGCGATTCTGATAGAGTTTATATCGTAGATACCTTAGTCTTCAATAATTGCTCGGGCTCAAGGACCTGGTTTGCTGGTGATACTGCTAAAATAGAATGGAACTTAAATGGTCAGATTGTTAGATCTGATCCAAACGATAATGATCCTTATGTCTTTAATGTAATAAGAGGAACACCAAATCCATTTCAAACAAATATAAAACTTTATTTAAATAATGCTCTTGTTTCAAATAAAACTCATTACTCTCACTTTGAACTTTCTACATCTCATAATAATAATAACATCATGAATTTTGTTATGTCAAGAACAATAAACACGATAAATGAATTTAATGAATGTCAAAGAAATTGGACTGTAAGCGGACAAGGTTCTATTGATTTTTCAAATGCTCCTTCTTGGCACCCTGGCATTAAATTATTAGATAATCAAGAACTTTCTATTTCATTTAATAAATCAGGAACATTTATAGCATGTAATGGAAAGAAATTCTATGTTTATATTAAAACTGACCCAAATTTAATTGTTAAAGGCTCATGTAGAAGACCTGATGGTAGCTTGAAAATTTATTCAGGCAAAATTATAAAAACAATAACTGATAGCTCATCATTTAACAAAACAATCACGATTGAATGGAATAATTGTCAAGAAAACCCAAGCATTTCTCAATAATTCAAAGGGGGGTTCTCCCCCTCTCTAAAAAACCTTTAAAATTTCAAAATGTCAAAACAAAACTATATTCTTTGGTTTGATCAGATTTCTCAAAAAAATTTAAAACTTGTAGGAGGTAAAAATGCCAGTATTGGTGAAATGTACAATGCTTTAACATCAAAAGGGATAAAAGTTCCTTATGGATTTGCTATTACTACAATTGCTTATGATTATTTCCTTGAATATAATAAACTAAAAGAAAGAATTAAAAAAATTATTGAAAGCCTCAATAGAGATGACATAAATGATTTAAGAAGAAAGGGAGAAATTATAAGAAGTTTAATAATATCAGGTGATTACCCATTAGATTTAAGAGAAAATATTGAAATTGCTTATAGAAAGCTTTGTGAATTTTATAATCAAGGTAATGTTGATGTAGCAGTTAGAAGTTCAGCAACAGCAGAAGATTTACCAAGTTATTCATTTGCTGGACAACAAGACACTTATTTAAATGTAAGAGGAATTGAAAACATATATTATTATGTAAAAAGATGTTTTGCTTCATTATTTACGGATAGAGCAATTGCTTATAGGGAAGATAATGGATTTGATCATTTTGAAGTAAAAATTAGTGTTGGTATTCAAAAAATGGTTCGCTCGGATTTAGCAAGCAGTGGCGTTTTATTTACAATTCATACGGATTCGGGTTTTGAAGATGTTATTGTAATTGAATCAATATATGGGCTTGGTGAGGCAATTGTAAGAGGTGAGGAAATTCCTGATGAGTTTATTGTCCATAAAAGGACATTAAAAGATGGTTATAAACCAATTTTAATGAGAAAAATGGGTTTAAAAGAGCATAAGCAAGTTTATGATGAAATTCATGGTGGCACAAAATCCATTTTAGTAAGAGCTAATGAAAGAAATAAATTTTCATTAAGTGATGAAGAGATTTTAAAATTATCAAAGTGGGCTATGCTTATAGAGGAGCATTATTCAAGACCTATGGATATAGAGTGGGCAAAGGATGGAATTGAGAATGAAATTTATATTGTTCAAGCAAGACCTGAAACCATTCATAAAGGAGTCAAAAAAAGAACTATTGAAATTTATAAATTAAAAGAAAGAAAAGAGCCAATTTTAAAGGGTATAGCAATTGGAAATAAAATAGCAAGTGGAAAAGTTAAAGTTTTATATAGTCCTGAGCAAATGAGTGAATTTAAAAAAGGTGAGATATTAGTTACAGAAATTACTAATCCTGATTGGGAGCCAATTATGAAATTAGCAAGTGCTATAATTACTGAAAAAGGTGGAAGAACATCTCATGCAGCAATTGTTAGTAGAGAACTTGGAATACCTGCAATTGTGGGAGTTAAAAATGCATTAGATATATTAAAGGATGGAATGGAAATTACAATAAATTGTGCTGATGGAGAAGAAGGATATATATATGAAGGTTATTTAAAATATGAAGTTGAAGAAATTAATTGGGAGAATTTAAGAAGACCAAAAACAAAAATTATGATGAATGTAGGAAATCCAACAGAAGCATTCAGACATGCCTTAATACCTAACGATGGAGTAGGTCTTGCAAGAATGGAATTTATCTATGCTAATTGGATACAAATTCATCCATTAGCACTATTGAATTTTGATAAACTTGAAAATGAAGAAATAAAAAGAAAAATTTTGGATATTGCTATTGGTTATAATTCATTAAGAGATTTTTTCATTTATAAATTAGCAGAAGGTATTGGCTCAATTGCGGGTGCTTTTTATCCAAATGATGTAATTGTTAGATTTTCTGATTTTAAATCTAATGAATATGCCAAGTTAATTGGTGGATATTTATTTGAGCCAAAGGAAGAAAATCCCATGCTTGGTTTTAGAGGAGCAAGTAGATATTATTCAGATTTATTTAAAGAAGCATTTATGATGGAGGTTGAAGCAATTAAAATTGTAAGAGAAGAAATGGGATTTAAAAATGTAAAAGTTATGATTCCTTTTTGTAGAACACCAGAGGAGGGGTTGAAAGTTCTTAAAATTATGGAAGATGTGGGTTATGGTCAGCATAAAAATGGACTTGAAGTTTATGTAATGGCTGAAATTCCTTCAAATATAATTCTTGCTGATGAATTTGCTCAAATTTTTGATGGATTTTCAATAGGCTCAAATGACTTGACGCAATTAACACTTGGTGTAGATAGGGATTCTTCATTAGTTGCTAATGTTTTTGATGAAAGAAATAAAGCAGTTTTATATATGATTGAAAAACTCATAAAAACAGCAAAAAAATATAATAAAAAAGTTGGAATATGCGGTCAAGCACCAAGTGATTATCCTGAAATTGTTGAATTTCTCGTAAGAAATGGTATAGATAGTATATCTTTAAATCCTGATGTTGTCCTTAAAACAACACTTTTAGTTCTTGAAATTGAAGATAAATTATGATTTTTTTAATAAATTTTTCAATTTCAGAAACAATAATTAACCTAAAAGCATATTTTAATAACTATTATAATCTCAAAAGAACTTTCAATTTAGCAGAAAAATTATATAATCAAGGAAACATTAATTCCGCTATGGAAAATTATAGAAAAATTGAGGAAAAGGCATCAAAAATTATAAAATTACATAACAATTCAAAATTTGTAGATGATGCTTTATATATGCTTGCAGTTAGTTATTCAAGATTAGGTGAATTTACAAAAGCAGAGCAAAAATTTAAAGAATTATGGACATTATTTCCAAATAGCAAGCTTATAAATAAAGCAAAGATTGAATATGGAATTATGCTCTTTAATAGTAATAGATTAGATGAATCAGTTATTTTTCTTTCAGAAATCAACGATAAAAGAGCAAAATTTTATCTTATGAAAGCTTATTATAAATTAGGAAATTATCAAAAAGCATTAGAAATTGCTAATGAAATTAAAAATGATAAATTTTTTGAAAATAATTTGGACTTTAAAATTTCACTTGCTAATATCTATCTAAAAACGAATAATTTAAATTTTGCTGAAAACTTAATTGAAGAAATAACGAAAATATCAAACATAAATGACACAATAAAAAATAATTTGTTAGTAGATTTGTCTGATGCTTACTTGGAAAATCAAAATTTTGAAAATGCCCTAAAAACAATAAACAAAATTAATTATAAAGATAGCACAAGCTCCGAATTCTTTGTAAAATTAAAAATTTCTAAAATTTTACTTATGAAAGGAGACACCAATAAAGCCTTAGAAATTCTTGAATACTTATCTAATTTAGCCTATGATAGCACAAAATTTTTAAGTTATTATTATCTTGGAATTATATATGAGAATAAGGAAGATTTTGATAAAGCTTTGGATTTTTATGAAAAGGCAATTAGTGGAGGTGTTAAATTGGCTCAAAATAGAAAGGAAATTATTATTAAGTTAAAGTCAATGAAAGATGAAAAAAATTACAAAAAACTTTATAGACTTGCAGAAACATTTTATTTAGATCTAAATAAACCTGATTTGGCACTAAATGTTTTAGAAAAAATTATAAATGAAAGCAACGATGAGAAATTAAAGAATAAGGCAATGTTATTTTCAATTTACATATATTCAAAAGTTTTAAATGATAAGCAAAAAGCTTATGAAATATATAAAAATTTAAATGAGCCTTGGCTTGTGAATATAGCAAGAAAATGGATAGAATAAAGAAAATTTTAATAGATCCAGGACATGGTGGAAGTGAATTTGGAGCAGTTTATAAAGATATTTTTGAAAAGGATGTTAATTTAAAAACAGCACAAAAATTAAAATTGTTTCTTGAAAAAGATGAAAATTTTGAAGTTTTCTTAACAAGGTATGAAGATAGAGAATTAACATTAAAGGATAGAGTTGATTTAGCAAATAAAATTATGCCTGATATGTTTATATCAATTCATCACAATAGTAGTTATGAGGATTTTGAAAATAGAATTGAAGTCTATTATAGATGGGAAGAAGATGGACCATCATATAAATTTGCTCAAATTGTTAATAATTCTTTGAAAAAATTTTTAAAAATTCCTTCAAAAAAGCCTATGCCTGCTTTTTATACAGTTTTGAGAAACAATGTAGATATTAGTGTTCTTTTAGAGCCTTATTATTTAAAATTTTATAATGAAGATTTACCTGAATTGACTGCTATTGCTATTTATGAAGCAATAAAAGAATTCTTTAAATGGGACTATCCAAAAATTAAAAATTTAGAAATAAACAATAATTTTTTAATTTTGGATGTTGAGGGAAGATGGGATGCTGAAAAAAGTTTAGCAAAAATAAATGATGAGAGAGTTTTAATTGAAAAACGAGAAAATAAAGCTTATATTTATATTACAAAAAGTGGAAATTTAAAAGTTATATTAAGAAATTATAATGGATTTCCTTCAAAAATGTTAGAAATGAAAATTAATAATATATTCAGTAGTTATTCAGTTGATGTTTTTCCAGGGTTTAAAAATATGCCCAATTTAATAAATATAAACTTTTATGATATATTTTTTGAGAAAATTTCTGATGGATTTGAAGTTGAAATAAAAATAAATGGGTTTTCATTTAATGCTAAAACAAAAAATGGGAAAATTTCTTTTGTTTTCAAAGAAGCGGAAGTTTATGAAATTGAAATAAAAGTTTTAAATAATGTATTTAAGGAATTTATTGAATTGAAAGATGGATTTATGTATTGGGGAAAATTTGAAGATGTTAAAGATGGATATGGAATAAGCAATTATAAAATTTACAAAATTTTCAATGGTTATATATTTTCTAATGTTCCAAAATTAAAAATTATAGCAAGAGGTTTTCAGCCCTTTGAAGTTGATTTATCAAAGCAAAATTTTTACAAACCTTTGAAATTATATGATGGCGTATTTCATGATAAGAGAATTCTTATTTTATATGATGAGATTGAAAATTGTTATGAAATTTCTTCAAGGCTTTGGTTCTTTGGAGCAGAGGTTGAAATTTTAAGATATGAAAATGAATTAAATGCTATTAAAAAAGCTATTGAATTTAATAGTGATGTTTTATTATTTTTTAAATTTTCTGAAAGTGAAATTATTAAATTTTATGAAATGGATAGATATGGAGAAAAACTTGCTAAAATTCTTTCAAAACATTTGAATATATTTTATAGTTATTCAAGTTATCAAATTTTAATTCAGCCATTTGGAGCAAGAATTTTATTTGAAATAAATTATTTAGATGAGGAGAGAATAAGGAAAATTATTTTAGCGCTTAGAGAATATTTTGAAAGCTAACTCAATAGCTAATTTATCTACTAACATTATTCCTTTTGGTTTTAGTTTAATTCTATTGTTTTTATATTCTAAATATGGCTCCAATAATTCATTTAGCTCAAAATTTTCCACATAATAACCTTCACTAAGTCTTAAAGATAAATAAATTTCTTCAAGTTTTATTTGCTCCTCATTTAAAATTTCAAATTCCCTATACTTTTTAT
>Ga0079997_117507_pt1 | contig 29751 bp, 16 predicted proteins | sample PerSpoCPS_CMetaG_FD_69200 | JGI IMG/M metagenome (GOLD analysis project Ga0079997, IMG submission 69200) | Archaeal communities from Yellowstone National Park, Wyoming, USA - Perpetual Spouter C (PS_C) MetaG (SPADES assembly) (version 2) | ecosystem: Environmental > Aquatic > Thermal springs >... | reverse complement strand
CATCAGCCTCGGCGACAACTCCTTAGCGTCGGTGCGGCTGAGCAATTTGGTGATGGCGTTTTTGATGCAACGGGAAGCGGGCATCCCGACCATTTGCCATTTCGCCGGGCGCGACCACAACCTCATCGGGGCGCAATCGCTGTTGATGGGGATGGCGGTGTTGGGCATCCCCGCCGTCTTGGCGGTGACGGGTGACCCCGCCCGCTTAGCGCCCGATGTCGGCGCCAGCAGCGTCTATGACCTGAACAGTTTCCAACTGATGGAGTTGCTGAGCAAACTCAATCGGGGCGTCAATTGGGTGGATGCGCCCATCGGCAAGCGGACGGACTTTTTGATCGGCGCAGGCTTCAACCCCAATGTGCCCAACTTGGCGGCGGAAGTGAAACGGCTGAAACGCAAGGTCGCTAAAGGCGCGCAGTTCGTCCTGACCCAAGCCGTCTTTGATCCCGAACGCATCAAAGCGTGCGGGCAAGTCATGGAAGAAGTCAGCGTCCCGATTTTCGTCGGCATCGCCATCCTCACCAGCGCCCGCAATGCCGCCTTTTGGAAAACCGTCCCTGGGGTGCGGTTACCCGACGAAGTGCTGCGCCGCATGGAAAGTGCCCCAAAGGAGCGACAACTTGCCGAAGGCATCGCCATCGCCCAAGAGTTGATTGAAGTTGCGTTGGCGCATTGCCCCGGCGTTTTCCTCGTCCCACCGTTTTCCCGCGCCGAATACGCCTTGCCGCTGGTGGAGTTCATCCGCAGCCGCTCATGGCATCGTTTTGCGAGATGACCGAAAAGACGAGCGCGCCCTGTCGCTTGGGGAGCGTTGCGAACTGAAAAAGGGCGGGAGCGGAATGAAGGTAGAGGCGATGTTGTCAAGGGCAAGGCACATCGCTTTGTTCGGGTTGATGCTGCTAACGGGATGGAGCGGTTGGACGGCGTGGCGGGAATGGCATCCCGAAGCGCGCTTCGCTTTCGTGGATGTCGGGCAGGGCAAATGCTTGCTCGTCATCGCCCCCAACGGTCGGACGCTGATGATAGACGGCGGCAGCCATGCTTACGGCGAGGACAACCGAGGCGAGGAAGTGGCGGAGCGAACCATCTTGCCTGTTCTGCGTCGGCTGGGCGTGCACGCTTGGATGCTGTCCTCGTCACCCATCCCCACGATGACCATTGCAACGCCTTGCCCGCCATCGTGCAAAGGTTACCGCCGACCTTGTTTTGGCAACCGATTGTGTCCAGCATGGAAACGGGTTACCTTGCCCTTGAAGCGGCGATACAACAAGCAAAGGCGAAGGTTGTTCGCGTTCGTCAAGGACAGAAGTTGTGGCTGGATGTCCGTCATGGCGTCGTCGCTGAAGTGCTCGGTCCGCCTGACGAGATGCCAGCGCGTTCGTCACCGATGAATGCCAATGACGCTTCCGCCGTTGTCAAGGTGCGGTTTGGTGCGGTGAGTTTGCTGGCGACGGGCGATGCGGGCGAACAAGCCCAACGATGGCTGTTGCACAGCGGGGCGGACTTGCGGGCGACAGTGTTAGATGTGCCCCATCATGGCTCTCGGCATGTCCTTGCGCCTTTCCTTCGGGCGGTGCGTCCAAAAGTAGCGGTCATCTCTTCAGGGCGCAATAATCCCTTCGGGCATCCCGCCGCCGAAACGCTGGCGGAGTTGCAAGCCTTAAACGCCACGATTTGGCGAACCGATGCACAGGGTGGGTTGCTGGTCTGGACAGACGGGCGGCATTGGCGCCTTTCACCCCTTCGGTAGCGGGAAAAAGCCAATGCCGTCAAGGAGGTTTTGGCGTTGACAGTATCGCAAGAGTTTGAGCAGGCTGCCCGTGCGATGGCGGCAGTGGCGGAGGCGGTGGAGAAAGTCATCCTCGGCAAAAGTTACGCCGTGCGCTTGGCAGTGGCGACGCTTTTTGCCGAGGGTCATTTGCTCATTGAAGACATCCCTGGCGTGGGCAAAACGACTTTGGCGAAAGCCTTAGCGAAATGCATCGGCGGAACTTTCAAACGCATCCAATTCACACCTGACCTGTTGCCGTCCGACATCACGGGCGTGACGGTGTTCAACCAGAAGACGGGCGAGTTTGAGTTCCGCCCTGGTGCGGTGTTCGCCAACATCGTTTTGGCGGATGAAATCAACCGAACGACCCCGCGAACGCAATCGGCTTTGCTGGAAGCGATGGGCGAGGGACAAGTGAGTGTGGACGGAGTGACTTACACTTTGCCTCGCCCCTTTTTCGTCATCGCCACGCAAAACCCCATTGAACGGCACGGCACTTACCCTTTGCCCGAAGCGCAACTGGACAGGTTTTTGATGCGGGTGCACTTGGGTTATCCCCAACCCGATGAAGAAGCCCTCATCTTGCAACAGCAAGCCCTTGAACACCCGTTGGAACGCTTAGAGCCCGTCCTTGACAGTGCGGGGGTTTTGGCGGTGCAGCGGCTGGTGCGGCAGGTGCATTTGAGCCCCGCCCTTCGTCGCTACATCGTCCAACTGGTGACAGCCACCCGCCAGCATCCCGCCGTTGCCTTGGGCGCAAGCCCGCGCGGGTCGTTAGGGCTGATGCGGGCAGGTCAGGCATGGGCATTGATGCACGGACGGACTTTCGTAACGCCTGATGACATCAAAGCCGTCGCCGCTGCGGTCCTTTCCCATCGGCTTATCCTGAAGGCAGAGGCAACCGCCCGTCACTTAACCGCCGAGCAAATCATCGTGGAAGTGCTTCACAATACTCCGCCCCCTTTGGAGCGATGACAAAGCCCTTGGGGGAAAGGGAGCGAGGAAAGCATGGATGCCCAAGACACTCAAAAGTTGCCCGATGACACGGAGACGACCCTGCTAACGCCCCGCCTTCGTCGGACGGCGTTGCTGACTGCCATCATCGCCTTCGCCTTAGTCAGCCTCGTCTTGGGCATCCCGTTGCTGTTCCTAATCACTTTCAGCCTGATGTTGCTTTGGGCATTTGCCTTCTTTTTTGCCCACTGGCTTTTGCATCCCCTGCGGCTGGAAGTGGTCGCCAGCCCTGAAGTGGTAGAGGGGCAACCGACGACTTTGCGCTTGCGGTTGGTGAACGAGGGGCGATTGCCTCGCTTCCTCGTGGAGGCGCGGGTGAGTTTGCCCAGTGGGGCGCAAACGGACCGACCTCCGCACCTCGTCTTTGGGCATGCCACCCGTCAACAACCAGCGGAAGCGACCTTGACAGTTTGGTTTCGCCGACGGGGTTTGCATCCCGTCGGGACGGCAGAACTTTGGGGGCAAGACCCCTTCGGGTTGTTCATCGTGCGGCGGTCGGTGAAGATGGATGCGACCATCCTCGTCTATCCCCGACCTAAGCCCATTGACTTGACACCGCGTGGTGCTGAGCAAATCCTTCGTTGGGAGGAGACGACCACAACCCTTTGGCTGCCGACGCCGACAGGCGCAGAAGCGTGGGGCGTCCGCCCTTATCAACCGGGTGACCCGTTGCGCTACCTCCACTGGAAAATCACTGCCCATCGGGACGAGTTGTTTGTCCGCCAGATGCTGCCTGCCCTGCGGGAAGGTTGCCTGCTTTTGCTGGACCGCCATCCCCACGCCCATTGCCCTTTGGAACGGGACGCAGGGCGCGGGATGAGGGACGAGGAGGGAGAGACGACGCTGGATGAGTTGGTCAGGGTCGCCGCATTTTTGCTGCGGGAGTGGCTGCAGGGCGGCTATCAGGTGCATTTTTGGGTGCCGCCCGACCCGCCTTTGACCGTGACGGGCAAAGACTGGCACGCCCTTTGGCGCTCGCTGGCGTTGCTTGCCCCTAAGCCTTACATGTTGCCTGACGATTTCGCCGAGCAAGGTGTGGGCGTGATTTTGACGACGCCTTTGTCGCCCTTCTTAGCCCAATTTGAGCGGGCGGCGCAGGCAGGTTGGCTCGTTTGGCAATTGCCGTGGCGCTCACAGGAAGTAGCCATCCCATCACGCCCGATAGGGGCAGGGGAGGGAAGGGTATGACGACGCGAAAGTGGGCGGCTTTTTCGCCCCTCTATCTCGCTGCCCTCGTTTTGTTGGCGGTGGATTTCTGGATGGTCGGTTTGACGGTGGAAAGCCCTTCCTTTGCGTTGATGTGTTTTTCGCTGGCGAGCCTTGGGATCGTGGCGAATTTCCTTCAAACCCACACCGCTTGGGGCAAAGGCATCGGATGGCTCCTTTGGCTGGGCGGGCAAGGGACACTCCTTTCCCTCTTGGTCACCCAACTTCCCCTCGCCTTCTTAGGGAACGCCCCTGCCGATATCGCATGGCTGGCGGTGATCAGCATCGTCACTGTCTTGGTCGCTTTCTGGGTCGGGCGAAACTGGGGGCAATTTTACGCAGGGCTTTCCTTCCTCGTCGTCCCCACCCTTTCCCTCTTTGGGCTGATCATCCCGCTGTTTGTGACGACAGAGAGTGTCTTGGGCATCGTCATGGCGATGGTCATTGGCTTGTTCTTGGTCAGCGCCGAGAGCCTTTTGATCCGATGGCAACGGGGACATTTGGGCACTATCACCGCGCCGATGTTTTTGCGCTACTGTTGGCGATTAGCCGTGACCGCCAGCGCCCTCGTGTTGACTATCGGCTTGCTGTTGGTGCCGCCTGCTACTCTTTTGCAAGAGCCCTTAAGCCGCCAATTGATGCGCCTGCCCCGCTTTCGGTTCGCCAGCCTCGTCGGTGGCGGCGTGGAATTTCCCGATGTGTTCACGATGCCCGGCGGTCCCATCAACTTGCCCGACACTTTGCTTTACGAAGTGCAGGGCACGACTTATCCCCGTTGGCGAGTTCGTTCTTACACCCATTACCTCGGTTCAGGTTGGCGCGTTAGTCCTTTGGACACCGAACCTCAACTACCCCTCTCGGTGCGCCCCACCGACCGCCCGGGTGTCGTGGAGTTGGTCTGGGAAACCAATCCATCCCCTCGCCTGCCGACCCAAACCGCCATCGTCACCGCCCCTTTGGGTTTCCTGAATGAACTGCCCGCCCCTGGCGTCGTCCAACGGCTTCGCATCCGTCAAACTTCGCCCTTCCCTGTGCCCCGAACGCCCAGCGGTTGTCTGTTGCCCTTGCGTCAACTGGAAACTTATGGCTATCGCGTGAGTGCCCGTCCCCTCCCCGAACTCCCCCCGCCCCCTGACACCGACCCGCCCTTGACACCTATGGAGCGGCGTCTCCTTACCGCTTTCCCTTACTACTTGCATCCCGTCCGCCTCTTAGCCCAACAAATCACGCAGGGCTTGGACACACCTTACGCAAAGGCGAAGGCTTTGGAAGCCTTCCTTCAGACGCATTATCGCTATTCCATTTCCCCTCCGCCTGCTTGGCGCGAACCTCGCGATGTCGTGGCGTTCTTCCTTTTTGAAGCCAGAGAGGGCGCTTGCGATTGGTTCGCCAGCGCCCTGACCTTGATGTGCCGCGCTGTTGGCATTCCCGCCCGTGTCATCACGGGCTTTTACAGCGATGAAGTCACCCCCGAAGGGACGCTTTTGATTCGCGCCAGCCATGCCCACGCTTGGGTGGAAGCCTACATTGACGGGCGCGGTTGGGTCACTTTGGACGCCACCCCCAGTGGCGCCATCACCCGTCGCCAAAATCTTCTCCAACGCATGCAGCAATGGCTGTCCCGCTCCTACCGCCTCTCCCTTGTCAGTCCCAATTTCATCTGGTGGTTGGTTGTTGCCCTTTGGATGATGGCTGCCTTCCCCCTCGCCGTTCAAGCGGGGCGCCTCGCTTGGGAGACTTATCGCCCTAAGCCCCGTTGGCGCCGCCTCGTGGACGCTTACCTTTCCGCCGTCCGTTATGCCCGCCGCTTGGGTATGCCCCTTGACATTCGCAACACCCCTTGGGAAAACGCCCACCGATGCGACACCATCCCTCGCTTCCCCCTCGCAGGCAAGTCAGCCTTCCGACGCTTGGCGGATTTGGTCGTGATGGCGCTTTACGCAGGCGTTGAACCGTCCGATGAAGATTGCCAAGCCGCCCGCCAAGCCTTGCAAACTTTCCGCCAACAAGCCCGCAACTATGCCCGCTGGTTCGTCCGCTCCCAATGGTCGTGGCAATCCGTGAAAGAGTGGCTAACTCGGTGGTGACGACGATGCTCAAGATGCCCGCCTGGTCTGTCAAGGGGATGATTGTTTCGGAACATCCGCTCGCAACGCTGGCAGGTTGGCAAATTCTTCGGCAAGGCGGAAACTTCGCCGACGCCGCTGTCGCCGTCGGCGCCACCCTCGCCGTCGTCACCCCGCACCTTTGCGGGTTGGGTGGCGACTTTTTCGGGTTAACTTGGCTGGCGAAAGAGCAAACTGCCCTTGCTTTCAACGGCAGTGGACGCGCCCCCAAAAATCTTTCTGCCGCCGATTTGCGCCGACGAGGTTTGCGGACGATGCCCACCTACAGCGCTCTTTCTGTCACCGTCCCTGGCTTGGTGGATGCCCTCTGGCAACTCCACCAACACTTTGGACGACTGAATTGGGCATCGCTGTGGCAATTCGCTATCGCCGTCGCCGAGGAAGGGTTCGTCGTTTCGCCCAAACTTGCCCACGCCATCGCCACTAACGCCGACCGATTGGCGCACGACGAAGGCTGCTGCACAGTCTTCTTTCACAACGGTAAGCCCTTGACCGCAGGGCAACGCCTTTGCCAACCCGCTTTGGCGCAAACCCTTCAGCGCATCGCCGCCGAAGGGCGAGACGGGTTTTATGCGGGCGAGACGGCACAAAAGTTGGCGACCCATTTGCAACGCTTTGGTAGCCCGATAACGCCCGACGATTTCGCCAGCCATCATGGCGAATGGGTGTCACCGATTTCCCTGCGCTACCGCAATGTCACGCTGTTGGAACTTCCGCCCAACTCCTTGGGCATCGCCACGCTCCAAACGATGGCGCTGCTTCAATCGTTGCCTGTCAATCAGTGGAAAGCGGCGGAATTAGTCGCCCATGTCGCCACCATCGCCACCCTCGTCGCCGAAGAGCGAGACGCTTACCTTGCCGACCCAGACTTTGTGCCTCATCCGCCCGAAACGCTTTTGAGCCCTGAACACCTTGAGCGCTTGCGCCAACGCCTTTCGCAACCGCCCCTTCGCTTGGCTTCTTCGGACGGCGACACGACCAATTTCGTCATCGTGGACGCCGACGGCAACGCGTTGTCAGCCATTCAAAGCCTCTTTCACGCCTTCGGCTCAGGCATTTTGGAGCCGCAAACGGGCGTGCTTTTCCAAAATCGCGGCGCCAACTTCGTGCTGACGGAAGGGCATCCCAACGAACTGATGGGCGGCAAACGACCCCGCCACACCCTTTCGGCGTTGCTGGTGTTGGACGAACGGGGCGCAGTGAAAGGGCTTTTGGGCACCAGTGGCGGCGATTTTCGCCCGACCATTCACGCTTGGATTTTGCTCCGTTGGCTGGATTTCGGGATGTCGTTGCAAGCGGCGATAGAAGCGCCCCGCGCCCTTTGGCTGGGCGGGCGAACTTTGCTGGTGGAGCAAGGGTTGACTGACCCGACAGAGTTGTTCTCCCTCGGTTGGCAACCGCAACTCGTCCCTTACCCTGGCGGGACGGGCGTGACACACGGCATTGAGCGAGTCGGCAAAAGTTGGTGCGGCTGTGCCGACCTTCGCGGCGACGGCGTTGCCTTGCCCCTTTGATGGCTAACCCATCCGCTTCGGTTTCCCGTCGTGGCTGATTGTTTTCGTCGTGGCTGCTGCCGTTTTCCGTCGTGGCTGTTTTTTCTGTCGCGGCTGATAGCCGATCCAACAATTCGCCCTTCGTTGCCGTTCACCAGTCGCTAATCGCCCGTCGCTGCCGTTTGACCATTCGCCCGTCGCTAATCGCCATTCGCTGCCGTTTTTTTTCGTCGTGGCTGCTTTTTCTGTCGCGGCTGATATTCGCTCCAACAGTTCGCCAGTCGCTGCCGTTTTGACCAGTCGCTAATCGCCAATCGCCAGTCACTGTCGTTTTTACCAATCGCTAATCGCCTGTCGCCAATCGCTGCCGTTTGACCATTCGCCACTCGCTATTCGCCAATCGCTGCCGTTTTTCGTCGTGGCTAATAGCCACTCCAACAATTCGCCCTTCGCTGCCGTTTACCAGTCGCTAATCGCCTGTCGCCAATCGCTGCCGTTTGACCAGTCGCCACTCGCTATTCGCCAATCGCTGCCGTTTTCACCAACCGCCGCCTCCGCCGCCACCGAACCCGCCGCCCGAAAAGCCGCCGCCCCCACCACCGCCACCAAACCCGCTGAACCCGCCGCCAGCGCCCGAACCCGAACTGCGGGCGGGCGTGGATGGAAAGACGCTGTTCATCGTGGACACACTGTCGCCGAGGCTGTAAACAAAAGTGCGGGGCGTGAAAGCCGTCGGCGTCCATCGCTCCGACTCAAACCATTCAGGCGGCTTTTGCAACAAGCCCTCAAACTTTTCCGCCCACTCATCGGCGATGCCAAAGACGAGGGCATAAGGCAACACTCGGTCAAAAAGTGTCGGGTCTTCCTGCAGCATCCGTTCCAATCGGTCGCGCTCCACCCGTCGGATGAATTCGCGGAAGCCGAGGATGTGCCAAAGGGCTCGCGCCCCTTTGGTGGTTTTGCGAGGCATGGCAGGCGCAAAGAGCATAATGAACCCGCCTGACAACATCGCACTGATAGCCAGCGCCAAAGCACCGACCCAACCCACCTCCGCTAACACGCTTCCCGCCCAAAATGCTATGAGGACCCCAAGGGCTGCTACGACGATGCCTGATGCCAAATAGCCACTTCGCACCGTCTCTGGATTGCTGGCGAAATAGCCGCCCCGCGTCAGCGAGCGATAAAGCACCGTCTTGGCGTTTTGCAGGTAGGGATAAAACCGCTCCCGCAACTCCGAAAGGCGCACCGATTGTGTCGCCTCGCCGATACCCAACTTTGCTTTTTGTTTTGTGCGCCGCTTCCGCAGCCCGTCCAAAACGATTTGCTCGTGGTCTTTCAAACCGTCGCCATCCCGCAAAAAGACGAACTCGTAGTCGGTGCCGCGCAAAAACAGAAACTTGGTCGTTTGCACCTCGCGGATTTTCAGGTAACCCTTGACGGCAAGGTCAATGACCGTCGCCACGATGTCAATGTTGTCGGCGCGTTCGTCCAGCAAGACGCCGACTTCCGCAGGCGTCAAGTTGTCGGGTGGGCGATATTGCGGGACGAGGGCTTCCCGCCAGATGGGGTCGCGCCCATAGTGCCAGTAGTTCCAGCCCATCCAGCCCAAAGTCAGCAACGGCAACAACGCCGCCACGATGAACATCCAATTGTCCATCAGCCACCAAACCGTTTGCCGCAGCAACGACGGCGGACGCAAAGCGCCTTTGGGGACGCCGACGACCACTGTCAACCCTTCGCCTTGCCGCAACATATCTGTCGCAAAAACAATCCGACGGTCTTCCATCCACGCCCGACCATTCTGCGCTCGTGAACCGAGCCATCCCGTGTAAAAGGTGAACCGCACCTTGCGAGCGTCCACGCTTTCTGGCAGCGTCACGATGCAAAGGGCGCGGGCGATGTCCCACTCCCATTCGTTGCCCGTCGCGTTCCAATAAAGTTCGTCGTGGTCGGGAAAAGTGTTGATGGCGCGGGCGACGGTGTAAGTGAGGCGGTAAGTTTGCAAACCCGTGACAGTTCGGTTGGGATCGCCGATGCGCCAGACAAGGTAGTCTCCTTCCCGCCAAACCTTGACAGGGAGCGCCTGACCCTTGGCATCGGTGACCGATTGCAACCGCATCCGTAAGTCGTAACGCAACGGGATGCCCTTGACTTTTCGGCTGTAGCGATAGGGCACTTTGCGATAAATGCCATGACGGGGCAATTGCCCGAAGTTGACGGCAATCGTCTCCGTCACCGTCAAGGTGCTGTCGGCGTGCAGGTCAATGTGGATGCGGTAATCGGCGATGTAGGGCGGGATGAATTGCGCCCCCGCGTTTCCGACAAGTAGCAGCAAACCGATGAGCATCCATCGCCTCATTCGCCCTCATCTCCGTTCACGACGCCTTTTGCAGGAAGGCTCGCAAGACTTCTCGGTTGGGTCGGCGCAATTCCATTTCGCCCGCCTGCAAAGTCGTCACCAGCCAACCGATTTGCCGAACTTGCATCAGCGTCCCGTCCATCGTGACTTGCTGGACTTGATGCGCCTTCAGCATCACTGCCGCCCACAAATCGGGCAGGTATTCTCGCAAGGGAAACAGCAACACCACCAGCAAGGCGAAAAGTGCCAGGGCAAGGAGCGTCCCCCCGCCACCTGTCAAGAGCGCAAGGGCAAAGATGAGCGCCGCTGCCATGACGCCCAACCGAAGCGAGCGTTCGTCCCTCGGCAAATCCCTCAGCATCTGGCTCATCTCGTGCAACCGCTTCAAACCAACCCAACCGGTGGCAAGGATAAGGCAGGCTATCGCTAACCGTAGCACCAATTCCCAGATGGCTTGAAGGGCTTGAGCCGTCGCTGTCATGCCCAGCAATTCAGTGGATGCCAGAAGTGCCAGCAGGCACAAAAGCACTGCAACGGCTCCGTTTGTCGCCCGCAAAACTGCCTCGGACAACCGCTCCCGCACCTCAGGGGCGACGGCATCTACGCGCTCACGGACGACGGGATGTTGCAAAAGGCTCGCCACGCTTTGTTTGATCCAGTTGCTCAGCCACAACGCAGCGCCCAAAGCGAGGGCGATAAACCAAAGGCGTCCCGTCAAGGTGAGCAAACTGTCGGCGATTTGGGAAAGTCCATGCTGTCGGGTGATCCACCAAAGGGCGATTGACCAAACCGTTCCGACACAAAGGTAGCCAGCGACATCGGACGGCTCTTTGGGGCGAGGACGGTTTGGGGCGAAGGGTGTCCGCAAAAGGTCGTCTATGCCGAGGCGTTTCAGCCACGCCCGAACGATAATGCCCACAAGTTTCCCGCCGACCAAAGCGCCCACGAGGACGAGCGCATCCCAAATCCCTTGCCGTTGAGTGAGCCATAGGTTTTGCCACCAACGAAACCCTTCAGCCAGCCATGACTTTTCTGCCATGCCCCATTCACCCCATCGGCATCGGGAAAGGTCGTGCCCTTGATAAGCCAAAAGGTTCGGGGCAGTGCTCTCCAACCGCCGAAAATTTACCTCGGTGCGTCGGGAAGTGCTTGCCTCCCAAGCCCTCCCATCGCAGGAAAGGGTTAAGGGCGGAAAACGCACCCCTAAGTTTGCGGTTGGCGAAGGACGAAAGAACGCTCAAAGCGGTCGTCGGTCTGGCGGGACGATAACCGCTGGGGCAAAAGCGACGCCTCCTAAAATTGCCAAAAGGCAAGGTGGCAGCGACGCTTTGCCTGTAGGTGCGATTTGCAGTTGATTGTTGCGTCTTCCCTTGCGCACTTTATCGCAGGTGCAAAGTGGTGGTCGCTTGAACTTGTCGCCCCTCCTCGTCTACCGCCGTGATGCGCACCAAATAAATCCCTTGCGGGATAGGTTGACCGTTGATGCCGTTGCGTTGCCACAACAACCGATGGTGACCCGCTGTCCTCTGTTGAGACGCCTCCAAGAGGCTGATGCGTCGTCCCGTCAAAGTCAACACTTCCACTTGGGTCTGGGCGGGTCGGGTTAAGCCGAATTGGATGGCAACTCCCTGACCCCGCAAGGATTCCGCTTTCAACCCGACGATGCGCAGCAACCCCGTTTCGCCCGCAACGATGACCAATTGGAAGATTCGTCGTTCAGCCATACCCCGATTGGGTGTGAAGGTGACGGTCACAGCGGGCGTCGTCCGCAAGTATCGTCGTTGCCCTGTCGTTTCGTCCACCAAGTAAGCGCTCAAGCCCTTCGGCAAGTAACCCAAGTCTGGGAATTTCAACGCAACTTTCTCAACGCCCTTGTCGGCTTCCAACAGCAACCGCCATCGCATTCGCCTGTCGCCATCGCTAACGACAGCGCCCCAAGCCCGACCTTGCTCGTCCACCAAACTCAGCCTAACTGTTTGCCCTTCAGGGCTGGCTGGCGGCTTTTGCGCCCACATTCGGTTGGCGCTTTTGCCGATGACAACGACATCCCTGAACTCGCCCGCTTCCGCCTCAATGCGGAAGAACCAGCCATCTATCTGGCTTCGTTTCCGTGTCACCAAAACGCTGCGGCTTTGGGCGGGGATAAGCAACTGGCACGGTTCGTGGGCATAGACCCAGTAGCCCTTGAAGACATCCAGCGTGCTGAATTCACCGATGTCAGGGTAGACCAACTGATAGCGCCGCTCGGCATTGCTGTATGTCCACGCATAAGGTTCAACCAATGGGTTGCCCGGTTGAACGAAAGCGATGGCGGCTGTGTCTGGGTCGCTGGGTCGCTTGACACGCACATCCCTCAAGGCAACGCTTCCGAGGCGAGGTAAACCGATTAAGTTCCAGCCTGGTTGCAGGTTCAAAACATGGGGGGCATTGTCTTGTGTCCTGACAGGGACGCCCGCCAACTGAATGGCGCGTTCGCTCGGCAACTTCACGAAGTAACCTTTGCCAGGTTCTATGGCTGGAAGTTCGTTAGCAAAGCGATACTTGCTTTCACCAGCCTTTTGCGGGTCCCACCAAGCGACTTTCGTCTCTTCAGGGGAAGCGAAACCGAAGACGGCTTGGGGTGATGGATCAAGCAATTGGATGGGGACGGAGACCAATGCGACACCCTCAGGCAACAAATGGGTGATCCGCATCGGCGCCACTTCCACGCTCATTTGCAAGCGGTTGTTGAACTCCTCCAACTCGTCAATGCGGGCATCAGGGTCGGCAACAACCACCACATCACGGGTGAGCAAACCGCGATGGGCATCCCAAAGGATTTCCACTGTCACCTCGCCATTGGCAGGAATTTCTGAGACGGTTGCGTCACCGATAGGCACATCTTGATGCAGGAAGCGGACGACGACATTTTGAGCCGTCTCCCCGCCGATGTTGCGGACGACAGCACTCAGCCGCGTTGAGCCATTTTGCTCCGAGGTCACGATGGTGACGGGTATCAAATCTGGCAGACTCCTCACCCGCACTTGACCTGCCAAGGCAAGCCTCGTGGTCATCGTAACGGCATCAGCCTCAATGGCGATGGTGTATGTGCCCGCAGCAACGAACCGCCCATCATCGGTTCGCCCATCCCAAGTGACCGTGTTAGTGCCCCTTGGGGCGTTAGGCAAGGTCAAAGTCCGCACGACGAAACCGTCATCCTCGGTGCTCTCACCCGCATAGACTTTCACTTGCACGGTCGCTTGCTGGGAAAGGTTGAAAGCGATGTTGACCGTTTCCTTTGTGAGGCGGATAGTTGAGGGCGTGACGGAAACGCTTGTGATACTCAACGGGCTGCGGGTTAGTCGGGCAATGCTTTGCGCCAACGGTTGCTGACGGCTACGAGGAGTGGCAGTGATTTGAACGGTATATTCACCATCGGGAGCGGGCTCTCCACTATCTGTCGTCCCATCCCAAGTCAGCGTATGTTCGCCAGCGGAGAAAGGTTGTTCGTTAGACAGCGTCTTGACTGTGTTGCCTGCGCTATCAACCACCTTCACGGTCAGATTGGCATCACCACTGAGCCTGAACGAAATGCTCAGCGTGTCGTCCAATCCGTCGCCGTCGGGGCTGAAAGGCTCTGGGGAGAGGGTGAGGTCGGTGACTTCAACGGGTGCCGACAAGTTAACGACAAATCGCCATTCCCTGCGGCTTGTATTGCCTTCGTTGTCAGCCGCTTCCACGGTGACAGTGTGTTGACCTTCAGCCAAGTCTTGTGCTCGGAAACTGAAGCGGCGGGTCGTAGGATCATAACTCGCCTCAACGGGTTGACCATCCAAAGTCATGCGCAGGGACGCAAGGTTCAAACCTGAGATGGGATCGGCAACGGAAGCGGCGATCACTGGGCTGCGGGTGCGGACAGTGGAATTGTCGGGAGGAGTTAGGTCAGTGATGGTCGGCGGCACAGCATCTCCAGTGGTCAAAAGCACGATGGTCGGGACGAAGGAAACATCAAACTGTTCAAGGGTCACCCGAACAAATCCCAATCCGCCAGCCATGCGGTTAGGCAATTGAGCGGTAACGGTGAGGCTTTGAGAAGCGTTGGGGGCAAGGGACGGGAGGCTCCAAGTTGTCTGGCTCAACTGAATTCCCGAAGTCGGGGTGAAACGCACCGTGACAGGTGGCGATGATTGACCGCCCAAATTTGTCACGGTAAAGTTGATGCGCCATTGCGTTTCGCTTAACTGCTCTTCTGTGTGACTGACACGCAAGAGGGGAGGGATGGAGACCCCCAAAGATTGCAAGCGCTGAATAGCGGCATCCAACAATCCCATCGCTTCGCTCGTCTTCTGCAATGCCTCGTCGGCGGCGGAGAGAGCCCTGTCACGGGCTTCCTCGTCCTCAGCGGCAAGATAACTCCCCAATTGCAACAAGAAGCGCCTGCGGGCGACATCGGATTGGTCAGCAGCCTGAGAAGCCTGCCGAGCGGAGGCAGGGAAGTTGCCGTCCCGCTCATGTGCGACGGGAACGGCAGTGAGCACCAAAACATCTTTCGCCCGCATCGCATCGGCAACAGCGGCACTGGCTGATGCCAGGGCAGGTGCCAACTGCAAGACTCGCTCGTAGTTGTTTTGCTGCAGGGCAGCCTTGATTTGGTTGACGATATCGGCATACTCACTCAACTGCCGACTTCGGGACGGAAGGGGGGCAAGCCGTCCTCCGCCAGACACGAAGTTGAGAATGTAAGCAAGGCTTGAACCGAGTATTTGATCGGGTGTAATTCCACCAGGAAATGGTGGGTAAGGTGCTCCCAGGGCGTCCCTGAAAGCCAGGATTTGCAACTGCTCGGTAGCGCTGACAGCAACAGGGGCAAGGACAACGGTGAGCAGCGTTTTGATGGGTAAAATTTCATCCACAATGCTTGCGACGAACTGTGCTGCTTTGTTGAAGAAGTGCTCCTGCCCCGTTAGAACCTGCTGGCGGTCAAAGTGATTTGCGATGGCTCTCGTGATGTTGCTGATGGGGCTGGTGACAGTATCAAAAACTTGCCGAACACCCGCAACATTTTGCTTGGCGGCTTGGATTTTTCCGACCAAAGTCGGGGTATCTCCCTGGAACTCATACTTGCCGAAGCGAGAAAGCAGCGTTTCCAACGATTGCTGGGTTCGTGAGCGGTAGCCAATACCAGGCAAAAGGGGAAAAGCCAGCAAGTTGTCGGTGTGCACTTCAGGGACGAGGGGAAAACTGATTAGCCCTTCAGCAACGAGGTCGGGCAAGTTGGATACCCAGGAGGTGATATTTGCCCCCGCCTGTAATGCCTCCGCTACTTTTTCCAGAACTTCGTCAATGATCTTTGCCAGCAACCCGTTGTTGGTCTTGAGGTTGAAGCCTAAGGCGCTAAGGGCACTTTGTATAGCGCCTTTGAGGTCTGCTTTTAAGCCACTGGAGACCATACTACTAACCGCCTCATGGAGATCTTTGCGGTAGTCCATTAAAACTTCCATGACCTTTTCAATTTCTTGATCGGTCAAACTGGTTCTGGCTTTGAGATAGATCACTACATCGCCGAGGGCTTCGTCTGTCAGCCCTTTGTGCCTTCGGATGGAGGTAGCGATAGCATCATTGATAATGGCTGGAATGAGATCAAGAGTGCCGGGAGGTAAATCCGCACGGGAAAATCTCTGATAAATTGTCTCTTTCAAGGAATTGGTGAAACCGATCCCTTTGCCCGCTTTGATGCTAGAGGTAATGATGTCGGCGATTTTTCCAGTGATGAGGTCAATCACGAAATTAACAATGGCTTTCACCGCTTCCTTCACATATTCCTTCATGTTGGGGTGGGCGGTGCCGACGAGTTCGGCGTAGGCTTGAAGGCGTTGGGCAGCCTCTATGACTTTGCGAACTTTTTCTGGGTCAGTTTGATAGCGCAACTCCCAGAGGTAAGGGAACTCGGTCCCAAACCCGAAGCGCTCGTTGAAGTCGGGAAGCCGATAGCCCAGCGAACCAATCTGTTGATTTACGCTGTTAGCCAACCGATCAATTTCAGGGATGAAAGACATACGCACGGGGTCGGTCAGAGACCAGGTGGGGCGGTTGGTGTCCACTTCAAAGCGGAATTTCCCTGCATCGGGTTGAACCTCGGCGTCTTGAGGTCGCTGATATTGACCTTGCGTCTTTACGGTTTGCTCCAAATCGGGATAAGTGAGGGTGGCATCGGCGCCGACAATGGGTCGTCCGGGCTTGAGGGCGACGAGGAAACCTTCAATGATGCCTGGCAGGACTCGCAAGCCGTTCTGTTCCACCAAATCAACTTTGCGAGGTTCTGGGTCTTTAAAGCCTTCCTTGTGGAAGGTCAGGAAAGCGTCACGGAAGACACGGAACTTGGCTTCAGCCCTGTAAAGAGGTTCGCTCTCACCTTCAGTTATATCCTCGGCGGTGACCGTCACCTCTATAAAGCCGACATTCAAAGCCTGCGGCGGTTTGTAAGGGACGGCGTGGGCGACGGGATTTGTCTCCAACGGTGTGGCGATTTTTTCGTCACGATCCACCGTGACTTTGAACTTTCGCCCTGTCACCAAGTAATCACTGCGCACTTGGGGCGTTGTCGGTTGGGGATAAGTCGGCTCGGAGAGGTTTTTGCCCAAGAAGACCCATATCTGCCCTTCCGCTTCAGGACGGGCTAAGAAAGCCTTTGGGACTGGAGCAATCTTGACATCCAATTTCGGTTTCATGTCTACGGTAACCTCAACGACCCTGTTTGCACGAGAGTTAACGGGCACAGTGGCAATTCCTGCGTCGTTCGTCCTTACGCTTCCGCCGCCTACAATTTTCACCACGGCGTCTTTCAAAGGTTTCCGCTCCAATCTGGGCGGGTTCTCTTCGTTGGGTTGGAATGCGAAAACCTTGACCTTGATTTCCTTGAGGTCAGGGGTCTCGCTACTGGGGATTTCTATCGGCGATTGATTTATTCGGCTCCCATCCTTCTGACCACGCACAAACTCGTAGTCATCCTTGGCGACTTCCAACTGGATTTTATAGGCAATGAACCCTTGCACTCGCTTGAAGGCTTGCAATTCTCGGTTGTTTTCAGGGTTGGCGAAGAGTTTGACCAACAACTCGCCGGGTTTGCGAGTGGTGAAGCCAAAAGCGAACGAACCTTCAGGGGAAGTTTGCTTGGTTTCGCTGGAGACGCGCGGCACATCTCTGCCTAACTCTGTGAACCAAAATTCGGCGGTGACCGTTGCCCGCAGCCCATTGTTTTCATCGTCGGTCACTTTGCCGGCGATAAGAACTAGCGCTTCTCCATTGACTGGCAAATCCACGCGGAAGCCTTCTTCAGGTTTCGGCTTCTCAATGGTGATTTGGATGCCGCCGACTTTGACCGTTGTCTCCCTTGAACCAGTCGCCGTTTGACCGCAGCCTGAAGCGACGACGGTGACGGTGACGGGGAAGACGATGTTGCCTTGTTGGTCTGTTTGGGTGCCAGCGGGAATATTGGTCGGTATCCAAACACCTTCAAAGGAATTCGCACTGACTGCCCGAAGGGCGATGGGGGTGTCGCCATTGCTGAAAGTGGCGACAACCGTGCTGACGCTGATTTCACCGTCTCCCGTCACCACAGCCCGCACCCTCACGGGTTTGCCTCGCTTGAAAGGCGGTCCTTCTCCAGCAAGTTCCACACTGACCGTGCTGGGTTTGGGTGGGGTCTTCGTGAGGACATTGCAAAGGCGTTCGGCAATGTCACGGGCTTCCGTCTCGCTGTTGGCTTGCACCGCAACCTTGAAGGAGCGGGTGCAAATATCCAGTTTGAAGTTGGAGGCGTTGAGAAAGTGGGCGTCGTTGAAGTTGCTTTTGCGGATGTTCAATTCCGCACTGAGGATGCCGTTGCTGAACCGAACGACAACATTGGGTTGGTTAGTGCAGTGGGTTGCTTGCACTTGCTGCGTGATCATCCGTTCGCCTTTCTCAACGATGAAAAACTGTCCACCTGCTTGGCGGGTGGGGTTGTCAAAGAAGCGGATGGGGATTTGTTGGGTGCGATTGGCGTAAGAGACCTGCAGGTTGAAACCAGAGCGCAATTTTTGGACGATAGGTTGCACCGCTTCGGCTGGCAGCGTTCGGACTTCCTCAGGCTGCATCGTCAATCTCGCCGACCTGCCGACATCGGGCGGGAAGATAGCCTGCGGCGGGATGGGGAAACTGAACACGCCCAACGGGATGGTGTTTTGAAGGGAGGCAATCTCCACGCCGTTCAGCAAGATGTAAAGGTCAAAGGGACGGAAGTTCCAGCCCACATAAGGGACGGAGTTTTCAAAGGTCACCCGTGCGTCAATGATGTCCGATGGGCTGAAGGGGCGAAAGCCGGGAGGGAGCAGCATCGGGAAAATTTTGAACTCAATGGACTGCCCTGGGGCGAGGAAGGCATGTTCAATCAACGGTTGCATGCCGACTTGACCTGCTACCAAATCGTTGGGGCGAATGGTCACATCCGTCGCAGGTTCGTCACCGATGTTGGTTACTCGGAAGGTTTTCACTTGCGTCAACGGGTCTTCGGCGATTTGAACGATTTGAAGGTTGGCACGGGGTTGCCTCACTCGCATCCGAACGATTGCCTCATCGGTGAGGGACTCTGGTTCGTCGACGGTTTGGACGCGCATGCGGAAGGTGTAATCGGTCTGGCGGGCATCTTGAAAGTGAGCGGCGAAGGTGATGGTTAGCGCTTCGCCTGGGTTGATGGTGGTTGGTTCATCAAAGGTGCCTGGACCCCTCAAACCCGCAGGGGCATCGTCGTAGGGATTATCCACCAGGTCCACTTTGACCGTGTGGGGTCGTGTGTCCGTGTTGATAACAGCGACGGTTAGGTGTTGGTCGTAGTCACGGCGGACTTCGGCGGAATATTCGGGTTGGCTGAAGACGACTCCGCTGGTGATAAAAATGCGGCGTTCTTCACTTTGGCTTTCACCCGTCGCGCTGACGCTGCGGACATAGAACAGGTAACTGGTGTTGCGGCGCAAACCTGAGACGACAACCCTGTGGAAAGTCCCTGCCTCGCCCTCAAAGCGCTGATAGGTCGCGTCGGTGGGGCGCTTGATATAAACCTCGCTGGTGGACGGGAGTTGCGTGCGCCAAGTGAAAGTGACGGTCGTTGAACCCAACCGTTGATTGTTGGCAGGGCTTATGTCAGTGATGATGGGGCGTGTTTCCACTCGCAGGTTTTGCGTGGCTGTCAACGATAAGGTTCCGACTTGCCCTTGCAAGGTGACGGCAAAAGTTTGGGATTGCGACCAGTTGCTGGGGACGGTGATGATTAGTTGACCTGTCAATCGCCCGTTGGCGGGGACGAGACCGCTGACGGGTTCCACCGTTGCCCATCCATCGGGCAGCCCGCTGACGGTCATGGTCGCCGTCCCTTCCGCTGCGCCGCTGTTCGTGATTTCCCAACTCAGAACGACTCGGTCGCCAGGACCGACGAGGGAAGGTGGCGCGCTCAAGTTCAGTTGCAAAATGGGGCGGGGAGCGACCGTCAAATTCAATCGTTGGGTGAGGGCATTGTTGGTTTCATCACTTTCAGGCACCCGATTTTCTGGGTCAATTTCCACCGTGACCACATGGTCGCTGCCTGGGACGGCAAGCCAGTCAAAAACGATTTGCCTCTCTTCGTTGGGGGCGAAATTTCCGAGGTTGAAAGTTCGGACAAAGCCCGTGTTGAAACTAACCCGCACCGAGACATCTGATGCCCATGCACCAGCACTGGCGTTGCGGATGACAACGGTGAAGCGGACGGAAGCGCCTTGTTGAACGCCTGTCTGCGGTTCAAAGGTGAGGCTGGAAACGACAAAATCGGGGGCAGTAGCGGAGTAGTCAACGGTCGTCTCCAAAGTGTTGTTCGTTTCGTCCGCTTCCACGATTTCGTTTCGTGGGTCTACAACGACACGCACTCGCCTCGCTTGCCCGGGTGTGACTGTCCAGTTAAAGGCAAATGTCGCCATCGGTTCATTGGCATTTAGCCGAACATCGGCTACTTGTGTGCCCAAGGAGACGCCATCAACGAAAACTTCTACGGGCAACCGACCCGTGTAATCGGCACCTTCGCCCTTGCGAACGACAACCTCAACGCGGGCGGTTCGCCCTGCTGGGACTCCTTCGGGCACGATGCGGACGCTTTCTGCGACGAAATCGGTGCGCTCAACGGTCAAGGTCAACGAGGTTTGGGCTTCATTGTTAGTTCGGTCGGCATCGGGGAATTGCCTGTTGGGGTCAAGGATGACTTTCACCGTCGGGTTGTTGACAGGTCGGTCAATGACCCAAGTGAAAGTCACCGTCGTTTCCACATCGCTGTCCAAGCCACCGACGAACGCGTTGCCCAAAAGTTGGTCGTTCAAAAAGACATTGATGGGGATGCCTGCGGTGAAACCGACAGGCAACCGATAGTTGCCACCTCGGTTGGTGATGTTTATGCGGATAGTCACGGGTTGACCGTAGCCGATGGTGGGGGGCAAAACGGCGTTGACACTCGTGACGGCGTAATCGGGCGGGGGCACATCGGGCAAGTTGAAGGTGGCGACATCGTTGGCTGGGTTAGCATCGGCGAGGTTTCCTTCAAAGACAAGCCTGACCCTCACTTTTCGCCACTCAAACAGCCGAGAGAACGGTCCGAAGGTAAAATCAACGCTGCCGTTGGGGGGCAGTCCGTTGCTGAAATTGCGACGATCTGTCGTGGCGATGGCGTCGTTGGCATCCAAAATTTCTGCGATGACGGAGAAGTTAAGCCGAGTAGCAATATCGCCGTTGCGGACAGAACCTTGGATGCGGAAGGGTTGCCCCGTGAAGGGGTTTTCGGGGACGAGAACGGCGTTCAAAGCGAAATCGGGGGTCGGAATTTCCGAAACTTGCTGTTCAGTGGCATTGTTCTCTTCGTTGGGTTCGGGCAAAATGTTGTCGGGGTCAACGACAGCCCTCAAAGTGTGGGCGCCTGGCAAGACGCGCCAGGAAAACGCCAGCGTCACATTTTGCCCCGCTGTCAAACCCGCATCCAGTTGACGCGTTCCAACCCTTTGACCGTTATCCAGCAAAATTACGGGGATGGGGGCAATTAATCGTCCCGTGCCACCAATTTGAACCGTCACTGCGACGGTAACAGTATCGCCTGAAACGAAACCAGATTGGGGGTTGAGGGCGATGGAGGTGACAGACAGGTCGGGGGCGGTGATTTCGGGCAGTTGTCTTTCGGCGACATTGTTGTCCTCGTTGCTTTCGGGGATGACGCGGGTTGTATCGGCAAAAACTCGGAGGGTGTGTTGACCTGCCTTCGCCACCCAAACGGCTTCCACAACGGTGCTTTGTCCACCTTGCAGTCCTGCCACGCTTTGGGTTAGGGTTTCCCCTGCAACTTGAAACTCCACCCTGAAGGGCACAAGGGTTGTGGCGCCGATGTTTTGAACTGTCGCCCTCAAAGTGACCCTTTGTCCGTGACTGAGATTTTCTGCGGGCGAAACCGTCAAGTCGCTGATGGTCAAGTCTGGCAGGGGGATTTCTGGCAGCGGAATTTCTCTGCTGTTGTTACCTTCGTCGCTTTCACCGACAAAATCACCCGCATCCACTACCGCTTGAACAGTCCTTTGCCGTGCCCGCACTTGCAAGGGGACGGTAATCGTTTGCGATTGACCACCCACCAAGCCACCAGAAATTGTCCTTTCGCCGAAAAAGCCACTGTCAACGAACAAACGGACGATGAAATCTCCGACGGTGTCGGCGCCGTTGTTGGTGACCGTCACTGTCACTTGAACCTGCTGACCGTCAACGAGGTTTTCGCTGGGGGAAAGGGCAAGTTCGGTTACCGTTAAATCGGCTGGTGGGATGGGAGTCATGTTGAGCAAAGAACGATTGTTGCTCTCCTCAACTTCGGGGACATTGTTGTAAACATCGGCGATGGCTTCCAATTGTTGGACACCGCCACGAGCCCGCCAAGGGAGGGCGACTTCCGTTTGACCGCCACCTGCCAAATTGGACACAAATCGCTCACCGACGAACCTACCGCCAGCAAGGAAACGGACATAAAAGCCACTGGATGTGGGGTCAACACCTGTGTTGCGGATGACCGCCTTGAGGGTCGTCGGCGTCCCGTCTTTCAAATTTTCTGAGGGTTCAACGGTTAGCGATGCGACGGTCAAATCCACATCGGGGATGACAGTGATGGTGGCACTGTCGGTGTCCACCCGCCCAGCGCTGTCGCGCACGCGCACATGGATGAGGAACTGTCCCAGTTGATTGAACACCCAGCGGACTTGAACGCCCGTCGCGTCATCAAATTCGCCGTCGTTGTCCAAGTCCCATTCGTAACTGACGATTTGGTCAACCGAGTTAGAGGCGGAAGCGTCCAAAATGACCTCCCGACCCCGACCGACCGTTCGGTCAGGGATGAGGGCTTGAATCCCCGCAGCACCACCGAAGACGAAAGTCACCGTCAACTCCCAAGATTGACCTGGCGCTAAATCACCGACATTCCATTGAAGTCCCACCCCTGCATCGGTAGTGCCCGTTGAAGGGTAACGGTCTTGGTTGTTCAACTCCCCATCCGTCCAATCGCTGTTCAAGACAAAACTCCAAAAACCCGTGCTGTGTCGGTCAGAGCGGCGGCTGCCGAAGAAACCGATGCGAAAATACCTATCGTCGTTCATGAACACCGTGTCACTGTTGGCGTTATACCAAGCGTAGTCGCCACCAGGGTCCACGATGTCAAAGTCAATGATTTGGAAAAAGCGAAGGTCTGGGATGGTGGCGTTGCCCGTGTTGGTCAGGATGTAAGTGATGCGGAATTGGCGGACAGCCCCAGGCTCAAACTGAACGCGACGAAGGATTTGCAATTCCTGATTGAGGTCGGTTCGGCGGTAACGCAATTTGGCTTCTGCCAGACGGTCGGGGACGAGTTCCTGAAAGGGTTGGATGACCTCCATGTCAAAAGACGAGACGCCACCCCACTGGGGCGTCCAGACAGGAAAATGTTCGCTGAAGACGGCATCGCCCCATTGATTGGGGGCAAATTGAAATGCCCAGTAATTGCTTCCTCGCGGTCCGACATTGATGTCCAAAAAATCATTGCGGGCGACAAAGTTACCGTCTGAAATCCCTCGCCCAGAGGGCAGGGCATAAGGGGAGCGTTTCTCTTGGGCAGCCGTCGGGAAGGCGAATAGACCCAACAGCCCCACCAAAACAACCGCCCAAACAATGCTCTGCCTGCACCGTTGCACGACTTGTTCACCTCGCATCGCGTTTTTCGCCTCACATTTTAGTCCACAACCCTGACGGAAACTGTGACAACCGTCACGCACACCCTTATGGCGCTCCTGCAGTTTTCGGTCGGGCAGGAGCCCGACCCTCCCAACGACGCAGCAATTTTGCATCGCAACTCTTGGAGTGTAAAAGATTCATGCAGGCACATGCCCGATGTTATCGCCTTCCATCTTATGCTGCCCGCTTGGCTTTGTCGGCTGAATGGCAAGGACTAAAAGCGGACTTGAGGCGCTTCCCGCGCTTCTTCTTCGGCAGCGAAGAAGGGTTTGGAGCGAAAGCCACAGAGCGCTGCGATGAACCCGTCGGGGATGACCGCCAAACGGGTATTGTAGTCGCGCACGACGGCGTTGTAGTAACGGCGGGCGTTGGCGATGTCTTCTTCAATGGCGGAAAGTTCCCGTTGCAGAGCAAGGAAGTTTTCGTTCGCCTTCAACTCAGGGTAGGCTTCTGCCAGCGCAAAAAGTTGGCGCAAAGCGGCGGTCAGCATGTTTTCGGCTTGCACCCGTTGTTGCGGGTCGTTGGCAGCGACGGCAGCGTTGCGGGCGTTGATGACGGCTTCCAAAGTTTGCCGTTCGTGCGCCGCATAACCCTTGACCGTCTCCACCAAGTTGGGCACCAAGTCGTGCCGACGCTTCAACTGCACCTCTACATCGCTCCACGCATTGTCCGCCAGCACGCTCAACTTGACCAGCCGATTGTAAGCGGCAATCACCCAAAACACCAAAACAACCAGCAACACCAACACGACGAGCAATATGACGCCCATCGGCGTTCACCCCTTTTGAGCGTGCAGTTCTACGATGGCGCGCTTCCACGCCTACAACCTTGCACGCTTACACCGCACGCTTTTCTCACAACCGAATATCGCCCCGTAGGAAGCGGGGACAAAAAGTGAGCGGGACGACGACTTGCCCACCCTTCGGGATCAATCGCTGCGTGTCGCCTTGCCAATCTATGAGCGTGACCGCTCCCCTTGCCTGCAACCTGATAGGCACTTCCAACCCGTTCACTTCCGTCCAACCGACGAGGATTGATTCACCGTTGCGTTCAAACCGCAGTAGGGTGGCATCGTTGCTGCCCAACTCTATCCGACCGACAAACTTTGCCCCGCCCAGTTGCTCGCCCATCACCCGCAACTCTGTCTGAAGGATGGGGCGATAAAAGAAGCCCGTGTCGTCGTAGTTCCAACTGAAAAAGAGCACAAGTTCCGCTCCCGCTGCGACGGAATGACCGAAGGCTTTGATGGGCGAGAGGCGAAGTCCGCCTTCCGTGCCAGGGTGCGTCGTTGCGCCTTTTGGCAGCCAAGTGCACGGCATCGTCGCTGCCTGCTCGGTGTTCCAGACAGGTTTCTGGATGCCCGCTTCCTTCATCGCCCGAAAATAATCGCTGAAAGGAGCGGCATGTTGGGGCGGCGCCAAAGGGTAGTGAACGCTCAGGACATCAAAAAGGTCGGGACGCTTCACCAACTTCCGCAGCACATCGCCATAAGAGCCTGACGCTGGTCGCAAACCCAGAAAGAGTTCGCCCGCCACAATCGTCGCCTTCGGTTGCACTGAGCGGATGGCTGTCGCCGTCCATTCCAAGTAGGCGATGTAGTCGTCGGCAGAGCCACGAAAGTAACCGCCTCCATCTGGTTCGTTGCCGATTTGCCAAGTGTCGCAATAAGCGCCATAGCGGTGGACGACTTGCTGGACAACTTGTTGCCATTTGGCTTTCTCGCGGGGCGGCGTCAAGTTCAGCGTCCCATCCCAATCGGCGTGAGCGCCTTTGGGGTCGCGGGAAACCCAGTCGGCTTGTCCCAGAAACTTCAGGACAATGCGCAAACCCGCTGCCTTCAAAGTTCGCAGTGTCGTCTCAAAGTGGCGGTAGTCCCAATCGTAAACGCCTTCACGGGGATTGATGCGGCTGAGGGGGATGTCCAGCCCAACCCATTGAACCCTTGACGCTTGAAGGGCTTGCACATGCTTGGGCAATTCGTCAAGGGATGGGACTAACATCAGCACTCCGAAAGAGGCGCTGCGTCCCTGCTGCGCTTTTGCGGGTTGACGAGCCTGACCAAAAAGCCAAAGGGCAAGCGAGGCGAGAAGGAGACCGAGCCAACGCATGACCACTCACCGCCTTTCCCGATAGGCGGGCTGTTCATCCCTTGAGTGCTCTTGTCCGTCACAAGACTTCAATGGCTTCGGGATAAGAGCCGAGCACCTTCAAAAACAGGCACGCCTTGCCCAACTCGCTCAACGCCGCTTGCACGGGTTCGTCTTGCACATGCCCTTGAAAGTCGGCGAAAAACACATACTCCCAAGGGGCATGGCGGGCGGGGCGAGACGCAATCATCGTCAGGTTGATGTTGTGCTGGGCGAACACGCTCAGGGCGCGATACAAAGTGCCTGGGCGATGGGGGACGGAAAAAGCGATGGTCGTCTTGTCCACGCCCGATGGCGCTGTCATCCGCTTGCCCAAAACCCAAAAGCGGGTCAAATTGAAAGGCACATCTTGAATGCGTTCTGCCAACACTCGCAACCCATAGGCATCGGCAGCGCGTCGGGGTCCGATGGCAGCGCCTTCGGGGTCGCCAGCGGCTCGCTCTGCTCCTTCGGCGGTGCTGGGAACGGAAATCCATTCCGCTTGGGGCAAATAGGTTTGCAGCCATTGACGACATTGGGCGAGGGCGATTTCGCGGGAATAAACCCGACGGATGTCCGCAAGGGACGCCGCTTTGGACAGCAAACAATGTTGCACTTCCAACAACACTTCGGCGACGATTTTCAAGGGCGTTTGCAAGAGGGCATCTAAGGTGTCACCGACGGGTCCTTCGGCGACATTTTCGGCAGGGACGATGCCAAAGTCCGCATTGCCCCGCTCCACTTCCCGAAAGACTTCGTGGATCGTTCGCTGCGGGAGAGGCTCAACGAAAGTGCCGAAATGCTCTTCGCAGGCGAGATGGGAGAAGGAATGGGGCGGACCGAGGAAAGCGATGCGCGGCGGGCGCATGACGGCGCGGCATGCCGAAAGGATTTCGCGGAAGATGGCTTTGATGGCTTGGTCGGGGAGGGGGTCGTGGGGCAAGGAAGTCAGGCGAGCGAAGATTGCCCCTTCCCGTTCGGGATGGTAAAGGGGCAAGTCGTTTTGCTGCTTGAGCAAAGCGATTTGCCGCGCCAGTTTGGCGCGCTCAGTGAGCAAGCGAAGGAGTTGCTCGTCAATCTCATCAATGCGCTGCCGCCAATCGTCCAACGATGCCATCCTGCCCGTCACCACCGAAAAAGTTTTCCCGCTGAAAGGAGCGCCCTTGACAAAGGGTTCACCATCAGCCACACCGCCTCGCAAGGATGCTGGCGGCGCCAAAAAGTTGCCGAAAAGGATAGCGCTTCAATTCCAGACCGCCAGATCAGGTGGGGTGCGCCGACGGCGGGCAGCATCCGTCTGCAGCAACTCCCGCCAGACCGTCGCCCGCTGCAATCGTCGGATTTCTCGGCTGAGGATGTCCAATTCGCATTGCAGCAACTCCGTCAAATCTTCCGTCTCCAAAAGCCGTTGCTTTTCCCGCAGGGGCAAATCCAACAGCGCGCCGATGCGGAAGCCCAATGCCGCCAAGTCCGTCGGGAGCATCAAATCCGCCAACGCCAACTGGTCGGCGATGGCTTTCAACTCCAAGTAGCGGTAAAGGAGGGCTGATAAGCGGTTGGCGATGCGGGTTAACTCGGTGGAAATCGTCCCGAAGCGATTGGGCAACAACTCCACCCGCGCCATCGGATAAGGCTCGTATTGCAGCAACTCCACGATGCGGAAGCGCTGCTCACCTCGGACGAGGACATTCAGCCCGTCGTCCTCCGCCGTTTCCACATGCAGGATGCGGGCGATCGTCCCGACTTCAAAAGGCTCCGCCATCCCTTCCCTTCGTTGTTGAGTGAGCACGATGCCCAAATGTCCATCTCCTGTCAAACATGCCTCCACCGTCGTCCGCTCCTGATCCTTCCGCAAACGCAAAAGCGATTTGGCGCCAGGGAAAAGGACGGTCGTGGAGAGCAACAAAGGCACATCGCGACGCACCCTTTCGCACCCCCTTACGGCACGACTTTGTTGAGCGGATACTCAATGATGTCACGCGCCCCCGATTCTTTCAGGCGCGGGATCAAATCCCGCACCTGCACTTCGTCCACGATGACCTCTATCGCCACCCACTCCTCGTCCGCCAAAGGCGAGATGGTCGGCGCTTTCATGGCGGGCAACTCCCGAAGCACCCGCCCCAAATCCTTTTTGGCGACATTCAACTTCAGCCCGACTTTCTGCTGCGCCATCAATGCCCCTTGCAACAAAAGCGCCATGTGGCGGATTTTCCGCTGCTTCCATTCGTCCGCCCACGCCTTCGGGTTGGCGATGAGCCGCGTCGTGGATTCCAACACCGTCTCAATGATGCGCAAGTTGTTCGCCCGCAAGGTGGCGCCTGTTTCCGTCACATCGGCGATGGCGTCCACCAGTTCGGGCACCTTCGCCTCCGTTGACCCCCACGAAAACTCCACCTGCGCTTGCACGCCGCGCGCCTCCAAAAAGCGACGGACGGTGTTGGGCAGTTCCGTCGCAATGCGCTTGCCCTGCAAGTCTTCTACTCGCTGATAGGGCGAATCGTTGTGGACGGCGATGACCAACCGCACCTTGCCCAAGCCTTGCTTGGAATAGACAAAATCCGCCACCTCAACGACTTGCCCTTCCACGCCGTTCTCCACGATTTGGTCGTAGCCCGTGATGCCAGCGTCCAGCACCCCTTCGGCGACATAGCGGGGAATTTCCTGCGCCCGCAGCAAGATGGCTTGAATTTCTGGGTCGTTGATGCGCGGAAAATGCGAGCGCCCCTCAATGTGCACTTCCCAACCCGCCGCTTTCATCAACCGCAAGGTCGCTTCCTGCAAACTCCCTTTGGGAAGCCCGAAACGCAACCGTCGTTCCATCGTTGCTGCCTCCTTGAACCGCTTGATTGCCATCAACGAGCCTGTCTAAGTTTTGCACCGAGGAAGCAACTCAGACACGAAATAGATGCGCAATTTCACGCTTCCGCTCCCCCGTGCCTGCTTTTCCTCGGACGGACTTGGACGATGGCGACCGACTCGCTGTAATCGTCCACCATAACCGCTTCCCCCGTTCGGTTCAACTCCCGCAAGTAGTGGCGCAACTCCTTCGCCATGTAGTCATGGCTCAATCGGTTGATGGCGTCCACATCTTCCATCGCCGTCACCTTGTGGCACAAAATCAAATCGCACTGGCTCAAAACTTCCCGATCAATTGCCCCAGGTTGTTGGGAAGCGATGATCAGCGATAGCCCAGGTTGCCTGCCTTCTTTCACCCATTGAATCAACGGCTCTTTCGCCAAAGCGGTCTTGCCTGCTGGGACAAATTCCTGAGCCTCATCAATTGCCAACCAAACTTTGGGCACCTGAGTTGAGATGCCCAATTCCTCTTGCAACCTTGCCTCTTTCCGCTTCCTGAACAAATCTCGCACCAAAACCGCTGCCACCAAATTTCTCAAACTCACCCGCCCAACTTCCAAAACTCCCAAATCCACGACATTGACCGCGCCAATCCGAAAAACCTCCAGCAACTCGTAGTATCGGGTGCTGAACAAATCCCAATCGTTGGCTGCGGTTTCCAAGCGCAAAACGAGGGCTTGGATACTCGTTTCGCGAATAAGCGGGTCGCTGTAGATTTCGGCGATGATGTCGGAGACGGTGAAGAAACGCTCGCGTGACCTCTGCAGTTTGCTAACTGCGCGGTAAAGTGCCAACCCCATTGGAGTTGCAATGTCAATGCCGAAGAGTTCAAGCCAGCCATCAGGCGGTAAATCACCGGGGTTAAGCCTGAGGGGCACGACTTCAACGCCACGCCTTTCAAATGCCTCCACCACTTCCCGCCCGTAGCGTCGGTAAGGGTCACCCGTAACGAGCAACCTAACAGGAACACCTTCGGCGAACATGTTCCAATCCCATAACAACCGTTCCTGCTCCACATTGGGCAGAACCATCGTGTGGAAGTTGCGCATTGGGTCAAGGACGATCACCAGAACATCGTCCCGCCTGACCAATTCCTCCAAGAAAACGCCCATCGTGTAAGATTTGCCGCTCCCCCGTTTTCCGCAAATCAACACCGCCCTCGCTCGGCTATCATCAATGAAAACCGTCTCACCCGCATTCCTGTCACGCCCGAGAGAGATCATGTTCTCACGCCCCTTCATCTCACTTCACAGCCTGCCAAATTTGCCGACTCAACAAAATCCCCGACCTGCCGATTTGCTGACCTCACGATTTGCCGATAAATTCGGCTCGGCAGGCGACTTGTCCTCCCAGTTCGCTTACGACAACTGCAACTCGCTCAGAACCAAAACTTTCAACTCAGTCACCTTCTTAAGAGTCGCATCGTTTGTCAGGAATGCATCGCAACCTGCCTTGATTGCCGTTGCCAATTGCAAAGCGTCGGGTGTCCGCAAGTTGTAACGAGCCCTCAAGTCGGCGGCAACTTCGGCAACGGCAG
>Ga0079997_115780_pt1 | contig 29765 bp, 31 predicted proteins | sample PerSpoCPS_CMetaG_FD_69200 | JGI IMG/M metagenome (GOLD analysis project Ga0079997, IMG submission 69200) | Archaeal communities from Yellowstone National Park, Wyoming, USA - Perpetual Spouter C (PS_C) MetaG (SPADES assembly) (version 2) | ecosystem: Environmental > Aquatic > Thermal springs >... | reverse complement strand
TTGGTGGATGGGGTGTTGAGTTGGTTGTGTGTGTTTCGGTTGTGCGGGTTTGGGTGGGTTTTGGGGTGGTGTGGTGGTTTTTGGGGTTCGTTTTTTTGGTGGGCTTTGGGATGTTGGGGAGCCTGCGTGGTGTATTCACGCCTGCTCGAAATGGCAGACATCAGGGTTCCCCCTGCAAGCAGGGAGAACCGAGTGTGGGCACGGTTCCCCTCGCGAAGCAGGGGGAACCTCACGGAAGGGGGCAATTTATGGAACTTTGCTTGCGCGACAGGTATTACAAGGGCACGGGAACCGTGCCCCTACCTGACTTGCGGTACGGGTGCGGTTCCCGCACCCTGATTTTCGAACACCCTCACGGCTGGGTCTCAATGCGCCAACCTATGGGTTCCTTGCAGCGCTACTCAGGCATCAACCTTATGGCAGCAGCTGCGCTACGGGGATTGTGGTGTTGGGGGCAAACAGCGGTGAGAGCTGCTCGTCCATTCCCAGCACAATCCGCTGCCGATACGAGACGCCATACACCGCCTGCGCATCGTCGGTCGGTTCACGATACACCTCCACCACGCGCTCCTTCAGGTTCACAATCCAGTATTCGGGGATGCCTGCGTGGGCATACAGACTACCTTTCACCTCGCGGTCGGTCTTGAGGGAGGCTTCGGAGACCTCCACCGCCAGCAGCGCACTGGTCGGATGTTGGCTGAGGTAGTCGCGTGGGCTGCCCGACATAACGGCAACATCGGGAAACGGTTCGTCATATTCGCCCAGTGCAAGCGGCAGCTGGATTCGCAAGTGCATGTCCTGCGGCAAGAGAGGACTCAATAGCTCGCCGATTAGCACCACTGCGACCGCATGGGAAGTGTTCACTGGCTCCCTCCGTGTCAGTTCGCCCGCGATGAGTTCCAATCGCTCTTCGGGCGCGAACACGCCCGATTCCATCAGCGCCTCGAACTCCCGGCAGTTAATCCAGCGGCGCAGCGGGAGGCGCGGGCGACGGCGCACACTCGGTTGGCTACTCGCTCGGCTCACGAAAGGATTCTACCCCCTTCTTCTCCATCACGACGGCATCCGCTTCCTATAGGGGCTAACCCACAAGCTCCACGATTCGGCGGGCGGCGTCCTGCATCGTTTCAGCGGGGATGAGGGGAGTGCCCTGCAAGAGTGCCAGCCCCTCCTCCGCATGGGTGCCCGCCAAGCGCACCACGATCGGGATGTTGATTGTCATCGTTTGCAGTGCGTCCAAGATGCCGCGTGCCACCTCGTCGCCGCGCGTGATGCCCCCAAAGATGTTGAACAGCAGCCCCTTGACATTCGGGTCCATCAGCACCAGTTCGACGGCATTCCGCACATGGTCGGCTTTTGCGCCGCCGCCGATGTCCAAAAAGTTGGCGGGTTTACCGCCTGCCCGCGCCACCTCATCCACGGTACACATCACCAGACCCGCGCCGTTGCCGATAATGCCGATATTGCCGCCCAGTCGCACATAGGCGATGCCACGCCGCTGCGCCTCCGCCTCAATCGGGTCTTCTGCGCTCTCTTCTTGATAGGCGGCGAGCCGCCTCTGGCGGAACAGGGCATTATCGTCAATCGTGATTTTGGCATCTGCCACGACCACCTGCCCGTCGGTGGTCAGGGCGCAGGGGTTAATTTCAGCCAGATTCGCATCGCAAGCCATATAGGCACGATAGAGACCGTGCAGTATGGGGGTCAGCTTGCGTACCAACTCGGTGTCGAATCCTGCACCATAGAGTGCTTCACGCGCTTTGTAATCGGTCAGCCCGAGGAAGGGGTCGATCATTATGGTGGCAATCGCGTCGGGATGGGTGGCGGCGATTTCCTCAATATCCATTCCCCCGTACTGGCTGACCATGAGGGCATTTCGCTGGCTGGTGCGGTCGACGGTGATGCCGATATAGAACTCGCGCTCGATGGCAATCGTCTCTTCCACTAATACTTTCTCAGCCACCATGCCTTGGGGGTTCTGGGGTGAGACGAGCCGTTTGCCGAGGATATCGTGCGCGGCTTGGGCAGCCTCTTCGGGTGTGTCGGCTCGTTTGATGCCGCCCGCTTTGCCGCGCCCGCCCATATGCACCTGCGCTTTGACCACAACAGGTTTACCCAGCCGCTCGGCAATGGCGCGTGCCCCTTCCGGGCTGCTGACAACCTCGCCCTGCGGCACGGGCAAGCCCACATCGTGCAGAATCTGCTTCGCCTGATATTCGTGTAGTTTCATCGCCTTGCTCCCTCTGACGGGCGATTATACCTGCTCGGCGTTCAGCATATCGAGCAATCGTTGAAACGGTTCCGGCAGGGGCGCTTCCAATCGGAGGGGTTCGCCCGTGATGGGATGGTGGAAGGCGAGGGCGTAGGCGTGGAGCAGTTGAGCCGGGAGGGCGTCCAGCGCGGCTTGCAGCCGTGCGCTGACCTGAGGGGGGTAGAGCGAGGTGGGCAGGCGCCGCCTGCCCCCATAGAGGGGGTCGCCTACTATCGGATGCCCTATCGCGCTGGCATGCACGCGCACCTGATGTGTGCGTCCCGTGTCCAGCTTCGCTTCCAGCAGCGCGAAGCCGCGCCATCGCTGACGCACCATAAAATGCGTGCGCGCTGCCCGTGCCCAATGAGGCGCATTTTCGGGTGGGAACGCGCACATGCGCTTGCGCTCCACTGGGTGGCGACCAATGGGCAACTCCACCACGCGCTGCGCCCAGCGCGGCTCACCCCATACCAACGCCAGATATCGTCGCTCAATCGCTCGACGCTGCAGGTCTGCCGCAAGCCGTGCATGCGCTTGATCCGTGCGCGCCACGATGAGCAGCCCACTGGTGTCCTTGTCCAGCCGATGCACGATGCCGGGGCGAAACGGCGCGCTGCCTTGTGAAAGACGCGGCGCATAAGCCAGCAGGGCGTTCACCAATGTGCCATGCGGGTGCCCCAGCGCGGGATGCACCGTCAACCCACACGGCTTGTTGACCACCAGTAGATGCGCATCCTCATACACAATCTCGATGGGGATTGGCTCTGGGCGCAGGTCGATATCAGGTGGACGATCAGGCGGCAGGGTTCCCACGACACGGTCGCCGGGGCGCAGTTTGTAAGCGGGCTTGACATGCGCGCCGTTGACCTGCACGCCTCCCGCTTCGATCCATTCCTGCCACCGCTGGCGACTGACTTGGGGGAACCGCTCCGCCAGCCATTTATCCAGCCGCACCCCACCCCGATCGGCGACCAGCGCGAGCATCATCCATCGGCTTGCGCAGGCTGGGCTTGGGCACGACGCTGGCAGTTGGGGCAAAGCGGACGCCCGAACTTCGTCATGCTCAGGTCATATTGGGGACGGCGCAGCGCTCGCCCGCATTCCTCGCAAATCATTGCCTCTGGCACGATAGCTGGCTCGCCCCGAATCGGCAAAGGCGAGTCGGCAAAGGCGGCACGCCCTTCCTCCAGCTCGCCCTCGCTCAGCTCCGGCGCGAACTGCGTGCCGTAGCCGCACAGAGCCAACGCGCGACCGATGCTTCCGGTCTCCGCCTTCTCCACGAAGTCGGTAAAATCGCTGCCCGTCTCCATCTTCGTGGCGGTGGCGATGATGCGCCCGCTGGTGTCTTTGACCACCGCGCGGAACACCACCACCTGCCGCTCCACATCCAGATGGATGGGTTCGGTCTCGATGCTCCAGTCGGGATGCTCATCTCGGAACCACGCCAGTCGTGCGGCAACAGGCAGATACTCCTGCCCGCCGCGCACCCGAATGAGATACCGCCTCACATTGAATGCCATCGCTCAACCTCCTGTGGTATACATCTGTATACACCCAAGATTTTACCCCATCGCGGGCGTTCAGGTCAAGGGCAGGAAAAGCTGTTAGAGGGTTCGAGCGGTAGGGTATCCTTCGAAGGGAGGCGGATGATGAGCGAAGCGTTGATTGTGGCGGCGGTGCGCACCCCGATTGGCAAAGCGCCGCGGGGCAGTCTGCGCCATACGCGACCTGATGAGCTGGCAGCCTTTGCAATTCGCGCCCTGCTGGAGCGCGTGCCCGCTCTGAACCCCACACAGATTGAGGATGTCATCTTCGGCTGCGCCACACCCGAAGGCGAATCGGGCATGAACATCGCACGGGTGGCTGCCTTGCGTGCAGGCTTACCGACCACCATTCCGGGCGTGACGGTGAACCGCTTTTGTGCCTCCGGACTGGAAGCGGTGGCATTAGCTGCCGCGCGCATCCGCGGCGGAGATGCCGAGGTGATCATCGCCGGCGGCGTGGAGAGCATGAGCCGTGTGCCCTTTCTGGACATCCGCACTCATCCCAATCCCTCCCTGATGCACCACGCACCCGATACCTACCTGAACATGGGGCTGTCGGTGGAGCAGCTGGCGCGCAAGTTTGGCATCACGCGCGAGCAAGCGGACGAGTTCGCCCTGCAAAGCCACCAGAAAGCGGTTGCGGCACAGGATGCGGGCAAGTTCCAGCAGGAAATCATACCCGTGCAGACGGCGGTGCAGGAGGTGGACAAAAACGGTCGCCCCGTCACCATCCCCATTACGCTGGAGCAGGACGAAGGACCCCGGCGCGACACCAGTTTGGATGCGCTGGCGAAACTCAAGCCCGCCTTTCACCCGAACGGGGTTATCACGGCGGGCAACGCCTCCCAGCGCAGCGACGGCGCCGCGGCGGTGCTGCTGATGAGTGAGCGGATGGCGGCGACGATGCATCTCCAGCCGATGGCACGATTTGTGGGCTATACGGTGGTGGCGGTGGAGCCTGCCGATTTTGGTATCGCGCCTGCATACGCTATCCCCAAACTGCTCCAGCGGCACCACATCGCCCTCGAAGAGGTGGATCGAATCGAGTTCAACGAGGCGTTTGCCGCGCAGGTGCTTGCTGCAAACGCCGTTTATCCGCTGCCGATGGAGCGGGTGAATGTGTTGGGGGGCGCGGTGGCGTTAGGGCATCCGTTGGGCTGCACTGGAGCGCGGCAGGTGGCGACCATCCTGCACGAGCTGCACCGAATCGGCGGGCGGTACGGGCTCATCACCATGTGTGCCGCGCTCGGCATGGGAGCCGCTGGGCTGATCGAACGGGTATAATCCGCTCGGAGGTTGGCGATGAAGCCTGCAACGATGGAGACGGGCACACTACCGAAATTGGAGTTGTTGCGAATCATGATGCTCTCGCGGGAGGGCGACCGACGCGAGGGCATTTTAATGCGTCAGGGCAAAGGCTGGTTCCAAGTGCCTGCGATGGGGCATGAGGCGCTTGCCGCAATTGTCTATCACCTGCGCCCCGATGATTTAATCTTCCCCACCTATCGCGACCGCGCTATCATGCTGGCACGCGGGATGCACCCACGCCAGATGGCGCTCGATTTTCTGGCGCGCACTGGTTCCAGTTCCGAGGGGCGCAACATGCCGGCTCACTACTCCAGCCGGGCACTGAATGTGTTCGGCTTTGCCACGCCCACTGGCTCGCAGTGCCTACCCGCCGTTGGGGCAGCGTGGGGACTCAAAATGGCAGGTGGCGACCGAGTAGTGCTGTGCGATATTGGCGACGCTGCCACACGACAAGGTGAGTTCTATGAGGCGGTCTGCTTCGCTATCCAAGAGCGACTGCCAATTGTGTTTCTGGTGGAGGACAATCAGTATGGCATCAGCACGCCCACACGCCACATGCTGCCAATGCGTCTGCATGTGTTTGACGAGCGGTGGGTGATGTTTGTGAATGGACGCGACCCGTTCGAGGTGTATGAGAAAGGCGGCGAGGCGATTCGGCGCGCGCGTCGCGGCGAGGGTCCCACCATCCTCTGGTGCGAACTCGATCGCCTCAGCTCCCACACCAGCGCGGACGACCATCGTGTCTATCGCCCCGCCGAAGAGATCGAGGCGATGATGCAGCGCGACCCCATCAAACTCTACACCGAGCGACTGCTCGCCGAGGGCATCCTTACTCCCTCTGACCTGTCGGACATGTCGGACCAGATTAGCCGCGAAATCGACGCCCTCTATCAGGAGGTGGAGAAGCTGCCACTGCCCGATCCCAATCGGGTGATGGAGCATCTCTACGGCGAGCCTGTGTCAGCCTATCGACCGATGCCCCTGGAACCCGAATCGGAGCCGACCACGATGGTCGCTGCCATCAACCGCACGCTCCACGCCGCGCTGGAGACCTTCCCCGAGGTCATCATGTTCGGCGAGGATATCGAGGACCCCAAAGGAGGCGTGTTCGGCTTCACCAAAGGGCTGAGTTCGCGCTTCCCCGGTCGCGTGGTCAACTCGCCCTTAGCGGAAGCGACGATTGTGGGCACCGCCGTCGGACTGGCAGCGATAGGCTACCGACCCGTGTTCGAGATTCAGTTCATCGACTTTATCACGCCGGGCTTCCACCAGCTGGTGACACAGGTGGCGACGCTGCGCTGGCGCACCAAGGGCGAATGGAGCTGCCCGATGATTATTTACGCGCCCTACGGCGCCTATCTGCCCGCCGGTGGACCGTGGCATAGCCAGAGCAACGACGGCTGGTGGGCGCATATCCCCGGCTTGCGTGTGGCCATCCCCAGCACACCTGAAGACGCGGCTGGACTCTTCTGGGCAGCGTTGCAAGATCCCGATCCCTCGCTGATTCTTATTCCGAAACACATCTTCCGCGTGCGCCATCCCGTGCGTGCATATAAGGCGCTCCCCTTCGGCAAAGCCGCCATCCGACGCGAGGGCAAAGATGTCACGGTGGTCGCCTGGGGCAACACGCTGGAGTTGGCGGAGCAGGCAGCCGAACGGCTCGCACCTGAAGGCATCTCGCTGGAGATTATCGACCTGCGCACCCTCGTGCCCTGCGACTGGCAAACCATCGAAGAGTCGCTGGCGAAAACGGGACGATTGGTGGTCATCCATGAGGACAGCCGCACCTGCGGCTTCGGGCAAGCCATCATCACGGAGATGACCAGCGTACCCGAACGGTTTAACCTGCTCCTGTCGCCGCCGCAACTGGTCGCCCGCTACGATGTGCATATCCCCTATTGCCCCGAGCTGGAGTATGCCATTTTGCCCGACCTGCCACGCGTGCTACAAGCCATCCGCACCGTGATGGAGTAGGGCGGTATAATAAAGATGGTCGGGGCGTAGCGCAGCATGGTTAGCGCGCCTGCTTTGGGTGCAGGAGGTCCCCGGTTCGAATCCGGGCGCCCCGACCATTTCCCCTTATCGCTTCCGACGGCGCAGTCCCAGCAGCCCCGCCAGACCCACGCCCAACGCCATCAGGCTGGCAGGCTCCGGCACCACCTCGTAAATGTCCAGACGGTCAAAGGTGATGGTGCCCGTGTAGCCTGTATCGGAACCTGTGCCGGTAAAACCGTTCACCACGAAGATGAACATTCTGTTGTTCCACATGCCCCAGCTGGCGTTCAGGAAGGTGTTCTGGAAGCCACGCGGATTGTCGCCATCATCAACCAGCTCTGTTCCATCCAACTCAGTGAGGTTCACCGATGCACCATTGCCAACATTATAAATGAACACCTTGTTCTGCCCACTGACGCGCTGGTTATACAGCACGAGGCTGGAGAAACCGCTGTAGAACATCTCGTTCACGGGGATATAGGCGACGAAGGCTTGCTGCAACGCGCCTTCAGTCCATCCCACAACTGGGGTTGCAGGTCCGAAGCTGCCATCGGGATTCCGCGATGCAAAATAGATTCCTGAAGCGCCTGTGCCGCTGGCGGTGTTGTAGCGCACATAGATATCTCCATTCGGTGCGAAGGCGATATCGCGCGTGTTGACACCGTTTGTGGGCAAACTTCCGATAGCACCGGTTGCTGCAAGGGTATCGCCTGTTACAAGGTCGTTGCGTCGGATGTTGGAGCTGCCGAATACTCCTATTCCAAGCGCAGGACCGTAGGGGTCCACATCGAGCGTGTCGAAGCGCGTGGCGGAGGGGCTGATTTCGCCAGGAAGCAGCACACCATCCCCAGACCAGCTGCCAACTATGGTGCCCGATGTATCTACACGGCGGATGCCCGTATCTGCACTCGCACCCAGTCCTGCACCCCAATAGAGGTGGTTATTGTAATAAGCCAGGCGGGTATCACGCGAGGCACCTGCTGCACTCACTGTAAGTGTCCATCCCGCAGGTGTCAGCGCGCCGCTGGGTGTGTTCAACAAAGTTCCCAAATCACCCACCTGCACCAGGCGAACGGTTTGAACACCTGAACCACTATGCCAGCTGCTCACATAGAGGTTGGTGCCGTCAAATGCGACATCGCCGATGGCTTCTCCGCCAGCAAAAGTAGCGTTCAGGTTGAAGGTGCGGCGATGTTGGATGGTATATTGTGAAAAGGCAACCGTGCCCGATAGAACAGCACCGATTACCAGCAACAGCCCGAGACGAGCAAACCAGTTTCCTCTCATATCGATTCAACCTCCTCGCTGTTTGAATAGGGGATGCCCGATGGCACCTCCCGTCTATTAATGACTCAAAAGCTGCCCAAAACCGGACAGCCCGACCCATCAAAAAGGGGGGGATTTTGGGTGGAAAACCGTATGATTATGGGGTTATTCGCTCCAAGCCGTCGAGATAGGGGCGGAGAGCGGAGGGAATCACGACGCTGCCGTCGGGTTGCTGGTAGTTCTCTAACAGCGCCGCCATCAAGCGAGCGGTCGCCACACCGGAGGCGTTCAGCGTATGCACATATTCGGGTTTTGCGGTTGGCTCGCGGCGGAATCGGATGTTCGCTCGGCGCGCCTGAAAATCCTCGAAGTTGCTGCATGAGGAGACCTCCAGCCATTGCTGCACGCCGGGCGACCAGACCTCCAGGTCGTAGCATTTGGCGGCGGCGAAGCCCAAATCGCCTGTGCAGAGCAGCATGATGCGATAGGGTAGTTCCAGCCGCTGCAGCACCGTTTCGGCGTCGCGCAGCAGTCGCTCGTGTTCTTCATAGGAGCTTTCGGGCGTGGTGAACTTCACCAGTTCCACCTTGTTGAACTGATGCACGCGCAGCAGCCCGCGCGTGAGCCTGCCCGCTGCCCCTGCTTCCCGCCGAAAGCAAGGCGAGTAAGCCACCAGATTGATAGGCAGCTGCTCCGCGCTCAGAATCTCGTCCCGATAGAGGTTCGTCACGGGCACCTCGGCGGTCGGGATGAGATAAAGGGGGTCATCAGCACAGCGGTACATCTCTTCGGCGAACTTGGGCAGTTGCCCTGTGCCCTGCATCACTTCGGGGCGCACCAGAAAGGGGGGAAAGACCTCGTGATAGCCATGCTCGCGCGTGTGGAGGTCCAGCATGAAGTTGATGAGGGCGCGTTCGAGTCGTGCGCCCAGCCCGGTGTAGACATGGAAACCGCTGCCGCTGATTTTGGCGCCGCGCTCGAAATCGATGAGTCTTAGTTGCTCGGCGATTTCCCAGTGGGGGCGCGGCTCAAATTCGAAGGGATGGGGTGCGCCCCCGCGTCGCACCTCCACATTCTGGCTGGCATCGGCGCCGAGCGGCGTGGTCGCGTGGGGGATGTTGGGGAACATCAGCAGCAGCTGCTCACGCTGTGCCTCCACCTCCCGCCGCTCCTGCTCCAACTGCTTAATCTGCTCGCCCAGCGTGCGCATCTGGGCAATCAGCGCGCTCACATCCTGCCCCGCCTTTTTCAGCTGGGGAATTTCGCGAGAGACCCGATTCTGCTCGGCGGTGAGCGTTTCCACCTGGGTGGTCAGCTCGCGCCAACGGGCATCTACGGCGAGCCACTCGTCCACCATCGATGGCTCATAGCCGCGGTGCTGCAGCGCCTGCTTCACGCGCTCTGGCTCACTCCGAATGAGTCGATAGTCGATCATCGTGCCCTCTATTGTACCAGAGCTGTGCAGAATCGGCTATAATAGAGGGGGAGGGTTCCCTATGATACCGAGTGAGGCGTTGGAGAAGCGGGAATGGACGCTACAGGAGTGGCTCGAAGCTGAACTGGAGCCGCTCTTTGAGTACGAAGATGGGAGGCTCATCCCGATGGCTGCCCCGACGAAACGGCATCAGGATATCGTAGGCTTGACCTTTTACACGATGCGCCGCTTTGTCCGTGCGCACAGGCTGGGCACAGTGCTAATGGGCGTCGATGTGGTGCTTTCGCCGCGGCGCGGCTACATCCCTGACCTCACTTTTGTCCGACGCGAACGCGAGGCGGAGGTGCTGAACCCGCAAGGCAAAGTGATAGGCGTGCCCGATTTGGTAGTGGAAGTGGTCTCGCCGGGCGGCTTTGCCCGCGATGCGGTGCGCAAATTGCGTGCCTACCAGGAAGCAGGCGTGCCCTGGTACTGGCTGATAGAGGGGGATACGCTGCTTATTCAGGAGTTTCAATTGACCCCAGAGGGCTACCTGTTGCGCACGATTGCCGATGCAGGAGAGGTGTTTCGTCCCGCCGCGCTGCCCGGCTTCGAGCTGAATCTGCAGGCACTGCTGGAGGAGGATGGTGGCGATGGCGTTGAGTGAAGTGATGCAGAAGCGGGAATGGACGCTACAGGAGTGGCTCGAAGCCGAAATGGAGCCGCGCTGCGAGTTCGAAAACGGGAGGCTTATTCCGATGGCTTCGCCGACACGCCAACATCAGCGCATTGTGGGTAGATTGTTCGCCCAGATGGATCACTGGGCAAGCCAGACAGGCAGTGGGTTTGTTGAGATGGAACTGGATGTCGCCCTCCCAACAGGCATCGGGTGCATTCCCGATTTGGTGTTTATTCGGCGCGAGCGTGCGAACGAACTATACACGCCAGAGGGCAAAATCAAGGGTGTGCCCGACTTAGTGGTGGAGGTGGTCTCGCCCAGCACGCGCGCACGCGATACGGTGCATAAGTTGCGGGTCTATCAAGCCGCCGGCGTGCCCTGGTACTGGCTGATAGACAGCGAAACCTTAATGGTGCAGGAACTCAGGCTTGCTCCCGATGGCTATCAGATTAGTGTGGTGGCAGATGCGGGAGAGGTGTTTCGTCCCGCCGCGCTGCCCGGCTTCGAGCTGAATCTGCAGGCACTGCTGGAAGGGTAAAATAGGGGTATCGTTGTGGAATAAACCAGAAAGAGGCGCAAGCTGATGAGAGTGAGCATCTTTGGATTAGGCTATGTGGGGGCGGTATCGGCGGCATGCTTCGCTAAAGAGGGGCATACGGTGATAGGGGTCGACATCGACCCCTACAAGCTGAACCTCATCCGTCAAGGGCGTGCTCCTATCGTCGAGGAGAACCTCGAACCGATGCTGCGAGAGGCGGTGTCCGCCGGGCGATTACAGGTCACCGACTGTGCCACGGAAGCGGTGCATCAGACCGATATCTCGCTTATCTGTGTGGGCACGCCCAGCAAGGAGAACGGCGACCTGCGCACCGACTTTTTGGAGCGCGTCGCAGCCGAAATCGGCGATGCTCTGCACACGAAGGACGGTTATCATATCGTGGTGATTCGCAGCACCATCCTGCCGGGCACGGCGGAGGAGGTGGTGCTACCCATTCTGGAGCAGCGATCGGGCAAGCATGTAAACGAGGGGTTCGGGCTGTGCGTCAATCCCGAATTCTTGCGCGAGGGCGTCGCCATTCGCGATTTCTATGATCCCCCCTTCACCATTATCGGCTCACTGCGGCGTGAGGATGCCGAAACCGTGGCACAGCTGTATGCGGGCGTGGAAGCCCCCCTTTTCCTCACCTCCATTCGTGCCGCCGAGATGATTAAATATGCATGCAATGCGTTCCATGCTGTCAAAATCACCTTTGCCAACGAGATTGGCATGCTCTGTAAGGCGGAGGGTATCGACAGCCACGAGGTGATGCGCATCTTCTGCGCGGACACCAAGCTCAACATCTCGGCGCGCTACCTCACCCCCGGCTTCGCCTTCGGAGGCTCCTGCTTGCCTAAGGACCTGCGTGCCTTGACCTATCGCGCCCGACAACATGACCTGCACCTGCCTATGCTCACCCATGTGCTTCCCAGCAATCGCATGCAAATCGAGCGCGTGGTCAAGCAGGTGCAGCGGTTGAGAAGGCGTCGCGTGGGGCTGTTCGGGCTTTCCTTCAAGCCGGGCACCGACGACCTGCGCGAAAGCCCGCTGGTCGAATTGGCAGAGCAACTGATTGGCAAAGGGTATAATTTGCTTATCTATGACTCGAATGTATGCTATGCCGCGCTGCACGGCTCGAACAAAGCCTATATCGAGCGGGAAATCCCGCATATTCGCGAGATTCTGTGTGACGATATTGAGCGCGTGCTGGAGCATGCGGAGGTGGTCATTATTGGGCACTTAGACCGTGCGCTACGCGAGCGGGTGCAGCAGCAGATACGGGAAGACCAGGTGGTGCTGGATCTGGCGCGTGCCCTTGACCCCTCTAAATTGCGAGGTGATTATGTCGGACTGTACTGGTAAATGCAAAGGGAGCGTCCTCATCTTGGTGGAGAACCTGCCTGTGCCGATGGATCGGCGCGTGTGGCAGGAGTCGCTGGCGTTGACCGAGGCGGGCTACAAGGTCTCGGTCATTTCACCACGCCCGCCAGACGAACCGGAATATATGCAGCTGCATGGCGTTCACCTCTATCGCTATCCCCTACCACCCCCCACCCGCAGCGTGTTGAGCTTTTTCTACGAGTTTATTTACTGCTGGCTGCACACTTGGCGGCTTACGCGGCGCGTGGCACGCGAGCAAGGCATCGATGTCATCCATACCTGCAATCCGCCGGATACCTTCTGGACAATTGCACGCTGGTACAAGCGCAAGGGGGTCAAATTTGTGTATGACCAGCACGACCTCTGCCCGGAGCTGTATGAATCGCGCTTCGGCAGGCGTGGCTTACTCTATAAGGGCTTGCTGTGGTTGGAGAAGCAGACCTATCGCACGGCAGACGGCGTGATTGCCCCCAACGAATCGTATCGGCGCGTGGCGATGGAGCGCGGTGGCATCCCGCCAGAGCGAATCACGGTGGTGCGCAGCGGTCCCATCGCCAGCCGTTTCAAGCGCGTCGAGCCGGATCCAAGTCTCAAGCGGGGCAGGCGCTATATGGGCGTCTACCTCGGGGTGATGGGCGCGCAGGACGGCGTGGACTACCTGTTGCGTGCTATCCACCATGTGGTGTATACTTTCGGGCACAGGGAGACCCACTTCGCGTTGATCGGCGGCGGTGATATGTTCCCTGACCTGGTGCAGATGTGCCATGATTTGGACCTGGACGAGTTCGTGGAGTTCACGGGACGCATTCCCGATGAGAAGTTGCTGCGCTACTTCTCGACAGCCGACATCGCCTTGGCTCCCGACCCGCTCAACCCGCTGAACGATGTCTCCACGATGAACAAGGTGATTGAGTATATGGCGGTTGGGCTGCCCATCGTCTCGTTCGATCTGAAAGAATCGCGCTACTCGGCGCAGGAAGCTGCCGTCTATGTGCCCAATAATGATGAACGGGCTTTTGCGGAGGCGATTATCGAGCTGCTGAACGATCCGGAGCGCCGCAGGTGGATGGGCGAGTTCGGTCGCAAACGCTTTTTGGAATGCCTCAGTTGGGAGCATAGCAAGCAGAAGTTAATCGAGTTTTATGACCGTTTGCTGCAGGTGGAAACATCAGTTCCCACGCCCAGCACGTCGGATGTGGAGGTGCGCTCATGAGCCGATTGGTGCTGATTTATAGCGGGGACTTCCGGAGCTATCCGATGGGAGGGGTGCTGGAATACGCCAAGAACTTCGCTCGCTATGCTCCTGTGGAGGTCTATGTGGTGGGTTTGACGCTCGATAGGGAGCAGCCTGTAGGGCAGTGGAGTGTGGTGCGCTTGGGCGATGTGGAGCGTCTGTTCCTGCCTATTCTCTATGTGGATGAGGCGCGTCAGCGACGCTCCCGAATCCCGCTTAACTACCGCTTCGTGCGGGCGCTGGGTCGGTATCGCGAGGCGATTCTCGCGCTCGATGCGCCGCTCTATATTCAGCGCGCCGAGCATGGCTTGCCCTTCCTGCGCGAGGGGGTGCCGCTCTATTTCAACACGCATGGGCAATCCGCCTTTGTGGAGCGTTGGACGGGGCATCCGCTGTTTCGGTGGCGATGGTTCCGCCAATGGTTCTATCGCACGGAGGCGCGCGTGATTCAGCGGGCAGCGGGCGTGGTCGTCATCAGCCCCGCCGATTACGATTTCTACACGGGTAAATTCCCCGCCATGCGCGAGAAGATTCACTTCATCCCGCTTGGTGTGGAGACGGAGCTGTACCGTCCACCCCTCCAGCGCGAGTCGCACCCACCCCTTATCCTCTTTGTGGGCAGGTTGGATGCCTCGAAGGGGCTCGATTTGCTGATAGCGGGCTTTGCGCGGTTCCGCCAGCGTCATCCCGACGCACGGCTCGTGCTGGTGGGTGGCTCGCAGGACTACAGCCCTGTGGAGGCACAAGTGCGTGAATGGATGGCTGCCTATGGCGTCGAAGAGGCGGTAGAGATGACAGGTTTGCTGCCGCGTGAGGCGATTCTTCCGTATTATCAGAGGGCGGATGTGTTTGTGCTGACCTCGCTTTGGGAAGGGCTGCCGAATGCCCTACTGGAGGCGATGGCGTGCGGGTTGCCCGCCGTCGCCACGGCGGTCGGCGGCTTGCCCAGCGTCATCCAGAACGACCAGAACGGTTATCTACTGACGGAACGCGACCCTGAACAGTTGGCGGCGTGCATAGAGCGTGCTTGGCAGAATCGTGAGCGACTGGGCGAGGGAGCCAGAAAGACGGCGGAACAGTTCTCTATTGATGCCCATGTGAGGCGGGTGTGCCAGATGATGCAACTGCTACCACCCGAACAATCAGAAAGATATGGTGGTGTCCGACATGTCCGACCGGTCCAACCTGTCTGAAGGCGCGACGCACGCGAAGCGGCGTGTGTTGCTGGTGCTGGAGAATCTGCCTGTGCCCCATGACAGGCGCATGTGGCAGGTTGCCACCTCGTTGCGTCGCGCGGGCTACCATGTATCGGTCATTTCACCCCGTCCGCCCGATGAACCAGAATATTGCGAGCTGGAGGGCATCCATCTCTACCGCTACCCGATGCTGCCACCCACCCACAGCGTGGGCAACTTCATCCGCGAAGCGCTCTACTGCCTCTGGCATACCTTCCGACTGAGCCGGCGCGTGGAGAAGGAGCAGGGCTTCGATGTGTTCCACGCGGGCAACCCGCTGGACATCTTCTGGTCCATCGGGCTGTATTACAAACTGCGCGGCAAAAAGTTTGTCTACGAGCATCGGGACCTCTGCCCGGAGCTTTATGAGGTTCGCTTCAAAAAGCGCGGGCTGTTTTATCAGCTACAGGTCTGGTTCGAACGGCTCTCCTACCGCTTTGCCGATATGATTATCGAGATGAACGAGTCGTATCGGCAGAATGCGCTTCAGCGTGGGCGCGCCCGACCCGACAAGATCGTGATTGTGCGTAGTGGTCCCCGCATGTCGGAGTTCTACCCGGTGGAGCCAGACCCGAGCCTCAAGTGCGGGAAACGCTATCTGGTGTGCTATCTGGGTGTGATGGGACCCCAGGACGGCACCGACATCTTTGTGAAGGCGGCGCACCACATCGTGCGCCAACGCGGCTTCACCGATGTGCATTTTGTGGCAATCGGCTCAGGCGACTGTTTGGAGGAGGTCAAACAGCTCACCCAAGCGCTGGGCATGCAGGATTACATCACCTTCACGGGCTTCATTCGCGACCGAGAATTGCTGATCCGCTACTTGAGCACCGCTGATGTGGGCGTTGCCAGCGACCCCGATAACAGCTATACCGCCCGCTCCACGATGAACAAAATCATCGAGTTTATGGCGGTCGGACTGCCGATTGTCGCCACCCGCAGCATCGAAAATAAGTGGTCGGCACAAGACGCCCTCATCTCACCACCCGACGATAGCCCCGAAGCGTTCGGCGACACGATTCTGGCGCTTCTGCATGACGAAGCGCGTCGCAAGCAGATGAGTGAGTTCGGTCGCAAGCGATTTTTGGAATGCCTCAGCTGGGAGCGGAGCGAACAGGTGCTCCTTTGTGCTTATGACCGCCTCTTCCACAACCTGCCGCCGAACGGGGAAGCCAAAGCGGAGCTGCCCACTACGCACCATACACCTCGTTAACCAATCCCTGCAGGAAAGTGAGGGAGCGACGGAAGCCCTCATCCCCTTCTGGCTGACCATCCTCGATGCTGAGGTAGCCGCTATAGCCATGCGCGTGCAGAATCGGCAGGAGGGCACGAAAAGGCACCTTGCCCTCACCCAAAACGCAGTGCTGATACTCCCCCGGCTGCCGATCGCCCGCATGCACATGGTGGACTTTATGCACCACGCGCTGCAGCAAGGCGACAGGGTCTGCACCCACCATCAGGGGGTTCGCAAAATCGAAATTGATGCGCACGGGGGTCGGCTCGAGCTGCTCGAAGAGGCGCAGGAAGCGTTCGGGCATAAACGAGAAGTCCTCGCGCGTCCAGCATCGGTCTTTGTAGTGGTTCTCGTAGCAAGGGTAGACGCCGAGCGGGACGGCATACTCCGCCAGTTTGACCATGTTCTCGAAGGCGTAGTGCATGCCATCCGTCTCGGACAGCTCCGCGTGCTCCATGCCCGCGGTGACGCGCACGGCGTCCGCGCCCAGCATGGCAGCCCAATCCACCCGCTGGCGCATTAACTCCAGCTCGCGCTTGCGAACGGTTGCGTCGGGGTTGGTGAAATCGGGTGCGCAGGTAATCTGGCTCACTTGCAAGCCGAGTGATTGCAGCGTCTGCCGCACGCGCAGCAGATTTTGCTCGGTCAGGAAGCCGTGATAAAGCTCCACCGCGTGGATGCCGAAGGAGGGCACGCGCTCCAGCCAATCGAAGAGCGACATCCGCCCTTCCAGAATCGCATGGATATGCCGCACGGGCAGCCATGCCAAGCGCGGTTTAGCCATCCTTCAGCAAGCGGGTGATGCGGTCTGCCTGTCGCAGCGAGGGGTCATCCACGAACTCCAGTCGCGGAATGCGCTTCAGGTGCAGCCGTTTCCCCAGTAGCCCCTTGATATAGCCCGCCGAACGCTGCAGCGTCTCGATCACATTGCGTCGATGTGCCTCATCGCCCAAAATGCTCACATAGACCGTTGCGTGGGACAGGTCGCGTGCGATTTTCACGCCCGTGATGGTCGCCAGCCCGCGATGCTCGTCCTGCAAATCGCGCAGCAGCACCTGACTAATCTCTTCGGTTAGCAACGATTCCAGTCGTTCCAATCGTCCGCCCATTGGCGTCCTCCTGTTTTTGGTTCAGAGCAGTTCGATTTGGCTCTCTATAAGAGAGATACGGGCTTCGCCGTTCAGGCGTTCCAGCACGATGTCGAGTAGCTGGTTCACATGGTCGGTGCGGTTGCCGACGCAAGCGATAGCGAGGCAGGCGCGCTGATGCTTGTCGTGGTGGTCCACTTCCGCCACGGCGAGGTTGAACTCGTTGCGTAGGCGCACGATCAAGCTCTGCAATACCTGCCGTTTCTCCTTCAGCGAGCGGCAGCCGCCGATATAGAGTTCGACGGTCATCAACCCAACCCGTGCCGCCATCCCTTTCGATTGTACCCGACTCATGGGGTATAATGGGTGCATCTTGGAGACCGTGTGCGCCCCAGGTCGTGCTGGGGCTATACCCTGAAAGTGCCTTTCAGGGTGAATCGGGGGAAGTCCGGTGAGAGTCCGGCGCTGTGCCGCAACGGTAAGCCCCCTTTGAGGGGACAAGCCCGAATGCCCGGCCACGGTCGACCGCGCTCCCTTCGGGAGCAGCCCTGCGAGCACAGGGTGCGGTCAGGGAGAGAGCCGATTCGCTTGCCCTGAACGCGCCTGGTCTATCAGGCGCGTGTTGCTTTTAACCCCGCACCTGCTCGCGAAAGGAGGTTATGCGATGAAGAGTCTACGCTACACAATCGGGATGATGCTGCTGATGCAGCTGCTGCATGCGCAGGTGGCGGGTTATACACCCCCTGCTGGCTATCGTGCCTTCTCGCTGGAGTTGAGCGGCGGGGTGGTGGCGGTCAGCCCATCGGGGCGATTGGCTGTCGCTCGTGCCCAGTTCGGCGGCGGCGCCACCATCACTGTGTACGACCGTATCCGACCCGAAGGACGCCAGGTGGTCGCCACCATCCGTGACAGCCGTTGGCAATTCTTTGGCGGGCTTGCCTGGCGCGACGAGAACACGCTCCTGTTCACCGAGAACGGCGACTTAGACACGGTGCTGGAATGGCAACTCGACGGGGCGGTGCGCCCACTGGCGCCCGAAGGCGCAGTGCCGAACGCCGCTGACCTTTACCTGCTGGGCAATCAGGTGTTAGCGGTGGGCGCCGATGGTCCCAACGCCAATAAGCTCTATCGGGTTGCCGATGGTGTCGCATCTATCGTGGTGAGCGGCTACGGCAACGGCTACGCGGCAGGGGTGAGCCTGCGCAACGGCTGGCTCTATCTGGGCGACACGAATGACCCTCTCTTTGCGGGCAATCCGGGACAGGTGCTGCGCTACGAGCCGTTGTTTGACGCGAGCGGCGCACTGATTGGTGCGAACCTTGTGGAGACGCTCTCCCTTGCTGATGGCGGCGGCTCTGGACTGGCAACCTTCATTTTCGATTCGGAAGGCGACCTCATCGCCAGCACGGGGCGCACGCTGACCCAGCTCCGCAACGCCACGGCGACGCCGTTCGGCACATTCAGCGGCGGGTTCCCCTTCCCGGGCAGCCTTGCCTATTTCGGCACGCGCTTCGAGCCGTTCGAGGGCGATGGGCTGTTGATTGTGGATGGCAGCTTCACCGAAGTGGGTGGGCTGTTTGCCGTCGTGCCTGTGCCGGAGCCGGGCGCACTGGGGATACTCCTCACGGGCTTGCTTGCCTTGTGCGCCGCGCGCACCCAATTCCCCTCGCCCGCAGGGAGAATCTACAGGCGGAGGAGGTTAGGGTGAGTCACTTGGGTTCGCTCAGTGGGATGCCCCCCACTTTCTGCCCCCTCTCCCCCCTTCTCAAGGGGGGAGAGGCTGAAGTCTGCCATTTTAACACCCCCACCCCCACACCTGATAAGGGTACATCACTCAGGTTCACCTCCCGAACAAAAGCACAGCATTTCACTCTCTACACTCAGCACCGACCGCCAACACTTCACCATCCGCGACCTCAACCCCAACAACAACACACTCGCACTCCGACGATGCCTGTCCCATCAACCAACCACGCTCCCCACCCACGAACCCGCACGCGCCGCCCACAAACACCCCAACGCATCCACCAACCACACCCAAGCCATCCCCACATCCGAACCCACACGACACCGAGGCCACCCAAAACACCCACGCTTGAGCCAACGAAACCCCTGCTCCATCCACATCCGATACCCCTACCACGACCCCCATACCGCACGCGCAGGCAAGTCCGTCAATAGATACCACGGCTCCTGCGCCCCTTCGCCCCAAACACCACCAAAGTACACCGCAACCGATACCGCAACGCCTCCCCAGCCACCACCCCCTGCGCCCCCGCTCGCGCAGGGCACAACGACGCTCACGCACGCGCCCGACGCCCCCCAACGGACGAAAGTTGCCCGGCGCGTGGAGGCGCCTCAACGGATGCCAGCGGTTGCGCACGATAGCGGCAAACAATTCAGGCGACCACAAGCCCCCATCGGGCAGCCCCTACACAGGCATCGCCTTCGGCAACGCGCCCCGCAGCACGCCCAGCAACGCTGCGCACAACGGTAGCCACGCGCCTATGGTGTTGCCCCGCACGACCTTCCACGCGATGGGAATGGTATGGTGGTGAACCACCACGCCCAGTGCCAGCACCGTCCCGCGGTTGCCCCGTGTGGTAGCGTCTAAGGCGCGGAACAGTTGCGGCAGGCGCAACCACGCCACCACGAGGCGCAGCAAGGTTGGGAACAGGGTCTGTTCCGGGAGGGGCTGTTGGCGGAGGCGTTTGAGGCGTTGTCGCCCAGTGTTGGGGGCGATGGAGGTGAGTGGGGCAAGGAACAGGCACCCTTGGGTTTGGGCAAGTGTGCCGAGGGTGAGCCAGGCGAACAGGAGCCGGTGGATGCGTTCGCGTGGGGTGGGTGTGCGGGCGTGTTGGAGGTGTTGCATCAGCGTTGTGATCGCGTACTCTTCTGCCGTGTTGTGCCGTTTGGGTGTTATCATAGTGGATGAAATTTACCCCAAGCGGCACTTTTTTTGTACCCGACCGATGTACCCTTATCAGACCTGCAGGAGGGGGGTAGGAATTGCCATGACGCCGGACTGCAAAACGCGAACGCTGTCCTACCGTACGCGAGCAGTGTGCTGCAGTACGCGAGCTGTGGGGAGCAGGATGGAGAGGGTCAAACGCGATAGCGGGTTAGGTAAAATAACCCCGCTATGGCGCACGAATTGCCGAAAACTTACGACCCGCATCAGGTAGAGGAGCGGCGGTATCAGTGGTGGCTGGAGCGGGGCGATTTCGAAGCGACCATTGCCGACGACGGTCGCCCCCGCTACTGTATCACCATTCCGCCACCGAACATCACCGGCTCGCTGCACATGGGGCACGCGCTCAACAATGCGGTTCAGGATGCGCTGCTGCGCTGGAAGCGAATGCAGGGCTACAATGTGCTGTGCGTGCCGGGCACCGACCACGCGGGCATCGCCACCCAGAATGTGGTGGAGCGCGAACTGCGTAAGGAGGGCTTGACACGCCATCAACTCGGGCGCGAGCGGTTCCTGGAGCGCGTCTGGCAATGGCGTGAACAGTATGGCAACACCATCCTGCTCCAGTTCCGCCGACTCGGCTGCTCCTACGACTGGCGCTATACCCGCTTCACGCTGGACCCCCAATATGCCGATGCGGTGCTGGAGGTGTTCGTGCGCTGGTGGCGGGACGGGCATCTGTATATTGGGGAGCGGGTGATTAACTGGTGCCCGCGCTGTCAGACCGCACTTTCCGATATCGAGCTGGAGCGCACGGAGGAGCCGGGCAAGCTGTATCACATCCGCTATCCCTTCGCTGACGAAGAGGGCTATGTAGTGGTCGCCACCACGCGCCCGGAGACGATGCTGGGCGATGTGGCGGTGGCGGTCAACCCGCAGGACACCCGCTACCAGGGGCTGGTCGGCAAGATGCTGCGTCTGCCTTTGGTGGAGCGGCGCATCCCCCTGATTGCCGACCCCTACCCCGATCCCGCCTTTGGCACAGGCGCCGTGAAGGTCACGCCTGCACACGACCCGAACGATTTCGAAATCGGGCAGCGCCATAACCTGCCCCGCCCCCTCATCATGGCAAAAGATGGCACCATCGACACGGAGACGCTGCGCGCCGAGCTGAACGCCCACGACAACCCCTACCTGCAAGCCTATCACGGCAAGGACCGCTTCGAGGTGCGCTCGATGATGGTGCAGCACCTGCAGGAGGCGGGGTATCTGGAGCGGGTGGAGGATTACACGGTGCCGCTTTCACGCTGCGAGCGATGCCACACGATTATCGAGCCGCTGCTGAGCGAGCAGTGGTTCTGCCGCATGGAGTCGATTGCGCAGCCCGCTATCGAGGCGGTGCATCAAGGCAGGGTGCGCTTCATCCCAGAGCGCTATACCGAGATGTACCTGAACTGGATGGAGAACATCCGCGACTGGTGCATCTCGCGCCAGATTTGGTGGGGGCATCAGATTCCTGCCTGGTACTGCATCGATTGCCATCCAGAGAACTTCCAACCGCTGCCCCCGTCGGACCAGTCCGACTTGCAGGCTGCTTGGCGTCTTTTGCGGCGGGAAAGCCCGATTGTGCAGAAAACCCCGCCGGAACGATGCCCGCGCTGTGGCGGCACGCGCCTGATCCGCGACCCCGATGTGCTGGACACATGGTTCTCGTCCGCCATCTGGCCGCAGACCGTGCTGGGCTGGCCCAACGAGACGGCGGAGCTGCGCCTGTTTTATCCCACCAGCACCCTCGTGACGGCGCAGGAGATTCTCTACCTTTGGGTCGCCCGAATGATCATGACGGGGCTTTACTTTATGGGGGATGTGCCCTTCTATGAGGTCTACATCCATGCCACCGTGCTGAACAAAGAGGGCAAGCGCATGTCGAAGTCGCTGGGCACGGGCATCGACTCCTTGGAGCTTATCGAAAAGTACGGAGCCGACGCGCTGCGCTGGTCGCTCCTCCAGCAGGCAGGCATGCAGCAATCGATTCGCTTTTATGAGGAGCGGGTGGTGAATGCCCGCAACTTCGCGAACAAGGTGTGGAACGCGGCGCGCTTCGTGTTGATGAACCTCGATTCGCCGCTCCGCGTTAATCACCCTCCGATGCCCCACGATACGCTCGACCGCTGGGTGCTAAGCCGCCTGCAGCGCACGATTGAGACGGTGCATCGGGCGCTGGGGCAATACTGCTTTGACGAGGGCGCGAACGCGCTTTATGAATTCATCTGGGGCGAGGTGTGCGACTGGTATATCGAGGCGGTCAAACCACGCTTGCAACAGCCTGCCCTGCGTGCGCAGACCCAAGCGATGCTGGTGTATCTGTTCGATCAGATTCTGCGCCTGCTCCATCCCTATATGCCTCATCTGACGGAAGAGATATGGCAAGCCATCGGTGCGACACCGGAGCAGCCCGCGCTGATTCGGGCGCCTTTCCCCCAAGCCGACGCCTCGCTTCTGGACCCTGCTGCCGAAGCGGAGATGGCGGAAGTGTTCGAGGTCATTCGCGCGATTCGCAACCTGCGCGCGGAGGTCAAAATCACGCCCGGCGCCGAAATTCCCTGCGTGTGGCTGAACCCCATCGCACCGGAAGGCAGTGCGCGCTTGCTGCCGCATCAGGCGATGATAGCGCATCTCGCCTGGTGCCGCGAAGTGCGCTGGGGCATCCCCACTGCCCGTGCCCTGATGAACCCAACAAGCCGCACGGAGGTCTACCTCCCCATCGAGGGCATCATCGACATCGAACGCGAGCGGGAGCGACTGCAGCGGGAAATAGCGAAGGCGGAAGAGGAACTGCGGCGTGTGCAGGCACGACTGCGCAATCCCCAGTTTCTGGAACGCGCCCGACCAGAAGTGGTGCAGGAGACCCGCCAGCAGGAACAGGAGCTGATGGAGCGCTATCCCCGCCTCAAAACCCGCCTCGAACAGCTCCAGTAAACACGATTCGCCGAGGCATGGATGTAACCTCCAGGAGCCTGATTTGCTCATCTTAATGAGGTGAAACCGCTATGAGCCTTTTACAGGAGAAGGATCGACAAGCGTTGCAGAAGCGATTGGCAGAACTGCCGAACACGGTCAAGTTGGTCGTGTTCACGACGCGCCAGCAGCCGGAAACCAGCGAGCTGCTTTCGCAGATTGCGCAGGAAGTTGTGGCAGCCTCTGGCGGGAAGGTGGTGATGGAACAGCATAGCATGGAGGGTGAACCGGAGGTGGCTGCCCAATACAACATCCAGCATGCGCCCGCGGTTGTCGTGCGCACCGAAGAGAAGGACTACGGCATCCGCTACACGGGTATCCCGGCTGGCTTCGAGTTTGCCTCGCTGATAGGCGCGATCGAAGATGTGGGGAAAGGTGACCCCGCCCTTGCACCCGATAGCCGCCTCATGCTGGCGAATCTGAGGCGCCCCGTGCATATCCGCGTGTTTGTGACCTACGGTTGCCCCTACTGTCCCGCCGCTGTGCGCCTTGCCTATAAATTGGCGATGGCCAGCGACCTCATCACCGCAGAGGGCATCAGCAGTGAGGAATTTCCCGAACTGGCAAACCAGTTTCAGGTGATGGCAGTGCCGAAGATAGTGATTAATGACCAATATAGTTTTGAGGGCGCCTTGCCCGAGCCGCAGTTTGTGGCACAGGTGTTGCGCGGGGCATCCAGCGGGTTGATTATCGTCCCTTGATTCGGGTAATCTCTTTATAGGATGGCACAGCCAGCAAAGGGTACGATCCGCAAGCAGGTGCAGCTGCCGCTCTCGGTTGCTTTTCGCATCAGTTTGCTAAACATCCGAGTGCGGTTTCTGCGCTCGCTGATTACGGCAGCGGGCGTGATGCTGGGTATCGCGCTGTTTACTGCCGTGCGCACGGCTAATCTCTACGCCCCACCCCTTGACCCAACTGACCCCGTTGCGCTGGAGACCGCCACGCGCCAGACATGGCTGGTGGTGATGAGCCTTCTCTTGTCCGCCGTGGGCATTGCGAACTCCATGCTGATGGCGGTGGCGGAACGGTTCCGTGAGATTGGCACGATGAAATGTCTGGGCGCGCTCGATTCGTTCATCGTGAAGCTCTTTTTCATCGAGGCGGGGTTGATGGGCATCGTGGCATCACTGGTCGGCTTTGTGGTCGGTTGGGGGTTGGTCTCCCTGATTAATCTGTTTCGGCTGGGTGGGGCGATTTTCACAGCGGTCAGCCCCCTTGCATGGGGTGTGCTGCTGATGCAGGCGATGGGCATTGGCGTGGTGCTGACCGTCATCGCGACCATCCTGCCCGCCTATCGCGCAGCCAAAATGCCCCCTGCTGCCGCACTGCGCGTCGAGGTTTAAACTGCCAAAAACCGTATCTTTAGCAGGTACAGTTCCTCCCACAACTATGGAATAACCCCTCCAGTAGGGGAGAAGCCCGGACTCAACCGCCGCCCAAACCGTGCAAGCCGGCATAAAGCCTTCTCCCCTGCCAATCCGAAAATGAGGAGGATGGAGGGATACAAGGATGATGCGCAAACTGATGAACCGACGCCGTGAACGAGGTTTCACCCTCGTGGAGATTATGATTGTGGTGCTGATTATCGGCATCCTGCTCGCGATTGCCGTGCCGAACTTCATGAGCGCACGCGAGCGCTCACGCGCGAACGCCTGCCGCTCGAACCTGCGCCAGATTCAGGCGGCTAAAGAGCAGTGGGCAATGGCGAACAACCAGGGACCGACCGCCACGCCGACGCAGGCAGACCTCTCGCCCACCTTTATCCAGACATGGCCAACCTGCCCATCAGGCGGGACCTACACGATTGGCAACATGAGCACCAATCCAACCTGCAGCATCGGTGGCGACCACAGCCTGTAATCGCCCACAAGCGTCTTCGCTCCTAATAGCGAAATGCCCCATTCCGATTTGGGATGGGGCTTTTCGCTTTAAAGGCAGGCGCGAGTTAAAAGGGCAGACACGGAGGTCTGCCCCCTACAGCGGGATGAAGCTCATATCGGGCGTGATTCGGCGGGTGAAGGCAGCCAGTAGGCGTGCTGCGTTCTCCACATCGTCTAATGCCAACAGCTCGCACGGTGTATGCATATAACGCAACGGCACCGAGACCAGCCCCGTCGCCATCCCGGCACGGCTGATTTGCATCGCGTTGGCATCAGTGCCCGTGCCGCCACCAATTGCCTCGATCTGATAGGGGATACCTTCTTCCTGTGCGGTCTGCACCAGCAGTTCAAACACGCGCGGGTTGATGTTCGCGCCGCGGCAGATGACGGGTCCCTTGCCCGGAATCACCTCGCCGACGCGCTTTTTGTCCACGCCCGGATAGTCGGAGGCGTGGGTTACATCGACGGCGATGCCGACTTGGGGGTCGATGCCATACGCGCTGGTGCGAGCGCCGCGCAGCCCGATTTCCTCCTGCACGGTGGCGACGGCAAACACAGCCGCCGTGGGGCGGTTCTCGCTCAACAGGCGCAACGCTTCCGCCACGACGAAGGCGCCCATCTTATTGTCGAAGCCGCGTGCAGTGGCGAAGCCGTTCATCAGGGGAGTGAACTCCGCCGCAATGGTGATGGGGTCGCCAATGCGCACCCGCTCCTCTGCCGCCGCTTTACTGCCTGCGCCAATATCGACCCACAGATCGTGCAGCTTGGGCACCTTGTTGCGCTCGTCCTCTTCCAGAAGATGAATAGGTTTGCGTCCAATCACGCCCGGAATGGCTCCTGAGGCGGTATGCACATAGACGCGCTGCCCGACCGGGATGACCGCATCGTGCCCGCCGATGGGTCCAAAATAGAGGAAGCCCTCCTCGGAGATGTAGCGCACGATGAAGCCGATCTCATCCATATGCCCGGCGAACATCACGCGCGGCTTGCCCGACGGGTTCAACGCGGCGATCACATTGCCCATCACATCGGTCGTGACCTCGTCGGCGAACTCGCGTGTGTAGCGACGATAGACCTCCGCCGCCCGATACTCATAGCCCGACGGCGACGGCGTGTTGACAATCGCCTTGAAAAACTCCAACGACTCGACTCTCATGGTTTCCCTCCTATACGCGGCACAAGATTTGCCATTTCCAACGCGCTGAGCGCGGCTTCAGCGCCTTTGTTGCCCAGCTTGCCGCCTGCGCGTTCGAGGGCTTGCTCGAAGGTGGCTTCTGTCAAGATGCCCAGGGTAATCGGCACGCCCGTCTCCAGCATCAGCTGCATCAGCGCGCTACAGACCGCTGCGCTGATATGGTGGGCGTGGCTGGTTTCGCCCTGCAGAATGGCGCCCAGGCAGATGACGGCATCGTACTGACCCGAACGGGCGCATCGAGCCGCGGTGACAGGTATCTCCCAGCTGCCTGGCACGCGATAAATATCGATGGCATCGTCCGCTGCACCGTGTCGGCGCAGCACACCAAGCGCACCCTCCAGCAAGCGGTCGGTAATCAGCTCATTATAGCGGCTGACCACCAGAGCGAAGCGTCGCCCTCCCGCTTGCAAACCGCCCTCGTAAACCGACATTCTGCATAACTATACCCTGTGGGCGTCGCTCACAGGGCATCGGTTTCGTGGGAATGCGCTCATCGACTATGTGAACATACGCGAGGTGTATGAGCTACGCATGCTCTATGCCCGCGCCGAGACGCTGCTGAAGGAGCGTGTGCGTTGGCAGAATCGGGTGGCGAGTTATATTGAGAAGGGAGCAGCCCGTGCGGAATTTCAGAACCTGTTGGGCTATATGGAGCGTGCTGCGGAGCAGGCATATCAGGAGTTGCGGTTGGCGTGTATGGAGCATCCGCAGGTAAGGCGTGTGGTGGCGGTACTCCAGAAGTTATTTCCCAGCAGCGACCGAGTGATTTATGGGTTAGCTGTGCAGATAGCTCCGTTGGAGCGTTTCGGCAGCGTAGCGGCGTTCAAGCGTTATTTGGAGCTGTTGCCGACGCATGGTTCCAGTGGTGGCAAGGTGGTGGAGCGGAGCAGGTGGCGTGGTGGCAATCGGCGGGCACGGGTGCTGATGTATCGGTTGCTGTATGCGAATCTGCGTATAGGTGGCAAGAGGCGGGGCAAGTGGCGCGATTACTACGATCGGTTGCGTCAGCGGATGCCGCACGGCAAGGCGATGATTCGCATGATGAATCGTCTTGCGGAGCGGATTTATAACGAATACCATCGTGGTGCGGGCTAGCAGCAAATGGAGTTGCCGCGGAGCAAGCAGGCGGTTTTGCAGGAGCAAGTGTTGCAGTTGGTGGTGCGCGGGTTGAGCGACTATCAGGCGGCGAAGGCGTTAGGCATCCACATCAGCACCATCAGCAAATGGAAGCGTCGGGACGAGCTGTTTTTAGAGCGGTACATTCGGGCAAGATTGGAGGCGGAACATGCAAGAGAAGATTCAGGAAGCGATTGAGCGTTGGTATGAGCGGTTGGCGCGATTGGCTTGGCTTTCCGCTGCGTGTTGTAGTCATGAGCGGGCGCGCGGCGAGATGCGGGAGATAGAGGAGACCATTCGCCAGCTGCGACAGACCTTGCGGGAGTTAGCGTTGTTGCGTGAAGACACCCAAGCCCCTTCCTCTTCTGCTGTCCCTTCTCTCGTTCCATCGGACACCAACCCCGTACCGTTGGAGGCGCGGGAGTTTAGCCTCCTTTCGCCCGCGCCTCCCTTTTTCGTGATAAATGGAGGTGAACGCGATGCTGGAAGTGCGGATAAAGAATCGTAGTCGTAAGGATTTGAGAAGCGGGTGTCCGCAACTGCCCGACCTGAGCGAATGGGAGGGCAATAAGGAGATAGCGGAGTTGGAGCTATGGCGTCTTCACCACATGGCACAAGTCTGCCTTCTCTTCCTTGACAGCAGCAACTACCAGTTTCTCTATGAGCGGGCGTCCGATTTATATGTGAAAGTAATCAGCAAAGAGGAGCTATACCGTCGTCGGGTTCGTCCCTTGCTAAAAAGTGGTGCGGCGTGGTGGGAAATCCCGCGTTTGTATCATCTTTTGTACGAGATAGATGGCTACTTGCAAAGGATGTTAGAGTGGGCACGCGACCTGTGGCTGTATGCCTACTGTGCAGCAGGGCGGAATGGAGGTGCGAGATGATAGTGACCCAGCAGGAAATCGAAGCGTTGCTGCAGCGTTATCGGAATCTGCCCGATGAGGTGCAAGAGCGCATCGAGGCGATGGTAGAAAAAATGGTGGCAGGGTTGGAGCGCGAGGCGGAATGGGCGGAGTGTGCCCGTCGTTTGTGGCGGGCGATATTCACAAAGATTTGGGAGATTGCGGAAGCGGGAGGCGATGGGGATGCTAACGCGTGAAGACCTGCACGAGGTATGGCTGGATAGGGTGCGGATAGATAACGGCATCGATGAACACGATATCGATGTGATTCGGGCACTTTGCGAGATATGCGAGCCGACGCTGACGGTGGCACGGCTGTTTGAGTTGCTGGAGCGCGAGCGGAACAAGACCGTGCGTCGCGGGTTGGTGGAGGTGATTCGCCAGCGTGCAGCCCGTGGTGAGGGGCGCGAGGTAGCGGAATGCTATGTGCGGATGCTGATGCGTCGTGGCGTATGCGAGCTAACAGCGGAGCGTGTGCAGAAAGCGGTCGGCGTGTCGCTGCGTGTGGCGGGCGAGGTGCTGATGGAGTATGCGCGTGGAGGGGTCTATCGGACGCGCAAAGAGGGACATCGGGTGACGGTCTATCGTCTGCAGCCTGCGGCGAATGGACAGGATTGGGGCAACCCTGTCCAAGAGGAAGATTCAGCGAGTGGACAGGATTGTGTCGAACCTGTCCACTGGGCTGGACAGGTTTGGGAGAATCCTGTCCAAGAGGAAGATTCAGCGAGTGGACAGGATTGTGTCGAACCTGTCCACTGGGCTGGACAGGTTTGGGGCAACCCTGTCCAAGAGGAAGATTCGGCGGATGGGGTGGTAGACAGTTGTGACCATAACCTGCTGCGTGCAGTGGCTGCACTGGCGGAGCAGCCACGCGTGCTGCTGCACGCGGCGGCGCGGTTGGTAAGCACAAGTCGCGAGCGTGCGTTGTGCGTCGCCTGTGATGCGATTCGGCGGATGCTGGTGTTGGTGTGTGATGAGGCGTCGGCGTCGGCGTGTGGGGCGCGAGCGCGGGCATTGGCGGCGCAATTAGGCGAGGAGGTGGAGGTGGTGGTGGAGCAATATCGCTTAGACGGAACCTACACCGAGCAGGAGCTGGGTTGGATTCCGCACATTTTGGAGATAATAGAGGCGTCAGGGCGGATAATGCCCTTCTATGTGGCGCTCAAAGTACGCCACCGATTGAACCTTTCCCAAAAGGAGACCGAAGCGGTGCAGGAACTCATCTGGCGGATGGCACGCAGTGGCGATGCAGGCTTGCGCGTCGTCGGTGGCACGATGGTGGAGCGTGTGCCGATAAAGGCAGTGGAATAAGTTTCGGCTGACGCCGAAGCGGGGCTGCGCTGGGCACAAGTGAAGGTGCCGCCGAGCCGCCACGGACGGCGGCTGCGCCTAACCGCTAATGGAACAATCATGAACACCTGCGTCGGTGATGTGGGTGTGCCATTCTGCAAGGATGGGCATGTGGCAGAAGACGGCGAGGTAGGCGTTGGGTTTGGCGATGCGGTAGAAGCCGTAGGGTGGGTCGGTGATGGTGGCGTCGACGCTGGCGTTGGGCAGCGTCGGGAGGATGTGCATTC
>Ga0079997_136011_pt1 | contig 30034 bp, 26 predicted proteins | sample PerSpoCPS_CMetaG_FD_69200 | JGI IMG/M metagenome (GOLD analysis project Ga0079997, IMG submission 69200) | Archaeal communities from Yellowstone National Park, Wyoming, USA - Perpetual Spouter C (PS_C) MetaG (SPADES assembly) (version 2) | ecosystem: Environmental > Aquatic > Thermal springs >... | reverse complement strand
CGGCTCTGCCATCTCGGCTGGGTGGCGTTTGTTATGGAACAAGATGAAGCGCTTGATCCACATCACGGGACCTCTTCGGTCCGGCGACTGTAATGCCGCGCTCGCAACGCTAGCCGCACCTAATCCAGGAGCTTAGGTTTCGGCCGACTCGCGGGCCGAGCATGACTCAAGGCAGGCTGCCTCCCGCTGCTCCCCGCCGTTGCTGGCCCGTGCGAAAATAGCCCTTTGATCACTGGATTCTTCATCGCTCCTGCTCGACGCAACCTAAACGAGTGCAGGCCTCCTTACAGACGCCCCGTCGAGTTGCGGCGGCAGTGTATACCAACAGATCATGTCAAGTCAAGCCCAAATGGTCCCTGCGCCAAGAGATCGTTTACAACAGCAGAGCGCCTGGAGGTGGGGATGGCGCAAACTATCCTAAGACCCTCTCCACGAAAAATCTCAGCCCCAACATAGAGCTTACCATGGCATGAAGGACCGTCGGGACAATCAGGCTTCTGGTTCGCTCCCACACGACTCCGTAAAGCAGTCCTCTGACGGTCTCGTTAAGCATGGAGAATGCAAAAGCAGTAGCGATCCCCTGTTCTAGCCGCCCTAAAATATGCAGCAAGCCAAAGATCAGGCTCGCCAGTAGCAGCGAGGTGAGTCTGGAGCAGAAAACAACTGCCAGATGCCCCTGCAGATAGGCCCGATAGAAAAACTCCTCAGGAAAACCTGCCTGGAATAGATTGTAGGTAAAGCCGACCACGACTCCTAAGCCAGCTTTCGGCCAGCCCGCGTCTTCGATCACAGCCCAGCGGAAGGGGAGCAAGGAATCCGCGAGAATCCCGCTTAACAGCAAAGCTAACCCAAGATTTTCCTCAGGTTTAGACCCATGCCTGTCACTGAGTCCCCCTTGACCCACAGGAGGAGCAAGGGGATGACCACGGTGAACAAGAGCTTGAGCAGGACGGCGGTCCCTATCTCCAAACCCCGTATCTCCCAACGAAGCAGGGTGATGTCCAAGTGCCAGATCGAGAGACTTACAGGACCCTATAAGAAGCCAGAAGACAAGGCCTAGCCAGGGTTTCACCACCCGCGTGGTTGGGACCATCCATCCCTCCGTGAGCCGGAGCGTGAGCAAAATGCCGACGATGACAGCAGCGGTATTTAGTAATCCCACCGTGAGAGGTCTTATGGCGTTCTGAGATAGTAAGATCACCACAGCGATGAAAGAGAGCAGAACAAAAAGCAGTCCCAGGTGGGGTGTCAGCAATTTACGCCATACGCTCATGATGGATACTCTCTCATTCTGGACCAGCTCTAGAGTGGACATGCTTTAATTTCCCCCCTCTTGCGTTGTATCCGACCTCTTCTTGATACTGCCTACGGACGTTTGAATGCTCATTTCGGCCTGTGGGCCCTCGCCCACGGCGCCTCTCATCTCAGGTGGGTTTTCTTTGATTATCTTGACAAGCCCTCAAGCGGCCTCTTGCGGCCCCCTTATTGATCCTTGCGCCATAGCGTCTCTAGAAGCTCCAGCACGGCGTCCGGGGTGGTAATCGCGGCGGTGTTGCCCAAGGTGGGGTCCTTGGATGCTCATAAACCATCGCACACGCCCTTTACGCTTCAAGCCTGGCTCTCAATCAGTGGCGCTGCTGAACAGCCTTCGCTTCAGGTGGCCTATAGAATGTGAGGGCGATGTGTCTGCGAGCGCGGTCGCCTATGCGGAAAAAGAGACCTCTGCGTGCCGGGGCGATCCTCACCATGGTTCCCGCGCGATCCAGGAGGGAGCACCCCATAGAGACCCAGACCTGTGTCCACGAGGTGCAGAACAGCGCGCATCAACCCTCCTGCAAGATCTTGCGCAGCAGCTCGTTGACCAGTTGTGGATTCGCCCGCCCTCCGGTCTCTCGCATCACCTGACCGACGAAGAAGCCGAAGAGCTTCTCCTTCCCTGCCCGATACTGCGCGACGGAGGCGGCGTGGGCATCGAGAACGCGCCGGATGACCGCCTCCAACTGTGCCGCATCCGTGATTTGCACAAGCCCTCGCTCGCGCACGATCTGTTCGGCTGACTGTCCGCTTCGGAACATCTCCTCGAGGACGGTCTTGGCGATCTTGCCGCTGATCGTCCCATCAGCGATGAGGCGGATCAGTCCCGCGAGCTTCTGCGGGGTGACGGGCGACGCGAAGGGTTCCATTCCGGCTGCCCGCGCCAAGCCCATCAGCTCGCTCAAAATCCAATTGGCCGACGCCCGCGGATTGCCCGTCTCGCGGACGACGGCTTCGTAATAATCGGCGAGCGCGCGCGTACTGGTGAGCGTCGCCGCATCCTCGATGGAGAGGCCGTACTGCTCCATGAACCGCCACTTCCGATGATTCGGCAGCTCAGGCAGTTCGCGCCGGATCTCCTCGATCCAGTCCTCGGTCACGATGAGCGGTGGGAGATCGGGCTCGGGGAAATAGCGATAATCGTGCGCCTCCTCCTTGGTGCGCATCACGTAGGTGCGCCCCTCGGCCTCATCCCACAATCGCGTCTCCTGCACGATTTGGCCTCCGCTCTCGAGCACCGCGATCTGACGCCGAATCTCATACTCCAGGGCGCGCTGCAAGAAGCGAAACGAATTCAGATTCTTCAATTCAACTTTCGTGCCGAGCGCTGTCGTCCCTCGTCGCCGCACGGAGACATTGGCATCGCAGCGCAAATTCCCCTCCTCCATGTTCCCCTCGCACACCTCCACATACTGAAGCGTCTGCCGCAAGTACTGCATGTAGTCGTAGGCCTCCCAACTGGAGCGGAAATCGGGCTCGGAGACGATCTCAATGAGCGGCACGCCACTGCGATTGAACTCAATATAAGAGGCGCGATCCGAATCGGGCATGCCCTCGTGAAGAGACTTGCCGGCGTCCTCCTCGATGTGCAGCCGACGAATGCGGAAGCGCTTGCGCCGCCACGCAATGGGGCGTCCGTGTGCATCGCGCTCGGCCGTGTCAATCTCCACTTCGCCGTGCTCGGAGAAAGGCTGATCGTATTGCGAGATCTGATAGCCTTTCGGCAGATCGGGATAGAAGTAGTTCTTTCGGGAGAAGACGGACACGAGATTGATCCGACAGCCGAGAGCGAGCGCGGCTTTCGCCGCCATGCGCACCGCCTCGCGATTGAGGACCGGAAGCGCGCCCGGCAGACCCAAGCACACAGGACACGTGTTCTGATTCGGAGCGTCTCCGAACTGCGTCGAACACGCGCAGAAGATCTTCGAGCGCGTCTTCAGTTGCGCGTGAATCTCCAGACCGATGACGGCCTCGTACTCACCGGGATCGTACTCTCCGCGATCTTCGGATCGCGCGGGACCCCCCGTCGCATGTGACGTCCATTCTTCTCTCCTCGCCATACGCCTCTCAGTGTAGAAGAGAGAGCACACACCGGGCAAGCTGTGGCCTCACTGAGGGCGCCCGTTCACAAGCCGAATCTCGCACCGGCCGAGATGGCGCTCGATCTGCTCGAGCGCGTCCGAGGAAGGCGCGATCTTCACGAAGGGATTCGGTCGAATCCGCGCGAGAATCCCTCCGGCGCACTCGACTTCGAAGAGAACGTCAGCTGATCCGCGATGGCGATCGAGAATGCCATAGAGGAGATCCACCTTCGCCGGAGTCACCGCCTCGGCCGGCACGCGGATGATCACAAGCGTTGCGGGCACCCCACGCGATCCAAAGATCGCGTGGGGACCCCGGGTCGCACGCTCCTTCAGTTCTTCCAGAGTCACGATCTCCTCGGCGATCAGCGTAGCCGTGTTCTCCTCGAGCTCGAGCTTTCCACGCACGACCACGAGAGCATCGGAGCGCAGTATCCGGCTCGTCTTGTGGAACGTCTCGGGCCAGACGAGGACCTTGAGCGAACCGTATTGATCCTCCAGAGTGAAGATCGCAAAACGATCGCCTCGCTTGGTCGTCTTGAGCGAGAGAGCAGTGACGATGCCCGCAATCGTGACCGTCCGACCCGCCCATTCCTGAAGACGCGAGGAGCGCATGAGAGCAGAGCGAGAGGGGGCACCCTCGGGGGTCCCCACCCGATCCAAGGAGTGCGTGGGGTACCCGTCCGACTCCGACTCGCTCTCGGACTCCACCTCTGCGAGATCGCCGTTTGACGCCTCGTCTTTGAAGATACCGGCGCCGAACAGTTGCTCCGTCGTCACGTCGGTATACTGCGCGATCTCCGCCGCATACTTCTCCAAGGGATGCCCGGTCACGTAGAAGCCCAAGGTCTCTTTCTCCCCGGCGAGGCGCTCTTCCAAAGGCCACTCCGGAAGATCCGGAAGCGTCGGTTCTAGCCCCTCAGCCGTCGCCGGCGCCGACGCGGCGAAGAGATCGAACTGTCCGATCTCCCGCTCGCGCCCGCGGCGCGCGCCGTATTCCAAAGCGCGTTCTACGGCCGCGAAGAGCTGATGACGGTTCGCTCCGAGCGAGTCGAACGCCCCCGCCTTGATCAGGCTCTCCAGGACCCGCCGGTTCAGCACGCGCGGATCCACGCGGGCGGCGAAGTCGAAGAGGGAGCGGAACGGCCCTCCGGCTTCGCGCGCGGCGATAATGGCTTGCACCGTCGCTATCCCCAACCCCTTGATGGCGGCGAGCCCGAAGCGAATCTTTCCCCCAAGCGGGGTGAATCCTTCTCGGCTCATGTTCACATCCGGGGGGAGGATCTCAATGCCTCGCGCCCGCGCGCGATTGATGTACTTGACGACCTTGTCCGTGTTGTTCAGCTCGTTGGAGAGGACGGCCGCATAGAAATACGTAGGGTAGTGCGCTTTCAGGTACGCCGTCTGATACGCCAGAAGACTGTAGGCGACCGCGTGCGATTTATTGAAGGCGTAGTCGGCGAACCCTTCCAGTTGCTGCCACAGCCGCTTCACCTTCGCGCCATCATGCCCGCGCTCTATGGCCCGCTGCAGGAAGGCCTCCCGGTGCCGATCCAGCTCCTCGCGCTTCTTCTTCCCCATGGCGCGGCGGATCAGATCGGCTTCCCCGAGCGAATAGCCCGCGAGCTTCTGAAAGAGCGCCATGACCTGCTCCTGATAGATCGGGATGCCGTAGGTGCTCTCCAACACCTCCCGCGCTTCGGGGAAGTCATAGGTGACGCGCCGTCGCCCCTGCCGTCTCTCGATGAAATCCTCGACCAGACCGCTGTCGAGCGGCCCCGGACGATAGAGGGCGTTCAGCGCGACAAGATCCTCGAAGCACTCCGGCTTGAGCCGCCGGCAGAGCTCGCGGATTCCCTCGCCCTCGAATTGAAAGATGGCATCCGTGTCGCCTTCGGCGAACAGCTCCAACGTCTTCGGATCATCGAGCGGGATCTGCGAGAGATCGAGCCGCTTCCCCTCCGCCGCCTCGATCATCTTCAGGCAATCGTCAATGATCGTGAGCGTCGTCAGGGCCAGGAAATCCATCTTCAGCATGCCCGTCCGCTCCAGATCCGTGAGGGCGAATTGTGTGGTGATCTCTCCCTTGGGCGTCTTGTAGACGGGGATGAGGTCATGCAACGGACGCGGCGAGATCACAATACCGGCAGCGTGGATGGACGCATGGCGCGCACATCCTTCTAACCGGCGGGCGAGGTCCATCAGCTCGCGAACTTGAGGATCCTTCTCGATGAGCTGCCGCAGCTCGGCGTTCCGGGCAATGGCCTCTTCGATGCTCACATTCCGACCGCGAATCGGCGGAGGGATGAGCGCCGCGACTCGTTCCACATCGGCATATTTCATGTCGAGCGCACGGCCCACGTCCTTGATGACGGCGCGCGAAGCGAGCGTTCCGAAGGTGATGATCTGACACACGTTCTCCCTTCCGTAGAGCTGGCTCACGTAGGCGATCACCTCCGGTCGCCCCCGCATGCAGAAGTCAATGTCAATGTCCGGCATCGTGACGCGCGCCGGGGAGAGGAAACGCTCAAAGAGCAGATCGTACTGAATGGGATCCACATCGGTGATCCGCAGACAGTAGGCCACCAGGCTGCCGGCCGCACTCCCGCGCCCCGGACCGACGGGAATCCCGCGCTGCCGCGCATAGCGCACCAGATCCCAGACGATCAGGAAATACCCGGCAAAACCCATGCGCGTGATCGTCTCGATCTCGTACTCCAAGCGCTGCTCATAGGTCGAGAGCGGATACTTGAGCTCTCCACGAGCCGCTTTCTCCCGCCACTGCACCATGCGCTCGGCGAACCCCTCACGCACGACCTTCTCGAAATAGCTCTCCGGGGTGAATCCTTCGGGAACAGGGAAGACCGGCAGATACCCGATGCCCGGCGGCTGCGGCAGCTTCAGATCACACCGCTCGGCGATGCGCACGGTGTTCCGAAGCGCTTCGGGAAATTCCGTGCCGAAATGGTGCCACATCTCCTCGGCCGATTTCACATAGAGCTGATCGGAGGGATAGCGCAGCCGCTGCGTATCGTGGACCGTCTTCCCCGTTCCAATGCAGAGGAGCACGTCGTGAGCGCGAAAATCTTCGCGCGTCAGGTAGTGACAGTCGTTAGTGACCACCAGCGGGATGCCCGTCCGTCGGGAGATCTCGACGAGCGCGCGCGCGACGTCTCGCTGCTCCGGAATCCCATGATCCTGAATCTCCAAGTAGTAGTTCCCCCGACCGAGGATATCCTGAAACTCGAGGGCGTGACGGGCAGCCTCGTCCACACGGCCCTGACGGATGAACGCGGCCGGAACACCCGACATGCAGGAGGAGAGGGCAATAAGCCCCTCGCGATAGGTGGAGAGAAGATCCTTATCGATGCGCGGCTTGTAGTGAAAGCCCTCCAGGTAGGAGAGCGAACTCAGCTTGACGAGGTTCCGATACCCCGTCTCATTCTGCGCGAGAAGGATGATGTGGTAGATCGCCTTCTCCGGCCCCGCCGGTCGTTCCCGCCGATCCCCGAGCGTCAGATACGCCTCCATACCAATGATCGGCGTGATCCCAACCTCCCGCATCGCATGAAAGAACGAGATGGCGCCGAAGAGATTCCCGTGATCGGTCACCGCCACAGCGGGCATGCGCAACTCCTGCACACGACGCGCGAGCGCCGGGATCTGAATCGCTCCATCGAGCAGGCTGTAGTCCGTGTGCAGGTGCAGGTGCACGAACGTCTCGCCCATCGCCATGCATCCCCCAAGTTGATGTGCTCGACGGCCTCTACTATATCAAAATCTTGTGGTCTCCCGTCAAGGCAAAAATGCGGCGCGCCTCGGGACTCCGGCAGACGGAGTACTTCCCGTGATCTTCGGATCGCAGAGGGTACCCCGCGGTCCGCTTGTCGTTCTCCGATGCGTGCGCTAAGATTGTCGCCTCAAAAGGCGAGGAACAGAGGGGACCATGAAACAGGTCATCGCGTTCATTCCACCCCAGCATGTAGAAAAGGTCCTCGAGGCTTTGGACCGTATCCCCGTGCGCGGGCTCTCGCTCCACGAAGTTCGCGGTTTCGGGCGCGGGCGCGCCCAGCTCCTGCAAGAGGGTCCTTCAACTCCCGTGCGCCAGTTCAGCGTGAAGGTGAGGCTGGAGATCATCTGCCGCGATGACGAGGCGGAGCGGATCGCGCGAACGATTCAACACGCGGCGCACACGGGACGGCCCGGCGATGGGAAGATCTTCATCGCGCCGATCGAACGAGCGATCAGCATCGTGACGGGAGAGGAGGACGACGCCGCCCTCTGAGGGCGCTCGCCCCTTACTCGGGAGTCCTCACGTGGCTACCGGCCCGTGAAGCGCGCGGGCCGCTTCTCCAAAAATGCTCGCGTCCCTTCGCGAAAATCCTCCGTCGCGGCACAGAGTCCAAAGAGCGTGGCCTCCCACTGGAATGCTTCCTCGAGCGGCATTTCCAATCCCGCCGTGACAGCCTCCAGGCAGAGTCGAACAGCCACCGGCGCATTGCTCAGAATCTGTCGCGCAATCGCCTCGGCCGTCGGGATCAGCTCCTCCCGGGTCGTGACGCGATTCACTAAGCCGAGACGGTACGCTTCCTGGGCCGAGATCATCTCGCCCGTCAGAAGAAGCTCCAATGCGCGCCCCCTCCCGATCAAGCGGGCCAGTCGCTGCGTCCCCCCGTAGCCCGGGATGAGTCCGAGCTTCACCTCGGGTTGCCCCAGCCGCGCATTCTCCGATGCAATGCGGATGGTGCACGCCATCGCCAGCTCACAGCCTCCGCCGAGCGCATATCCATTGATCGCTGCAATCACCGGCTTCCCCAGGCGCTCGATAAACGACAGAAGCTGCTGCCCGAAGCGCGCCATCTTCTGCCCCTCGAGGGGCGTCTGCTCGGCCAGCTCTGCAATGTCCGCCCCCGCCACAAACGCTTTATCCCCCGCTCCCGTCACAATGACGACACCCACCTCCTCATCGTGAGCGATCTCGTGAAAGACCGTCCACAGTTCGCGCACCGTCGCGGCGTTCAAAGCGTTCAGCTTCTCCGGTCGGTTGATCGTGACATAGCCGATGCGATCGCGCTTCTCATACAGGAGATACTGATACGACATATGCCCCTCCTTCGTCCGCACGGGGCCCCCGGGAGCCTCCGCTGAGGCCCCCCTGCGGGGTGCCCAGATTAATCCTCCCCCCTGCTCATCGCAACGCCATCGGCGTCGGATTCTTCGGATCCGAGTAGTCGTAGAATCCTCGCCCCGTCTTCCGCCCATGCCATCCGGCGAGGACCATCTGTTTCAACAGCGGCGGCGGCGCAAAACGTGGGTCCTTGTACTCCTCGTACATGATGAGGGCAATGTAGTAGGTCGTATCCAGACCGACGAAATCCAGAAGCGTGAAAGGCCCCATCGGATGATTGCATCCGAGCTTCATCGCCGCGTCAATGTCTTCGATGGACCCCACGCCTTCTTCCAACGCACGTACCGCATCCAGGAGATACGGGACGAGCAGACGATTGGCGATGAACCCCACACGATCCTTCGCGCGCACAGGCGTCTTCCCCAGACGGCGAGCGAACTCCATCGCGCGCGCGACGACCTCTTCGTCGGTGAAGAGCGAGGGGATCACCTCCACGAGCTTCATCAGGGGAACGGGATTGAAGAAGTGCAGGCCCAGGAATTGCCGCCGACGCTGAGAAGTCAGTACCGTCGCCATCTCCACGATCGAGATCGAGGACGTATTGCTCGCCAGTATCGCCTCCGATTTGCACACCTGGTCGAGCCGCGCAAATAGCTCCTTCTTCGCTTGAATATTCTCGATGATCGCTTCCACGACGATGTCGCAGTCGGCGTAATCCTCCACCCGAAGGGTCCGCTTCAGCCGCGCGAGCGTCTCCTGCTTCTGCTCGGCCGAGATCGTTCCCTTCTCGACGAACTTCGAGAGCGATTCTTCAATGCGGCGGAATCCTCTTTGCAGGATCTCCTCCGAGACATCGGAGACGATCGTCTCGTAACCGGACATGGCGGCGACCTGGGCGATCCCTGAGCCCATGAGGCCGCAGCCGACGACACCAACTTTTCGAATCGTCATAGCCGTGTCCCTCCTACGTTCGGTCCGGGTGGCGATTCTCCCCCAGGTAAACCGTCCTTCTGCTGATCAGACGGTTTTGATTCAGAGCCCCCACACGTTCTCTCTCTGCTCAAAATGGCGAAGGCCGTCGGACGCGAAATCCTGGCGGTAAGGGCGAAGCGACCGGCGGACAGATCGTGATCTCATACCGCGTTCCGCGGAGAAGGGGCAGGCGATATCGTCCCTGCGCGTCCGCCTCCACGCTCGTGGAAAAGGCAGCGTTCGGCACATCCGTGAGCGCGTCGCTGAAGGCGGAGATACTCGCCCTCGCAACCGGTTGGCCGCGCTCATCGGTGATCCTCCCCGAAAGAGAGACGAACGGAGAAAGCTCCGGCATCACGAAATCTTGTGTCGCATCCGCCATCAGTGAGCGCTCGCGAGGAGGAACAGGGAAAAAGAGCATCGCCTCTTCAGAATCGAAGCCCACCCCTGCAGACACAAGGTACGTCCCCGGTGGAAGGAGCAGACGATACGCGCCCGTTGCGCTCTCTCCGGGAATGCCCACCATAGCCCAAGTGCGCGGCGAAAAGTTCAGCATGAGTTCGCCCCCCTGACAGGGGACGCCCCCATTCGGTGCGAGATTCGCCGCCTCGGCAGCAGCAATGGCTGAGACATTGGCCGGCCGTCCTGCCGGGCGCAGCACTCTTCCAGAAAGCTCCACCGCCTGCGGGAGCGTGAAGTCCCGCCGACCCGAAGCACTCACCGTGACCTCGCCGAGGCGGAACTGCACATAATCCTCTCCCTCCGTATCCCCGATGCCTGCTGTGACGGTGTACGATCCGGGCAAAAGCCGCGCCTGATAGTCTCCATCGAACGGCGCATAGGCGAGGACGTTCCCATCAGAGGAGTGAAAGAAGAGGACGCCCTTTGTTGGAAAACGTCCGACACTCTCGATCCGACCCGAAAGGGAGAGGGTCCGCGGAACATTGGGAAGGGGAAGATCCAGCGTACGATTCCCCGTGATCGCGACCGTTTGGGAGAGGTCCAGGAGCACCGAAAGCACGGCTCCTTCACCGTTGTCGAAGTCGAAAATGTGCCGCTCACAATACAGCCGATAGTTTCCAGCCGGGAGCACGATGCGATAGGTCGCCGTCAGACCGGAGGAAGAAAAGCTCGGCATCACTCCACCGGAGAAGACCTGATCCCCGGATCGTGCGAGCACCAGACTTCCAAAGACCGACGCGGGATCGTCCGTCAGAATCTTCCCGGAGAGGACGAATGCACTCGGGAGTGTGACATCGAGCACCGTGTCCCCCATCACTTCTACGCCGGTGCGCCGAGCTCCCAGAAGCGGTCGCTCACCCTGAGCGGAAGTCCCGACGAAAGAGGAGAGAATCAAGAGACTCGCCAGAATTCCCACAACGATCCCGCGAGTCGAACGCACGCGCACACGAGTGGATATCACGCAGCCTCCCTGTCGCACGTTCGTCTCCTTTCTTCATGTTATTTCCGCACGCGGGCGTCAGGCGAACGCTTCGACGATGAGCGCAATGCCCTGTCCTCCACCGATACACGCGCTCGCCAGCCCATATCGTTTCCGGCGCCGCCGCAACTCCAAAAGGAGCGTCAGCACGAGCCGTGTTCCCGTTGCTCCCAGAGGATGACCGAGCGCAATCGCTCCCCCGTTGACGTTCGTGCGCTCGCGCTCCAGAGCGAGCGCCCGCTCCACGGCGAGATATTGCGCCGCGAAAGCTTCATTGATCTCGATGAGATCCATGTCCTCCAGCGTGAGCCCTGCTTTCTTCAATGCCTGTTGAGAAGCCGGAACAGGACCGATCCCCATGACGGCCGGATCTACACCCGCAATCCCCCAGGAGACAATCCGCCCCAACGGTGTCACAGCGCGCGATCGAAGCACATCCTCGCCCCCGAGGACGACCGCCGCCGCACCATCTACAATCCCCGAGGCGTTACCGGCCGTCACACATCCGTCCGGGGAGAAGACCGGCTTCAAACGGGCGAGCGCCTCCAGCGTCGTATCCGGGCGCATGTGGTCATCGAAATCGAAAATTTCGACCCCCGCTTTGGTCTTCACCTCGATGGGCACGATCTCCTCGGCGAACTTCCCCGCTTGGCGCGCTGCCGCTGCCCGCTGCTGGCTGAGCAGAGCGAACTCGTCCTGCTCCTCGCGCGAGATCTTCATCTGCCGAGCCAAATTCTCCGCTGTCTGCGCCATCATGAATCCGCAGAAGCTGTCGTAGAGCGACGCCCACAGGTAGTCCTCCAGTTGAGCATGCCCTAATCGCAACCCCCATCGCCCCCCGCGCACAACATACGGAACCTGGGACATGGACTCCATGCCGCCGGCTAAGACGATCCGCGCTTCTCCGAGCAGGATCAACTGCGCACCGCTGATGATCGCCTGCATGCCGGACCCGCACAGCCGATTGACCGTCACCGCCGGACGCTCCACAGGGATCCCCGCCTTCAGACCGACATGCCGCGCCCCGTAGATGGCATTGCTCGAAGACTGAATGACGTTGCCGAAGATGACGTGATCAATCTCCTCCGGAGCTACCCGAGATCTCTCCAAAGCCGCACGCGCCGCAATCGCTCCCAGCTCAATCTCGGTGAAGTCCCGAAGCCGCCCACCATACTCGCCCATGGGCGTTCGAGCGCCGCCCAGAATGAAAACGTCCGTCTTCATCATCGCACATCCCCGTTATGCCGAGTGGCCCCAAGCATATCAGACGCTCAGAGAGCGTGTCAACCGCACGCCGAATGGGGCGGTCCTGTCGGTCGCGAGGATATCCGACGCGCTCACACTCGAAGGGATGAGCCACCCTCGACATCATGAGGCCGCGGGGATTCGCGCGCACCCGACGGGCCGCCCGCGCACGCGGGCTTGGGAAATTTTTTCGGACCCGGTTTCCTCGGGCTCGCCATCGCTCGCCCCGGGCTACCGTCGAGCCACCCCCATTCGCGGGCTTAAAGGGCGGAGTAGAATGTGAATTTACTCACAAGGGTTCGCTCTCGAGTGTCCCTTTCTCAACGCGTTCCTGTCACCGGCACCACATGGGGCATGTCTCACCGGACCGGAAGACCTCGTCCTTCTCCGACGCCTCGATTTCAGAGTCGCGGGGCGAGCGATCCGGGACCGCATCCCGCTCGAATCGGCGTCGCCCACAGCTATTCGTCCTGTTCCCTACCGAGGGCTCGGTTCACCTCACGGATCTTGTTGCGTATGGTGGTTTCCATCTCCCGATCCCAAAGGTCTTGACAGATAGCCAGCGAGGGAAAATCATCCGCCATTCCCCTTGCTCACTCACAGTGCTTCAAACTCTTCGGGGCTAAATCCCACCTACCGCAAGATACTTCGGAGGGTGCCGACAGCTATTTCACGGTGGCGCGGAACGAGAGCGGTACGTAGTCCCTCATCGGTCTGCTTGGCAAATTTTACATGGCTACCTTTTTGGCTCACTTCGATGAAACCCGCTGCTTCCAACTTGCGTTTCACCTCACGGTAGGGCAGCGGACTAAGCGGCACCGATGTCAACCTCCACAAGGCGCATCTCGGGTGTCACGGTCGCACGTGGCTCCTCAAAGTAGAATTCCAACGCCTCGCGCAGGTTGGAGAGCGCCTCCTGCTCACTCTCACCTTGACTGGCGACGTCCACCTCCACGCACTGCGCCACAAACCAATTGCCCTCTTTCCACACGCTGGCTGTAAAGGTTCGCTTCATGTGCACCTCCTCCATGGCCTCCATTTTACCATGTTATGCTTGTGTCTCGCTCGCATCCTCACAACCACTGCTTCATCCGCTTGAACTTCCGTCCGATGCTGTCCAGCAGACAGCCTACCGCCAACCGAGTTTTGAGACCAGTTCACTGACATCACACCGGTCGTTTGTCGGGCTTCCCCCAAAAGAACGATGGGCGGCACTCCTTAGGAAAGCGCATCAACTGAGCCCATGCTTCTCCCCGGTGCGTGCAATGATTGTGCCGCATATTATCCGCACCATTCATGGAATCACCACGGGGCCTTCGATCAGATGGGGCGTGAGGTCCTCCTTCGGGAGATAGCGGCTCCCCTCGGGCGGATTCGCCGCATACCAGCGCCGAGGGACCCTGTCGATTCCAATAGGATAGATCGTGAGCGTGCCGTCACTCGCCAGGTGCAAGCGAAGAAAGTTCTTGTAATCCTGAATGCGCAGCGAAGAGAAGGCTTCGTTAGCGTGTCGCTTGAAGATGTTCAGCGAGCCGAGCAGGTACAAGCCCATCACTTCCGATCCCACGATCCATCCCCCAAAGAACGTCAACACCGATACGACGAGCGAGTACCACCACAAGTCGGGCGCGATCCCACACCAGCGAACGCTCGCGTAATGGGCTCCCCACGCAACCACCAAGGCCGCGAGCAAATGTGCCAGGGCATGGGCAATCCCACCACACCACCGATACCACTTCTTGTGCGTGTCGGTGAAGAGGACGAAAGCCAGCGTGATGAGCAGAACCCACACCAGGCCCGAAGGACGACGCATGAGTCCTTTGAAAGCGCCCCAAAGAGCTTCCCGAAACTTCTCCGCCTTGTACAGCTCATGCGGCATGATCCAGTTCAACGCCGTGTAAACAAACCCTGTCAGAATCCCAAACCAGGGATTCCAGAGCGGGAAGAGAAGATTTCGCCAGGCGAGACGACACGTGGTCCGGCGTTCAGGGTACTCGGCCTTCAGTTCAAACAAGGTATTTCCATATTCGAGGCGATCCACATTCGGTCCATGAGTCGGATGAAGGAAAGCTCCCCCTCCCCCCGCGATAATAAGGTGCGTGGAAGATCCATCCGAGCTCGAGCTTTCATGCCGACGATAATGGTGAAGATCGCCTGAGAGTTTCAAAACGACCCTAGCGCCTTTTTTCTGAAAGACTTCCCGCTCGAGGAAGACGAGGTTATTCTGTTGAACATCATAAATCTCCCTGTAGATCCAATCCGGCTTTGGCGTGCAGAGGATGATGCGATCTCCCTCTTGCATCTTCTGCTCAACGATCTGCCGAAAGTACTCCAGTTGCGGCCCGTCAATATCGGCCTCCAGTTGGATGTCCACCCCCACGAGCCACCACTTGTGGGGGAGCTTCACAGCGAAATAGCTTCGAGTTTGAGGAACGTGCCATCCCCCGATCCACCGAGGCGGGTACGTCTGACAGAACAAGCGCATGAAGCTGGCCAAGCCGTCATACCAATCGTGATTGCCCGGAATGGCGAAAAGATGCGGATGTCGTTTCTCAGACTCAGAAGACTTGGGAAGCACAGCTTCATACGGCGTGATCAATCGCTTCTCATAGTTCTCTCGACTGGCCAGGGGATAGACCTCGTCTCCGCCCATGATGAGGATGTCTCCGCGCCGTGTCCTGTACTCTTTTCCATCGTGTCCTCGCACTATCAACTCGTCTTGCGCCAAGAGATACGCCACGGCATAGGTCGAATCCCAGCCATCGCCGAGATCGGCCACATAATCAATCCACACCTCTTGCCGATCGGTGTAATCGAACGGCTTGCACTCGTAACCGGACGGTTTCTCGTCCGATCCCTCCGCCATCACGGACAGAATGACACGTGAATCCGCTCGCGACCCCAAGAGCGTTGAAGTGGCCACCTGAACTCCCGTCTTGATGAGTTGGAAGGGGTTGTACCAACCGACCATCTTCGGGAACTTCGAGCCGCACATCGTACACGTCATCTCCACAGGAAGCGCTCATCGAGGGCGATCCTCTTCCTTTCGAACTTCGATCTGCTTTGGATCGCGGACCACGATCTCCGGGATACCTCGATAGCTCCCGATCTTACCCGTCACGCAAATGAGCTGGTCTCGATAGGTCACCTCCGGCTTGTCGAATTTGGAGCGATCCTCGCCCCAGATCACCACGGTGAACACATGGTGGGGATAGGGCCGATCCAGATTCAGAAATGTCGGGCTGCCACGAAGGTGTGCGGCGTATCGAGTGCTCGCGACTTTCCCGCACACCGTCGCGGTTTCCCCGATGTGCTCCTTGGCCTTGTCGGGAGTGATCGTGGGAGGCTTCGTGGTCTGTGAGATCCCATAGGTGCCAAAGCCCACAAGGCCCAAGAAAAGCGCCACAGCGCGAAGCGTCTTCACGATGGCGTCCCTCCTTCCTCCGACTCAGCAGGCTGATGCTTCCTGTGAACGTCCAAGACTCCCTCCTTGCTGGAGCCCGATGCTCCTGATGCCGACGCGCCGTGTTCACCCTCCGCTCCAGCAGTCATAAAAAGGGGGCATCGCAGGAACCACCGGAGGAGGAGCATGGCGGCTCGCCTCTTCCGATCGCCGAGGGCTTGATAAATGGCGAGCGCCTGAGCGTAATGCTTTGCCGCCTTCCGCCGCTCGCCGAGAGCGAAGTGCACCAGGCCAATGCGGGCGAGCATGGCTGCCTCCCCGGCCCGATTCCCGATAGCTCGGAAGAGGGCCAGCGCCTGACCGTAGTGCTCCAGCGCCTTCTGCGGCTCGCCTAAAGCGGCGTACACACGGCCGATGTTGGTGAGCGTGGTGGCTTCCCACTGCCGATTCCCAAGGGCGCGATGAACGGTCAGCGCTTGAGCGTAATACTCCAGTGCCTTCTGCGGCTCGCCCAGGGCGCGGTACGCTTCACCGATATTATTGAGCGTGGCCGCTTCCCCCGGCCGATTCCCAACGGCGCGAAAAATCGCCAGCGCATGAGCGTAGTGCTCCAGCGCCTTCTGCGGCTCGCCCAAAGCAGTGTACACGCTGCCGACGTTATGAAGCGTCGTAGCTTCTCCGATTCGATCCTGAACATCTCGGAATACGGGCAGCGCCTGCCTGAAGTACTCCAGCGCCTTTTGCTTCTCGCCGAGATTGAGGTGCGCTTTTCCGATATTGTGAAGCACGGTGGCCTCCCCGCCCCGATCCTTCGTGGCGCGAGTGATGGCCAGTGCCTGATCCAGGTACCCCAATGCCTTCCGAGGATCACCCAGCCGAGCGGAGAGAACACCGATCCAAGACAGACACTCCGCCTCTTTTTGGCGCTCGCCCACGGTGTGGTAGAGCTGGGAAGCTTCTTCGTACTTCTCCACCGCTTTACGAAACGAGTCAGCCGTTTGATGCCCCCTCAGACACTCCGCTTCCGTATGTGCCCGCTCAGCAGCAGCACGGGAGGCACTCCGCGCCGCTGAGATCCCCACGCGATCTTCGGATCGCGTGGAGTGCTTCTGCCGCCGACCGCGTGAGGACCTCGCCCGGGTCTTACGAAGGGAACCGCGCTCCATCTCTCCTTCCTTCTGCGAGGACATAGCGCATTCCTCCTCGAAAGGTCAGCCTCGAATGAGCTCGGACGGGCACCTCACGCTACCCATGACCCTGGGGACCGCGTGGAGCGCCCCGTCCCCGGATCGCCTGGGGACTCCTCTACGCCCATCCGGGATCCTCTCGGTCACCACCCGGCCTGCTCACGCTCATGAGCGACCTCTGCCAACAAGACCTTCATCTCTGCCCCTCTTCTCCGCACGCTTTTGACGGGCTGCGAACGCGCGCCCGGCGATTCGGGAAGCGGGCGTCAACTCGCTTTTTCAACAGCGAAATTATCCCCCGCTGGATTCGCCAAATCAATAGCGCCGGACGGGAAGCTAAGGTTCTCGGCGAAAGCCGGAGCTTGACTCGTCGCTCTCCGCGCGGGCTTGACATTCAACGCAGAGCCTTGCCCACGGTAGTGCCCGCAAGCGCCCGCGACCTCCTTACCACCCAAGCCTTTTGCCATTCGACGGGGGCTGGGATACAATGAAAACCGCGCGTTTGGTCTAAGCTGGGGTATAACAAATACGAGAGGAAGCTGGGATATCACAGATCAACAAGGAAGAGCATGGACATTCGAGATTGACGCTATTCGTCACGATCGTATTCGTATTACCGATCACGCCGACGAAGAAGCGTGGGCGGACCAGTTGTCCTGTGACGAGATTTTCTTCAGCGTCTTGCACGGTGAAATCATTGAAGACTACCCAACGGCTAAGCCCTATCCGAGTTGCCTGATATATGGTGACAGTTCTATCGGAGAGCCGATTCACAGTGTTTGGGCATACAATCCGGAAACGAAATGGGCGGTGTTGATTACTGTGTATCGCCCTGATCCTGAACGATGGATAAATTGGCGTAAAAGGAGGAGAAAATGAAAGGGGGGGAGAAAATGAAACCTTTCGACACGTGCCCTGTTTGCGGCGGGGAATTGATGGAGAAAGAAGTAGAGAAACTGCTGAAGGGGGGCGTGCACACGGCCGTGCTCACAGTGCGTGCGGACGTGTGTTTGAGATGTGGTGAGCGGCTGTACAGCTCCGAGGTGATCAGGCGGTTCGAGCAGATTCGAGGGAAACTGGAAAACGACAGGAAGTTGCCGAGTTTAAACCAATCGGCCAGACCTTTCAGGTGACCTAGGGGTTGTATCCCACGTGCGGGTACTCCACGTGGGGACCCCGTTTGATCTACGGAGACACTTCGGGGCACCCCGACGCCGTGCCTCCGCACAAGTAAGGGCGCATCGAGAGAAAGTCGAGAAAAACGGGAGGGGGACAATATGAAAATCTTTTCGGCGGTTGCGGAAAGGTGTCCGGACACGGGTTTATATGTCGGCTATGTGCCGGGTTTCCCCGGTGCTCATACGCAAGCGGAGACTCTCGACGAGCTGCACAGAAACCTTCGCGAAGTCATTGAGATGTTGCTCGAAGACGGAGAGCCGGAGCTGGAAACCAAGTTCGTGGGCACCCACATAGTGGTGATTCCCTAACTGTGGGCGAAACAGTTCTCAGGCGGTCTGACCTGCTGCGATGGCTCTGCGATAGCTCGATGAACGATCAAAGGATTCCCTAAACATGCGCACGTATCCCGTCCTCAAACCGCAAGAGGTCGTTGCGATCTTGGAAAAACTCGGCTTCATGGGAGTGCGTCAAAGAGGATCGCATAAGCAGTATCGCCATCCGGACGGTCGGAAGACGACCGTGCCCTTTCATAAGGGCGGGTATTTCACCGATTCTACTCCGACAGATAGCGAAAGATGTTGGACTGTCGGTGGAAGAGCTGCTGAAGTACAAGTGAACGCCCGCTCACCCTATCTGCAATCGGCCCAATCTGCGCGCGCAACCCGATGGTATCCCACGCGATCGCGTGATCGCGTGGGATACCGTGACTGCATCCGTTCGGGGTTTTCACGTTCACCTGTCCGCCGAACGTACTCACAGCTTAGCGCCTCCCATGCCTGAATATTCTCACAACGAGCGGCGAGCTGGTGACCGTCGAGAATACGGGAGGAGGGGACATTGGAGCCGAAGTGGTCTCGGGCTCGACCCTAGGCGTGTGGGATAGGCTGAGGGCGTCTAAGGGGATGACGTTGGATCAGTCATGCTCTGCGAGACGCTCTCTCATCCGTTCGGCCTCGCGGATGATTTCCTCGGCCAGCGACGACGGCGGCGTGCTCTGTAGGTCTGTGTCGGAGAAAAATCGGCCGCGCGGGCGAATTCCCATCCGTTCCAACTCCTGTTCAACACGCTGCATGGTAGAAGTGCGATCACGGTAAAACTCGGAACCCCGAATGCGGATGAAGCGCCAGCCGAGACGTTCAAGCACGGCTTGACGCTCCAGGTCCTCGGGGATTTTCTCGATCGGGTGATAGCGATCCCCATCGCATTCGATAGCCACGCGGCGACCTCCAATAGTCTCGCCTTCGACGACAAGATCAATGCGGTAGCTGCCGACAGGCCACTGCGCGCGGACCCGATAGCCTCTGTGCACAAGGTATTCAAGCACCTCGCGTTCAAAAGGCGACTCCGTCCGCTCGGATTCTGGAATTTGCATTACGGACTCTGGATCGGAGTGCACCTGAAGTGCGAATTGGATCAACTCCCGACGCAGGTCGCCCTCCTTGAGGTCGTTGGCTGGATCGAGCGAGTAGACCACCCAGAGTTGATCGCGGGCACGACTGGCAGCGACATTGAAGCGTTGCTTGAAGCGCTCGTCGTTGCGCAAAGGCAGCGGCGTCCCGTCAGGACTCGGGGTGTCCACGAGGGAAAGCACGACGACATCTCGCTCATCTCCCTGGAACTGAGCCGATGTGCCGCAGAGGAATTTGCGCTTTTCCAACTCCTGTTCCAGTTTCGGATCGTCAAGGCACAGCCTGCGGACCAAACGCTCGATATGCTTGGCTTGGTCTTCGCCGACCATGGAGATGACGCCGATGGTCTTCTCGGCGTAGGCTGGATGCTGAATCATAGCCAGAATGAGCGCCGCAATGGTTTCAGCTTCCTCCTCGTTCACTCTGCCGAAGCGCGTTCCTCGGACCCGGTAAGGAACAACGGGCGGTTTGAGCGGCGTGCTGTGGGATTCGCGTAACGGACGGATGCGCCCTTGGTAGCAGAGGCGGTTGCTGAATTGAATGATCTCGGGCACGCACCGGAAATGCTCGGTCAGCATGATATTTCCGCCAAACGACTCCCTCGCGATGTCGTAGAGCGAGCGTCTGCCGTCGTAGAGGTGAGCATTGGGGACATAGCCTTGGAGATACTCGTTCTGCAAGCGCTCCAACGCAATTAGCTCCTGACCCACACCTTCGGGGCTGACCTGCTCGTGATCGCCGACAACGACCACCTCATTACCCACGTAGAGAGCGGCCAGACCGAGCACGTCGCACTGACTGGCTTCGTCCACGATGACGACATCGAAACGAGTGGTCGTAGCGTCAAACTGTTCCAGAACCCGCGGCAACGGCATGATCCAGACCGGGACAGCATCTTTGGCTTTGGTCAGCAGTGCAGACGCTTCTCTGCGAAGCCTGGGGGCAGATTTTCCCGTCCCTTTCCCTAAACGCCGCATGGTATTAGCCCAGCCGACAAGTGCTTGTCGCTGCTCCTGCGTGGTCTTCTCAATGCGATAAGCCCAGGTGCGAGCCTCAACAAGCTGTCGGGTCACGTCGAGAAGTCGCCTCCAATATTCCTCAAGCTGCTGCTGAAGCTCCTGCACATCCTGACCGTGGCGACGGACAAGCTCGTCATGGAACTGACGCCAGAGCCAGGCAGCATGCGGATCGCCGGGAAGTTCAGCCTGCCCATGCACGCCGCTTCGGGCACGAATAGCCTCAGCCCAACCGGAAGCTACGCGGGCGAGCCTTTCAAGCAACTCCTGCCGGCGTTGGAAGTGAGCATTCCGAACATGCAATTCACTCAGCCGTTCATAAGCCGCCCGATATGGTTGCGGGTCTTTGCGCTGCAGCGCATCCCGTAGCTCGCTGACCGTTGAGGTTGCCGTGAAAGACGCCAGATATTCCTGTGCCTCCCGGATACGGCGCTCAGCCTCTTGCTGATGGATAACCACTATGGCGGCTTCAGCCGCTTTGGGCAACGAATTCGAGAGGATCTCCGCCCACCGGTACCAGCCGCTCGTTTCGCCAGCATTCATATCTTGAAAGACACGAGGCGTCAGACCGAGGCGAATCAGTTTCCGTTGCAACTCGCCTACATGTTGAGGCAAGCAGAACAGGTCGCGCAACCGTGGCGCCCACTTCCCGCTAATGGCTCTTTCCGGTTCTTGCCCGAGTGTTTGTGGCTCGGGACCTCCGCGTCGGGTGACGAGCCACTGCCATGCCTGCCGGAGCCGTTGACGCTCTTTTTGGATTTCGGCTGCGGCGGCCAGAGCCTGAAAGTGTTCAACCGTGACAGGCTGGCGCCCCGCTACCTGTGCGGATTGAATAAACTGCCCCTGTTGGCGATTGGACCAGCGCACTAACCACACATCCAACCAGGACAATCGTCCGCCTCGGCGCTGAGCGCGCGCAGCCAATTCATTGGCCACTCGCTCATGCTCGTCCCATGCACCGTCGTCGGGCAGCGAAGGATCGTGCGTGACGAAAAGCCGTGTGTACGATGCAGCGAGCTGCCTCACTCGTTCGACTTTTTCGAGGAGCATCTCCTCAAAGGTCTTGAGCTCTTCAGCAGTGGACGATATCAGGTCCAGCTCCCACGCTTCCGCCTGCTGCACGCGCTGACCAAGAGCGCGTGCCTCTTCGGCAACTGCCTGCAGATCAGGTATCTCATCGCTTATGTGCGGCCGCAGCCACCACTCCGGGCGATGACCGTCGGGCTCTTCGCGAATCCGCGCGACAATTCGATCAAACTCATCGGGAGCAAAGAGCGCTTGAGGATCCGGGAGACGAACGCTCAATTCCTGCTCATCAACCTCGGTGAGTTCGCGATTGAGCCGATAGAGTTCAGCAAGCTCCTCCCGACTGAGTGGCAGTGCAGCTCCCAGCTCCACAGGTCCGGGAATCCAATCGTTACGGCCTATCCCCTCGGCTACATAGCGCGCGGCGTCCGAGGGACGATATTCTTGTCCTGCCACGACAATGGACCGGTATTCACTACCGATAGCCTCCACAAGCGCTTGACGCGCACGCGCGATGTCGCGGAGGAGTCGCCGTCGCTCTTCCTCCAATCGCCTTGCCGATTCGTGTAATCGCGCGGCATCACTATCGCTCAATCGTTGAGTGATGGCGTGCACGGCTTCCTCCAACTGTCTGCGGCTCTCCAGGTCGTCATCCAGCACGGAAACGGCCAGTGAGCGCAGAGGTTCGGGAATATGCTCACGCAGCACGCGCAACGCCTTTGATGTATGCGCGGTCACGAGCACGGACTTGCCCTGAGCGAGCAGGTGCCCGATGAGATTCGCAATTGTGTGCGTTTTGCCCGTTCCCGGCGGCCCTTGAACGAGAACGGCACCGAATCGGTTGAGTCGGTCAGCGATTTGCAATTGCTCGTGGTTCCAGGGCTTGATGAAGAATACGGATTCGAGAAGAGCGAGATCATCGTTAGACAACGCTCCCTCATTGGACGCTGTCGCACGAGGACGCGACGGAGCGATGCCGACAATCGAAGCAAGGGACTCTGGCAGCTTCTCGCAATGCTCCAGGTCCCTGAGCGCATTCTCGATGCTCCACAAGTATCCTTGCGCCCGACGTCTGAGCAGCAGCATAGGTTGCCGCCAAATGCGCAGCGGATGAGTTTCCGATGCTCTTGGTAGCTCATCGGGCTTCGGGATGAATTCGCCATCCGGCGAGAGCGCATGAGCCAAGCCCTTGAGATATGCCGTCGTGTCCGCTTCTTCAAGCGGATGGATGAGCTGAGCACCCGACACAAGTTGCTCGCGCATGTGAGGGAGAACATCCGGGTTGGCTACGGGAGCTTCTTGCAGAAGTGCCGTGTAAAGTTCCGGATTCTTCCCTGTCTCGATAACGGTGAACTCAGGAACGTCGGGGTTGAACCTCAACTGCACGGGCATCAGAATCAGCGGGAAGTGAACGAACCCGCCTTCCCACTTCCAGAAAGCGACACCATCGGCAAGGACCAACTCATATCCTTCTCCCTCGCGCTGCAGCTCTCCGTAGAGTTCGTAAAAGCGCTCGTAGATCTCCTGCGCCTCGCGGGCTGGGCGTTCGTCTCGCGCCCACGCTTGCCATTTCTCCAGCCACTGCGACCAATCGCGGCGTCGCACTTCATCCTCCTCGAAGCGCTCGATGCGAACATCGCCGTTCGGACCTGGAACTCCGCGCTCATCGAGGATGACCGGCTCTACACGAGGATCATCAATGTCCCCTTTGACCCACCCTTCAAGAGTGCGCGGCAATACAGGTGGCTTGGAACGCGGCGGACGGCGAACGCGAAGGAGAACTGCCGGACTCCCGTCGCCTTTGTCTTCCCCTGAGCCTGCGCCGTTGCCGTTGTCCCGTTCTTCAGCCGTGAGCGGCGTGACAGAGATTGTAGGATGCGCAGGCAGTTCGTCGAGCGAAAGCTTCCACCGGATTTTGGGATCCTGGAGATCGCGCACAATGGGGAAGCGAATCGCCGCATATTCCTTGAGGAATTCGAAGAGTTTCCTGACTCGTTCTCGTGCGTCTTTGTCGGTCATCTTCGACTCCTCCCCTATGTCATGTCTTGAATATGTCTTGTTGTTCGGTGCTTTGGGAGAGGAAGCCGTCTTGCCGCAAGCTTTCCGTTGGGGGTTCCCACGTCGGGTGCCCCAACCGTGCGCTCCTGCTGCATCTGTCCATCTCCCGGCTCGGGCTTCAAGCGCATGCAGTGGGAGTCGGTGGAACCGGATCGTTCATCGGCCCTCACGGTTTCGGGCACCCCGACGCGAATCAGAAAGCGCTAATTGAGCCGACGCGCATAACCGGCTTCCCGAAAGTTCGAGCTGTCCACATCGACGAAGAAGAAAGCGTCTCCGCCCTTGATGAGGATGATCGTGTGTGTCTGGGCAGTCGGGTAGAGATAGAACAAATACCCAACGCCGCTCGAATCCACCGTATACGTGCCGCCGAAGCGGAAGAATGTGCGGGATTCGAAGAGCGTCCTCGATGTCTGGAATCCCGTGAATGAGCCGCGGCCGTCGAAGGTGAATCCTCCGATAGCGCTCTGCACATCCGTGCCCAGGATGAAATCATACGAAGCGCCGGACGAGGAGAAGATGTAATCGCCTTGAAGGAGCGCGGTCATGGAACTAGCCGACACGTCTTCAGGGGATGAGGGCGCGGGTTGCTGTAGCTTCTGCATGAGAAGGCGCCACCGTTCGGGCACCTGTTCTGCGGGCGCTCCTTCTTCACGTCGGGTCTCGATCCGTGGGCTCCCGAAGGCGGTGAGCCCATTGTTCCCGCTGGTGAGACCTCCGCGGGGTCCCCACACAATCCCCAGATTGTATGGGGTGCCCGTGCGGGCGCTTCTCCCTTCGGTTGAAGCGATCGCACTCTTGGTCGAATCGAGAGGCTGCGTCCCCCCTTTGGCGACCGCTAGCAGCAAGACACAGCAACACAGGAAAACGAACCTTTTCATAACCCCTCCTCCGGTTACCGAACCGTGAGTCTATCCTACGGGAGGGCGCGGGCGTCTCCGCGATGGGCGTATCGAAGTCGCAGGCGCACTCGCCCTCCCGATTCACCATGAGGAGTCACCACGGCCACTTCGGCGAGTCTGTCCGAGTTGACCGCCACAGCGTGGACAAAGGCGACTCCTTCACGGAGATATTGTGGAGCTCCAGCGTCCCCAACCGATATGACGATCCGGAGATCGTGGTTCCGTCACTCGTGCGGAAGTCATAGTAGATCGTATCTCCCAACCGCCATATCTGCCCGGAGAGGGAGCTTCCATCGCTGCCCGAGAGGCTAATGTAGGTGGTGGAGCCGATCTGCTGAGAATAGCCCCAATAGCGGCGGCTGTTCTGGGCGCGCGCCCCGCTCGCCAGAACTACCGCCCCCAGCATTGCTGCCGTCACGGCCTTTCGCATCCTGATCATCGTCGGTCCTCCTTCGGAGTGATTTTCCTACTGCTTCCGTCCGGGATAAGACAGAAGACGGCGGAAAAGGTTTAGTCGGCAGCGAAAATTTCGGGGGCGATTCCGAATCTGAGCTGGCGACGCAGGTGACCGAACGGAGCCCCGGGTGAGCGCACGCCCCCTATTGAGGCGTCCCCCACCTCATCAAGCCCGCGCGAGCGTAGCTTCGGGTGAGCGCAAGCGAACCCCGTTGAGGCTCCCCCAACCGCATTCGGCCCGCCGAGCAAGCATTCGAAATTATCCTCGGGTGAGCGCGAGCGAACCCTAGGAACAGCAGCCCCCAAAAACCCACCCAAGCCCCCCGAAGGGAGCGGCCCTGTCGGTCGAAAAACGTTCGATACGCTCGCACCGAGAAGAATGACTCTCCCACCCTCGACATCACGAGGCCGAGGGGATTCGCGCACACCTGATGGGCCGCTCGCACGCGCAGGCTTGGGGAAATTTTTTCGGACCCGGTTTCCTCGGGCTCGCCATCGCCCGCCCCGGGCTACCGTCGAGCCGCCCGCACGCGCGGGCTTAACGGGCGAATTGACTCACGAAGACTCGCTCCCGCTCGCCCGAGGCTCCCATCGGGCCGCCCCCTCCGAGGGCTCGACCGCTGGAACAGGACTTGACTCACGAGGGTTCGCTTCGCTGCACTCTACCATCGAGCCGCCTGCTTCGCGGTCCCAACGCGCGGAATGCGGATTGTGCTCGTGCTCGCCCAAGACTCTCATCGAATCGCCCCTTCGCGGGCTCGAGGGGCGGACGGGGGCTTGAATCCACCGACGAAGGTTCGCTCATGCCCGGTCCGAGGCCATTACACTCGCGCGCGCGAGTTTGACGGACGGCCGGGAAGAACCCGATTTCTTTGGTGCCCGACCTCTTGGCAAGAGCACGCACTTCATCCCTTGCCGAACCGTTCTCCGCCCGGAAGCAGACTCAAGCGGAGGGAGCACGGAGCTCACCCAGCATCAGGCCGCGGCACCTCCTCCCCGCCAACAACAACATTCCACCGCCGCACCCGATACGCCGGAATGAGACCGTGGCGTACATAAGGATCGTTCCGGATGAACTCCTCCACCTCAGCCGCATCCTTCACCCGGAAGACTAAAAGCGCTCCATCGGGCGGATCAAACGCACCTCCGAGGACGAGACGTCCCTCCCGATGCCACTGCTCCACCCACGCCCGATGCGCAGCCCGAAACGGCACACGGCGCTCGAGAAAACCCTCCACCGTCTCATACAGGACGACGACGTACATCCTCCCTCCTTCACCTATACACGCCCACTACGGGTGCTCCGGATTGATCACCGCCAATCCTTCGGACTTTGCCACCTCGCACAAGTCTTTGTCCGCACACACGAAATAATCGAGCATCATAATCGAGCATCCCTCGGTGGCGCAGATCCAAAGCGACCGAGAGCTGCAAGGCATCCAAAGTCCGTAACTTTTGATTCCTCCCGTGCTTTTCAATGAGTCGCTCCGCTTCTTGATAATGCCAGTCCTCCACACGAACCACGAGGAACACACGCACAGCAACATCCATAAGTAAGCGACGACGCAACAACTGAAATTCGTCCTTCCCGATGTCCCCCATACGGACCTTCTGCGCAAAAGCAGATTGGACCTCTGTAAGGGTCAAACGCGAGATGAAACAACGAGAGCTGGGCTCTTTCAGCAAGCGATTTACTTCGTTTGTACCAACCTCTACGTGGTAACGCTTCGCGAGTGCGCTGGAGTCCAAGAAATAGTCAGCCATGGACGTCCCATCGCAGTGAGATATCTCGGGGTTCCCACGCTCTCTCACATCTCAGAACGTCCGGGGAGTCGTCCGCCATCGAAATGTCCCTCACGAATCTTCTCGCTCTGCGCTAAAGTCGGCCGTCAAAGAACCGGGAATCTTCTTGAGGGCTTCTTGCACGGCCTCCACGCTCACGCTCTCATCGGCCCAGGCAACGCAAGAGGCCACACACTGTTCCACGCATTCGACGTCCAACCAATCGGGATACACAACGATCGTGACGCGCTGGCCCTCAGGAAGACCCAAGGATTCCAACGGGCGCAACACGCCATTCTCGTATATCGCGTCCAGCTTCTTACCCATAAGCAGCCATGACAGGACGGAGTGAGATTCCCCTATTGTTGAAATAGGAAAGCCCCTTGGACAAGCCGCGCCGGGGGTGCCAATCCACGTTTTTTAACGACATCTTCCGGAAGGGGAAGTTTTTCAAGCGCTCGTGGCTCTACTTTGATACAACCAGACCCATAGGACTTGCCGACGAGAGAAAGATTGGATACTGTCGCGGGATGGCTGAGCACAGACCAAAGGTTCTCTATGAAGAGCTCGTCCTCCACGCGAGGATAAACGCAGAGAAACCCTGTCAGGGGCACGACTCCAGCAAGATTTCGCACGAACCGGGAGTTCCGGCGCCCTAAATAAGCAAAAAGGATAGGTGGCGGTTTTCTCACCTCCATCTTGTACCAAGGGGTGCGGGCAGCTAGGAGAGGTCTCCGGGGAAGTCCACGGCGAATACCTTCTTCAAGATACCGTCGAACAGTTTCTGGAAAACTATCGAGCGGTCGCCCATCCGGGCAGAAGAGGAGTGTCGGACGTCCACGCTTATCGAGTGCTTCGAGAAGCTCATCGTCAATGTGATCTCCGGGGACATCTCTTGTCCGCCCGATCGCCGGCACGAGAAACTCAGTAGGTATTCCGAGCGCTTGAGCTCGCTCCCGTGTGAGGAAAAAGAAATCATTAGCGCCAGTGGCGATCCCGCGAAGCACTATAGCGAAATCACCAAGGCGCGGGCCGACCATTGTCACTTCACATGGAGGTCTTGAAAGACCAGTGCGAAGTCCCTCTGTCAGCGTGCGACAGCAAACAATCACGTTGCTTGGTCGGCTTGTAAAGCCTGACAGAATCCAACGCTTCAGGTCTTCGCCTTCACTCTGAAGACACCGTGCCCAAAGAAATTCCTTTGTTGGCTCAGCACGCCGGATCATAAATATGAGAGGGTTTGTATCCACATCGGGGAATGGCGAGGCTTCAGGATCGAATGTGATGACTGCCTCAAGACGGTAGCGATGAGTGATCCACTCCCAAAGAACCGGAGCGAAGACTCCTTCACAGGTATCCGCAGGCATGATGAACGCCAGCCTCCCTCCAGGTGCAAGGAGCTGCAAGGCTCTGAGCAAGAAGTAGACATGAAGCCCAGCTCGACCATCAAGCGGACGACCAATGAGTTTCACCGCCAGTGCCCTGAGTTTTGCTTTCAGCTCTGAAGGGAGACGATGGTGGCGAATATAAGGCGGATTGGCTACGATGGCTTCAAAATATCCCGGAGGGGGATCGAGGACAAAGTCCCGAAGTTCTACAAGAGCAAGGTCGCTTTCGGTCAAACCGTTCTCTTTTGCTTGACCGAGCACGCTCGGGTCTATCTCTGTACCAAGCATCTGGGGTATCCGCCCAAGCTCTCGTCCGACACCCTTAGCTGCTCGGAAGAAAGCACCAGCACCGACAGCGGGATCGAAAATGCTGTGAGCGCCACCTGAGAGAACATAACTCACCATAGCTTCGGCGACCCAGTCCGGGGTCCAGAATTGCCCTTTCTCTCTCAAGGTCTCTCGCATCAGACGGCTTGGTGCCACCTTTTGCTTCATAACTCACCCTCTCTCGGCCAACTCATTCAGCATCTTGAGTGTCTCCGGAGACAAAGCTAATTTCCCGCCTTGAAACTTGACATAGGGAAGAATGTGACCGTTCTTGTCTGTAATACTCGCAGCTAAAAGACTCGGCTCTTCTATGGTCTCGCCAACACAATAGCAGTGATGGTAGTAGATTTTGTAGATACTTTTGCGAGTAGTAGCACCACCTGGTGCTTGGAATACTTGCTTTGTCTCCTCTATGGCTCCAGATCGAATCAGTTGCTCTGCCTTGTCTAATGCGATTCCGAAAGCCATGTCATAGAAAACATGCCAAATGTGGACGGGGATGCGGTGTTTATGCTGCCAGCGTTTCAGCGGCTTGCGGTCCTCTTCCTTGAGAATAACAGTCGGAACCACAGCCCCCTTCTTGAGACCAAGCTTCCCACCAAGCCTCTTCTGAGGTGTAAGCTCGACCCCATAGTGAGGCATTTTCTTTGCTTTCCATAAGCTATTTTCGCATTCGATTGCCATGAATGCCTTAGCAATAAGCTGAGCCATGTACGGCTCGTCCTCAGGCGTGAATGGTAACTCTCTTAGACCACCGATCTTATCTACGATTCTGTATACCTCGTTTTGATCACTGGTACGCATGATTAGCAAGTCTGGTCGCTTCATCTTGCCCAAGCCCGCTCGCTCGAGGCGTTCAAAGTAAAGTTCGAATGCTTGGACATCATCTTCTGGTGCAGTACTGCTGGGTCCGTAGGGAAGCGCAAAGTACCGGCCAGTGTCAGCAACAGCCTGCTCGACGCGCTCCTCACTCCATTGGCCTTGTGACCAGCGCATAAGAAAGTCGCTGCCGCGTAACCGGCGAGGATTAAGGACATACTCTGCCCACGGTACAAGGATTGTTCCTCTAAGGAGGAACTCGATTTCCTCAGCAGGTACGCTGAGAGTAGTCTCAAACAGAGATAGCCGCTTTTTACTACTCGCATTAGATCTGATCTTTACCATAGTGGAATTCCGATCCACCACGCGATTGAATAGGCACATACCACTCGCGGGCCATCTCAGGGGCAAAAGCCGGCGCTTGACGGATATCCCCGTGGGTCAGGGATGGGTAAGGCTCAAGAATTTCCTCTTCGGTAGCACCTGCGGGGAGATTGTCCACAACGAGAGAGACCCAGATGCGCGTCCCCTTCATGCGGGGCTTGCCAAAGCAACCGTTTGGGTTGATCAAGCCATGATCACGCCACTTCTTTTTCTGCATAGTTGGTCTCACGCTAGAATGGCGATCGGAACGCTTCTACGCACCAGCCCCAAAACGGGCGAACGTTCTGCCAAACAGTGCTCGACCCACGCCCGAAGCGCAGCCCGAAACGGCAGGCGCCGTTCGAGGAAATCCTCCACCGTCTCCTCCAGGACTGTACATCACGACTTCCCCACGAGCACGAACGCCGCCCAATAGTAGGGATGCACATACTGATCCAGCATCTCCAACCGCGCCTGCCGCAACGCCTCCGCCTTCTTCATCCCCGCCCGCAGATGCCGATAGAACCGCACCATCAGC
>Ga0079997_128674_pt1 | contig 30292 bp, 18 predicted proteins | sample PerSpoCPS_CMetaG_FD_69200 | JGI IMG/M metagenome (GOLD analysis project Ga0079997, IMG submission 69200) | Archaeal communities from Yellowstone National Park, Wyoming, USA - Perpetual Spouter C (PS_C) MetaG (SPADES assembly) (version 2) | ecosystem: Environmental > Aquatic > Thermal springs >... | reverse complement strand
CAAATGGGGAGGGAGGGGGGTGTGTGGGGCGGCGGCCGCCCGCCGGGGCTGGCCGCCGCCTGAGCACAGGGCCGCCGCCCGCCGAAGGCGGGCGGCGGCCCCACGAAATACCACAACTCGCATTCAGAATGGCCTAACACGCAGATGAAGGGAGGCCGAGAGAAGGGAGCTTAGAACGGATAACCGATAGCAATATGATACTGTGCAGCTAAGCCTCCAATACTCAGGCCCCGACCGATCCAACGGCCCATTGCAGGGTCATACAGTTGCTGCCCTACATCTAAGCGAATGACTAAGAGCGAAAAGTCCCAGCGCAATCCTACTCCGCCGGCGATACCAGGCCGTAAAGTCCTCCCGGACAAAATCCCACGGGCATCCTCAAAGAGGCTCGTTTTCCAAAACCACACATTCCCTATGTCTAAGAATGGGGCTATTTGCAAGCCCTGGTAAAAAGTCCAACGTAGCTCCGCATTCAGCTCTGCCAGAATTTCGCCGCCCGGAATGAGAAAGCGATTGGCAGGAAGAACATAAATGCCCGGCCCTAAACTCCCAAACTGCCAGCCGCGCATGGAGCTGGGCCCCCCAAGAAAAAATCGGTTCTCAAAAGGCAAAGACCGGGTATAAAGGAAACCTCTGCCCACCCCAGCTCGGAAGCGCCCCACCCACTGCAGGCTCGGCCCAAAACCATACCGCAACCGCCCTTCCAAAAGCACGCGCCCAAAAAGACCAAACTGATATTTGCCCCAGAGGCTTCCGTCCCTGTGGCTCGTATCGCCCCGCACTCGGAAAAGCCTGAGAGCTACATCCAGTAGCGCAGGGCCTACGCCTCCCACCTCCACATACAGACGCGAATAGTCCCCCCACCCTCGGGCCGAAGTCGCAAAATAGTTTCGGGTACTTTCAATCTGATAGGCAGAAATCTGCGTCAAACGCGGCAAAAAGTCTCTCAGAATCAGACTGCGAACCAGGGGGGAAAGGGCCAGCAGATCAGCTTCAAAGGCCGGGGAAAAGGCACTCTGTACAAAAATTAGGCTCACAGGCGTAAGGAGGTGGGTTTCGGCTCGGCGATCAAAAAGGAGGAGGCGACGCTCCTGTTGAAGCTCCATAGTGAGGAATCGGCGAGAAAAGACGGGCTGGCGCAGGTCTTGATAGGAGAAGCGGAGGGCGGTGGTCCGTTGCACAAGGGTTTTGGGAAGGGGGATAGGTTTAGCTTGCGAGAGGCGGAGAGTCCCCTGGGGAAAAGTCAGGGAGAACTCGGTAAGAAAGCTGTAAAGGGGTTCGGGCGGAAGGTCGGCTTGCTGCCGAAAGTAGCTGATGAAGCCCTGCGTTTTGAAGGCGGCGCTCCAGCCCCGCCGAAGGAGGGAAAGATGAGAGAGGCTCAGCCGTACGCTGGCACCCGGAAGCGGAGGCAGCGCCGTCAGAATCTGAGTAGATTGAAACCCTTCCAAACCAAGAGCTACCTCTATAGGGGGCCGTAAAAGCACCTCATACCGCAAACGAAGTTTCTGCCCAGAGTCCGGCAAAACTGTCGGCAAAACCCCCTGAACCACCGGAAGAAGCTGTAAATAACGCTGAGAAATCTGTATGGCCTTCAGATTATACCGCTCCTGGGGCAAAACAAAAATGCGTCGCAGCAGTACCCGCTCATCCAAGATAGCCTCGGCCCGCGACTCCGTCCGAAAGGTCAAGTTTGCCAGCGTGCGCTCTTTGGTCGGTTGTCGTTCCGGCGTGTGCACGGCCACCTCTATCTCACTCAGGGTATAAGGATGGTAATCTTCGGGCAGCAGAAGGCGTACCCGGCAAGAGGGACCCTTCACAGCTCCTGTCCCTATCCAGAATTTTTGAAGCAGGCCCGTACGACGCCTCTGCTGGGACGTTTGACCTGTGGTGTCTATCTCAATCAAGAAAAGGCTCAGGGGCAGATCATAATACCCATTCTCTAAGAGGGTCTGGTGGAGCTTCTCCCGAAAAGCATCTATGCTTTTGAGAAGAAAGGGGGCACCTACCTGCGGTCCATGTATGGGAAAGAGAGAGTCCGCTATGTGGAGCATAAGGCTATCTCCCCCTTCTATAGAGAAGTTTTCCAGAATCCAGCGTGGGCCCGGCCGAATATTGTAGGTAACGAGCGCCTTGTGCTTGCCTTGAAGACGTACCCGAGGCTGAATAGCCGCCTGAAAATAGCCCCATTCCGCATATAGAGCCTCTAACTGCTCTACATCCTGGCTAAGGGCATTTTCAGACAGGAGGGCTGGAGGTTCGCCCAGCTTATCCCGAAGGGCCCGCGCAAAAAGATAATAATAGCGACGCACCTTTGGAATCCGGTAGAAAAACCTCGCTACCGAATCGCGTAGGAGAGTTTCGCCTGCGCTGTAAAACCACAAAGAAACGGGTAGCCCCAAGAACCGACTATTAGACCGCACATAAAAGGTAGGTCTCTCAGGCAAAATATGCCCCGAAAGTGCAGGTTCCCGCCAAACTATTCGCTCCCCCGGCAAAAGGAGCCGCTGCGGACTACAGGCCGCCCAGAAAAAACTCAGTAACCCCATGCCGAGCCAAGCCCCCCGCTCCCCCTTACTTCTCAAAGACCACAGCTTGACCCGCAGGTATGCCCCTAAAATAAAATCCATCATAACTCAGGTGCCCATTTACCCAAGTAGCCCGTACCCGACCCTCCAAAGTCTTCCCCATAAGGGGATGCCAGCCGCATTTATTGAGGCTAAGAGGACTTCCTATGGGAGCGACTGTCGTCTTTTCCGCCGGATCAAAGAGCACGAGATCCGCCCAGTACCCTTCCCGTAGAAACCCTCGCTCTCGCACACCCCAAATCCGAGCAGGATTCCAAGCTAAAAGTTCCACCCATTGGCGCAAAGACACACCCTGCGCCCTCCCCATCGTATAAAGCCACGGCAGTAGGTAGGGATGCGTAGGAACCCCCGCCGGAGCCTGCCAATACGGCAGCTGCTTTTCGGCGTAGGTGTGCGGCGCATGATCGGTGCCTATCGTCGCAAAAACCCCCCCTCGTACCCCCTCCCAAAGAGCCTGGTGATGCTCCGGGCCTTTGATAGCCGGATTGCACTTGAGTAGATTTTGATAGCGGGTAAAGTCCGCGGCATTCCAAGCCAGATAGACGGGACAGGTTTCAGCCGAAATGGGAGGACTCCCTCCTCCTTGGGATGCCGCCCGTAGAAGCCCTACCTCTTCACGAGTGGTGATATGCAAAAGGTGAATAGGCACTTCGTATTGGCAAGCCAGCTCAAGAAGCCAGCGCGTGCTTTCTATGCAGGCCTCAACGGGACGCACCCGCGCATGCAGATCAGGAAAATCCTCCCACCCCTTTCCCTGATAGGCCTGAATAGCAGCCCGAATCACCCGCTCCGACTCACTATGAAAGACCAATCGTACCGGTGACCTCTCAAAAAGCCCTCTCACGACCCGCTCCTCTGTAACCAGTAGCTCCCCCGTACTTGAGGCCAGAAAGACTTTTACGCCAGGCACCTCCCGGGGAGAAAGCTGAACTATTTCAGGGAGGTTGTCCGACGTAGCTCCAAAATACAGGGCAAAGTTAGTCCAGGCCCGGGGGGCAATACGTTTTTTTTTCTCTTGGAGGGCGTGAAGGGTGGTGGTGGGTGGAGAGGTATTCGGCATATCAAAGACGGTGGTAACGCCACTGGCCAAAGCGGCTCGGCTCTCTGTGTAAAAAGTGCCCTTTTGCGGAAAGCCGGGCTCCCGAAAATGCACATGAGTATCTATCAAGCCCGGCAAGAGATAAGCCCCATTAGCGTGATAAAGGGGACCATTAGCCATTGGCGGGAGCTTCCCTATGGCGGCTATGCGCCCCTCTTTCACCCAAAGGTCCCCTTCTATCCATCCTTCCTCTAAGCACAGGCGCGCATCTACAATCCGCCAAGTAATGGAGCCGTAGGTCATGAAACTAAAAAGCTTTTCGCCACAAAAGCGAAGTATCGCCGTAGCTAAGAAACCGAAAGCCGTGCTCTAAGGCATACGTATAGACTTTCTGGATGCCTTCTAAGCCGATGAAGGCTTGCACAAGGCCAATCAAGGTGCTACGTGGCTGATGGAAGTTAGTAATAAGGCCATGCGTAAGGGTGAATGGGTAACCCGGCAGGATGTAGAGGCGGGTTCGGCCATGGACGGGTTCTGTTCCCAAGGCGGCGAGAGCCTCGGCAATGGGGGGTGGGCTTTCAAGTTCTTTCCAGCAAAAGGGTGGCACTTCGGCAGGCAGGGTTCCATGGCGAAGGCGATAAGCCCCCAGCCAATAAAGCGACTCTATGGTACGACAAGTGGTGGTACCGACACACACGATAGGACCTGTATGGGATTGGAGGGCTTGGAGCGTTTCTGTGGTTACGGAGAAGGTCTCTGCATGCATTTCGTGGGCGTAGGGGTCAGCACTTTGTAAGGGGAGAAAGGTTCCTGCTCCCACATGGAGGGTGATGGGAAGGCGGCGAATCCCTTTTTTCTCCAGCCGCTCAAAGACTTCTTCTGTAAAGTGCAGTCCAGCCGTAGGGGCGGCTATGGACCCCGGCCTCTGCGCATAGATCGTTTGGTAGCGATGCTTGTCTATTTCGGAGGGGGGGCGACGAATGTAGGGCGGTAGAGGGACTTCGCCCACTTCTGCCAGCACTTGAGTAAGGGGCCATTCCATGGGAGTCCATTCCAACCGAAACGCTACGGGTGCAGGGGAGTTTGGCTCTGAGGAACGTTTCGGGTGGGGAAGCGCTCGGACGGTAAGCTGTAAGGGCGGTTTGGTCCAGGTGAGTTCGCCTCCTTTTCGCCAGAAGCGTCCGGGCCGATAGAGCCCTTCCCACACCTGCCCACTGGGTAAATGCCATCCCCCCTCTATCGGCTCCGTCAAAAGGACTTCGCGCCGACCCTGCCTCAGCCGCGCAAAAACCACTTGACTCTCGTTGTAAATAAGCAAGGTATTTTCAGGCAGGTACCGGTCTATGTGGAGAAAAATATCCTCCCGGATAGTTCCATCGGGCCAGAAAAGAAGCACACGGGCATTATGGCGGGGCTCTATAGGCCATTCCGCAATCCGGTCGGGCGGTAGCTCATACTCCCAAAGCACCCTCCAAAGTTAGGCTAACTTTGCCCCCATGCCCTTTTGGCACCAGAAACTCCAAGAATGGACCTACCACTGGCAAAACGCCGGCTTATCCCCCCTCCCCAAAGTCTCCCTCGCCCCCCCAGACCGAAAGGAAGACCTCACCCTCAACATCTTCCCCCTGCTACGCCTCTCCAAAGGAAATACAGAAAACCTCATAAACGCCCTCCTCGCCCCCCTCCGCGAAGAGATGGACACCTATGAGCTGGTGAAGGGCTTTTTGAATGTGCGGCTTTCCCCGGAGTTTTGGAGAAGATTTCTGGCAGATGTACAGGAGAGAGCGCAGGAAGGTTATACACACATTGAAGCCCTTCGGGGGAAGTTTGCCGTTTTTGAGTATCCATCGCCCAATACGAATAAGCCTTTACATTTAGGCCATTTGCGCAATATTGCCCTGGGGCAGGCAGTCAGTGCCCTCTGGGAACGTGCCGGCGCACAAGTGCGACGAGTCAATCTCTATAATGATCGGGGCATCCACATTGCAAAGTCTATGGTAGGGTGGCAGCGGTTTTTCCAGCCTCAAACCCCCCAGTCAGCCGGGAAAAAAGGAGATCACTTTGTAGGCGATTGCTATGTAGCTTTTGAGAAAGCCTATAAAGCCGAGGTAGAGGCTCTTATGGCCCAGGGCGTTCCAGAAGCGGAAGCCATGACGCAGGCGCCTCTTTTTCAGGCGGCGCAAGAGGTTTTACGGCGATGGGAACTCGGCGATCCCGAAGTCCGAAAACTCTGGGAAATGATGAATGGCTGGGTCTACGAGGGATTTGCAGAGACTTTTCAGAGGTTAGGGGTCAAGTTTGACAAAATCTACTACGAGTCAGAGACTTACACCCTGGGAAAAGCCTTAGTGGAGGAGGGGCTGGCAAAAGGCCTTTTTGTGCGTGGGGAGGATGGAGCGGTATGGGCCGACCTCACGGCCGAAGGCCTGGGCAAGAAAATTCTCCTGCGCCGTGATGGGACTTCGGTATATATCACCCAAGACCTGGGCACAGCCGACCTGCGGTATCGGGACTTCCCCCAAATGACGCAGTCTATCTATGTGATTGGAAACGAGCAAGACCACCACATGCAGGTGCTGGTCGCCCTCCTGCGACGCTTAGGTAAACCCTATGCGGACGCTATCTACCACCTCTCCTATGGCATGGTAGAACTCCCCACAGGCCGCATGAAAACCCGAGAAGGCACCGTCGTAGATGCCGATGACCTCCTGGAGGAAATGCGAGTACGAGCTTTAGAACTCATGGACGAAAGCGTCCCCCCCGAAAAGCAATCAGAAACCGCCGAAAGCATAGGCCAAGCCGCTATTCGTTTTTACCTTCTGCGGGTAGAGCCGAAAAAAAATATCGTCTTTGACCCAGCGGAGTCCATAGACCTGAAGGGTTTTACAGGTCCATTTTTGCAATATGGCTATGTGCGGGCGCTTCGGCTGCGGGAAAAGGCCGAAGCTTCAGGCGAATCCATAAGCCCCCCTCCCGAAATCCCCCCCTTAGCCCCAGAAGAAGCCCTCCTACTACGGCAGCTGTATGCCCTGCCCTCCTTTTTAGAAGCCGCCGCCATAAGCTACAACCCCGCTCTGATGGCTCACTACGGATACGAGCTGACGCAGCGATACAATGAGTTTTACCAGAAGCTCCCCATCCTGCGCTCAGAACCTTCGGTACGAAGGTTTCGCTTAGCGTTGAGCTACGCCTATGAGGTAGCGATTCGGACAGTTTTAGAGGTGCTCCATATTCCCCTGGTGGAGTATATGTGATGGGAGCAGGCGCCCCTCATCCCCAAGCCGCGCTAAGCGTCTGTTAGCTTGCCCCCCCTGCCCTGAAATAGAAAGTGCCCCTCTGAAATGCAGGTAAAATCATCCTCCGCTTTTGCCGATGTCGTGTCTGATTTTGTGCCCATGGGCTTCTTTTACCAATCCCGGGCAAAGGGTTTCTGAATGTAGGAGATTAGAGTTATGTGTGGCTACCGCCCCCCAGGGGAGTATGCCCACTCCTCCTCATATTAAGGAAGGCCTTTGACTTAAGGTTTGAGGCCAAGGCCCCCTCCTAATGGGAAGAGGGGATGGGCGCGCCCTCAGGCGGCGGCCAGCGCCCAAAGGGCGCTGGCCGCCGCCCAAAAAGAAAGTTTATAACGGGAAATGGTAAATGGTATTAGATGGCTGCCCCGGCAGCAAAACCCTCCTAAGCCCCTAATTACCATTAGCACCTCCACGCGGCCCGTAGACCTCCCTCGCCACACGCATGCTGAGTAGTCCTGCTTTTATGCCTCCTTAAGAAGGGAGGGGAGCATCTCCGAGGGGGGCTCCAGACCTAAAAGTTGAAGCACCGTGGGCGCCACTTGAGGAAGGATGCCCGGCGAAAGATGGTAGGATAGCCTATCGGGACTAAGGAGGATGCACGGTACCGGGGCTAAGGTGTGCGCCGTATGCGGAGAACCATCGGGATTTTTCATGCGGTCGGCATTGCCGTGGTCGGCGATAATAAGCGTAGTGTATCCTGCGCGCAGGGCGGCCTGTACGAGGACTTCAGAACAGGCATCCACTGTTTCGCAGGCTTTGACAGCGGCTTCCCAGACGCCGGTATGGCCCACCATGTCGGGATTAGCAAAGTTGAGGCAGATGAAGTCCGCCGCCCCAGCTTGAAGGTGGGGAAGAATGGCATCCCGCACCTCGTAGGCACTCATTTCGGGCTTGAGGTCATAGGTGGGCACTTTGGGGGAGGGAATAAGGATTCGTTCCTCGCCGGGAAAGGGGTCTTCCCGGCCGCCATTAAGGAAGTAGGTAACGTGGGGGTATTTTTCAGTCTCGGCGATGCGAATTTGGCGCAGACCGGCTTCGGCGATCACGGCGCCCAGGGGCTTCTCAATGTGCACTTTACCAAAGAGGTAGTGTACCCCCCGCTCGGTGAAGACCGGGTCATATTCGGTAAGCGTAACGAAGAAGAGGGGGAGGGGTTTGAGGTCGTCGGGCATGGGGACGGCAGGGCGGCCGCTATTCCCTTCGGGGATATCGCCAGCGAAAAGCGCCTGTACCAGCTGCCGAGGGCGGTCATTGCGAAAGTTGAAGAAAAGCACTGCATCGCCGGGCTGGATAGGAGCGGCGGGGCCAATAATGGCTGGTTGGAGGAACTCATCAGTAAGGCCGCGCTGGTACTGGGCCTCTATGGCCGCCTCGGCTGTGGGATAGGGGGTGCCTTCGCCCTGAACGAGGAGCCGGTAAGCTACGCGGGTGCGTTCCCAGCGCCGATCGCGATCCATGGCGTAGTAGCGCCCTATGATAGAAGCCAGTCGGGCCTGAGGCAGGGCTTGCAGAGCGGCCTCGGCTTCTTTGAGGTAGGAAAGGGCCGCCTTGGGTGCAGTATCACGACCGTCGGTAAAAGCATGTAGGTAGACGGGATTGGGGAGGTCCTCTAAGGCCTTGAGCAGACCAAATAGGTGGCTCATATGGCTGTGGATGCCGCCATCGGAGACGAGGCCGAGGAGGTGAAGGGGTTTGCCGGTTTGCCGGAGGTAGGTACGCAGAGCTTGCCAGGTGGGGTTGTGAGCGAGCTCCCCAGCGGAAAGAGCCCGCTGAATGCGGGGAAGGTCCTGCCACACTACGAAGCCCGCTCCAATGTGGAGGTGCCCCACTTCGGAATTGCCCATTTGCCCTTCGGGTAAGCCCACCGCCTCCTCAGAAGCTTTGAGGATAGTGAAGGGATACTCCGCCCGCACCCGATCATAAAACGGCGTGTGTGCGGCATCAATTGCGCTGAGCGCAGGGTCTTCAGCGATACCCCACCCATCCCAGATAAGAAGGAATACTTTTCGGCGCTTCATTGCGGGTGCCGATTCTTGAGGCGGTCAATGATCTGGTGCAGTTCTTGGATTTCGTAGGCCTGGGCGGCCAGACGCACTTCGTAATCCTCGAGGGTTTCCAGGGGGACATAGTTTTTGAGCCAGAGCGCTTTGAGGGTATTGAGGGGCTCGTCGGCAGGCAGTAAGAGAGCGAGGTAGTGAGATTCTGCGGGGTAGATGGTGAGAAAGTAAAGTTTTTCTTCGCCGTGGGCATCACGGTTATAGAGGAAGCCGCTCCAGACTTTGCCGCGGCTAATGGTAGCCCATAGGTCTAAGAAGGTTTCTGGGGGCGTTTGGGCACTGCGCAGGATGCGGGCAGGCTGCCCAATAAAGTTTTCTGGCGTGTAATGCAAAAGACGCAGGAGGGCCGGACTGGCGCCCGTGATGATGCCGCTTTTATCGGTGGTAAACCAGGGGAAAATAGCGCTTTCGGTGCCTGTAGTCTGGTTTTCTAATTGCCGGAGGGTTTCTTTGAGGCGCTGGGCCTGCACTTTTTGGCGGGTAATGTCAAAGGCGACGCCGATATATTTATAGGGTTTGCCGCTTTGGTCTAAGACGGGGGTGATGGTGAGGTGAACCCAGAAGGTGGAGCCATCCTTGGCCCGGTTTTGGACTTCGCCCTGCCAGACGAAGCCGCTCTGGATGCGATCCCACATCCGCTCAAAGAACCTAGGCGGATGATAATCGCTACGAATGATATTATGAGGTTTTCCAATCACTTCTTCTCGGGAATAGCCCCAGATGTAGGTGGCTTCGTCGTTGACGAAGGTGATGATGCCGTTGGGGTCGGTTTCGGAGACGATAGCGGCGTTATTGAGGGCGTTGATGCGGCCGGTGAGTTCCAACTGGGCCTGAAGGAGCTCTGCCTGGACTTTTTCCAATTGGGCGGCGTAGGAGCGCAGTTCTTGTTCTTTTTCTTGGGCTTCGTGGAGGAGTTGGCGGATACGTTCGGCTTGGCGCTTTTGGGCGGTGATGTCGAAGGCGACGCTGATGTACTTGAAGATGCGGCCATCGGCATCGGTGATGGGCGTGATGGCCGTAAACTGCCAGAAGAGGTTGCCGTAGCGGTCTTTGTTGAGGATTTCGCCTTTCCAGACCTGACCGGCTCGGATGGTATTCCAGAGGTCGGCCCAGAATTCCGGGGGATGGTATCCGCTATTGAGGAATCGGAGGTTTTGTCCGCGTACTTCGTTCCATGTGTAACCCCAGGCTTCTAAAGCGGCGTCGTTAGCGTAGAGGAGGTTGCCCTCGGGGTCGGTTTCTACGAGGTAGGCGGCGTTACCCACGGCCTGAATCTGGCCACGCAGCTCGGCTTGCGCTTTCCGAAGTTCCTCCGAATACGTGCGTAAGCGCTCTTCCTGCTGAATTTGCGGCGTAAGGTCAAAACTCACGGCGATAAACTTTGTCAAGCGCCCACGCGCATCGGTAACAGGCGTAATCGTAGTGCTGACCCAGTAGAGGCTACCGTCTTTGCGGCGATTACAGAAGATGCCTTTCCAGACCTGTTTTTTGAGGATGGTTTCCCAGAGGTTCTGATAGAATTCGGTTTCGTGGAAGCCGGATTTGAGGAGCGCATGGGTTTGTCCTAAAAGCTCGTCTCGGCTGTAGCCGGAAATGGTGCAGAAGGCGTCATTGACGAAGGTGATGATGCCGTTGGGGTCGGTTTCGGCGACGATGGCGGCGTTATTGACGGCGCTGATTTGGCCGCGCAGCTCGCTTTGGGTGCGACGCATTTCTTCTTGGGCAGCTTGGAGCTGCTCGGTATAACGGCGCAGCTCCCGTTCCTGTGCCTGCGAAAGTTCCAGCGCCGAGCGGAGGGCTTCTTCCTGCTGCTTTTGGGCCGTGATGTCAAAGCTCACGCCAATGTATTTGAGGACTTTGCCTTCCATGCTGAGGACGGGGGTGATAGTGAGTAGGACCCAATAGTACTTGCCGTCTTTGGAGCGGTTGCGCACTTCGCCGCGCCACACCTGACCCTTTGTAATCGTGCGCCACATATCTTCAAAGACCTCATCGGGCTGATGGCCAGATTTGAGGATGCGGTGATTTTGGCCGATGATTTCTTCTCGGGTGTAGCCATACATTTGGAGGAAGAGGTCGTTGACGCGGATGATGCGGCCTTGGAGGTCGGTTTCGGCGACGATGGCGGCGTTGCCGATGGCGGCGATTTGGCCTTCTAACTCGGTACGAATGCGAAGAAGCTCCTCTTGGGAGGCGGCGAGCTGGGCATTGGCTTCGCGGAGGCGCTCTTCTTGGGCAATGCTTTCTTCCAGCATGCGCCGCAGCTGGGCCTCCTGTTCTTTCTCACGAGTAATATCAAAGGCAATCAGGAGGAAGTGGGCCTCAGCTTCAGCAGGGAGAGGGGCCATCGTGAGCCGTACCCAGTGCACCTGCTCTTCGGCACTCTGAAGGGGGAGAGTAGCTTGGTAAAGGGTTTTTGTCTGTAAAGCTTGGGAAAAGTCGCGCCGGTCAGCTTCTTCGGCAAAGTACTGAAGGAACGGTTCGCCCTTTAAGGAAGCGGGAGAGGCGGAGAGGAGCTTGGCAAAGGCGTCGTTGAGGGAGCGGAAGCGGCCTTCGGCGTCCAGTTCGGCTACCAGAGCGGCCTGTTGAATGGCCAAGAGCTGACTGGCCAAGCGGGCCTGCGAAGCCAGGAGCTTCTGCTGGGCTTCTTCTAAAAGGTTCATGCTTCGCAAAAGCTCAGCCTGTTTCTCTTCCAAGGAGGCGCGTAAAGACTGCTCCCGTTCCAAAAGCGCTTGCAAGTGCGCCCGAGAAATAAAGTTCGCTAAAGCCGCCCCTACATGTTCACTGATCTTTTCCAGAAATGAAGCGGCATAATCGGGGAAAGCTTCCAAGGCAGCCAACTCGGCAATGCCATAAGTTTCATTTTGGAATATCAGCGGCACGATGAGGAGGGTATGGGGGGTGGTTTCGCCTAAACCCGAGCGGAGCTTTAGATAAGAAGCCGGAACCGGGTGAATAGTGAGGGTGCGCTTTTCAATAGCGGCCTGGCCTACGAACCCCTCGCCTTTACGGAAGCGACGAGCAGCCACTTGCTCCAAGTCATAGGCATAAGTGCCCCGAATTTCAAAGTATTCCCCGGCTTGCACAAAAATAGCCCCCGCATGAGCCCCCAGAATTTTACAAAGCAGGCGAATCGTCTTATCCGAAAGCTCCTCAATGGAGCGGGCTTCTTTGATGATTTCGCTGAAGGCGGCCAGGCCCTGGATAGTTTTGAGCTGCTGGGTTTCGGCGGCCCAACGAGCGGATAAGGACTGCCGTAGCTGAGAGAGTCGCTCTATGAGGGGATGCTTCAGGGGGGGAGGAGGAGGAGGGATTTGTCCCCCTTCTAAATAGGAGAGGCTCTCTTCTACGCTCTGCCAGACTTGGGAAAGAAGTTGCCCCTGAGGAAAGTAAGAGGGGCTTCTTTGCCAATCTCCCTCCTGCCAGGCCTCTAAGAGCTGAGTTATCGCCCTCTCACGCCCGGAAACCTCCTTGTAGTATAAGTAAAGGCGCCATCCCCCCCAGCCCAAAAGCAATAGAACCAGCGCTATAACCCCCAGCCGCCACCAAAAGACCCGCTGCTTATAAAGCTCTTGGGCTTTTCGGCGCTCGCTCATTAGCCCTTCCCATCGCCGCCGCATCGCCTCCGACAAATGACGCTGATCCTCCTCTGTATTCAAACCCTGCCGAAAGCGCTCCAAAAGCGTGTAAATTTCCGGATCGGCCTTCCAGGCTTCCAAATCTTGTAAGCTCACCTCCAAAGGCTCCTCTAATAACCCCGAAAGAAGCCGCTGCCAACGCCCCTCCACCATCAAAAGCTCCTCCATGCGTCTCTCATAAGACCCCTCCAGCCAAAGAGCTTCCCCTAAAAATCCCCCTACAACAACCCCTACAAGACCCAATAAGACTATCGCTGCATGCCTCATGGCTTCATCACCTGATCAGGCACAATAAAAGCCCCCCGAAACTCATAACGCAGGATTTCCAGCCAGCGATTCGCTTCTGCCTTATCCACAAAGTCGCCCACCCGCACCCGATAGATAGGCACTTCATAAGTTACATAAACCGGCAGCTCCGGATAGGTCTCTAAAAGATAGAAGCGAGCACTATCAGCGACGGCTTTTTCGGTGGTGCCCAAAACTTGAATACGATAGCCTGGCACCAGCTGGCGCTGCCGTTGCTCCGATAGGTATTTCTCATAAAGGGCTTGCAGCTCAGGCGGCATGATTATCACGGGCTGAATAGGCTTGGGCTCCATCGGACGCGGATACTCCTGAGTAGAGAGCGGCCCCAAAGGCACAGAGGGCCTAAACTTCACATACCTTTGCCCCCAGCTCAAACTAAGTAACGTTATCAACACGCATAAGCTCCTCATAGGGCCGTAGAGGTTCCAATTCGGTCAGCCCCAGCTTCAATGAAGGCCCAGGCCATTTCCGGCGTCCGGATGCCACCCGAGGCCTTTACCTTGACAGTAGGCGGCAAAACCCTCCGCATAAGCCGAACCGTCTCTATATCGGCTCCCTTAGGAGCAAACCCCGTAGAGGTCTTTACATAATGCGCCCCTGCCTCCGCACACATTTCACATAACTCCACTACCTGAGGCTCCGATAGATAGGCTGTCTCCAAGATCACCTTCACTATCGCCTGATGCGCCTCAGCAAGCTGAACAAGGCTTCGCAGCTCGGCCATGACATAACTTTTATCGCCCGAGAAGTACGCCGCTAAGTTGATAACCATATCCAGCTCGTGGGCGCCGCTGTGGAGGGCAAGCTGGGCTTCAAGGCGCTTAGTTTCGGTCAAGTGCATGCCATGGGGAAAGCCAATAACAGTAGCTATGCGTATGGGGCTTTCTAAAGGAAGGTATCGCCGGGCATCCGAGACATAGTAGGGGGGCACGCATACCGCCGCATAACCCCGTTCCAAAGCCGTCCGACAAAGGGCTTCTATTTCTGCCCGCTGGCAGCCGGGCCTCAAAAGCGTGTAATCAATATAAGGAGCGAGATTCTTCATGCGATTTCGCAATAGCTTCAAACATGGCCTCACAGAGGCGGGCCAGATCGTACTGCGGTTTCCAATCCCAGTCTCTTTGGGCGGCAGAGTCGTCAATGCTTTCGGGCCAACTTTCAGCGAGCTTTTGGCGAAAGTCCGGCTCATACGTGCAGCGAAAATCCGGATACCGCTTCTGGATTTCGGCTTCCAGCTCTCGGGGAGAAAAGCTTAGACCGTGCAAATTGTAGGCGCTTCTTACAGTGATTTTTTCTGCGGGTGCTTGCATCAGCTGTAAAATTGCCCGAATCGCATCGGAAATATAGAGCATCGGTAGCCGCGTGTCGGGCAAAAGGTAACAGGTGTAATGGCCTTTGGGGGCGGCATAGAACATATGTACGGCGAAATCGGTAGTGCCGCCTTGAGGGAGGTGGCCGGGTCCCACCACGCCCGGAAAGCGCAAACTCCGCACATCCAGCCCGTAGCGATGAAAGTAGTATTCGCTAAGGCGTTCGGCGGTGAGCTTGGCAATGCCGTAGAGGCCAATGGGGTCCATGGGAGGATATTGAGGCGTGGCCTGGCGAGGCGTGTGCGGCCCAAATGCCGCTATGGAGCTGGCCCAGAAGACCTTCTCAACTTTGGCCTCCCGGCTTATCTCTAAGAGATTCCATGTGGCATCCAGGTTGAGCTTCCAGCCTTGACGCGGATGCTCTTCGGATTTAGCGGAGAGGTAGGCCGCTAAATGATAGATTTCGTGCGGTTGAAAGTCCCGGATGATACGATGCAGGGCCTGAGCATCAGTTACATCTAAGAAGGCCTGCTCAGTGGCGTAGGATAAAGGCCGAATGTCCGTCGCCAGCACCTGATAGCCCGCCTCTATGAGAGCAGGAACTAAAGCCTGGCCGATCTGACCGCCGGCACCAGTAACAAGGGCGCGCCTCATGAACCGCCAAACCGAAATCCGAGGGTCGTTACGATAAAGTGCGTCTGATTGCGAATCACTACGACGGGCGCTGGTGCATAAGCTGGATCACGCAAGGAGTATGGGAGGTATTTCTGCGCATAAAGCCCCAAAAGATAGGCTATATCTATGAAGAAGCTTCCAGCTTTGTAGCCGGCCCCCAGAGAGAAGAACTGCCTTTGCATGGGGAGGGAGGTGAGGTTTTGGGGCTGGGTCATATCGGCATAATACTTTCGGCCATCGGCATTGCGCTGAGGGCCAAAGTACGCGTACCCCCCCCGTACCGCAATCTCATCCGTCAAAAGCCATTCTATGCCCCCCCGCACATTGACGGCCGTGCCAAAACTTTTTTCAATGGTCTCATTTTCCCGATCGTAGGCGTAGTTGCTACTACTAAAGCTCATGGTGCGATAATCCAGAAAATCCGCTTCCACGCTCACGGCCCCGCGACCACTAATCAAAAAAGCTACGCCAGCTGTAGTTCGGTAAGGATACACAAACCGGTACTCGTACTGAAACGGGTCTTTGAAGGTAGTAGTATTGAAGCGGCCATCGTCCAGAGTCAATTCCATTTCAGCGTTGTACTCGTCTGAGATGCGGATGCGAGACCCTGTGGTGAAGCTCACCCCAAACCGCATGAAATCCACAGGCTCTACGAGGACCCCAAGGGCCAAGCCCACGCCACTACCAGTAGAGCTGTACTTCTCGCGGAAGGTAACCATGTCGGCGGGAGTGGTGCTATTCTGGCCATTGTAGCGGTTTTCCTCGTCTATTTCGCGCAGGCGGTAGAGTTTGCTGTAGCTGAGGCCCCGTATAAGCAAGGAAGCACCGAAGAAAATGCGGTTCTGGTAGGAGAGGGCCCCGCTAATAGCCCAGGTGTTGAGACGGCCTTTTTCCTGGGAGGTGATTTCCTGAAAGATGCCTCCTTGGGAGAAAACCCCTCGGTATTGCCAGCGCGATGCATTAGCAAGGTCTATCACGCCCCGAGTTCCGAGAGGCGCGCCCAAGTCAAAGAAATTGAGATAAGCCAGGGCGGGTAAGCCTCCCAAAAGGGTGTCCGGAATACCCTCGGCCTGCTCCGCAATAGCCTGGGTAAAGGAGTTGCGATTATTGAAGGCCTGGGCTGTCGCATTCTGATAGAAGAAGCCTTCTTGGTTATACCCAAATCCGAAGGTCCATTGGGTGATGTTTTTGCCGCCTGTACCTCTAAAGATGAGCGAGAAGTGGTTCAGGGCGAAGTGGGTGCGGCTATCGCTGGAGGTTTGCTGGTTGTAGGTGGTTTGGGTGGTGGGGATGTAGAGGGTTGGGGAGAGCCAGAGGCCGCCTCGCATGAAGAGACCGAGGCCGGCGGGGTTTTGGGTGAGGTTGGTAGGGTCGCCGCCCAGCGCTGAAAAGGCGCCCCCCATCGCCAGTCCCCGCGCCGTACCTTGCGGCATCAGCCCGCTCCACCGCTCCGCATCTAAGTCATTTTGCGAATAGAGCCAGAGGGGCAGCACCCCCAAGGCCCACCTCAGGTGCTTCGCTTCCAACATACCTTCCCCCAAAGGTAGCCATTTTCTTTTCTGTACCTTAGAGGGGTGCAAAGAAAGTGGCTATGGCCGCTCGGCCTTCTTGTAGGTCTTCTCCTGTGGGGCTGGCAGGACCCCCTCTATAAACTTGGACGAAACATTGAGATTTACGGGCGGGTCCTGCAAGAATTAGCCCTAAACTATGTAGATGAGCCCGACTTAGATAAGCTCACCACCGAAGCCATAGAAAAGATGCTGGCGACTTTGGACCCCTACACGAATTTTTATAGCTCGGCCGATGTAACGCAGGGCCAGCTGGAGCAGAGTGGGCGGTATGCGGGGATTGGGGTAGTAGTACAAGAGGTAGCCGGACGAAAAGCTATCCGGCGCGTCTTTACCGAAAGCCCAGCCGAAAAAGCCGGCCTACGACCGGGCGATATTTTGCTGGAAATAGACCGCCAAGCGACAAGTGCCCTCTCGCTGGATAAAGTCCAGGAGCTTCTGCGCGGTATGCCCGGAACAAAAGTCTCTTTACTCATAGAGCGGCCCGCAGAAAAACGACGCATGACCATAGAGGTGGCGCGGGCTGAGCTGGAACCCCCGCCTGTACCTTATGCGGCTGTGCTGCCGGGGGACATTGGTTACATTGCTTTGAGTCAGTTTTCTCGGGGATGTTCGCAAACCTTTCGTCAGGAGCTCATCCGGCTCAAAGCCCAAGCCCCCCTCAAAGGCCTTATCATAGACCTGCGGGGTAATCCCGGCGGCCTCCTCCAAGAAGCTCTGGAAATCCTGAATCTTTTCCTACCTAAGGGGGAGCTGCTCTTAGAGACCCGAGGCCGCATGCCAGAAGCTAATCAAAAGTATTACGCTCAGATGCATCCTTTTGAGCCAAACCTCCCGCTGGTAGTGCTTATTGACGAGCAGAGTGCCAGTGCATCGGAAATCGTGGCGGGGACGCTCCAAGACCTGGATCGGGCAGTTATTTTGGGTCATCGCTCCTTCGGAAAAGGCCTGGTACAAGTCGTACGCCCCCTCGTGGAAAACACCCAGATGAAAATCACCGTCTCCCGTTACTACACGCCCTCGGGGCGGTGCATCCAGCTAGGTCGGGAGAGTAATCGGGTCTTCAAAACCCGTTCGGGCCGCACCGTGCGGGAAGCCAATGGGATTGCCCCTGACATCACCCTGCCCACTACCCTGCCTATCACCCTCAAAAATACCCTCCTTCCCTATCTCTTTCTCTTTTCGGCGTATCTCCCGCACTCAGCAGACACCCTCCTGCTGCGTCCCCTTCCCGAGGCCGCCGTAAAAACCGTGTTGGACTCCCTCACTCATTATCCTGAGGCCTTTGCGGACGAGATGGACAAGCTTTTGGACCTTCTTAGGAGCCGCGCCGACACGCTTCCACAGGTTCGCAGCGCCATAGAGGAAACCCGAAAGGCCCTGCTCCAAAGCCGCTTAGAAAAGCTCAGAAGTGCCTTAGATGAGGTTACCTTTCTGGTTACGCAAGAAGTTTTGTACCGTCAGGCAGGCGAAAAGTGGGCCTATGCTTATGCGATGCGGGAGGACCCTTGGATTCAAGAGGCGCGTCGCATCCTGGAGTCGCCTCAGCGCTATCAATCTATTTTGAAGCCTTGATGGTGGAGGGCCCGCACCGCTTCATAGAGGGCAATCCCCCCCGCCACGGCGACATTGAGGCTGTGCTTGGTGCCGTATTGGGGTATTTCCACGGCATGCGTGCAGACGGCTAAGACCTCTTCGGAGAGGCCGCGTATCTCGTGTCCCACCACCAGCACCCATGGCGGCGGCGGCCAATCAAAACGCATGAGGTTTTGACTCTCATCAGTTTGCTCTAAGGCGATGATGGCAAAGCCTTTTTCTCGTAGGTTTTTGAGGTGGGCGGCTAAGTCGGGGATGCGTTCCCAAGCTACGGACTCTTCGGCGCCGAGGGCCGCTCGGTAGATTTCGGGATGGGGCGGCGCCGGGGTAAATCCCCCTAAATACACCCGTTCCACCCGAAAAGCATCTGCACTGCGCAAAAGGCTCCCTACGTTATACCGACTGCGAACATCATCCAGTGCTAAATGCAAGGGGTACTTGGGGGCTTGCCGGTACGCCTGAATGGAGAGGCGGCCCAGCTCTTCTACGGCGAGCTTACGCATTACATGGAGATGGAGCCTTTCCGGAAGTCCGTCTCGCTAATGCGCACGTTGACCAGGGCGGGTTTCTGGCTATTGAGGGCCGCCTGGAGAGCACCGGGCAAATCCGCTGTATCTTCTACCCAAGCTCCCCAGCCGCCTAAGGCTTCTACCATTTTATCGTAGCGGGAGGGGAGGAGCTCAGTGGCTATGGCCCGCCCGTAAAGAGGCATCTGGGCACGTTTGATTTGCATCCAGGCGGCGTCGTTGCCTACAACGCCTACGAAAGGAAGGTTGAATCGGACGGCGGTATCATACTCCATGCCATTGAGGCCGAAAGCCCCATCGCCAAAGATGACCCATACGTCACTATCGGGGCGCAATAGTTTGGCGGCGATAGCGTATGGCGCGCCGGCGCCGAGGGTGCCCAGCGGGCCAGCATCCAGCCATTGCCCTAATCCCCTGGGCCGAATCACATAGGCGGCCGTCCCCACAATATCGCCTCCATCCCCAATCACAATGCTCTTGGGAGTGAGGAGCTTATTGACTTCGGCGCAGAGGCGCAGGGGATTCACGGGGCGGGTAGAGGTGGCGGCCTCAGCGGCGATGCGGGCTTCTCGGGCGGCTTCTTCTTGGCGCAGAAGGTCTTTCCATGGCTTCCATCCATGGGCGGGTTCAGGCGCTACTTTGGCTAAAGCGGCTAAAAAGACACCCGGGTCGGTCCATTCGCTAATGTCTCCGGGCCGATTGCGTTGGAGCTCCGCCGCATCCCGGTCAACCCGAATGAGCTTAGCCTGCGCAGAAATACTTTCGCCATAGTTTAGCCGAAAATCCAGGGGCACACCCGCTAAAATCACCAGATCAGCTTCAGCGAGCGCTTTGCGCCGAGAATGGATAAAAAGCAGGGGATGTTCGGCTCCTAAGGCCCCCCGGGCCATACCATTTGTGAAAGTCGGAATCCCCAACGTCTCTACTATCCCCCGAATCTGAGGCGCTACCTCGGAAAAAAGTATCTGACTACCCAGCAGCAAAACGGGCCGCTGGGCTTCCCGCAAAAGTTCGGCAGCGGCTTTGATGGCAGCATGGTGGGCATCATAAGGTCTGATTTCGTCGTCAATGAAGAGGGGCTTGTCAGGTGCTTGGTCAAAGAGCACATCCATAGGCACTTCCAAAAAGACAGGGCCGGGCACATCACTGGTTGCGGCTTGGAAGGCCCGAGCTACGGCATCCATTATCTCGCTGGGCTTAGTGATGCGGGTGGCCCATCGGGTGATGGGCCGCATGATGGCCACATGGTCCATTTCTTGGAGAGCGCCTTTGCCGATGGTGGGCTGAGCCGCTTGCCCCCCAATCACGATCATGGGGGTTTGGCTGCGCCAGGCATTAGCTACAGCGGTAACGACATTGAGAACGCCCGGGCCTGCCGTTACGGCACATACGCCGATTTTTCTCGTGAGGCGAGCGGCCGCTTCGGCTGCAAACCCCGCCGCCTGTTCATGCCGAAAGTCTATCACAGGCACCCCCACATCCGCACACCCCTCATAAATCTCCATAATGTGGCCCCCCGACAGCGTAAATAAATGCGTCATGCCGTATTCTTTCAATAGGCGCGCTAAATGCCGACCCCCTGTCTCCATACCTACAAATGTATGGCTATGCGGGGTGTCTGATTAGGCGCGTCCTGCCATCGCTCCTATCTCACGGATACGACCGCTCTGCCCCTCCTCCGCCGAGGGCTCTATAAAGGCCAATTTGCGCTTTTAGGGCTTCCAGCTTTGTTTCTATCAGCTCTATCTGGGCTTCTAAGGCTTCACTCTGCGTCAGGAGCACTTCCAGATAGTCGGCGTCAGCCGAACGGTACAAGCGATCCGCGATAAGAATAGACTCCAAAAGTATCTGAACCTCCGCCTGTTTGATGGTATAGCTTCGGACGGCATTTTGGAGGCGAGCCAGCTGGGTTTGCACTTCGGTATAGGCCGAGAGGAGGGTTTGTTCATAAGCTAAAAGGGCCTGGCGCTGCCGAGCGTTTGCCATGCCATAGGCGGCTTTTAGCGCATTCCAGTTGATAAGGGGCTGTAAGGCATCTAACCCCAGCGAGTAAAGGAGGGACTTAGGATTTAGCAGGAGCGCTGGATGAAAAGCTTGGACACCCAGCGAAGCGCCTATTCCCAGCCGCGGGTAAAAAGCGGCTCGGGCCGAAAGCACATCTAGATGGGCCGCTTGCAGGGCTTTTTCTGCGGCACGCACATCCGGCCGCTGCGTAAGCAGATGCGCAGGAACCCCTACCGCCGGGGTCGTATCTATGGGAATGTCCAAAATGGCCTGGGGAGAAACGGGAAGCTGCGTGGGGATTCGCCCTAAAAGATAGATGAGACGATTTTCCACCTCGGCCTGTCGCTGGAGTAAAAGATAGCGCCGATTCTGGGTATTGAGGAGGCGAGCTTGAAACCGATTGACAGCGAGCTGGGTGGCGCGCCCTGCTTGTTGATTGAGCTTAGTCAGATGCAGGGCTTGGCTCTGCACGTTGATATAGGTATCTACGACGGCAATAAGAGCCCGTAGCGCCAGGAGCTCATAATAGGCCTCCGCGACTTCAGCTATGAGCCGGGTTACCGCAAACTGTCGGGTTTCCCCAGCAGCCAGCATGCGTAATAAGGCAGCGCGGCGGGCATTGCGCAGCTTACGCCATATATCCAACTCCCACGAAGCATACAATCCGCCTTCATACATAGACATAGGCTCAGGAAAAGGCCGTCCGGGCTCCGGGACGAGATTGCTTTCTACGGCACCAGAAGGCGTAAAAGCCCCTACCTTCTCTATCTCGTTCTTCCAGCCCAAATGTACGAAGGGTAAATATTCTCCCCGGCGAGCCTGGGCCTCCCAACGGGCCATCTCCACCTCTGCCGCCAAAATCCGCAGCTCCTGATTGTACGCTAATGCCGTATCTATAAGGGCTTGCAGATAAGGGTCTCGAAAATAGGCCCGCCAAGAAAGCCTCCCAATAGAAGCTGTATCCGCCCCCTGCGAGGCATAGGTGGCCGGTAAGCGCAACTGCGGCATGGGTAACGTCGGCCGAAAAACCGCACACCCTCCTAAAAATCCCAGCCCTAAAACCCAGAAAAACGGATTCCCTAAACGGCTCATATCTTCCAGACACGGGTCTTTTTGCGGCGCTTTCGCAGCTGAAGCAACGTCCGCCAATGCGTAATCCTTTTCCACCACGAAGCCCGCACATAACTCTCTTCCACCAGCTCCTCCGTGAGAGAACGAGACTCCTGCTCTCTCAGAAGCGAACGGCCGCCCGACAGCCGCGCAAAAACATAATACAACCCCGGAATGAAAAATACCCCCACGACCGTCCCTACCAGCATCCCACCAAAAGCGGCCGTCCCTACTGTCCGACTGGCCAGAGCACCCGCCCCATGAGCCAACATCAGCGGAATCACCCCCACCACAAAGGCAAACGAAGTCATCAAAATAGGCCGCAGCCGCATCCGTGCCCCCTCCACCGCCGCCTCCACAATAGATAACCCCTGCCTTTGACGCTGTAAAGCATACTCCACCACTAAAACCGCATTCTTCCCCAAAAGACCAACCCCCATAATGAGCGCAATCTGAGCAAAAATATCATTTGCTAGCCCCATGAGCTTAAGAAATAAAAACGCCCCAAAAATCCCCGGTGGCAACGATAAGATCACCGCCAGCGGCAAAATAAAACTCTCATACTGCGCAGCTAATACCAAATACACGAAAAAGAGCACCACCAGAAAAATATAGAGGGCTTCATTGCCGCGGTGCGCTTCGTCATAGGAGAGACCCTCCCAAGCAATATCGTATCCGCGGGGGAGCACTTTCTGAGCCACTTCTTGAATCGCCTCAATCGCATCCCCCGTAGTATAGCCTGGTGCAGGCAAGCCCCGAATCGCCGCAGAGTTGTACAGGTTATAACGCGTGAGCTCATTCGGACCTTGCCGCTTCTCTAAGTGCATAAAAACCGAATACGGTACATACTCCCCGCGCTCATTCTTGACATATAGATTGAGAAGATCGGAAGGGTAACGCCGAAACTCCGGAGCCGACTGCACATAAACCTTGAAAAATCGTCCGAATCGAATAAAACCCTGCTCGTAAGTACTGCCGATAAGAATATTCAGGTTCTCCATGGCTTTACCAATAGAGACCCCCTTCTGCATGGCAATAGCATTGTCAATATGCAGTTCATACTGCGGGTAATTGACCGCATAAAAGGTGAATAGCCCTGTAATCTCTGGACGCTTCCGGAGGGAGTCCATAAACTCCCGTACCACTTTATTGAAAGCTTGATAGTCCAAGGAGCCTGTCTTATCCAGTAGTCGCAGAGAAAACCCGCCCGAGGTGCCAAAACCCGGTACGGCCGGCGGATCGAAAAACTCCACGATGGCTGGCAGATTCTTGGCTTTTTCTTCTAACTCTTCGCGAATTTCTGCTACAGAGCGTCGGCGCTCTTTCCAGTCTTTGAGCTGGATAAGCACAGTCCCTGCATTAGACCCCCGCCCTTCCGTCATAATCTCATACCCCGCCAGCGCTGTTGCCGTCTCTATCTCGGGTATCTCCTTACAAATCTCTTGGAGCTGTCGCGCCACAGAGAAAGTATATTCCAGCGTGGAGCCCGGCGCCGTCTGCAAAATCGCATAAATCATCCCTTGGTCCTCGTTGGGTACAAAACCAGAGGGAATAAACCGGAGCAAAAGAACCGCTGCGCCCAAAAAAAGGCTAATCCCTCCCAGCGCAAACCAGGGACGGCTCACCGTAACTTTCACTATGCCCACATAACGTTCGCTTAGCCTTTCATACCAGCGATTGAACGCTTGAAAAAACCTTCTCCAGAGCGATCGAGGAGAAGAAGCCCGGTGGGAAAGGGGCCTGAGAATCATGGCCGCCGAAACCGGCGTCAGCGTAAGCGCCACTAATCCAGACAAAGTAATAGACGTAGATAGAATAACCGAAAAATTTCGGTAAAAGACCCCCACCGGACCACTCAAAAATGCTATCGGTACAAACACAGATACCATCACCAGCGTAATCGCAATAACTGCCCCCCCAATTTCCCGCATCACCTCCTGAGCCGCCCGGTAAGGCGATAAGTGATAAAGCTCCATCTTCACATGCATGGCCTCTAACACCACCACTGCATTATCCACTACAATCCCAATAGCCAGCACTAAGGAAAAAAGAACAACCATATTGATAGAAAGTCCAAACGCCAGCGCAAAAAAGAACGACCCTATCAGGGATACCGGTACAGCTATAATAGGTACCAGCGTAGAGCGCACATCCCCCAAAAAGAGTAAAACGACTAAACTCACCAAAATAAACGCATCTCGCAAGGTACTTATCACTTCTTCAATGGAGGCATCCAGAAAGCGCGATACATCATAGCTAAGGCTGTAATGCATGCCTTTGGGGAACTCTTTCTCAAACTCCCGGAGTTTGGCTTTGATTTGCGAGATGACGCGCTGGGCGTTGCTGCCGGTGATTTGTTTGAGCATGATGGAAGTGGCGGGGTAGCCGTTGAGATTGGAGTAAATGTCATAAAACTCCGAACCTAACTCTACTCGGGCGATATCTTTGAGGCGAAGGATTTGTCCATTTTCGTTAGCTCGGATGATAATATTCTCGTATTGTTCGGGCTTATTGTAGCGGTCCTGATAGAAGAGGGTGTATTCTAAGGATTGAGCGACTTTACCGGAGCTTTGTCCCAGGCGGCCGGGACGCGCTAAAAGGCTCTGCTGAAGCATCGCCTCCATCACTTCCTCCGCCGAAACATTGTAGGCGCGCATTCGCTCAGGATTGAGCCAGACTCGCATGGCATATATCCGACTCCCTAATATCTGCGCGCGAGCAATCCCCGGAATCCGCTGCAGCTCTGGCAGCATTTTCGTCAAAGCATAGTTATACAAAAACTTCTCATCCAGCGTCGAATCTGTGCTGTAAAGATTGACAAACATCAACATGCTGGGGTCTATGGGCGTAATAATGACCCCTTCTCTTTGTACCAGAGGAGGTAAGAGCGGCATGACCTGGTCTACCCGGATTTTCACCCGTACCACTGCCTCATCCGGGTCGGTGCCCGGCTCAAAAACCACCTGAATCGTCCCCTCTCCCGCACTCGTCGCATCAGAAATAATATACCGCATGCCCGGCACCCCATTAATCGCCTGTTCCAGCGGAATAATTGTAGACCGGATTAGCACATCAGCACTTGCCCCCGGATACGCTATAAATATATTTACCGTCGTGGGGGCCACCGGCGGAAACTGCGATATCGGAAGCTGAACCAGCGAAAGAAGCCCAACAAAAACTATCAAAATAGAAATAACAATAGCCAGAACTGGCCTACGCAAAATACCGCTCAACATAAGTAGCGATTATTCGGCATGTAAATGCAGCTTCTCCAGAGCCTTTTCGGGTGGTACAAACTGCGCCTCAATAAAGTCCTCCTCGTGAACGCGGTTAAGACCTTCCAAAAGCACTCGGTCTTTTTCTGAGAGGCCCTTTGAGACAATATACAGGTGAGGCAGTTCTGCTTCTACCTCAATAAGCCGGGAAGTGAGTTTGCCATCTTCGCCTACCACATAAACATACTTTTTATCCAGCACCTCATAGGTGGCCCGCTGGGGAATGAGAAGGGCCCCGGAATAGACGCGGGGAATAAGAATATTCCCTGTTTCCCCATGCCGGAGAAGGCGCTGCGGATTGGGGAAGGTGGCCCGTACCGGTACATTGCCCGTCGTATTATCAAACTCCGCCTCAATGGCCGTAATCACCCCCTCATGCGGAAAAATTTGCCCATTGGCCAGCTCCAGTTTCACCTTCACCGTAGAGTCGGGCCGCACCCGCCGCATATAATCCAAATAATCCCGCTCCGGCAGGTTGAAGTACACCCACAGCTCCGAATTGTCCGTGAGAGTCGTCAAAAGTTCGCCTTCCTCTAAGAGCGACCCTATCCGCACCTGCAACATCCCCACAATCCCATCAAAAGGCGCTCGGATAAACGTAAACTGAAGATGCGTTTGAGCTAAGGCGAGCTCAGCCTGAGCTTTTTCTAACTTAGCTTTAACAAGAGCAAGCTGACTGGGAGAAATCACCCCACTATCAGCTAAAATACGCGCATTCTGATACTCTACTTCGGCATAATGGAGCTCAGCCTGGGCTTTCTGGTACTCCGCCTGGTAGATTGCGGGTAAAATCTGAAAAAGAGGTTGGCCAGCGCGCACAAACTGCCCTTCATCCACATAAATGGCCTGTAGATAGCCCCGCTCTAAGGCTCGAACCTCAATATGCCGTGCCGCCCGAATCTGACAGACATACCGATCATACAGAACGGTGTCTTTTCGCAAAGGAGTCGTTACTGGGAGTCGGGGTTTTTCCTGGTGGGGGGAAGCATGACTACTGCAAGCGGCTGCCCAGAGCCAAACCGTCACCAGTGTGCAGGAAGGAAGAGAGAGAGCCCTTCTTCTCCTCTTGCGGAGAAATCCGCCCAGAGGAAACATGGCGGGCAAAGGTATGGCATTTCTGAGATTCCATGCCTATGGGCAAACGCCATGCGCCAGGCATGGAAGGTAGGGGGTCAGGTAAAATAGTTTGGGACTGACGGGCCAGAAATGCGGCTGGATGGGGTATAACGCCTTCCTACGGCCTTCCTCTTGCTGGATGGAGGGTGTGCTCCGGAGGATTCCCATGGGGATTTTCAGGCGGGTGGGGTAAAGAAGCTGTAAAACTCACCCCAAAAGCACCTCTACCGCTTAAGCAGCTGATAGCTCGCCTTCCCCTGCTCAGAAACTACCTCCAAGAAGAATAACCCTTTGGCTAAGCCCTCCAACGGCACCTGGTAATAATGCGTGCCCGCACTGGGCGTCTTTATAGTGTAGGTCGCCACAGTCTGACCTGAGGCACTTATCAAGCGAAGGGTAAGGGGCATGGCCCGCATCGTATAAAGCTGAAGTGTTACAAAATCTTCAGCGGGATTGGGATAGACCCCCACCAGCGTAAATCCGGGATGGTTCAACGAAGTGCCGGTGGATTGGCGAGGAATAAGGGGTGGGTTGTAGTTAGGACCGACGGAGATAGGCGCACTAGCTTTGCGCAAAAAGCGCTCGCCCTGACGTACATACCAACTTTCGCCCGGCGACTCCCCAGGTATGGGCTGATCTATCCGATTCGCAAAAAACCAGTCCCCCTGCACACTATCCGCCACTACCGTCATAATCACATAACCGTGCTGGGAGAGGTCTACATACTTCACGTGGGGATTTTGGCTTTTGACAATGGAGGGATTGGCAAAACTTCCCAGGAAGCTGGCATTGGCGGAGGTGATGCTGGGGCTTACGAATTCCACAGCGGTGGAGCCGGCGCCCGTTAAGCTATTGTAGCTTCCCGGCCCGAAAGGCAGGTCATTGGCCCAGGAGGTGTGAATATCGCCTGACAAGACCACTACGCCGCTGATGTTGTTGTTCTTGATGAAAGTCATGAGGGTTTCGCGTTCGGCGGGGTAGCCGTCCCACTGGTCGGTATTCACGGGGACGCCGAAAGCCCGTAAGGGCGCCATCATCACCTGCTGGCCGAGGATTTTCCAAGTAGCGGTAGAGGTGCCCAGCTGGCTCAGAAGCCAGTTTCGCTGGGTGAGGCCCATCATACTTCTATTAGGGTCGTTGAGGGAAGGGGAGGTAGCTGAGACCTGCTGGTCCCGGTCGTAATGACGGGTATCCAGCACGATGAGGTCCGCCAGCGTGCCGAAGCTAAACTTTCGCCATAAGCGCAGAGAGTCGCTCGGGTCGGGCATCCAGAAAGGCATCCATTCATGATAGGCGCGTAGCATAGCGGCCTTCCGAGCCGCAAAAGAACCTTCAGTGGCTGGATCATGATTTTGAGCACCCGCTTTCCAGGCATCGTTGGCAAGCTCATGATCATCCCATACGACGATGAAGGGGAAGTTCTGATGGAGCCACTGGAGGCAGCTATCCAGCCGGTAGTGCGAATAGCGGATGCGATAGTCCTCTAAGGTGAGTATCTCCTTAGGCGGCTCAGACTGGCGCACATTATTGGGGGAGGGGCCGTATTCGTAGATGTAGTCCCCGACATGCAGGATGAAATCCACATCGTTGCGGAGAGTGATATTTTCGTAAGCGGTGTAAAAGCCATTCTGATAGTCGGCACACGAGACGAGGGCAAACCGAATCCGAGTAGGATTGGCTGGTAGCGTGCGCGTGCGCCCGATGGGCGAAGTAGTATTTAGCGCTGAAAAGCGATAGTAGTACCACCGATCTGGCTGGAGGCCCGTTACCAGCACTTTCACCGTGTAATCCCGGTCTGCATCCGTGGTCGTAGTACCCGATGCCACTATATTAGTAAAAGTGGTATCGGTAGCCACCTGCCAGCTTACGGGGATATTACCCGTCCAGTTTTGGGGAGGCGTGACACGGGTCCATATCACCACGCTATTTTGGGTGGGGTCTCCGGAGGCCACGCCATGCAGGAAGGGCGCCTGACTCATACGTACATAAGCCCGATTGGGATGGGTCGTCTGCGCCCAGAGAAAGGCAAAAAGCCAAGGCATTAGGTACCTGCGCATAAGCACAAACATAAGGCTTATTCACGAAAGTCCGTAGCACCCTCGGTAAAAATCCGTTACGCCTCTCGGCGAGCTCGCCTACTGAGCCCACGACCTTCCAGCTGCTCCTTTATCCTATAAGGCGGGTGTTACCTTTGTGAGGTATGCTTTTTGGGGCTTTGGCGATTTATCTGATTATCAGTCTGGGCATAGGGCTATTGGGGCGGTGGCGAGTGCGGCCTACGCTGGAGGGATACTTCGCTGGCAATCGGCGCATTCCCTGGTGGGCGGCGGCCCTGAGTATGGTAGCGACTACTTTTGCTGTGGATACCCCCCTCGCTATTACGGAGTATGTTCGGGAAGGGGGTTTGGCTGCCAACTGGCGCTGGTGGAATATGCTCATAGGCGGCATCCTCAGCACAGTCGTCTTTGCACCCCTCTGGCGTCAAAGCGGCGTCCTTACGGATAGCGAGTTTCTCACCATTCGTTATGGGAAGGGCTTTCTCCCCCGCCTGCTACGGGCCTTTCGGGCTATCTACATGGGAATCTTCATCAATCTCATCATTATGGGCTGGGTTCAGCTGGCCATGCTTACCGTTTTGCGGACTTTCATAGAACTTTCCGCCTCGCAGGCCTGGGGCGTGCTTGTGGTAGCGACTTTGGTTACGGTGCTTTACACGCTGTGGGGCGGCTTGTGGAGCGTAGTTTGGGCGGATGTGCTCCAGCTGACGTTGGCGCTTTCTGCGACCACCCTCCTGATGGTTCGGGTGATAACGCGCCTGGACTTATCACAAGTGCCTGCTCAATACTGGAGCTTTTGGCCGGGACTGGATGGGCTGGGCTGGGGTCTTTGGGGGGCGGTGGCTTTTCTGGGCCTGCAATGGTGGGCTAGCTGGTACCCCGGCGCCGAACCCGCCGGTGGAGGCTACATCCTCCAGCGCATGGCCTCTACGCCCTCTCCCCATCACGCCCAAATGGCCCTCGCCTTATTTCAGGTGCTTCATTACATTGTGCGCCCTATGACCTGGTTTGCCGTAGCCCTCGGCTCTCTGATCGTCTTCCCCACGCTCACCGACCACAAAGCGGCCTACCTCCTCATGGGCAAACAGTTCCTCTCCCCCACTGAACAGGTCTTCCTCCTGATTGGACTAGTAGGGGCCTACACCAGCACCATCTCTACCCATCTCAACTGGGGCGCCTCCTACATAGCCAACGATTTAGGCCTAGACGAAAAATCCAGTTGGACCGCTGGCCGCTGGACCACGTTCGCACTGGGCATCCTCAGCCTCGGCGTCGTCCCCCTCATGGATAGCGTCGCCAAAGCCTGGAATTTCCTCTTAGAAACCGGGGCCGGCATGGGTCTGGTCCTCATCACCCGGTGGTTCTGGAAACGCATCTCCGTCTATAGCGAACTCACCGCTCTCATTGCCCCACCCCTGGGCTATCTCTTCTTTCATGAGGTAATCCCGCTCCCCTTTCCCCAAAGCTATATCGCTACCGTCGCCTGGACGGTGGGTTGGGTGCTCTTAGTGAGCTTAGTAGGTAAGCCTACCCCCGAACCCATCTGGGCAGCCTTTCAAGCGAAAGTCCGCCCCACCCTGCATCCCCGCCAGCTCTTCTTGTGGCTCTTAGGCGTAAGTGGAGGCTACCTCACTCTGGCAGGCTTATTAGAGCTTTTGCGCTCAAGTACCTTTTTTTCACCTATCCTCCTGCTGGGCTTGGGAGCTCTCATCCTCTTCTTTTACCTCTTAAACCGGAAGCCCTAAAAAACCCGTAGCCTCTCTTCCGCGCCTTACAAGCCGGCGTCTAATACCATTCCTAAAGACACAGATTCTTAATCATGAAGGCAGGGCATTCAAAGCTTGACGGATGTAGTGCCACCCTACCAGCGATGAGACCTTTCCCTCGGCTTCCAACCGTCGTAGCACCTCTCCCACCGCCGCCTTCTTCGCTTCTATGCTCTCATACCTCCGCCCCTCTACCCATCGTCGAACCTCCTCAAATACCCGCTCCGCAGGATTGAGCTCAGGAGAGTAGGGCGGTTGATATACCCGCCGCAGCCCCACCTCTCCCACCCCCTTCGCCTTGTGAAAAGCTGCATGGTCCCATACCACCCCCTTCCCCCCTGCCCCCCTCCCGGCCCCGGGGACCCGG
>Ga0079997_115473_pt1 | contig 30313 bp, 34 predicted proteins | sample PerSpoCPS_CMetaG_FD_69200 | JGI IMG/M metagenome (GOLD analysis project Ga0079997, IMG submission 69200) | Archaeal communities from Yellowstone National Park, Wyoming, USA - Perpetual Spouter C (PS_C) MetaG (SPADES assembly) (version 2) | ecosystem: Environmental > Aquatic > Thermal springs >... | reverse complement strand
AGGGCATTCAGGCAGCTCCTACCATAAGACGCCTCCAGAACCAATAATTCCCTAGAATCAACGTCTACAGCAGACCAAACATATACGTGGACTCCTTTAACTGATAGCTTGGTCTCATCAACAGCTATACACCTCCTACACCTAGGCTCCTTAGCAACCCTGATCTCAGATACCTTCTTGGCGAGGTAGTGGACGGCAGACTTGCTTATAGGCCCCAAACCATGCTAAGGACCCTAGAGACCTTCCTACAGCTACCATGGAACATGTAGTCCAACACTGCTAGGACCTTAACCTCCCTACTTTTTTATTACGCATAAAACAGCCCGAAACTAGGGCCACAACATCCATAGCATACAAGACACATCAACCGGCCTTTAAATATAACGCCTTATTTGGACACTATCCATGCGAAGAGACCCTTACATAAATCACAGCTTTCCTTGAGACATCAGGCTTGACGAATCCCATTAACGCTCAACCTCGCTCTAAGGTATCCTCCTCTTACCACCAACAGTTCTGACAACACTTATCTTCCCTTCCCTATCCCACTTCCTAAGCGTATTGGGATGAACCCCCAAACCTCCTCAGGCCTCTCGGAGAGTCAACAGCTTTTCAGACACCATGTAAATAAAGTTAAGAAAAGTTATATTCAGAAACTGCTGATGAACCCTAGATGGGAGAGACCCGCGTGAAGTTTAGGGTCTACAGCGGCGAACGCTTCACAGAGCTAGAGGGGCTTGTAGATACAGGAGCCACCTTCACGAAGATCCCGAGGTCTGCAGCCTCCAAGATAGGGCTTCAAGCCAAATACGAGGCCGAGATCATGCTAGGAGATGGAAGAACCCTGAAAAGAGGTCTCGCGCTGGGAGAGGTTGAGGTAGAAGGCGTCAAGAGACCTATCCTCATAGCAATCGGGGGAGATGAAGAAACACCCATAATCGGATACACCACCCTCGAAGTTTTAGGCTTCAAAGTAAACCCACTGACTGGAAAGCTTGAAAGGACACCAGCAATAGAACTTTAAAGCGGCAGAACACTGAAACATTCTTTGGATTTGTTAAGGTTATTACAGTGTAGTCGATAGCAGATGCTGTGGAGGGCTTGGTATGTTTGACACTCTCCACGGCTGAAGCCGGGAGATTCTCGGTTTGTCGGCCCGAGGCTTCATCCTACCGAGTTCTGGGCTGTGTCAAACCAGCCCCTAGATACGGCATGTAGCCGTATCCCCGCTTTGCTGGAGCCACCCCTCCCTTCTCGGCTCGGAGCCTTATTCCAGCCTTTGGACATCCGAGCCACATCCGAGCGACACGCTCAACATGAAATCATCCTAAGCTACATTTAAGCCTATCGACAATTCATCCCACGATTAAAAACCTTAGGCTTTCTTGTCGATTTTGGTAAGGGTGGCCTAAGTCTCCGTGAATGCCTTGGAGAGCTTATTGAAGAAAGAGTGTTGATGCGGGCCTCGCGATCCTTGAAAAGCTTTATAAATAGATAGAGCGTGTTGATGCTTGACTTTGAGGGCTGTCCTCGTGAGGATTTACGGCAGGATTCAGAGGGTCGGCTACAGGAGGTTCGTGCTAGACACTGCTCAGGAGCTCGGCCTCACGGGCTACGTCAAGAACGAGAAGGACGGCTCCGTAACCGTCTTCACTCAGGGAGATGATGCGGTCGTTGAGAAATTCATTGAGTTGTTAAAGTCACCCCCACAACCAGCACATGTCAGATCAGTAGACGTTAAAGACGCAAGACCCAGGCCAGCCCTGAAATACTTCGCGATCAAGCCATCACCACTACACGAAGAGCTACAGGAGGGTTTCGGAGCGATGCAGACAATCTTCACGGACTACTGGGGAGAATTCAGGAATTTTGTAGGAGAATTCAGAGACTACAGACAAGAATTTAGAGACTACAGACAAGAGTTCAGGGACTTCAGACAAGAGTTCAAAGACTACAGGGAAGAGTTCAGAGACTTTAGAGATGAATCGCTTAAGATAAGTAAAGAGATACTGGATGAGGTTAAGGGCGTGAGGAGAGACCTCCAGACAATCCTCGACGAAAGGCTGGCTAGGATGGAGAGGGATATAGCGGAGATCAAGGCAAAGATTGGGCTAACATAAAGAGACTGCCCAACCAGCTTATCCACAATAAGTACAGATCAGCTCTACACACCAAACACATTAAAGATCCAACACTATACGGGACTCTGTTAACTATCCGACAACGTGTGGGAAACGAGCATCACCCACATAGACACTCCACTCATAATCAAATCACACACCTATAAACAATTCTAGTAAATTACTCCTAACACATTGATTCTCCACTTATACTTTGTTCAGGAAATTATGGAAATTAGATATGGGTATTGATATAGATTAAGAGGCTTAAGTCAAATGCATTGATTCTAGACGCTGGATGTGCAGGAAGTCTTCTAAGTCATGAGTTAATTGCAAGCTCAAACTTTACCCGAGATTCGGCGAGAAAGCTCCCGACTTTAGTCGTGGAGATGAGTCGCCGTAAAGCTTAATAAGGTTTCTGGCTATTAAGACTTTGAGCGAGTCGCTCGTGAAGGCTAGGAAGACCATTAAGGCTAAGATTCTTGAGCTTCGTAGGGGCAAGGAGGAACTACTCAAACGAGAATACGAAAATTTTCAACGCCACCTTCATGGAGACAAATCTGTTCACACTATACTATCAGGCCGCGAGGACAGGGAGGTGAGCGAAAATGCTTATTTGGACACTATCGATTGAGGGCCACAACCAGTTAAATAACGTTATGGCTTGTCTAGGCTCGGTATGGAGTCGGATGGGTGGGTCGAGCTGGTGGGCTACGTCTCAAACCTAGGCTCCCTACTCGACTTTGAGATTGGCTTGGACGGCGGCTCGCTCAGCATAGGGCTAGACGGGGCCTCCATAACTGTTGTCAGGCTTTCGGAGGGCTGGGTAATAACCTACGAGAACTACTCTGAGGGGGTCAGGATAAGGGTTTGGAATGGTGAGGCTGAATACTACCGCGACGGCAGGCCCTGCATGAGGGGTTTAGACTCTGGCGCCCACAGGAGTCCCGACAAGGCGTTAGCCCTGATAGTCGGCCTCGCGGCGCCCACAGCCGTGTACTAGGCGCCGTATCTCCTGACCCTCTGTTGATACGTTCTTATCGCCCTCAGGAGATCTATGCGCCTGAATGCGGGCCAGTAGACATCCAAGAAGACCAGCTCGCTGTAGGCTATCTGCCAGAGCAGGAAGTTGCTGATCCTCTCCTCTCCCGACGTCCTGATTACTAGGTCTGGATCAGGCTTAGGGAGGCCATTCGTGTACAGGTTCTTCTCTATCACTTGCTCATCGACCTCGTCTGGGTGAATCTCTCCCCTCATGACCTGCTTCAATAGCTTCTTAACGGCGTCAACTATCTCCGCTCTCCCCCCATACGCAACCGCTATGTTGAGGTGGAACCTGTCGTGCCCTTTCGTCGCCTCCTCGAGCTTGAGAAGGCTCTCAGCCACCTTTGGGGGCAGGTAATTCAGCCTCCCAATAATCTTAAACCTAACCTTCTCCTTCCAAACCAGCTCCTCCGCCAGGAACCTCTCAACCTTCTCCAGCAAAACGTTGTAAAGATCCTCCAGCTCCTCCGGCGGCCTACGCATGATATTTTCTACAGACAAGACGTATAGGGTCACGACCCTTATACCTAGGTCGAGGCACCATCTGAGAAGCTCCTCGACTTTATCCGCGCCGTATCTGTAGGCCTGTGCCGTGCTTAAACCATGCATCCTCGCCCACCTCCTGTTCCCGTCCAAGATTAGGGCTAGGTGCTGGGGCATCTCTCTCCCCATGACGGTCCTCTCTAACCACTTCTCGTACAGCGAATACGCTCCGGCAAGCCTCAGTATCCTCTCTATCATTTCTTAAAGACCCTCACTCTCCTGATAGACCGTATAATGGTTATGGTCGTTAGAAGGGTCGCGAATCCTACGATCACTACTAGGATGAGCTGGATGAGATGAGCGATATTCTGGGTTACTAGGTATTCCCCGAAGAGCCTCACGATTATCCATAGGAAGAAGAAGACCACCAACGCCTGAACATGTCTCCATACCCTCGCACTACGCGCGACGTAATAGTAGAATATATTGTAGGCAGTGTTGAGGAAGGCTGCTACCGCTAAGAGGTCGACGCTACTCTTAATGAACACTCCAGTGAAAGACAGTAGGTATGGGCTCAGCTTGTCAAGCGTTACCGCACCACTATCCGGACCTATCAGCGTCTGTACGTGTGCCATGGCGTCGCTATATCCGGCCGCTAGGGCCACGAGTATCAGTATTAGGCTGACCGTCGCTGTGAAGATGCGTATCTGAGTCAGGCCAGGTTTATGGGATATCTCTGTAACATGCCTCAGAAGCGAGGCAACAAGGTTGTCTAACCCAAATCCACGAATGAGCATTACAATCCCCGCGAATATCAGAAGGGTGGTCAGTGTCAGTAAGTTGAAGAAGTATAGCATCCCGAGGACTATCAGGATTATTCCGGGGATCCCAAGGATCATGCGTGTGTAGGGCGCCTCGTAAACCAGCATTCTGAGATACCTGAGAAATATCATCCAGCTGGTCTCTATGCTTTGGCTCTGCTTCACCACAACGGTCCTGGCGGAGACCACCTTAAGGCGCGACGAGATTATGAAGGATGCTGACGGTGAGAGGGGGCCGTCAGACACCACGATACACTCGGTCGACCCTATCCTCGCTATAACATCCTCTATCTCTTGCGCGATCTTTCTGTCCCTCTCAAGGCCACCCTTAGGGCTCCCCGCCACGGTCACCAGCTCAACCCCGTTTGGCCACTTCCCATACTCCTCGTCATACAGCTTGATGGCCGCAAACATCGCGTTCGCGTCAGCATCCTCAGGGTCAGCCAACACTAGTTTGAGGGCCGCCTCCTGGTTAGCGTCCCTACCTATTATCGGGGTCTCTACTCCCCCTTTTACCCCAACGTCATTATCCTCGTCTATCACGATTATGAGAAGCGGCCCCCCAGCCATCCTCGACAACCTACACCATATACAGGCTCAAACATCTTGAGAATTTATTTTTTAGATTAGCCCTCGGTCTTGCCGCCGCTCAACTGCCAGAGGGCCTCGTCCTCCATGAGGATCTTCAGCTCCTCGAAGTCGAGCTTCTCCCCCCTCTCAAGCTTCTCTATCGCTTCCCTCTTCTTCTTAGCCTTCACCTCGCTAATGCGGCGCTTCATAATCTCCTCCCTCTTGCCCCTCAAAAGGCGATAGAGCTCGTATACCCTCGAGGAGGCTAGGATGCGCTCAGCCTCCAGCCTGTCCCTCACGTCCCTAGCCTCGACGTAGCTTGCATGGTGCTTATCTGCCTCGGCCTTGAGCGCGTCATACCTCTGGTTCAGCGCCTCCATCTCGGCACCGATCTTGCTGATCCTACTGGAGACCTCGTCCAGCCTCTTCCTCTTCTCCTCTAGCTCGTTCTTGACCTGTTCCATAGCGGGTGACAGCTCGTTGAGGGAGAGGTTTATCCTAAGCGCCTTCTCATACTCGAGGAGCATAGCCTCCATCCGCGAGGCCTCTTCGAAGAGTCTCCTCTCCTCCTCCCTAGATACGCGATGAGACGCTAGGTAGAGGTCTATCTCGTCCAGCCTCCGCTTTATCTTGTTGACATCCATCGAGATGCGGAGGCTCTTTAGCTCGCCTTTGAGCTGTTTCTTCTCGATTATGTAGTTGAGGAGTTTCTGTCTGAGGTCCCTTACATCCCTTCTTAAGACCCTCGCCTCCTCTATGAGTCGCGCCTTCTCCTCCTTCAGATTTCTAACTTCCTCTCTTATCCTCTTCATCTCCGCGTGTATGTTTTCGCGCTCCTCGGCGTGAAGCTTCATCCTCTTTGAAGCCTCCTCTATCTGCCTGTCGAGCTCGCCTATCTTCTCCCGCAGCTCGGCGATCTCCTTAGAGATCTGCTCCTCCATGCTCATGCAACCCACCTACCGCAGCTCATACTCACCCTCACCAACCATCTTGGTGACCTCGGCGTGGAGAGCTCCAAGCCCAAGCATTTTCATAGACGACACCATGACCACAGGAAACATTCTACCTATCTCGTGCATGATGCCTACGAGATCCCTTGTTATAAGCATTTGCATTCCACCCCCCTTAGACTCTATATCCACCTCCAAGGCCTCCCGCGACTCTATCCACCTCTTTATGCGCTTTAGGATACGCTTGGGGACAGCGTCGACCTTAGATATGGCGATTATTGTCTGGAGAGCTAGGGAGAAGTAGACCGAGGTTGTGAGGAAGAGGGAGGCTGTGAATAGGCGAGTGGTGTGGCTTGTGACTGGGTCTAGGAGGTAGACCAGCACGCTGGGGAACTTTCGGAATATCTTCACCAGCTCGCGGCCTTCCTTCCTGAAGGCGAAAAGCTCGAGCTGCCCAGGAGTGTCCACAACCACGTAGTCAGCACCTAAGGCCTCCACGTCCTCTGCCAGATCCTCGACCTCCCTCACAGCCTCCCTGAAAGACGATATCAGTGCGGCGTTAGGGCCGAGCTGGCGCGTCAACATTATCCTCTCAAAGTCCACATACTCCCTTATGTCGATGTCCGGCTCGTAAGGCAAAACCGCCGCCGCGGGGTCAAGGTTCACGGTCGCGACTATCTGCTCGTTAGACTTGAGCCACTCCGAATAAGCGGCAGCCAGAGATGATTTCCCAGAGCCTGCTGTCCCCACCAGATAGACTATACGCAAACTCCAAAGTTTTCTCGCAGATGCATAATATAAGCCTGAGCCTGCGTGAGGCCTCAGGGCCTGTCAGCAGAGCTCTATCGTGCTTGGGGGTTTGGAGGTTGCGGCGTAAGCCACCATCACAACCCCCTCAACCTCGTTCGTGATGCGTCTCGATATCCTGTCGAGAAGCTCGCTGCTTATTGGGTACCAGTCGGCCGTCATTCCATCCTCACTCGTCACGGCCCTAACTATCACGATGTGGCCCTCACTCCTCGCGTCGCCCTTGACGCCGACCCACTTTGAATCCAGCACGACGGCGAAGGCCTGCCAGACCGAGTTGTAGATCCCTGACTTCTGGAACTCCTCCTCAACTATAGCGCTGGCCTCCCGACATATCCTCAGCTTCCTCTCCGTTACTTCTCCCTCAATCCTCACCGCAAGTCCCGGCCCGGGGAAGGGATGCCTCTCAATAACTGCGCGGGGAATACCTAGGGACTCTGCAACACGCCTGACCTCGTCCTTGTAGAGGTCCTTGAGGGGCTCAATGAGCTCAAGCCCAAGCCTACTTGGTAGACCTGCCACGTTGTGGTGGCTCTTTATCAGGCTAGTGAGGGCGCCTGTAGCACCACTCTCCACTCTATCGGGATATATCGTACCCTGCGCGAGATACCTCGCGTTGGGTATGGAGCGGGCCGCCTTCTCAAAGATCTCCACGAAGACTTTACCGATGGTTCTCCTCTTCTCCTCAGGGTCCGAGACTCCTCGCAGGGCCTCGAGGAACTCTCTGCTAGCGTCAATGAAGTGGATGTTTTCTATCTTTAGCTCTTGGAGGCTCTTGAGAACAAGCTCCCTCTCACCCTTTCTGAGGAGGCCATGGTCGATGAATATCACGTGGAGCCTCTCTCCGATAGCCCTATGCAGCAGCACCGCGGTAGTTATCGAGTCCACCCCCCCGCTCACTCCACACACAACCCTCTCATCAGGGCCGACGCGAGACATAATCTCCCTGATCGCGCTCTCCACCGCGTCTACCGGTCTCCACTCACACCTACAGTGCGCAACCTGTCTGAGGAAGTTTTCGAGGACTCGCTGGCCGAGATGCGTGTGCCTCACCTCGATGTGAAACTGTATCGTGTAGATGCGGCGTTCTGGGTTCTCCATCGCGGCTATTAGTCCTGACTCGGAGACAGCGGTCACAGAAAATCCGGGGGGCGGCTCCAGTACGGCGTCTCCATGACTCATCCAGACATCCATTTGGCTTGGTAGGCCGCTGAAGAGTGCCGAGTCGCCCTTAATCTCTACTCTCACTCTCCCATATTCTGCTTTGGGGGCCCTAGAGACCTTGCCACCCAAAATCTTTCCTACGAGCTGATGACCGTAACAGATCCCGAGTATCGGGATACCTGCCTCGAAGATTGAAGGGTCTGGCATCGGGGCCCCATCATCATAAACGCTTCTGGGGCCGCCTGAGAGAATCAGGGCCTTGACGTCGCTGTAGCTTGCTACCTGCTCGGCCGAGATATTGTGTGGCACGACCTCGGAATATACTCCGGCCTCTCTGCATCTCCGAGCAATGAGGTGGGTATACTGACCCCCAAAGTCAAGTATCAGTATCTTCTCGAGGCTAGCATCTCCCTGCGCGGCTCCCGAGCTCAGCCTAAAATACACCCCCACCCCTCCTACCCGTCTGAAGCTATCTATAAACGCCTCGCTTTTCAGGCCGCCTACCTAAAGGAAACGACTAGGACGCGAGACATTGCCGCCATAATAATCGCCGACGTCCACGAGAGACCAGGCCTCGGCCTGCAACAGCCGATAGCCGGCGCGATAGTCACCTTTTACTCCGACCTGAAGCTCTGGATGAGTACGCTGGGGCCGGGCCGGAAACTCCTCACCGTTGAGGGGAAGGTGGGCGGCGGCAGATACATCCTCCGCGTCCACGAGGGCGGGCTGTCCGAACTCTAAGCTGAGATGCCGTTCTGGTCTAGCGTGAACCTTCATTCCTTCCCCCATTCTTCCCTTCACATACGTGTTTAGCCCCTTATAACCATCAGACACCAATAAGATATCAACGATCAAAGTATATGGGGGTTGAGGTAGCCCTTAACATCCGATCGGATGACTAACCAAGAACCAAACCTTCAGAATATCGAGCCATAGATATGTTTCATATGGTTTTCTGTATGGGATGGTGTCCAAATAAGGCGTTATATTTAAAGGCCGGTTGATGTGTCTTGTGTGTTATGGATGTTGAGGCCTTGGTCTCGGGCTGTTTTATGCGTAATAAAAAAGTAGGGAGGTTAAGGTCCTAGCAGTGTTGGACTACATGTTTCATGGTAGCTGTAGAAGGGTCTCTAGGGTCTTTAGCATGGGTTTGGAGCCGATAAGCAAGTCTGCCGTAGATTTGGATTCTAGGGAGTTATTGGCTCTAGAGGTGTCTTATGGGAGGAGTAGCCTGAATGCCCTATCATTCCTCAAGAAAGCATTGAGGATGTGTACAAACAAGCCGTTGGTATTGGTTGATAGGCGGTCCATGGTATAGGTGGGCATTTGAGGGGCTTGGGCTAGAGTATAGGTGTGAGAGGTTCGGCATGAGGAACAGAGTAGAAAGATTCTTCAGATACCTAAAGGAGAGAACCGTAGTATTCCACCACAAGCTAATCGCAAGAGACCACGTACAGGGAATAAACAACCTAAACCTATTCACACTATACTATCAGGCCGCGAGGACGGAAGGTGGGTGAAAATGCTTATTTGGACACTATCTGTTCTATCATGAGTCTGACCTTAAGGACTCTCTCCAGGTTCTTAGGTAGGCTAAGGGGCGGCTTTAAGGAATCTGACTCGCTGACCCTCAGCCGGCTTCTACAGTCGAGCGGCGCCTCCAGCTGAAGAGGGACTCTTCCTCCACCCTCTCGGCGAGGAGCCACTCCATGAGCTTCCCCGTGGGTAGTGAGGAGAGTGCCGTGACCGCGATTAAACAACTATCTCTCGTTTAGAGAATTGAGAGAGGATCTTTCTCGTTTAGTACACGAGATACTCGTCGAGTGGGTATGAGGTTAGGGGGACCACGGAGTCCTCAGTTATGAGGAGGGTATCCTCGAACCTTATCCCCCACTTGCCGCTTATGTATACCCCTGGCTCGCAGGTGACCACGTTCCCCTCCGCGAACTGGTCCTGGCTCCCCGGACCGATTCGGGGCGGCTCATGGATATCGATGCCCAAGCCGTGGCCGAGGCTGTGGGTGAAGTATGAGTCTAGACCCGGGGAGGCGAGGGTCTCTCTAGCTGCCTCATCCACATAGCTGCAGGAAACGCCCGGTCTCATCATGCTCTGCGCCCTATTCTTAGCGTAAAGAACGGCCTCTATTGCCTCCTTAACGCTCTGCTCGGGATCCTTCCCTATGAAGAAGGTTCGCGTTATGTCGGAGCAGTAGCCTTCAACCTTTACTCCCAAGTCGATCACGACCGTGTCGCCCCTCTTTATTACGCGGTCCCTCGCGGAGCCCCTTAAGAGGGGACCGTGTGGAAGCGCTGATCTCTCCCCCGACGCCACTATGGGGGGGAAAGCAGCCTCGTCTCCCACCCTCCTATAGATCTCCGCCATAAGCTCCGCCTTAATCTCGCTCTCCATGATGCCGGGAGTTAGAAGATCCGCCGCGCTCTTCATCACCTTGTCTGCTATAGAGCATGCCTCTTTAATGACCGTGACCTCCTCCTCGTCTTTCGAGGACCTCATATCCCAGACGATCTTCGGGACTTGTCGGAGCTCGACGCCACCAACTAGGCCACTAACCCTTCTGAAAGTCTCCAGCTCGATCTGATCCATCCCAACGACCCCCTCCACATGGCTCAGCATCTCGGCAAGAATCACCTCCGACAAAGCCCCCATCCTGAGCTTCTCCACCGCTATCTCGGGGGGCGCCTCCTTCTCCGCGAGAGCATAGTCCAGCGGAGACGTGTAGAAAACCGCCGCGCCGTCCTGCTTGATCAGTAGGTAGCCAGAGCAGGGTAGGCCCGTAAAGTAGAATATGTTGGACCTGTCGACGCATATGTATGCTTGGAGGCCCATGAGGCTGAAGCGTGTTGCAAGCCTCTCTATCCTCTCCTTGTATCTCATACCTATCGGCACTATATAGGTGCGGGGCGTGATAAAAGTATGGAGCCGGGCCTCAGCGGATTTTGGAGGCGGCTATACAGCTGTTAGTCGACCCTTAAGATCTTCGCCCTTACCCTATCCATGATTGCCCTCTCAATCCTGCTAATCTGTTCATAGGTCTTCCGGAGGTCACGGTTCTTATGCGGCACCACTATGTAGGGCCTGACAATAAGGTCGCCCCTGACCCCCCGCCCCCTCCATAGGCCCTTACCCTTCACCACCACTCTGGAGCCAGTCCTTATAGGTGGAGAAAGCTTGACGTCGACCGGCCCGTCCGGTCCTGATACCCTGACCACCGTCCCCAAGACTGCCTCGCTAGGCGAGACCGGTACCCTAACTACCAGGTCTCCGTCCACTACCCTGACGTGGCGGGTCTGCTTGACCCGGATCCTCACCAAGATGGTCTTGTAGGGGTTGGAGGGGTCGCCTGCGGCGATCCTAAGTATTGATCCGTCCGTGGCCCCGCGCGGAATCTTGATGGGTTGTTTCTGGAACTTTTTTAGCACCCCAGCGCCCCCACAAACCCTGCACTGCTTTTCCACGATCTGACCACGGCCATGACACACGTCACAAGTCCTTGCCACCGTGTAGGTCATGTGCCCTAGAACGCTTGTCCTAACTACCTGGCCTGTCCCTCTACAGGCACTGCAGTCCCTTAAGCCGCCGGGCTCTGCGCCACTCCCTCTACACCGCCCACACACCTCGTCTACAACGTATTGCACCTCCCTATCCGCGCCCTCGAAAATCTCCCTAGGCGTCACCTCCAAGTCCACAAGCGTCTCCTCAACGCCCCGCCTTTCCTCACCGAAGATCTCCGTGACGAAGTCCCGGAAGAACCGGTCGAAGACCGACCTGAAGCTACCCAGGCCAAGGTCTCTAAAGATGTCTTCGAAATCCTCGATCCTTCCTCGGAAGAGGTCCTCCCTCGTATACGCCCCCGACAGGCCTTCGTGTCCATACATGTCGTAGATTCTTCTCTTCTCGTCGTCCATGAGGACGGCGTAGGCCTCGCTAATCTCTTTAAACTTTTCCTCGGCGTCGGGTGACTTGTTCCTGTCAGGGTGGTACTGGAGAGCGAGGCGCCTGTATGCCCTCTTGATCTCCTCCTTAGTCGCGTTTCGCGGGACCCCCAGTATCTCGTAGTAGTCCTTGCGGGTGCTGGACATTTCTCGCTGTCTAGAGTCTGTCGGTTGCGGTTGATAAATCCGAGCCCGCGGGATGTACAGGATTTTTACGCAACTGAGGCGCCTGGCTCGATCTCCGACTCCGGAGCCACCGGCACTATCTTCTCTTCGCTCGTCATGGCTGCAAGTATCATGCACTCTGACACCAAGCCACGGACCTTCCTCGGCTTCAGGTTTGTGACGAAAACGTATAGCTTGCCCTCGAAGTGAGATGGGTCGTAGAGATGGCCGAGCCCTGTAAGTGCCCGCCTCGTGGTGCCGCCGAAATCCACCTCAAGCAACAGTAGCCTATCAGTCCCAGCCACCCTCGAGGCCCTGACAACACGGCCGACACGCATCTCAACCCTCTTAAACTCTGAGATATCTATCTCCTCCACGCCAAATCCGTGACGCTTGGAACTATTTATCGCTGACCCTCAGCCGGCTTCTACAGTCGAGCGGCGCCTCCAGCTGAAGAGGGGCTCTTCCTCCACCCTCTCGGCGAGGAGCCACTCCATGAGCTTCCCCGTGGGTAGTGAGGAGAGTGCCGTGACCGCGATTAATGTTGGCAGGTCTAGCGGGCGGTCTCCGAAGATAGCCGCGAAAACGTTGTCGACCTGCCACTTCATATTCTCTGGACCTGGAAGGGATGGGAGGAAGCCTAGGAGGAGGAATATCGCGAGTAAGAGTAGGAATATTGCGCTTGTTATTGCCGCCATCAAAGCCTGCTGCACCGACCTGGATAACGCTCCGGTTAGGAGCCCCGCGAGGGACAGAGATAGAATGGGCAGGATCCCATGGTTTGATGAAAGAACGTAGCTGCCGCCCTCGAGTATTAAGCCCTCGCCCAGCAGACTCGAGAGCGGTGTTATGTGGAAGAAAACTGCCTTAAGAATCTCGGCCACCAGAGCCTTCTGCAGATCATACACCGGCAGCTGGATTCCCGTAGAAAACCAGGCCCCCATCAGCAGCATGAACGCGAAGGAAGCGATCGCGGGTCTCAGCATCCAAGCCCCAGGCGAGTCCTATCCGATATATTAGTACAGCTCGGCCCTGAGGCCAAACAGCCCCAGGATAATACCCCCAGCTATGCCCCGTAGGGCCGAGAATAACGCTCAGCCACCTATAAGCCTAAGCTGCCACAGGCTCGATGTATTTGGACGAGTCGACAGGCTTCTTCTTCCTCGGAGAATTCCTCAAAAGGATTCCGCAGTAAGGACATCTTACGCTGTCGGTCAGGTGGTATGTCCTGCACCTGCTACAGTACTTGTAGCCGGCTGCGTAGCTCCTCCTCACGGGGGTCCTGAGCTGCTCGAGCTGCTGAACAGTAGCCATATGGGTCACCTGCGGAGTATGTATAGTGCCATTTTTTATAACAATTATGTTTAAATAGTATATACACAACATATACGTAAGAAGGTTATGACGGTCTTTCCGAGGCGGCTACAGCGTCTTGGGACAACCACCCTAGTGGTTTCCCTTCCGAGGCAGTGGGTAACAGAGGTAGGTCTGAAGGCGGGCGACATAGTCTATCTCGAGACAGACAGCGACAGGGTGACGATACATGCGAAAGAGGTTGTCAGAGAATCTGGGGGGGTCATCCTTAACGCCGATGAGGTGGAGCGCCCAGAGGTCTTAAAGCGGCTCATCTTGGCCTGCTTTCTCCAGGGGTATGACGAGGTCAAGATAGTCTCGGAGATAGGGTTGACGGAGACCATGACGCAGGAGGCTCTTGCGACGGTCGAGCAGCTGCCCGGCTACGAGGTCGTTGAGCAGACGCCCCGCCAGATAACCCTTCAGGCCATAGTAGATGCAACCAAGTTTAAGGTTGAGACAATGCTCAGGCGACTTAACGTCCTCATAACCTCGATGATGACGGCGGCCATAGACGCGCTAGCCCGAGGGGCGGTGGAGAGGGTCGGCGAGGTGGCCACCACTGGGAAGAAGGTGGAGGATCTCTATTTCCTCGTGGTAAGGCAGCTCATCCTAGCTCTCAGAAATCCATCAGTAGCCCAGTCAGTAGGTATAGACTCGCCAATAGCGGCGCTCGGCTACAGGTTAGTGGCCAAGGCGATAGAGGAGGCGAGCCAGCACTCCATAGCCCTAGCCAAGGAGAGCCTGAACATAAGGCACAAGGGCCCAATACCTAAACGGGGCCTAGTCAACAGGATGGTCACGCTTATGGAGGAGGTACAGCTACTCTTCGGAAACAGCGTCAACGCTTTCTTAAGCCTCGACCTCAAGGCCATCAACTCAGTGCTGGACAGGCTGCCGGGTTTGAAGGAGAATATAGCAATGGCTGAGAGAGAGATGATAGAGGAGATTGATGATCCCGATCTCTCGGTCTCGCTGCGAGCATCACTGATGCATTTCTCCGCGATACTTGACGCGTGTGAGATGGTAACTGAGGTGGCTCTAAACAAATTTGTGAGGATGGGGTCAAAGATAGTTTATAAGGCTGCGACTTAGCCGTGGCTTTAAGCTCTGCCAGCCAACCTAATTGCCCTTGCGAAGACTCTAGCGAGCATCTTGGGAGTCAGGAGGCCTGTCTGGGTATTTCTCCTGCTGGGGTGATACGTGGCCAATAGATATATCCTCCTCTCCGACGGCTCGGCAGAGAACTCGTAAACCGCTCCATGCCTGAAAACGATTCTATTCCTCTTAGGGACGAAGCCCTCATCCCTGAGCAGCCTGAGAACGCTAGCAAATGCCACGGCGCCTAGAGCAACGATCACCTTCACGTTTCTCAGGGCCCGGAATTCGCTGATCAGGTATCTGCGGCAGTTTTCAAGCTCTTGGGGGAGCGGCTTATTCTCGGGCGGTACGCATCGGACGGAGGCCGTGAGGAAGACGTCCCGGAGGGTTAAACCGTCGTCAGGCCTTATCGAGTATGGGAGGCTCGCCAAACCATTCACGTATAGGGCTCTTGCCAACGTATTTCCTGAGCTGTCGCCCGTAAACATGCGGCCGGTCCTGTTCCCGCCATGGGCCGCCGGCGCCAGCCCTACTACCATAATCCTGGCCAGCGGGTCTCCAAACCCTGGGAGCGGTTTGGCCCAATACGTCTCGCCTCTATACCTTTTCGGCCTTTCTTCCGCGACAAGCCTCCTATACTCCACTAGACGTGGGCAGAGGTTGCAGGATACGACCTCCCTGCATATCTCGTCTAGGCGTGCGACGATGTCGGAATTCGCGGGACTCATGGCCTGACGTAGGGGTTGCTGCTTTTCTCGCGCCCGATCGTCGTCTGCCATCCATGCCCAGGGTATACAACAGTGTTTTCTGGGAGTGTGTAGAGCCTCTCTCTGATCGAGGAGACTATTCTCACAGGGTCTGCGAGCGGTAAGTCTGTTCTTCCTATCGAGCCGGCGAAGAGTGTGTCTCCGCTGAAGAGTATGCCGCTTAGGTAGAAGCAGGAGCTGCCGGGCGTGTGGCCCGGCGTGTGAATGACCCGGAGCTTGAGATCAGCAGTCCCTATCTCTTCGTTATCATGTAGGTATCCGTCTGGCCTCGGTGGGCTCATCCTCTCTCCTAGTAGCCTTTCAGTGCTCTCCGGAAGCATATCAAGAATTGCCTGATCCGCTTCCTGGATGTAGAACTCGACGCCGAGGACCTCTCTAAGCGCGTCGACCGCCAGGACGTGGTCGAAGTGGCCGTGCGTCGCTAATATTTTCTTCACTTTCATGCCGGGCCTGATCATTCCCAATATCTTGTGGGGCTCGTCCCCCGCGTCTATTATGACTGCCTCGCGGCCCGTCTCTGTGGCTAGAAGGTAGGAGTTGCTTCTAAGGGGGCCGACCGTAACGTAATAGACCCTCATGCCCCTGCACCCACTATGATAAAACCCTACCCGACATTAAGGTTCTTAACTATTTTGGATACCCATATGGTGTTGTCTGTCCTTTTACCTTGAATATTACTTCGTTGCCCCATGGGTCTAGCTGTATGGGGATGTTGCCGTGTTCTATGCCTAGTATGTGCTGTGTTTTAGGTCTCTCCTTCCTTTTAATCCTACTCTTTCTCTGGTGTGTTTGGCTCCTAGTGAGTCCGGGGTTGGTGATGGCCACGCTGTTGTGGCCATTACTCTTTGTATGTGGGGCTGGTGGAGGGTCTTATCCGAACGGGCGATGGGGATGGAGTGGGATGGTGGAGAGGTTCCAGTCGGTGGCGAGGCAATACGAGATAAAGACCATAGAATAAGGAGGTGGATAAGTGGTGGTAGGGTCTTCATTGACTTCGGACGTAACAGGGTCTATGCTCTTCCAGAGGACGGTGAGGATGTGATAATCTTCGGCAGCTTCTTGGAGATGTTTGGGAGGCTGAGGCCGACGATTGTGGTTGCTCATAGTTATCCGAGGAAGCTCATGACTTATTCCAGCCGCTCTATACTTCTCCTGTGGAGCTCTAGGTTAGGGCTCTGACGGAGCTTTGGGTGGAGATGGCTGGGATAAAGAAGGCGGCCAAACATACGCGGACTACAACAGATGATCCATTGGCTGTCGAGACTCATAGGGTGCTTCGGCGTTACACCAAGAGGTTGGCGACTAGGATTCATGAAAAGGCTATGGAGCTACCGCTCTACTGGATGGCTGTCGAGAGGCTTGGTCTTAAAGGAGGCGACACTAACATATATCATCTCCCATGACACCATCCCTTTCAAAACATTGTCTAGGACTGGGTTGGAGACGCGTTATGAGGTGTTCAGACGGCCTTGGAGGGGTAGAGGATTACGGAGCCAACTACTAGTACGTTTGGCATACGCAACAATCACACATAGAAATCAGAGGTATCTAGCAATCTATGAGTGATATCGTCGGAGGGGTAAGAAGCGTTGGCAGGCAATCCTAGGGGTGGCGATAAGAATCCTCAGAGACGTCAGGAGACTAGCGATGGAGGCCCAGGAGGCCGGACAGGCTCCAGCCTGACGGAGAAAAGACCCAGAGGGCTGGAGCGGCTTGAAGAAATAACCCACAATCTACAAGAGAGTCTCTAAATCTCTCCTGTAGATTGTGTGGCTCCAAACTATACCCTTCCGGCCTTCTGGGTTCTCTAGAGTCGGGTGAAGCCTAACAACCCCTCCCCCCTTCTACTTCTACCCAGTCGGCCCCGTCCTCACCATACTCGATGTCTTTATCCGTATCAGGCCTAGGTTCTCAATCTCCTCGCACCCACTATCCTCGCCGGCCAGTCTTCGGTCACGACCCGCCGCGCCGCCTCTACGAACCGGGTCGGCTCAGCCCTCCCCCACTCACACACATATTCAGAGATCAAGCGCGGCTCAATCCTCTCAAACACATCAAACCCAAACTCAAGCCCTTCCCAACTTACGCTCCACGCCTCCCTCTCCCAGCAACCCTCGACGTCGAGCTTGGAAGAGTCGCATACAACTATCGTCGGCACATCACGGGCTTTTGCGGCCAACGCAACAACATATGACCCCGATCTATTTGCGGCGGCTCCGTCGCTCAACACGGCGTCACACCCCACCAGAACTGCATCAACACCTCGAAGAGCTTCCCCTATCGATAGGTCGGGATACAGCCTGGGGGAGAGGCCGGCCTTCTCCAACTCCCTAAATGCCTCGAGGCCGTCCATGAGTGGCCATCCTGCGAGGATTCTAGCGCGGATGGTCTTGGCCTCTTTGAGTGCTCGTAATACCTGTGAGCTTTTGCTTAGGGTGAGGACTGCCCCGCAGCCGGATAGGGCGGCGGCTAGATTACTAGAAGCCCTGTCTAGAGCCTCTCGGTAGATCCTCAATAAGCGGGAGGCCGCCTCCCCCACCGTCAGGGCCACCCCCCTCTCCTCTGCGAGCCTAAGGGCGTTCAGGATGATCGATACAAGCGTTATCGGGGAGACTAGTGCCCTCCTCGCCCGGACTGCTGAGTAGATTTCCATGAGTAGCTGGCTGGACTCCGGCGTGAATAGTTGTGGAGTCTCTGCAAGAAGCTCTAGCAGGCTGAGTGCTATCTGGGACGACCCCCTCCTTGTGTCTCCGACGGTACCCCTGACCCTTTCTAGGAGCTCTTCAGCCGGCCCCCGACTCATGGTCTCAGTATTATTTTACCGAAGTGTTCTCCCGCTTCGAGGCGCCTGTGGGCCTCTGCGGCGTCGCTAAGCTTGTAGACCCGGTCTATTATTGGCTTGAGTTTTCCTGCTGAGGCTAGGCGCAGGATCTTGAGGAACTCGCCCTGTGTTCCCATTCCACTCCCAAGTATTCTCTGGTGCCTCCGGTAGAATGGCCGCACGTTGAAAGAGACGTTGTCGCCCGATGTTGCGCCCACTGTCACAAGCGTACCGCCGGGTGCCAGGCATTGTAGTGCCTTCTCCCAAAAGGCCGTGCCCGCCATCTCCAGAACGATGTCCACGCCCTCGCCACCCGTAGCCCTCATAACCTCTTCAACCGCGTCCTGCCTCTTCCTGTTTATGACGTGGTCGGCGCCCACCTTGTACGCCGTCTCGACCTTCCAGTCCTCGCCCACAGTGGTAAAGACCTCGGCTCCAGCCAGCTTTGCTATCTGGATTGCGGCCACACCCACGCCGCTGCTCCCGCCCACGATCAGGACCCTTGACCCCGCGCTGACGCCGGCGTCTGTTACGAGGGCTCGCCAGGCCGTGCAATAGTTCACTGGGAGCGCAGCGGCCTCCTCCAGACTCATCCCCTCGGGGACTGGAATTAGGGTGGATGCCGGAGCCGATACGAGCTCCGCGTACCCGCCCCAGCGCGAAGAGCCCAGCCTCGAGCCCGATGTGCAGAGATGAATCTTTCCGGATAAGCAGTATTTGCACTGCCCGCAGGGCTTGTCGGGGAATACGACGACGCGCGTGCCGCTCCTCAGATTGGGGTCTGGAGACTCGACGACCTCACCCGCCACGTCGACGCCGAGTATGTGGGGGAGCTTGACGGCGTATTTTCCGGTCCTTATCCAGACGTCAACCCTGTTCACCCCTGCGGCGGCAACCCTCACGAGGGCTTCTGATGGTCCTGGCCTCGGATGGTCTATGTCGCGATACTGGAGGACGTCGGGAGGGCCATACCTCTCGAGAACCACGGCCTTCACGAGAACCCACATATATCTGCCGGTAAATGAGCCTTCCCCTCGGAGAGACAATCTGGGGGGAGCAAGCCGAGGGCGGCGGGCTGGGTAAAACCTAAATTGGGGCGCGATCATGGAGAGCCGAAAAAGAGGTAAGAGATGGTTTGAGGACTACAGTCTCTGTAATAAAAGCTGATGTAGGAAGCGTTGCGGGACACTATAGGCCGCATCCGGAGATGCTTCGGTACGCTAAGAGGCGGCTCGACGACGCGAGGGGGAGCGGTCTGATAGGTAGCGGCTACGTTACGCATGCTGGCGACGACATAATTCTCGTGATGACCCACACCAGAGGTGAGAATGATCCAGAGGTGCATGGACTCGCCTGGAACATCTTCAAGGAGATTACCGAGAAGATCGCCAAGCCCATGAAGCTTTACGGGGCCGGGCAGGACCTGCTCAGCGATGCCTTCAGCGGGAACGTCAGGGGCCTAGGGCCTGGGGTTGCCGAGATAGAGTTCGAGGAAAGGAAGTCCGACCCCGTCATAGTGTTCGCGGCGGATAAGACCGAGCCGGGCGCCTGGAACCTGCCTCTCTACAGGATCTTCGCCTCGCCAGACAATACGGCGGGACTTGTAATCGACCCCCAGCTCCAGAAGGGATTCATCTTCGAGGTACTAGACTTGATTGAGAACAAAGTGGTTGAGCTGAAGACACCCGAGGAACTCTACATTCTTCTAGGCCTGCTAGGCACTCCTGGCAGATACGCTGTCGCGCGGGTCAGGAGGGCAGCCGATGGAGAGCCCGCCGCCGCTGCCAGCACAACGAGGCTCAGCCTGATCGCCGGACGGTACGTCGGGAAGGACGACCCGGTGCTTATTGTGAGGGCCCAGGCGGGTTTCCCGGCGGTCGGAGAGGTCCTGGCAGCTTTCGCCGTTCCACCAATAGTCAGCGGTTGGATGCGAGGCTCTCACAGAGGGCCACTGATGCCGGTATCCTTCAAGAACGGCCAGAACGTCGTCTCCTACTTCGATGGGCCTCCGCGGGTGATAGCGATGGGCTGGCAGATAAGCAACGGCAAGCTAGTCGGCGTCGACGGAGAGGAGCCCGCCGACCTCTTCGCCGATCCGTTCTGGGACTACGTCAGGCATAAGGCCGCAGAGCTAGCGGTCTATCTTAGGACGATGGGCGAGTTCGAGCCGGCTAGGCTGGGCCACGAGGAAATGGAGTATACTACCCTACCTGCAATACTCGAGACACTGAAGACCCGGTTCAAGACCTATGAGGAGAAGCCAAGAGCCAAGGCCGCCAAGACCTCTAAAGGGGCCGAGGAGGTAGACTAGAGTTCTAAGAGAAGACAACAGATACTCCGGTCCATACCCTTCATATGTTTTATTCGAGGCCCGGGTAAGCGGGGGGCATGTTCCCCGGTCCAGCTATCGCTTCACGGCCTCGCAGCCGAGCTCAGCCAGAAGACTGGCGATCCTCTGGCGGTAAGCACCCGGAACCCCCTTCCAATCTATCACGGCGACCTTGGGGGAATCTATAACCCTCTCCAGCGCCTGCCCAAGCAGCCCGATACCTTCCGGCAAGACGTACTTAGGCATCATGTGGCCAAAGTCATACTCTTTTTCAAGCATGAGGCGAGTGAAGGTTGGTGCGTAGTGTCCTCCACCTATCCCCACGGCGGCTCTCGGCGATGGAGACGACCCGGCAGCCCTGATGCAGGCCTCCGCCACGGCCTCGGCACCCGCTGGATCCATCCTAGCCTCCGGCGGTCCCCCAAACTCGACGTAGATCAGCGGGATTGGCGAGTATGGCCCGTGGTGCGTCACTTCAAGCCCAACCCTCCAGCCGTCAAGTCTGCTGTTTGACCCTGCCTCTTCCAGCAAGGCGTCAAACGCGGCTCGGATTGCGCCCGCCATGGTGTAGGAGAGGACGAGGGGTTCCCCGCCCATCGGGGCCTCAGAGGTCCAGTTGCCCGTCGCGTGGGTTGTGAGGGACTTCTCCTCACCCTCAGACCTGTGGGCTGATGCGACTATTATTAGGTCGGCTCCGAGGATTGAGAGCTCGTCCCCCGAGAGGTGTAGGTGGTGCTTCTCGGAGACGTAGGCCGAGACCCCAGGCCCCCTCAGCTCCTCCAGCGTTCCCAGCCCGACAGGTTCGAAGCCGCGCCTCTCAACCAAGTAGGACCGTACAAGCATGGATGAGGGGTCTGCACGCGAAATCAGAATAACGGATCTAGGCAAACCACTTCAGCGTGAAGAGGAAGTGACGCTCTAAGATTAAAGCGAGCAGATAGTGTCCAAATAACGGGTTTATATAGCTGGGGCCCTCCTGAAATAGCCTCGCGAGTAGAAATAGACTACGTAGGACAGTATTTAAAGCCTTATTTGGACACTATCGTTGGCCACTATTTTCTGCCTGGTGTCTAAATGTTCATGTATCGTCCCTAACTTCGTTCTGTATATAGTTGGATGAGGGCGAGACCAACACACTTGGCCGCAGAGGGCTGTGGCCGGCTGCGTGTCGAGTCTGATGTTGGATGGTCGCCGGCAGCGGGGAAAAACCCCAGAAGTATACACACCGGGGGCTGACGTATTTTAATCGATTCTCCGGCGGGCTGCTGCCTTATAATCCCGGTGTCTGGGGTTCCTAGGCTTGCTGCCAGGGTCATATAGACTAACCAACCCCTCCCCCACTTTTCCCATGTTTAATCTTATACTCCAAACTCCATAACCACGCCAGTTGTGAAATAGCAGACCCCCAAAACAATATTTAAAGCCTTATCCAGAAACGACCGAGGGGTGAGTGAGAGTGGTGGTTTATGAAACTTAGGGTAGCGCTCGCCCAAATCTCAACCCGGATAGGTGATCTGGAGGGTAACAAGGAGAAGCATCTCAGCTACATCAGGTTGGCGAAGAGGGAGGGGGCGGACCTCGTGGTGTTCCCCGAGCTCTCCCTTACGGGGTACCTCCTCAAAGACTTGGCCTATGAGGTACCCAAACACTGCGCCGCCGCCATCCAGGAGCTGGCGAGCGAATGCATAGACACCCATGCCGTCGTGGGATTTGTCCACGAGGTTAGGCCGGGGATAGTGTGTAACGCGGCGGCGGTGCTGGGCCAAGGAAAGGTCAGATGCGTCGTCCCCAAGTTCTATCTCCCCACCTATGGGCTCTTTGAGGAAGGGAGGTACTTCAAGCCCGGAGACCCCCTCCGGGACCTGAAGGTCGTGGACGCAGGCTTCGGGACCTTCGGGGTCCTCATCTGCGAGGACTTGTGGCACCCCGAGCCCGCCGAGGCTTTGGCCCTGATGGGTGCGGAGGTGATCGTCTGTATAGCCTCCTCGCCGCTCAGAGGGCTTAACAGGCCGATCGGGGAGAGGCCCTGGATAGACCACGCTTGGAGTGCACTCACGACTTCGGCTGCCCTGATGTATGGCGTTCACGTCGTGTTCGTCAACAGGGTGGGGCATGAGGACGAGGAGTTCTTCTGGGGAGGGTCGAGGATAGTGGCGCCCGATGGCGTCGAGAGATGTAGCTGCAGCATCATGGATGAGGACTTTAAAATATGCGAGGTAGACCTATCCGAAAACACTAGGGCGAGGAGATTCAGCTCCTTCAGGATACACCTGCGCGACTTCCACCGAGCACTAGCTAGGCTCTGAAAACAATCTTTAAGCCTCCGAGTGGGCAATGTAAACCCAGTGGATGTGGGGTTGCAGCAGGCGGTCCCGATACCTGAGCTCTCGATAGACGCTGAGGCGGTTACTGCCTACCTCACGAGGAGGCTCAGGGACTACGTCGTGGATTATGCCGGCAAGAGGGGCGGGGTCCTCGGACTCAGCGGTGGAGTCGACTCGACCACCACGGCCTACCTAGCAGTAAGGGCTCTCGGGAGGGAGAACGTCTACGTATACGCCCTTCCCACTAGGGTGACCCCGCAGAGCGACCTGCGTGATGTAGAGCGCGTCGTGGTGGAGCTGAAGATCCCTCCCTCAAACTTCGAGGTGATAGACATCGAGCCGATCGTTGAGGGACTTTCCGCGGCGGCCGGATCTGACGACAAGGTCGTGCGAGGCAACATAGCCGCTAGGGTCCGCATGATAGTTCTGCACGCGAAAGCAGCCGTGAACAACTGCCTCGTCATAGGCACCAGCGACAAGTCTGAGCTAACAATAGGATACTTCACAAAGTACGGAGACGCGGGGGTTGATGTTATGCCGATAGCAGACCTCTACAAGACCCAGGTCAGATACCTCGCGAGTCATCTAGGAGTCCCTCAGGAGATTATACGGAAGCCCCCGTCGCCGGCCCTCTGGCCCGGACAGACAGCCGAGGGAGAGCTCGGCATCCCATACGAGCTGCTCGACAGCATTCTCTATCTGAGGTTTGACGCGTGGCTCAGCGACGAGGAGGTGGCCTCCCGCCTCGGCATAGATTTAGGCCTAGTGAGGAGGGTTGTCAGCATGGTTAAGGCAACCCAGCACAAGAGACAGCTCCCCGAGATCTTCAGACTCAGCCAGAGGTCCCACGGCTCAGACTGGAGATACCCGCGCGAGTGGCGCTGAGTCTACCCTAGTCGGCGTAATTGCGGCTATAAGTATATTTTTTGCGGGTCTTCGACGTAAAGATCTTTATATTTTGGGGCAGTAGTGGGCTATTGCGCGATGTTGGCATGAGGACTGTATATAATTCTGAGGAAGAGGAGTGGGAAGAGGAGGAGTGGGAAGAGGACTTCGAGGAAGAGGAGGAAGAGTGGGAGGAGGAAGAGTGGGAGGAGGAAGAGGGGGAAGAGGAGGAGATCTGAGGCTCCTCGCCCCCAGCCGCTAACCAAGGTTTTTTATTTTTCAGGGAGTTTAACCACAAACTTCTTCAAGATGTTTTATGGGGAGAGGAAGCCTGATATAGTAGGGGAGCTGCGCGATGAGCAGGTATTTGGAGCGCCCCAGGATCAGGGTTAAGCGAGTCTACGATGAACCTACCCCGGATGATGGTTACCGGGTGCTGGTGGATAGGCTGTGGCCCCGGGGACTCAGCAGGGATAGGGCGCGGATCGACCTCTGGTTGAGGGAGATAGCCCCGAGCAGCGAGCTGAGGACCTGGTTCGCCCACAAGGCGGAGAGGTTCGGCGAGTTCAGGAGGCGGTACATGGAGGAGCTGAGGGAGAAGGAGAGGCTGGTTCAGCTTCTGCTCAGCAGGGTCGAGGTGGGGGAGACGATCACACTCCTCTACAGCGCTAGAGATCCTGAGCACAATAATGCTGTGGTATTGAGAGATTATCTCGAGGAGAGGCTTAAGCAGTTGTGGCCCTCCAGAATATAAAAAATATTGTGTGTTGGGATATTGGTTAGACCGTGTATCGCTTCTCCTCCTCTCCCATGAGTTGTAGCTTCAGCACCTCTAGTCCCGCTTCGTTCAGGTCTGTAAATAGCTTGTATGCGATTCTCGCGTTCTCCGTCTGGCCCCTCTCCCTTAGAAGCTTCAATAGGGCCCCCATCTTTGCGAATGCCACGTATAGGTGTGCGCTGGCTATAAGTAGTGTCGGGTAGTCGTCTAGGCCAGAATCCTCGACTACGGCCTCAAGCCTCTCCGCAAACTCCGCAGTATCCTCCACAAACCTGCTCCTCATACTATCCATACCTCTCACGGCTTGATGGCTGGTTCGGGGGGCTTTAAGGAGTTGTGGCCCTCAGTATGGGTCTCAATCCATCGCTCCTATCCAGACGCTCCAACCTTGTTCCTCCCCCTAGTGGCGTATTCTATGGCCCTGCCAAATATTGGTTGGTCATACCTCTCGTCGAACCCTGTATCGTGGACTAGGGCATACATGTAGAGGTAGTCTGTGAGTCTCTGCCTCTCCTCCTCGGTCAGGCCCTCGCCGACCCCGCCGTAGAACCCTAACAAGCCCTCCCTAGCCCCCATGAACCACTCGTCAAACCCCTCCAGCTCCTCGGCGCTCATGCGCCCGACCTTGGCTCTGAAGCGCCTCCTAAGCCTCCCAAAGCTCTCGGCGCTCATGTCCTACGCCTCACAGTAGTGGTATCCCGTTGTAGGTGGGCTTGGCGAAATCGTGTATCAGGGGCGCAAGCATGTAGGTTATCTCTCCGAGCCTCGTCTCCGACTCGATTATGAGAACCATCTTACTTGTGGCCGAGACCTTAGCCTCTGCCTCCCCATCAACCCTATTCAAGGCATCCAAGAATTGGGCTAGCAGTTGAGTGTTATACGTGAAGTCGCTGAACTCTACCTCCGTCTTGGCGTCGAGTCTGATCCTCCTGAACCTCCAAGACTCGCCGCCGAATCTGCATCCGACGACTCGGACACCGTCCCTGCCTCCCTCAAGTATTACCGAGTCCCCTCCAGCCTCCCTAACGGCCTCCAAGAGCCTTGAGGCCTCTATCCTGAAGCCCGTAGAGTCCCTGAAGGACGGCTCCCTAAGCCGCTGGGCCTCCCTCAAATGTGTGTAGTAGCTGGCTGGATAGCCTCGTCCACCCCCTATATATGCGTCCGTGTAGAGGCCTGGTGCTTTGAAGAGTTCCCATAAGTCTACCCCTCATCTTAATGAGCTAGTCAGGTCTAGACTATCCTTGCGTAGTGGGTTAGTAGTTCGGCTCTTTGCCTACCGACCTGTACAATATCTTCAATTCTAATTCCAAATTTGTTAGGGATATAGACTGCAGGCTCTACGCTATGTACCATCCTTTCATATAGGTGATGCTTTGAGGCTGAATGTATTGCAGGAATTGGCTCATGTAAATGAACTCCTATTCCATGACCTATCCTGTGTTTTATGAACTCACCATACCCTCTTTTTCTTAGGACATCAAATGCAGCGTTATTGACTTGTGATGCAGCAACCCCATCTCTAATGATAGATATCGCTTCTTGCTGTGCTTCCAATACAGACTCTAATGCCGTCCTGATTTCACTTGATGGTGATCCAACCGTGTAAACCCTAGTCACGTCAGACCAGTATCCATCTGCACAGACATTTAACTCGATCAAGACAGGGTCGCCCTGACTCAGTATTTTGTTGGTATGAACGTTAAACATTTTGAAGGCGTTTGAGGTACGCTCCCCAGACATGACAAACGCCGTCACTATACATCTTTCAATTCCTTTATATCCTGTCCCCCTTGCAGTGATTACATGTTCAACATATCCTGCAACCTCTGCCTCAGTTAATCCTGCGGCAATTTTCTCATGGAATGCATTAAGCCCGATATCAGTAAGTTCGTTCACAATTCTTAAGATCTCGATCTCCTTTTGGGTTTTAACTGATCTTAGTTCATATAATACATCCGTAAAGTCTACGAGGGCTGCTGAATCAAAGGTCCTTCTTAGATGCTCAAGCGTTGGCTGTCCAATTCCCCATGCCTCTCTCCTGTTGAAAGTTGCTGCTATGAATTCAGCTGAAGCCTCTATTCCTATTCTTACACCGGGTTTGTTTAACCCTCGATCCTCCATAACTAGTGATATAATCTTCATCGACTCCTCAAGATAGTTGCCCATCCTATCGATCGTCTCCCATCCATAAGGCCTCACGTCCTTTATCCAGCTCTTCTCGGCATATTCCTCTTCTCCCTGATGCGGAATTATACATGGCTCACCATCACGGGGGAATACTAGGTATGAAACGCCAAAAAATGGCCAATAACCGCTTAAGTACAGAACGTTTTCTGGGAGTCTTAAGACAAGAACATCAACGTCATATATATCCATGCTTTCTTTAATCTTTTCAATTTTCTCATAGTCCTTGGAGTAAACTAGGGAATTCATTTTAGCTCACCAATGATATTAAGTAGAACCTCGTCTGAAAAGCTCCCCTTATAAGGGAGGGTGCTACTTTTTCTATCACCATATGTCTCTCTCAAATAAGGAGCTATCCTTTCACCAAGTAGTTTTATGAAGTTTTCTACCTCACCACTAATCGCGGCAGCGATATGTGTGAAACCAATTTTTATATACTTCTCATAAAAACTGATAACATGTTCTTCAGAATCTGCTACCAAAAAGTATTTCTCAATTTCTTTTGTAGAGACTTTATTACCGTGACTTTCAATATACCGTGGGTCGTACACACTTAAATCGAAAAATACTGGTAAAAGTGTAGCTCTCCAAGGAAGGAGCGATTGCAAAGCTCTTTCATAGTCATCATGATGGTAACCCACATGTACTAATAGAGATCTCTCTATTTGTGTTGGGTCTCTCCCATACTTCTTAGCCGCGTTCTCGAGCGCTGGGAACAATTTAGAGGTGAATAGTGATAGATCGTCTGCTGGCAAAGACATGAAGGCATCCCCTAACATACCTGCTAATGCGACTCCCTTAACTCCTGTAGAAGCTATATGTATAGGTATTTGAGCGGGGGGTTTATCGAACAGATTTGCCTTGATAATACGATAATATTTCCCGCTATATGTAACGTAGTTTCGGGTCCATAAGAGCCTTATTATTATCAGCGCTTCTTTAAGCCTCTCGAGCCGTTCATTATGAGTTTGAGGCCAAGCAAACCCACAAGGTATCTCGTTCAGCGCTTCACCTGTTCCAACTCCCAAGAAAACCCTGCCAGGATATAAACAAGCTAGTGTGGCAAACGACTGTGCAACGATAGGTGGTGGGTATCTAAATAATGGGCAAGTCACGCTAGTTCCCAAAACGACTCTATTGGTCAACGATCCCACAGCAGCTAACACGTGCCATATAAAAACTCCATGAGGGCCCTGGTCTTCCTCCCAAGCTTCGAGATACTATACGAGGCTGTGAGGGGGGTTGATGTCCTTCACGAGGACCGGGGCCTCTCTCAGGAGTCCGTGGATAGGCTTGTCTCGGAGTTCTCCTCCGAGAACAAACCCCTCGTTGCCGTCTACAATGGTAGGCTCGGCGAGGGGATAGACCTATCCGCGGGCCTAGTCCTCCTGAGGACTCGGCAGACGTCTATCTGATAGACGACAGGTACCGCTCCATGGCCCGTCTCCTGCCGCGATAGCTCCGGAGGCTGCTCAGGGCCTGAGCCGCGCACCCCCGTCTAGGGGGATTCTCCTAGGCTCTCCGGCCCTCTGGGGCCGCGAGGGTTTAGGGAGAGGGTCGTGGGGACGGTCAGGCTCGCCGACCTACCGATCCACCTAGGTGTTGGGAAATGAGGGCTGTACAGACGGTTCTAGACTTCTTCTTTGAGACTCCGCAGGCCTATTTCTGCGATAGGTGTGGAGAGTGCCACAGGGCTGGAGAGTGCAAGGCGGAGGAGAAGACAGCACCAAGAGAACCAAAGGAGGGGAAAATACCGAGAAAGCCGAAGGAGAAGAGGAAGAGGAGGATCCACACGAAGAAGAGGAAGGGGTCCTCACGGAGCCTACGGGCTCGGCGGGGCCGAGACAGGGTTCGGGACATGCCACGCTCCCAGACATAATAGGATGATGAGGGGCGTGGCAGAGGAGGAAGGTCTAAGCCCTCCCCACCGAACTCACAGGCCCCTAGAGCCTCGTGGGTAATGAGGTGGGGGCTGGATTTAGACCTTCCGCTGACCTGACCTACCAGGTCTGACGACCCTGCGGCAGTCCCGCGGAGGAGGGTGAGGAGTGATGGACGAGGACGTTCTTGAGGCCTACGTAAGGTCTCTGGCGAAGAGCGCCGAGTATCAGGGCAAGTTCATAAACTACGTCGAGCTGAGGGCGCTTATCCAACGTTTCAAGAAGCTCAACCCGGACGCCGATCCTAGGACTGTTGATTGGGTAGGTGTCTGGGATGAGAGGCTGGAGTACAGCGAGATACTGGAGGCTTTTAGGAGGAACTATCCGATGTATAGGTGGGTAGAGGATAGTGTTACTGAGGAGGCATTCGAGGATGCTAGGAAGAGGAGGCTTGAGAGGATTGTTAGGGAGCTTGACGAGGATAGCTTGAGGGAGCTTAGTAGGCTTATTAGGGAGGAGCTGGGCGAGGCCGAGGCTCCACAGGAGGCTGAAAAGCGGGAGGATAGGCAGGAGGCCGTCGTGGTCCAGGAGACACTAACGCCGACGCAGGTCCAGGCTCCGGCGATAACCCTCAAGACGCTTTCTAGGTATCCGATACTTCCTGAGGCTAAGCAGTTCCTGAGGGCCTTCGAGCTGGGCGAGGAGGTGGATAGCTACGCAAAGGCCACGAAGACTAGGGTTCTGGAGGCTGTCGAGAGGGGGGAGAAGGGCGTCCTCCCCCGCGAGGACCCGATAGGGGACCTAGTGACATACGCCTTGGCTAGGGTCCTCTGCCTCGCCATTGGGGAGCCCTGGCTCCTGAGGAGGTGGGCCCTTGCCGAGGCCGCGAGGATGGAGAGATACCTCCATACGGAGGAGGAGAGTCTGAGGAGGGTGCTTCTCAGGAGGATTCTGAATATCGAGGATGCCGATGTTAGGATGGTTGGGAGGATTGGAGACGACTCCTACAGATACAGGCTTAGTGTCCCGGAGTATCTGAAGATTTCGAAGGGGCTGGACTCTCCGGAGTGGATGCTGGTGAACAGGATGGTGGCCGGCGGCCACGTCTACCTGACGACACCAGAGGCCATACGGCTATTCAGACAAAGAGTCTACCAACTGCTCTCGTCTATGGAGGATGCTCCAAAGGTGGATGTTAGGCAGCTACCGCCGAAATTACAGGAAGTTGCTATGGATGTCGTGAGGGTGCTTGTTAGGCTGAGGAGCGCCTACGAGGAGCCCGCCGCGGCGCCCGCTCCCGGAGACTGGCCGCCATGCATGGCTGCCATAAGGGCTAGGGTCGCCGAGGCCGGCCACAAGGAGCTCTTCAGCCTAGCAGCCTTCATGATAAACAGGGGATACACTAAGGAGGAGATACTTGCGGTACTAGCCAATAGGCCGGATTATAACGAGAGGATTGCTAGGTATCAGGTGGAACACATCGCTGGAGAGAGGGGCGGAGGAACAAGGTATAGACCGCCATCGTGCAGCACAATGAAGACGTATGGGTTGTGCATCGAGAACGGAAACCTATGTCCGAGGAGCATCAGGAACCCGCTAGAATACAGGAAGCCGAGGTAGATGCGTTGCGAGGATCCTACCCACCCCCTTTTTCTTTTCCCTAGGGCCACGAGTGTTTAAGCCTGTTCAGGTTTTGGGGGCTTTGTGGTCCTCCCGAGGAGGGGGGTGGGGGCTGGAGAGTTGGTGCCCCCGGTAGTTTCCGCCAATGACTGCCTCCGAGCGGCGACCCCGCGTCGCCCCGGGCGCGGGAGACC
>Ga0079997_118049_pt1 | contig 30320 bp, 23 predicted proteins | sample PerSpoCPS_CMetaG_FD_69200 | JGI IMG/M metagenome (GOLD analysis project Ga0079997, IMG submission 69200) | Archaeal communities from Yellowstone National Park, Wyoming, USA - Perpetual Spouter C (PS_C) MetaG (SPADES assembly) (version 2) | ecosystem: Environmental > Aquatic > Thermal springs >... | reverse complement strand
CTCTAAAACCGCAATAATACAAAAACAAAAAATCAAAATCTCTCCTATCTTTACCTCTTTTATTTTTGACTCTTCTAGTTTTTTGTAAGAATGATATAATATGAGAAAACTCAGTGGAAGAAATTGTTGGGGATCGGTATAAAAAAAAGGAACAGCTAACATGGAAAGTATAAGATAAACTCCTAAAAATATAAATAGTAGCATGTTTCGGTTGAAGTTAATAAGAAATGCTGGCAAGTAAAAGAAAATGTTCATTAGTGCTGAATATAATGTGGCAGAAGTTCCTTTTATTAATACCCCATAGTTTGTAAAGAAAATCTGAAAGTTTCCGGTCATAAGAAAGTCTCTCACTTTTGAAAGTAAAAGCATGGGAAAAAGCGGTATCTTTAAAATGAACCCTAATATGTAATTTCTCATAATTTCAGATAGGTTTGGCAAAGCTAATATATATTGTTCATATTTTTGTTCATCTTGAATTTTTATAAGATGAGGAAATGAAAAAATAAAGAGTGGAAGCATATAAAGTGGGGAAAATAAAACCATTGAGAAAATAAATTGCTTTATTTCTCTAAAGCTTTCTTCTCTACTTCTTTCTCCTTTTTCTACAAGTTTTAATACTATGAATGTCAAAATAAAAGCAAGAGTTATAACATATCCTCTCATGTGAACAAAACACTGAATTGCTGATAGAAAATGAAAAATATGAAATTTCTTCTTTTGTAGCGCAAAGTAGTTCGAAAATGTAGCCGCTGCCATAACAAGGTAGTAAAACGATTCTATATGCATATAAATTAGGTTCACTGGGAATGCGAGGAAAAAAGGAAGTGCCAAGATTGATTTTGTATACTTTGCGAATAAAAGTGAAGATGTAAAAAGGAAAATCAGACCTGCTATCCTTAAACCTAAAAGATGAAGATCAAATTTACCAAAGAAGTCTCTCAGTTTTTCATATAACTTGAAGATAATATGCGGACCAGGACCTATGAACCCCCACCCCAATATAGGTATTTCTAAATCAAATACTTTCAGAGTAATTTTTGGTGCAAATGGCTTTTTGATTATGGAAAAGAACCAGAATTTCTTTTCTGCACTTGCAATTACCTTTTGAAAACCATTCTCTTTACCATTCTCGTTTTGTATTTCGTATTCTGGAATGTCTTTATACGAGTAGAAAAAAACAGTTTTATCTTTTATGCCTATTATTACTTTCCTTTTAGCTACCGTCTGTTCCTCAAAAAGTATGGGGGCTATTGTATTTGCTATAAGCAGGTATTCCAAAATAAGTACAAAATAAAGAATCAAAGCAAAAAATAAAGTTATAATTTTTACCTTTTGACATAAAAAACCATCCACCTGTTTTTTAATCCATTGCTCTAAATTCATCATTCTCTAACTTTATATATAATTCCGCTTTTTGTCTCTTTATATACTTTCAGCGGTAATAGATTTTCTAACTCCTCTCTTGTAGGAATATAAGGTGGGTTGAACGGATAAAAAATAACTAGAAATCCGTCTTTTTGCTTCAGTTTCATATACATATCTTTTATTTTATCTTGAAAATTTTTATCTGGTTTATTAGCTACTGGATTAAAATTGAGAGGCATCATAGAGGAGAATCTTTTTGCACCAAAATACACTAAGAATGGATCATTAGTATATATATAAGCATCTTTGGGCAAATCTTTTATCTCTTTTATAATTTCAAGATTTAAGAAGGAAGTTTTGTTTAGAAAATGAAGGCGAGGATTTTCTTTTATATTCTGAAAATAACTTAGTTCATAGTTAAGATACGATATCGTAAGTACTAAGTATATTAAAGCTCCTCTTAGCTTGAAGTTAAGAATTTTATAAATAAAAACAAATGAAAAGATGACAAGGAAAAGAAAGAGGAGAGAAAGAATTCTTGTGTCAGGCGGGGTGGTATAGTCATATATAGAAATACTCGTAAATATGAAAACAATATAACATATGCTACAAATAAGAAGTAATTTTTCCCAATTTGAAATCTCTAATTTCCCTTCCTTTTTTGATAAGAATACTACTACTATTCCCAAAATAAAAGAAAATACCACTATAAAAGACCAGTTCTGAAAATGCTTAGAAAGCATCAATCCTTTTTCGGGGAGTATATGTATACTTAGTAATGTATCTTTTTCGGGAAGTATATATCCTATTAAAGTTGAAAATAGAGTATAAAAATGGTGGATTGAAGGTAAATGTAAAGAAAGTTCTCTTGTGGTAAATTGTGGATTTGGTGCTGAAATATTTCTCAGTTGCCATAAAACGAATAGAGATGAGGAAATTGCAAGGCTTAATAAGAGGTGGCGGATTGGCAGGCGATAAACGAAGAAAATTGCAACTATAACCAAGATAAAAAATAAATTCGCATATCTTATAAGGGTTGAGATACTAATGAAAATTGAAAAAATAAAAAGCAGGTAGAAAGATTGCCGATCTAAATATTTTTTGATGAGAAAAAGAGTTAATAAAACGAAAGGTAAAGATAAAGTTTCGGACCACAAATATGAAAATATCAAAACATAAGTGGGGGAAATTGAAAGCAAAATTACGGAAAGAATAGAAGCATATATGGAGCGAGTAGCATCTAAAATAATTGCTCCAAAAATAAAGCTTGTAATAAATGCTAATAGAACATTCAATATTCTAAAATCACCAAAGAAGCTCAAAATAATCGGATATAATGGTGCCCAATGGGTCATAACCTTGAAACCATCTGCGTCTCTAACAGAAATTCCATAACCATTTTTAAAATTCTCAGCCGTTTGCAAGTAGACTGCGCTATCTGGACTCACCAAAGGTCCATAAGTCCAAATAGATTTATAAACTAAAAAGCTCCCAATCGTTGAAAATAGACCTATGAATAAGAAATTCCTCGCAGTAGTTAAAATATTGCCCCACATAGTATTTTTTTGGCTTTTAATAATAAAATAAATTTAAGAATTCCAAAACTTTCTGAAAATTCGTTTTTTTTTTTTTTTTCGCAACTTAAATTCAAATCGGAAAAAATCAAAAAGGAGGTGAACGAAAATGACAGAGTTTAACTTTAAAAATAAAGTAAAATCATTTATTTTTTTAGCGGCAGTTTTGTTTATCTCATCTCTTTTTATTTCCGGATGCGGACAAACTCCTCAAGACCAAACCCAATCATCTTTGTTAGATAAACAGAATAGTATCTCCACCACATACCATAATCGTAGGATATTTTTTAAGTCTTCTCACGATCAGATAAAGTTTGGATATGCAGTGCAATCATGTTTTGTAAAGCTCGGAGGGAGTTTTTTAGTTGATGGATACAACTCTTTCTGTGGTGAGTACAACCAAAACATATCAACAGGTAGCGTAGCTTATGTAAATGATATAAAGATAAACGGGGGAAATGTTAATATTACAGGTCAGGTTGTTCAAGTCCAAAGCTGTAATATTGATGTCTCTCAAATTATTGATAAAGCAAGACAAAACAATAATAACTCAGTTGTTCCTTCGCAGTTCATAAGAGATGGGAGACTCAAACTTGAAAACAATGATAAGCTCACTTTACCTTCTGGTGTTTATTATTTCAGAGAAATAAAAGTTTCTGGAAAAGCTGTTTTGGAGTTTTCAGGACCAGCAACGGTTGTGGTAGAGGGAGATGTAAGTGTAGAGGAGCAAGGACAAATAAAGACAAATCCAGTTTTTCTGAAAATAATCTCAACGGGGAAAGTTAAAGTAGAAGGACAAGGAGCGATTTATGCAGGTATAGTAGGAAATAAGGTGGAAATAGAAGGAAGAGGACAGATTTTTGGAGGAGTGATTTCAAGGGAGTTCAAAGGAGAGGGTCAAGGAGCAGTTCATTTTGACAAAGGTTTGGGACTTGACAAGATAGAAGTTTTTCCATCGGAGGTTACGATAAAGGTAGGAGAAACAGCTCAACTTACAGCAGTAGCAAAAGATATTTTTGGTAATGAAATAAGTTGTTTGGCATTTGAATGGTTGAGCGAAAATTCTCAGGTAGCTCAGGTAGACCAAACAGGGTTAGTCAGAGGTATAGGATTAGGAACTACCTATGTCATAGCCAAAATCCTATGGTTTGAGGGCAAATCTCTAATTCGTGTATTAGAATCAGAAATCATTTCTCACCTTTGGGCAAGAACTTATGGTACACCTGCTAATGATTGGTCCATAGCGCTTGAAAAATATAACATACCGGTTCTGCAAACATCTGATGGGGGATTTATAGTTGCGACCACTAATGAATCAGATGATATTCTAGTATTAAAACTTGACCCAGACGGAAATATTCAGTGGCAAAAAAAATATGGAGGAAGTTTTCGGGAAATTGTGAATGATATAATACAAACAGCTGATGGCGGCTATGTATTGACTGGAATTATTGGTTATAATTACTTTACAGGAACAGGATATGATGCTTTGATAATAAAACTTGATAGTCAAGGAAATATGCAATGGCAAAAGATCTATGATGTTGGATATACTTTTGAAGGAGCTGGCAAGATAATAAAAACCTCTGATGGGGGATTTATAATTAGTGCCGGTGGCGGCGATTCTGCTATAATAAAACTTGATCAAAACGGTAATATTCAATGGTATAGAACTCTTGGATATCCGGTGGGAGGCGACAGATTTAATTTCCGTCAAACCTCTGATGGGGGATATATCGGAATAAGTACTCTTCCTGGTGTGATATTAGGATTAGATTTTGGGGTTGTAAAACTTGATTCAGAGGGGAATATTCAGTGGTCAAGAGCTTACGGAGGAAATGGATTTTGGGATATTCCCTATTCTATTTATGAGACATCAGATGGAGGTTTTGTAGTTGTTGGTGTAACTAATTCTTTCAGCAGTACAAATATAAACGATATTAATATATGGGTGTTCAAAATAAATTCCCAAGGTGATATTATATGGCAAAAAGAGTATGGAGTTCCAAATGCTACTGATTATGCATTTTCTTCTATACAAACACCTGATGGTGGATATATAATAGTCGGCCTTACTGCTGGTTCAGGTGTGGGAGATTTATTGCTAATGAAAATTGATTCGGAAGGTGATATTGTTTGGCAAAAAGTATATGGCGGAACATACCCAGATGTTGGAATATCTATTCAGATGACAAACGACGGAAACCTTATAATTTCTGGGGCAACTTACTCGTTTGGAGCAGGAAATATTGATATATGGGTCTTGAAAACAGATATAGATGGAAATATTCCTGAATGCCCATATATAGGAGCAGCTAATTTATCAGCCCATATTACTTCAGCAATTGTTACTACGCCTCCAATTCAACAAATGGGCATTACCATTTCATCTGTAAATTATCCTGCTTTGCCATTTCAAGATTTAGATGCGGTATCGCTTTTGCAATGCTTTTATCCGTAGTATATTAAAAATTTGAACAAATCAGATTACTCTCTTTTATTTTTGGAATTAATATTTCTCTGTGGTAAAAGTCGGGATAGTAGGTTTGGGATACTGGGGTTCAAACCTTCTGAGAAACTTTTATAATCATCAAAATGTTTCTTGTGAGATAATATGTGATTTAGATGAAGAAAAAATCAAAAAGCAACTCAAACAATATCCAAAGATAAAAAAATGGACAAAGGATTTCACAGATGTTTTGAGGGAGGATTTAGATCTTGTTGTTATAGCTACTCCACCAGAAACTCATTATGAGCTTGCAAAACTTGCTATTGAGGAAGGTAAAAATGTTCTTGTAGAAAAGCCATTTACTACATCTATAAAAGATGCAGAGGAACTAATTGAACTTTCTAAAAAGAAAAAAGTGAGGATTTTTGTTGATCACACATTCGTCTTTAATCCTTGTGTGAGGAAAATAAAAGAAATACTCAAAAGCGGAGAGCTCGGGGAAATTTTCTATTTTGATTCAGAGAGGGTGAGAGGTATATACAACGAGAGAATAGATGTAATTTGGGATTTAGCAGTTCACGACTTTTCTATTTTGTTGTATTTTGGTTATGATATAGAGGTAAGAGATGTTCTTGCGACAAAACTTTTTGGAAAGCACAGAAATGATATAGCACATATATCTTTTGTAGCAGATGGTTCAATAGTTGGGCATATATATGTCAATTGGTTTTCACCTGTGAAGGTGAGGAAGATGATAATAGGAGGTAAGAAAAAAGTTTTGTGGTGGGATGATGTTCATCAATTTGAGAAGATAAAGATTTATGAGAACACTGAGGAGACTTTTGTAAGAGATGAAAACCCATTCTTTCCAACTTATATTTCTGGTGATATAAGAATAGTCAAGGTAGATAATAAAGAACCTCTTTCCATAGAGGTAGATAGTATAGTGAAAAGTATTTTGGATGATGCTGATCCAGAAGTGAGTGGTGAAGATGGTTTGAAAGTAGTTAAGCTTCTTGTAGAATGTGAAAATTTTTTGATGAGTTAATGAGAAAACCGGCAAATCAAACTCTAACAAATAAAATTCTCTAAAACCTCTCTTATATCTGATGTCGGTTTTCCATCATCATCACTCATTTTTATATTTGCCGGACAAACCTCGGGATATTCTGAAAGAATTTTTTGGAACCTCTCTTCAAATGTATCTTTGCTTTCATCTTTGTAAAATAGTCCTATCCATAAAGTATCTTGGTCTAATGCTTTTTCCATAGCGACTTTTATATCAGATGTCGGAAAAGTATCATCAAGAACCTTTATTCTTTCCATATAACTTTCTTTTGTATCTACTGTGTTGAAAACTGGACATGGTTGCAGAATATCAACAAGAGCAAGACCCTTATGTACTATTGCCTGCTTTATTATATCTTTCAGATGCTTTACATTGTATGCAAAGCCACGAGCTACAAAAGTGTATCCAGCCGCAAGAGCGATAGCTATTGGGTTTATCATATCGTTTATGTTAGGATACTTCAAAGACTTTGGTTGAGCTCCTTTCCTCAAAGTCGGAGATGCTTGCCCCTTTGTCAATCCATAAACCCCATTATTATGCACGATATAAGTTATATCAACATTTCTTCTCCCAGCATTAACAAAGTGCCCAGCTCCTATTCCGTATCCATCCCCATCACCGCTTATTGCTATTACTGTCAAAGATGGGTTTGCAAGCTTTGCCCCTATCGCATAAGGTAAAGGTCTTCCATGAAGAGTGTGAATTCCATAAGCATTTATAAAATGAGGAGTTTTACCCGAGCAACCTATCCCAGAAAATACTGCACATTTTGATGGAGGTATTTCAAGTTCAGAAAGAGCCTGAATTAAAGCTGAGAGAATACCGAAATCTCCACAACCTGGGCACCAATCTGACTCTACATCAGACCTAAAAATACTCTGCATTTTTTTACACCTCCTTTCTTTTTATTTCTTTTTTGTTCCTTTTATTTTTTTGTCTTATTTTTTCTCCGTCTTCTTTTCTTTTCACCATTCTTACTACACTCTTAAATTTTTGCTTTATTATAATCCAGCTGTAAGAACCATTCTTTTTCTCTTTGTTTTACCCCTTATTATTTCTCTGAGAGCATTTACAACCTCGTCATGAGACATAGGTCTTCCGTTCCATTTGAGTATCATGTAATCAAAGAACTCGCCTGTTTTTTCTGTTATGAGTCCTGCTAGCTGTCCAGAATAATTATTTTCTACGGCTATTTTTATTTTTCCCTTTATTTTCTTTTTTATAAGCTCTCCGTCAAGCGGATGAACCATCTTCACTTGGACGAAAAGTGCTTTCAATCCATCGCTTTTAAGTTCTTCTAACGCAGATAATATTGCTCCTTTTGTTGAACCCCAACTTACTATAACGAACTCACTATCTTCATCTCCAAAAACATTTATTTTCTTTTCTTCTTCAACCTCTTGAATTATTTTTTCAAGTTTTTTCATTCTTTTTTCGTGCATAAGAAGTCTATTTTCTGGGTCTTCTGTTATGTGTCCAAATTCATCGTGTTCATCTCCTGTGTTCCAGAAAACAAATCCAGCTTGCCCTACAAATACTCTCGGTGAAATTCCATCTTCTGTGATTTCAAATCTTTTGAATTTTGTAAATTTTTTGTCATAACCGTCTTGACCATCTTTTACGATTTTCCCTCTGTTTATTTTTACTTCACTTATGTCAGGATAATTTATTGTCTGAATTCCATTTGCAAGGAGTTTATCTTCTAATACTATTACAGGGCACTGATATATTTCTGCCAGGTTGAAAGCTTCCACTGTTATGTAAAATGCTTCTTCTATATCTCCCGGTGCTAAAACTATTCTTGGGAACTCACCATGGGCAGCATATATTGCAAATTTCAGATCTCCTTGTTCATACCTTGTAGGTAATCCAGTTGCTGGACCTCCTCTTTGATAATTTATGACAACTATTGGAACTTCGTTCATCCCTGCCCATCCTAACCCCTCAGCCATAAGGGAAAATCCCGGACCAGATGTAGAGGATGCTGCTCTTGCTCCGCAAAGTGCAGCTCCTTGTATCATAGTCACAGCCGCTATCTCATCTTCTGTTTGAACAACAACCATATTGTATTTTTTAGCTATTGACTCCAAAAACTCACTTTCATCTGTTGCTGGTGTTATTGGATAATAAGTTTGGAATCTGCATCCTGCAACAATTTTCCCCAAAGCTGTTGCCTGAGTTCCTGTAAGGATTACTCTTTTTTGTTGCGAGTTTTGCTCAATTTTTGGAAGCTTTATTTTTATTTTATCTTGAAATTTTTTTGCAATCTCATAACCTATGAGTCCTGCGAATTTATTTGGCTCCAATACCTTTCTTCTTTTTCCTGTAAATATAAAGTCCATAGATTTTATTACACATTCTGCGGGTAAATCAATAGCTCCTGCTGATGCAAAAACGCTTATTGAGTTTCTCATAACTTGGAGTTTCTTCACATCTCCCAAACCAAATTTTTCTGCTGTTTCTTTTATTATCTCGTTGTATTTTATTGGAATGAAAACCACATCATCTCTCTTTATTCCCAGCCTTTCAAGATCTATTTCTGCATCGTATATTACAACTCCTCCGGGCTTTACATCTTTTATGTGAAATTTCAGAGTTCTTTCCTCAAAAGATACAAGAACATCTATTGGATCTCTGAAACTTTTCACTTGATTATCTGATACTGTTACTATAAAATATGAATGTTCTCCTGTTATGTTTGAGTGGTATTCTCTTTTGCCAAAGATCCAGTATCCAGCGTACGCGCAAGACCTTGCAAAAGAATTCGCGGAGGTATCAACACCGGTTCCTTGTGGACCTCCTATGAGCCAATTCAATATCATATAAAAAATTTAGCCTCAAAAGAAATAATTTTCTTATATTTTGGGATATTTCATTTATCTATCTTTTTGCTTTCTTAAAAACACCGAATTAGTCGGCAAAAACAAATTTCTTTTCTTTCGCATTAATTTTTACTGAAATGAGATATATACTTATATGGCTTTTGATTTTTGTAGGATCAATCTTGATTTATAGAGCAATTGTTGATGTTCAGCAGAATCAAAAGTTTGAGAATTTGAGTTTTACTGATTTCATAAATAAGTTAGAAAATGTAGATGAGGTAAATATAAAAGGAAATAAAATTGAGGGAACTTTCAGAGATGGGAAGGCTTTCAGAACTTATGGACTTGTAGAATGGGAACTTATCAAAAAACTTTACGAAAGTGGTGTAAAGGTGAATATAGTGCCAGAGGAAAAACCTTCTATTTTAAGAGATATTCTGATAGCTTGGGTTCCAACCTTGCTTATAATTTTTCTTATTTTTAGTTTTATAAGGGGCGTTGAAAGGGGAAATGCTCGAGCTATATCTTTTACTCGCTCAAAAGCAAAAGTCTTCGTCCCAAAAAAAGAAAATAAGATTACCTTTGATGATGTCGCAGGACTTGACGAAGTAAAACAAGAAGTAAAAGACATAATTGACTATCTGAAAAATCCCGATAAGTTCAAAGAGTTTGGAATAAGACCACCAAAAGGCGTAATTTTTATAGGACCGCCTGGTTCCGGTAAAACCCTTCTTGCAAAAGCAATTGCAAATGAAGCTGGGGTTCCATTTTTTTACGAAGTTGGTTCGTCTTTTATTGAACTTTTTGTTGGAGTTGGATCAGCCAGAGTCCGTGACCTTTTTGAAAAAGCAAGAAAAAACGCTCCATGCATAATCTTCATAGATGAAATAGATGCAGTGGGAAGAGGAAGAGGAACGGGATTAGGAGGAGGTCACGATGAAAGGGAGCAGACTTTAAATCAACTTCTTGTTGAGCTTGATGGAATAGAATCAAGAGGAGAGCCAATAGTGGTGATAGCAGCAACAAACAGACCCGATATTCTTGATCCGGCTTTACTTAGACCAGGAAGATTTGACAGAAAAATTTATTTTCCTTTGCCTGATCTGAAAGGTAGAATTGAGATACTAAAAGTTCACCTCAAAAGAGTCAAAGCTGACCCGAATATAGATTTAGAGAAAATAGCAAGATCAATACCAGGATTTTCAGGAGCTGATATAGAAAGTATGATAAATGATGCAGCAATCATGGCTATAAGAGAAAAGAAAAACTTTGTAGATGAAGAACTTCTTATGCGTGCAAGAGATAAAATGATAATGGGAGTGGAAAGGAAAGGAATTTATCTTACAGAAGAACAAAAAAGGAGAATTGCTTATCATGAGGCAGGACATGCTCTTGTCGCAAAAATTGAAGGTCCAGACCCAATAGAAAAAGTCTCAATAATTCCTCGTGGTAGGGCACTCGGTGTTACCTTACAGGTCCCGGAAGAAGATAGATACATTATGGATAAAGAGTATCTTATGAAAAAAATTTCTGTTCTTCTTGGTGGATCTGCATCGGAAGAGCTATTCTTTAATACACTATCCACCGGAGCAGCTGATGACATAGAAAAATCCACTGAACTCGCAAGAAAAATGGTATATGAATGGGGAATGTCTTCACTTGGACCGATTGCTTTCAAATCAAAAGAAGAATATATATTTCTTGGGAGAGAGATTTCAAGAACCGAGACCATATCAGAAGAGACTGCGAGAAAACTTGACGAAGAAGTAAGAAATATAATCTTAACTTGCTACAACAGAGCAAAAACTATAATTTCTAATAATGTAGATAAACTGCACAAATTGGCTAAGGAGCTTTTTGAAAAAGAAACGCTCACAGCAAAGGAGCTGGATGCCTTGCTAACTTAATTCCCATTACGATGATCTATTTTCCATCAAACATTCAAGAAAATCTCCGTAGTAGATTTGAAATTGAACTGCCGGCTTGTGGTCAAACTCTTGATACCAAAAATTATGTTTTCATCATGGGAATACTAAATATGTCCCCAGATTCTTTCTATTTTGGATACGAGAACGAAAAAGAAGCGATTTTATCTGCTGAAAAAATGATAGAAGAAGGTGTAGACATAATAGACATAGGTGGGCAATCCACTCGTCCTGGTGCAGATGAAATTCCGGAAGAAGAAGAAATAAGAAGAATAAAAAATGTTATTTATGAGATAAGAAAAAATTTTCCTCGTATTCCTATTTCAGTTGATACTTATAGATCCTCTGTTGCGGAAATTGCGCTTGATTTGGGAGCCGATATCGTAAATGATATTTCCGGATTCAGATTTGATGAGAAAATTCCTTATATCTGTCAAAAATATAAAGCACCAGCCATCGTAATGCACATTACAGCCAAACCAAAAATTATGCAATCAAAGCTATTAGAAGACACGGAACTTATTGAGAAAATAAAACTTTATCTTTCTTCATCTGCAAATTTAGCCGAAAATTTAGGAATAAAAGTCATTTTAGACCCAGGTATAGGTTTTGGTAAGAAACCTCATCAGAACCTCATAATTATAAATAGACTTGAAGAAATAGCATCAGAGCTAAATTATCCTTTGCTTTTGGGAGTGTCAAGAAAATCATTTATAGGATTTTGTATATCGCAAGAGAATCCCCCACCTCCTTCTGAGCGACTTGAAGGAACGATATCTGCAATATCAATAGCACTTCAAAAAGGAGCAAGAATTTTCAGGGTCCATGATGTTTTACCATCAAGAAAGGCTTTGAAAACTGCAATTTCTATCCTTTCAGAAAGGTTTGCCGAAGAAAAATTTTTTTCTTAAAAGGAAAATTTTCTCCTGCACGAAAAATTCTGCACTTCCTTGAACTTATTTGGATTCAAGATATTTTGAAGTTGTCCATAGAAGATATTGCTAAAAATCTTGCTCTCATCATTTCATCTTTCATTTCTCTGACTGCTCGCTCAAAACCAACAAAAACTGCTCTTGCTACTATTGAAAACCCTATTGAGAGTTCTTCTATGTAAATTATTTGCGCTATCTTTGAAACATTTGCTACACTCAAAGCATGTCCTGCCATAACTTCAAGCCCTTTTTCTGATGCATACTTTGCAACTTCTTCTATCTTTTTCACTATTTTGAAATCCTGCGGATTTTTTGCGTACTGAGTTGTATTTATTTCAACAAAGTCAAGTCCAATTTTCTTTGCTATTTCAACAGATTTTTCATCTGCATCTATAAAAGCTCCCACTTTTATACCTTTTTCTTTGAGAGCTTTTGCAAATTTTTCAACTTCATTCTGAGTGTTTTCTGGTTTAAGGTCCATTCCTCCTTCTGTTGTCACTTCCCCCTGTCTTTCAGGTACCAAAGTGACTTTTGCTGGTTTTACTTCAAGCGCAAAATCTAAAATATCTTCAAACAAACCCATCTCAACTGTCAAAGGTAAATCTACTACCTCTTTTATCATTTTCACATCTCTTTCTTTTATATGTCTTCTATCTTTCCTGAGGTGCGCTGTTATTCCGTCTGCTCCACTAATTTTAGCAAGAACCGCTGCATGGACCGGATCTGGCTCTTTTTCTTTTCTTGCCTCTCTTAGTGAAGCCACATGATCCACATTCACAGAAAGCCTTATTTCAAGATATTTTCCTTTGTCTTTTTTTTCTTGCGTCACCATTTTCATTTATTTTTTCTCTTTAATTACATTCAGAAATTATTAAAAAAATAAAACCAAAATTTTCACTTTTTGTGGAAATCTTTAAAAAAATGATTATATTATTTTTGATTTTTTTATAAAAAACAAAAAAGGAGGTGATTTATCATGACGGGGTTAGGGAGTATGGATGGTAATTGTAATAATAATAATAAATGGAGTTTTTTATTCTTTGCTTTTATATTCTTCATAATTTATTCTTCTTCGTGTTCTTCTCCGCAGCAATCTTATAAAGATAAGCTGCCAGATGGTCTCAAAGTAGTTTCTGTGTATGGTGAGAAAGACTTTGATAAAAGTAATATGAGAGTTGATCTCCAAGGTTGGAAAGCTGATGCCCCGCAATCTTTATTTCTTGCTGAGCCTGAAAAGAATAGAACTTATCTTTTGGCTTATGTTTTACCTCCTGAGCTTGTGAGAGAGGTTTGGGGTGATAGTGCAAATTCGCTTTCTCATTTTGTAGGTTCTAATTATGCAAATATAGATGAGAGAACCACAGCCCTGTGGCTTGTTATGAATGCACCGGGTTATTTTTGGCTGTTTACTCCACGAGCTTTGGTCTATGCAGCGAAGTTTGTAGTTGAGCATCCAAAATTTGAAGAGCTTGTGAGTAAAATCTCTGAAACGAAACCGGGTGAGATTTTATCAGGCAATTACCCAGAGGTTTTCGGAATTGCAGCGCAGATTGCGGAAGATGTCAGGGAAAAAATTTTCCCAGCTGATGAAACGAAAAAAGCGGCAAGATTTTTCCCAAAAGATGAAACATTTTATACCGAAGTTCCTTGCGATATTTCAGATCAAGGGATTGCTAAGTTTCAAGACGCTCCGGGTCTTGATGTCAAGTTTACCGTTCAACATATGATATTCTATGGAGTAGGTATGATAGAGGGATTTGATCCTGGTAGGTTAGATAAGATAAGGCGTTATGCTGTTTTGAATGCTCAAAAAGCAAAAGTAGACCTTTCTCTTGGTAATATTTTAACTTTGAATTTTATAAATCCAACAATTGATACTCAAATCACATTGCCTGGGAGTACAACATATGCTATAAGGGTTGAGAAAGGTTTTGAGTTGAGTTGGGCTATATTCACAGACCCCATAAAAAGAATAGGTCTTGCTGCAAACTTTGGAAGAATTGTAAAGTATGTGATTGAGGTTGCTGTTCCAAATATCGCTTCATGCATACCAGATGGAGACGCATGGGGGTGGGCTGTTGCTACTGCTCAAAATATTTTAGATACAGGTTCAATAGATGGTATGAGCCAACTTATAGGCAGATCCTGGGATGAGATTGTAAGAGTTCTTGTTTCTCACTTTGTTAACCAGAACTCATTTATTTATAAAATTTTGAATAAGGTTGGGTTTGCGAGCTGTGCTTATAATGGAGAGTTTATAATTAGTACAATAGCGAGTGCTCTTGGTGGATATCCTATAATCGTTCTATATAATGCTTTTACAAAGTATATCCCATTTGGGTGGGAGCTATTTACAAGACCGAAAACAGGAGTTTTCTACGCTGTTGAAGGTGTTCCGCTTCCCTCTGGGATTCCGCTTGTGAGAGAAATTTATCCACTCCCTGCTTCATCCCCAGGTATTATAAAACTTAAATCTGTTGGTCCAGATTGTACCAGTTGTAGGTTAAGAGTAGTTTGTCAGTCAGTAGGGGGTATCCTTGATCAGGGTGTTTTCTTATCTTGTCAGTCAGAGTATCCGATTTATATTCCACCTAATTTGGATGATACTTGTGATGTTTTTCTTGTAAAGCAGGACTACACCCAGCAGTGTCCGCCGATAATTGGTTGTCCGTTCGGACTTTTCGCAAAAAATAACTACTATGAAATTATTCTTTCAAAGTGGACAATAAAAGTAAATAGGTGTGATGAATGTGTTAATGCTGGTTTCCCCGGTAGCGCTACCGAGTATTACCAGAAGAAAAAAGAATCAGAAGGAGGCGGGGGATGTTCAACCACACCTCCACAAAGTCCTTATCATATTTTTGCTATTTTCGTAATATTTGTTCTGAAAGAGTTGAGAAAAGCCTATAAGCGCAAATAGACTTTCAGGATGCATTTATTTAAATCCGGTTTTTTTATCAAAAAACTATTCCCTGTTTCTATTTTTCTTTTTTTTATTTTCTTTCTCTTTTTGTTATTGGGTTGCAAAGGAAAGGATATAAAACAACAGGAGGATGATTTTTCATCAGGGCTTGCAAATAGAGACCCTAAATTAGAAGAAGGTTTGCTCTATATTGAAACAGAAAATATTCAGGAGGCTAAAAAGTTTTTCAAAAATCTTGGCAAAGAAAATCCACGCCACTGTGGGTATCTTATAGGTCTTCCCCTGGTCCAAATTCAGGAATACCTTGCAAAGTTGAGTGCAATAATTAATTTTGTAGTAAGTGTTTATGGAAGTGGATCAGCTCAAGGGGATCAGCAAGGATCTCCCATAATCGACGAAGCTCTGTTAAGCTTGTCGCCCAAGTTGCTACCAAAACAGGTTTGCGATAATTCTCTTGATAGATTAATTCGTGAGTTTGTTTCTTCACTTCACACCGATACTGAGGAAGGATTAAAAATGCTAGAACAAGCTATCTCACAAAAATGTGAAATAGATATAAATTACCCTTTAAGGTTGTCTATTGGGAACTCTTTTTCTCTCTATTTTGTTTTGTATGACAGAATGGGGGAAGCAGAATTCTCTTTCTTAAATTATATAGGATACTTTGTTCTCACAATTTCATCTTTTATACTGGCTCATGATTACTCTGTCAATACTCTTGGGGTACTTCAAAATATAAGAAAGATGGAGACCCGAGATATAATAGGTTTGTTAAGAACTCTTGCATTTTTGGTTGCAGAATGTGATGAAACATTTCGTTTTTACCAAAAGGACGGACAAAAATATATCGGGCAAATGCCGAACTTTATTACAAACTCAATAGAAGCTGGGTGGTCCTTCCTTAGATCACTTGAGTCAAGAGGTAGTATGAAACAAGAAGAGAAAGAGAAATATGCTATTGTGTTTTACGATAAATCAGGGGAGGGAAGAATCGGTTATAATCCTTATTCTGTCACAATAGCCTCTCCATCAGATGAAATTGAAATAAAGCTGAAAGGGGAGGTTATTGTAGGTAATTCAAGAGCTTCTTTGAGAAAAGTTAAAATAAAAGTTCCTTATCTTATATCTTTGGATTTTGTTCAACAAGTTTTTGATTTGAGTGAAAAGATAAAGAAGATTTTGCAAGAAGGAAAAAGTGGCTGCCCAGATAATTGTATTTCAATTGCAGATTTTAATTTTTTCTTGCAAGCTCTGAACACAGCAAAGTTTGACGATTTTTTGAGATTTGATATTGTAAAATACTTTCAAAATCCAAAACCTATAAGGGACTTTCTTCCCTACTGGTTTAAAAATGAGGTTATTGATAAAGATGGAAATCCTATGAAAAGATGGGAGTTTATGATTGAGGCGGAGGTCCCTCCATCACGCAAGGATAATTTTTACTACCTTTTCAATTTTGATTCCTCTCATTTTAATTTCCCATCTTATATAACCTTTTACGGAAGACAAGTCTCAGATTATACAATCCCTCCTGATTGTGTTTTTATAAGATCTGTACCTTATGTTGGTGGCATTGCATTGAACTGGTTTCTTATTCCATATTTGAATGTTCAGGATACATCACTTGGTGGAATTTTGTATGTGCGCCTAAAAAATACAAACATTTGGGCTGATTGCAGTAGCTATGAAGTAGAATATCTTTCAGATGAATGGAGACATCCAAATCTATATATGTTCAACAAGAGCTTGGCTATAATCGTTCAAAAAGCAGGCTCAATAATTTCTCCTTTGGCTGATATTATTTTGCAATCAATCTCGGCTGAATAGTAAATTTTCTTTTCTCTACATTTTTGAACTTCACTCGTATTTTGAGTTTATTACTCCTCATCAGAGCTTCTCCTTCTCCTTTTTTGAATGATGGAACTATTTTTAAATCTTGTCCATTATGTCCCCAGTCTATTCCATAAGCAAATTTACCCTTATAATATTCTTTGAGAGAGATTTTTATTTTGTCTTTTCTTATACCCTGCATTTTTCCGAATGCTAACATTTTTCTTTTGTTTGCATGGAGGCTTAAAAGATGTATGCAGAAAAAGTAAGGAATATAGTCACCAACAAATGTGATAGATGATGATTCGTTGAATATATCTTCAAATAAAGATAGGTCATATTCAAGGTCTGTCCATCCAAGTTCCTGAACAGTCATAAGATAACATGTGAGATTTCCGGCATACATTGACTTTGCTTCATAGTAAGGAATCCTGTTTTTCGCCTTTATCTCTAATTCTATTTCTTCGCCTTGAATAAGTTTTTTCACATTATCTAAAACATTTTGAAGGTCTTCTTTCTTTTCTGGATAAAGGTCTTCAAATCCTGCAAGTTGAATTGCGTTTCCTCCGTTTTTCAGAGCAAGTGTCATTATTGAGGTGTTATCAGAAAATCCTATTATTGTTTTTCCTTCGAATTTTTTTGATTTGAAAAATCTGATAAGTCGTGATGAGCCAAATCCACCTTGCCAGCACCATATAACATCATACCTTAAAGCTTCTTCAAAATTTTCTGCTACTATATCAACCGGTATAAGTCCGTATTGCTTTTCTGTTTCAAGTTTTATTTTTTTACCTTTGTATCTTGCGAACCAAAAAGGTTTCCTGTATTCCGCTGTTTCTGCAACCTTTATCAGAAGTTCTGTGTAATGAACTTTGAATCCAAATTCTTCCAAAGTGTTTTGTATTTTTTTGAGCTTTCGTGGTGTAGGGTAAGATAAAGACGAAGTTAAGGGAACACTGACATGCATAGCTTTTTTATCATAACAAGAGCTAGTTTTTGTTCTAAAATTTCAAAAAAACAAGAAATTTAAAAATTTTAATTGATATAAAAAATCTGTGTAAAATTTCTTTGTATGCAAGCAAAAAATGTGGGGATATATATCAAGGTTTATGGATTTGTCCAAGGTGTAGGTTTCAGAGCAAGTACATACTACAAGGCAAAAGAACTTGGACTGAAAGGTTATGTTAGGAATTTGGAAACAGGTGAAGTGGAAATTTTAGCGGAAGGAGACGAGAGAGCCATTTTAGCTCTCCTTGAATGGGCAAAAAAAGGACCACCTTCTGCAAGAGTAGATAAAGTTGAATATGAGTTTTTACCTTACACAGGTAGATTTTCGTCTTTTGAAATAAGATACTGATGATACAAAAAAAAATAGCTTACAATCTTGAAGTTCCTCTGAATTTTTTCCCAGACTTTAATTTTGACTCTCTTGAGCAGGCAAGAAAAGTAATATCATTTATTAGAAGAAATCTCCCAAAAGATTTTATAAAAAGTAGGTCGGAACTTTTGTGTAAAGAAATTGTGAGAAATCAGGACTTTGCTCGGGCAGAAAAGATAGCATGTTTTTTTGGAGTAAAGGGTGAGCCTGATACATCTTATATACTCAAATATTACAGAGAAAAATTTATATGTTTGCCAAAGGTAGTAGGTGGTGAAATTGTGTTTTTGAAATTTGAAGGCAAACTCAAAAAAGGAGCATTTGAAATTCCGGAACCTTGCTCCAATTACATCGTTCCTCCTCAAGAGATTGATTTGTTTTTAGTTCCTGGTGTTATTTTTGATTTGAGGGGTTTTAGGGTAGGATATGGTAAAGGGTTTTACGATAAAGTTTTGGTGCGTTCCTCCGAGAAATCAAAAAAAATAGCTTTGTGTTGGAGTTTTCAGGTTTTCAGAGAAATAAAAGGGGAAAAGCCTCACGATATTTTCGTAGATGAAATATGGACTGAAAGCTTTGTTGTTTATCCTTCTTTGGCAAGTAGTTCAAAAAATTCTGTATTTGTGCGGGTTCTTGACATTTTCTCATGAAGTAATTCCATAGCATCTATTGTGCTAACAGGTTGTAAGCTCTTTCGTAAAATCCATATTTTCGGAAGCAAATCGGGAGGTATAAGAAGTTCTTCCCTTCTTGTTCCAGATCTATGAATATCTATAGCTGGGAATATTCTTCTTTCTGCAATTCTTCTATCAAGATATATCTCCATATTTCCTGTTCCTTTGAATTCTTCAAAGATGACCTCATCCATTCTTGAACCTGTATCTATAAGACAGGTTGCCAGGATTGTTAGAGAGCCACCACCTTCTATTGCTCTTGCAGCGCCAAAGAATTTTTTAGGGAAGGGTAAAGCTGCGGAATCTATTCCTCCTGTCAGAACCTTACCAGATGATGGGATATAGTGGTTATATGCTCTTGTAAGTCTCGTTATAGAGTCTAAAAATATTACTACATCGTATCCATATTCTGTCAGCCTTTTTGCTTTTGCAAGTACTATCTCTGCAACCTTTATGTGTGATTCTGGTTTTTCATCAAATGTTGATGAAATTACCTCAACATTTCTGCCGGCAGCTGCATATTTTTCTACTATGTTTCTTTTCCAATCAGTTACCTCTTCTGGTCTTTCGTCTATAAGTAAGACTATAAGGAAAGTTTCTGGGTGGTTTGTTAAAATTGCCCTTGCTATGTTTTGTAGCAGCATCGTTTTTCCTGCTCTCGGAGGAGATACGATAAGTCCTCTCTGTCCTTTACCTATTGGTGCTATTATGTCAACTACTCTACAAGATATATCTCCATCAGGTTGCCAGTCAAGATTGAATTTCTTTGTTGGGTAATATGGAATTAGGTTCTCAAATAGTGTCCTTTCTCTTGATTTTTTCGGATCATCAAAGTTTATTTTGCTCACATTTTGTAAAGAAAAGTATCTCCCTTTTTCTTCTGATGGTGGTGTTATTTCTCCCGCTACAACATCCCCTGTTCTCAACCTATATTTCTTTATTAGGTTTTTGTGAACGAATACATCATCGCTTGATTGTAGGTAGTTATTGTGAGAGAATCTGAGGAATCCTGCACCAGATTCTATCATCTGAAAAACTCCCTCGGCGTAAAGTCTGAAACCAAAATAACTTCCTGCTCTGTTCATGATTTCTGCAATAAGTTCCTGTCTTCTGAAAGATGCTGGGTCCGGTATTCTGAGATCTTCAGCTATGGATATTAGTTCTGAAATTGTTTTCATACTGAGTTTGTTTAGTACCAAGTATTTTTGTCCTTCTCTTTCTTCTGCCATATCGTTGAGGATATGGAGTATTTTATCTTTGATTTCAATTTTTGGTATTTCACTTTTTTCTTCTTCCTCTTCTTCTTCTTTCTCTTCTTTGTATGTTATGTACTCTTCTTCTTCAAATTTTGTGGTTTTGATAGGTCTTTCATCTTGTTGATATTCTATATCTTGTAGTATTCTTTCTGAATCGTTTTCTTTTTGCTTTGTATGAGTGGCTTCTTCTACTGATAAAAACATTTCTTCTGGATATGCTTCTTTTTCTGAGTAAACAAATTCTATATCCTCGTTGTTTGATGTAGGTTCAAATAGACTTGCCATTTTCTCTTTTGTTTGAGCTTTTTTGTTTTCTGGCTTTTCCTTATCGTAGCTTTCTTCTTCATGTTTTATAGATGCTGTTTCTGTTTGGATTTGGGAGAAGTTTTCAGTTTCAGGAGAGCTTTCATTTTGCTCACTTCCCACTTTTTTTCTTTTTCTTCTATCTTGCTTTTGTGAAGTTCTCTTTCTTGATGTGTTAATGTTGCTGCTTTCTTTTATAGTACTACCTTCTTCATGTTTATTTTTTATTTCCTCCACTGGGTTTTTACCTCCTTTTTGCTTTTTGTTTCATTCAATTGGCTCTTTTCATAAAACTTTGTACGGCCTATTTGTATATTTAAAAATAAATTCAGCTTATACAAACCATGCTTAATCAACCTGTGAGGCTATACATTTTTCAGAAATCCTTGATAATTTTATTTTAACACTTTCTTGCGAAAAAAACAAAAAAATAAAAAAATTTGCCTTCTATTAATAAACTATAAACCTAATGAAAATGATGTGTAATATGAAACTTTCTGGAAGGGCGTGGATTGTAAGGATTTCTTTTTTTACCGCTGTTTTTTCCCTATTTTTTTCGACTATTAGTCCGGAAGTCGTGCAAGGGCAAACACAGGGTCAGCAGATGCAAGGTATGCAACCACAGGTTCAAATTTTCCCCGTTGAGCAAGAAATCTACAAAGTAAAACAAAAATTAGATAAGATTTTTATACCAGAAAAAGAAGAGTTTTTATCAAAGCTTTATAGAATTCCTTTCCCTCTGACTCAGAGAATAATTTCTATTTTACAGGATTTACCCGATCATCTTGTGCCAAATTTTGTCAAACTCATGGTTCTAATGAAAGATTACGAGATAGAAGATTTTATATCACGACTTTTGTATTTACCTGCTGAACAGTGGGAAATATATGTTAGGAGATATATAGATATTAAGGGGACTGTTGAGGTATCTGACATTGAACTTTTCTTTTCTGGATATGATACTGCGAAAATGAAAAAAGCAATTTTGAGGCAAGTCGGTTATGACATATCTTTTTGGCCAGTAGCAGAAAAGCCAACAGCTCATTTTATATCTTCCGGATACATTCTGGGACCGGGTGATTCACTTTTTATTTATATATGGAGTAAAACAAAAATGCCTGATGTATTCAATTATCCATATTCAGCTACTGTTTTGTCAGATGGTAAAATTTTTATACCGCTTGTCGGTCCCGTTGTAGTTGGAGGGTTTAAGATTGAACAAGCAAGTGAGCTTCTCAGAAACTCAATAAGAAGGGTTCTCGGCGAAGTTGAAGTTGCTATATCTCTTTCAAGTATAAAATCTATACCCATTTTAGTTATGGGAGAGGTCAGAAATCCGGGAGTAGTTATTATAAGTGGAGCTCTTTCTCCTTTTGAAGCTATATCAAAAGCCGGTGGAATAAAAAAGACAGGAAGTTTGAGAAGAATAGAAATAAAAAGCAACGGGAAAAAAGTTGGAGAAATGGACCTTTATAAATTACTCTTTGAAGGTAGTGCTGAAGAATTTTCTAAATATACTCTTCGTGCGTGGGATACAATTTTCGTCCCACAAATAGGAGGAACCTATGCTATATCAGGTTCTGTAAAAAGAGAAGGTATATATGAAATAAAAGATAAATCTACTTCTTTAAAATCTGCTATTGAGTATGCAGGTGGATTTATTCCCGAAACAGGAAATTTCAGAATAGTTGTGAGAAGATATAAAGGAGAAAAAAAAGAGCTTTCCTATGATGTTTTTGTGAGAGCAGATGAATTAGATAAACTTGAAAGCATAAGTATATATGATGGTGATTTTATTGAGGTATTTTCTGCGGTTGCAGAGAAAGTGGAACCTTTTGTTGTTGTTTCAGGATATGTAAAAAAATCCTCCTCTTTTCCGTATTTTGAAGGTATAACTTTGCGTGATCTTGTACTGCTTGCAGGAGGATTTAGTGGTTATTACACTCCATCCGGATACGAAATTACTATAAAAGAAGGAAACGAAGAGAAGACACAAAAATTTTCTGTGGAAGATAGAGAAAAAAAAGATGTTGAAAAGGTCCTTGAAGATTTTCGTAATGTGAAATTGAAACCTTTTTCACGGGTGACAATTCTGCCACCACCAGACGAAGAAACCACAAAAATAATTCAGGTTGAAGTTATAGGGGAAATAAAATTCCCCGGAGCTTTTCAAGTCAAAAAAGGAGAAAGACTTTATGATGTTCTGAAAAGAGCTGGAGGATTTACAGATTTTGCTTATCCAGAAGGAATTGTTTTTACGCGTGAATCCGTCAGAAGGTCTCAGATTGAAAGGGTAAATCTTGTTTCTCGTCTTTTAGCAAAAGAGATTATAAGTGAATCAACTCAACAATATGTTCCTACATTGCAGACTCCTCAAATGCAAAGACCTCTTGTTGAGGAGAGATTGAACATTTTAAAATACATTTCTGAGGCTGATATAAAAGGGCGAGTAGTCGTAAAAGTGACTCGTGAACTTGAAAAACTTCGTCAATCAGAATATAATATAGAGCTTGAAGATGGAGATAAAATATATATTCCTCCTGTTCCAAACTATGTTATAGTCGCTGGTGAGGTGAAATCTCCCACAACATATTCTTATGTTCCGGATAAATCTGCAAAATTTTATATAAATCTATCTGGTGGTTTTACAAAATATGCGGACGAAGATGAGGCATTCGTGATAAGAGCAAATGGAGAAGCAACTCGGAAATTAGGAGAAATTTTACCTGGGGATACAATTGTGATACCTCCAAAGATAGTTATTCCTTACCAGACATGGTATCTTGTGAGAGATGTTCTTTCTCTTACATTTCAGGGTATAAGTGCATCTGCTCTTATGTATTCAGCAGTAAAAAGATAATTCAATTTAAGCGAGTTGATTTAGTTTTTATTGGAAAAAATTCAGTCCAGCGTGAAATATTTTTTATTTCATAATCTGTTTTTTTATTATTACAATTTCTCTATGAATATATCAAATAGAGAGAGGAGTCCTTGTGCGTAAAATCTTTGTGGTATTTTGAATTCTCCGAAGCTGGTAAGATCAACTTCTGCATATTTTAGGATTTCTTTTCCTTCTTCTCTTTTTGGAATTATTTTTATTTTTTTTAACTCATTTCCTTCGTTTTCTTTTTCTATTTTGAAATCTTCCAGTATATCAAGGTCATATTTTATATCTTCTATATCCTCATTTTCTTCTCTGATTTTTTTTAGTTCTTTTTCTATTTCATCTTTTGAGCTCAAAAAATCAAGAAAGAGCGCTACCGGATCTTTTACATTATCGTCAAAATCATAGTCTTTTTTCTTCACAAAATTCCTGCCATCTGTTTTACTTTCTATATATTCTGTTTTTGTTGTGATGTATCCGTTTTCTTTGCTGAATGCAATTGAAGATGAATAGCTAAATCTTTCGTGTTTTGTCAGGAGTTTCAAAATTGATGATGGTTCAAACTCTAACAAAAAAGACAAGCTATTTTCATACTCTGATTTGGTTTTCAGCCTTATTTCTCCTACTGGAATCTTTGGTAGGGAAAGAACTGAGATAAGGAAGGGGGGAATTGCTATATCCTTTATACCTTCTCCTGAAAGTTTTACTGCGACTTTATATGTTATGTTACTATTTGGAATTTCTATTTTCTTGAAACTTATTTTGATTTCTTTTGGTTCTAACGATGGTTTCTTTTCTGTTTTTGGTTTTGTAGTCAGTTTCTTCTTTCTTATATCCTTATCTTTTATCTTCTTTTTTATGTCTTCTGATGTTCTTTTCTTGACATTCTTTACATTTTCTTTTTCTTTTTCTTTTGCATTTCCTCTATCTTTTGTTTTTACCATAATTTGAATTTTAAGAAAATTTCAAATAAAATCCAATATATCTTTCAGGTTTTTTATTTCTAAATCAGGTTTGATTTCTTTTTCTGTTCTTACTGGAACGAAATGCTTTTTTGTTTCTATTCCTTGAACGAGAATAGAAGTTATTCCTAAGTTTTTTGCTCCATATATATCTGTTTCAATTTTGTCTCCTATCATTACTGCATACTTTGGGTTTATTTCAAATTCGGTCAGTATGAAGCCAAAAATTACTGGATCTGGTTTCCCTATTTTCACATAGGGTTTTCCTGACGCAAAGGAAAGCATTTCACATATTGGGAGATCTCCTATGAATATTCCTTCTTTTGAGCCGAATTTTCCTTTGTAATAGTTTGTGTGACCGCAGGAAATAAGTTCTGCACCTTCAAGCAAACATTCGAGGGCAAAATTCAGTTCATCAAAATTCAAATTCCTTTTCATTCCTATTACAACAAAATCAACAGGTTTTTCAAAAACAACTTCTACTCCGTTTTCTATTTCAAAATCAATAAGCAAACCTCTTTCTGATATGACAAATACTCTTGGATTTTTCTTTTGAGATTTTGATTTAACATATTCTACTGCCACTTTTCCTGCTGTGAATATTTCTTTTTGACTTTTTGCTACCCCAAGATCCGTCAGAATTTCTGTAACACGGAAAAATGGAGTTCTTGAAATGTTAGAAAGAAAAGCAACTCTTTTCCCTTTTTTTCTTATTTCTTCTATTGTTTCCAGAACATCTTGTGATACTGCTGGTTCATCTATTGAGGGGACTATTACACCTTCTACATCAAAAATAAAAAGTTGTTTCTCTTTGAGGCTTATTGATTTTTTCTGTTGCTGTCTATTTTGCTTTTCCACTTTGTTTTGTTTTCTTTTATGGAGTTTATGCTCTTATTTCTTCGCCTCCCTGTTTTTGCAGCTCTGCTGATTTTTTTCTTATTTCTTCTATTTCTTTTCTTACTTCTTCCGTTGCTTTTACCATGTTTTGTAGTTTTTGTTTTGCTTCTTCTTCTGTTCTTGTTTTCAGACCGCAATCGGGGTCAATCCACACCTGATTTACATCAAGGACTTCAAGGGCTTTTTTAATTCTTTGTTTTATTGTTTCTACATCTTCTATTTTGTGGGTATGAACATCAATTACTCCAAAAGATATATCTTTTGTAAAAGGATGTTCTTTAAATAGTTCTATAAGGTCAAGTTCGGAGTTAGACATTTCAAGGTCAAAATTGTGTACTGGGAGTTTCAGCATTTGTGGGTATATGAATTCAAAAGCTCCATAGCATATATGAGTTATAAAGTACGCTGGGATGCCTTCTGTCATAATTTCAAGGGCTTCCTTTGCTATTTGAAATTCGTAGGGTCTTGTAGAAATTGCGGGTTCATCTATTTGTATGATTTTTGCTCCTGCTTCCGCAAGAGCTTCTACTTCTTTCCGCAACTCCTTTGCGAATGCAATACATACCTTCTCTCTACTACCATAATATTCGTCAAATGACCAATCCATCATCGTATAAGGACCTGTAATCATTCCTTTTACTGGTTTTTTTGTGAGTGATTGAGCAAATTTCCATCTATCTACCGTTATTGGCTTTTTCCATTTTATTTTTCCGACAATTCTGGGTTTTATGTAGTATCTGTTGCCGTAAGATCTTACGAGTCCGCTCATTTTGAAACCTTCCATATTTTCAGCAAAAAATGTTGCCATGTCTCCTCTATAAACTTCTCCATCTACTATAACATCTATTCCTATTTCATCTTGGAATCTTACCCAAAATTCTGTTGCTTTGTCTTCAAGTTTTCTCAGTTCTTTTTTAGGTATTTTTTTTCTGCGAGCTTCCTTTATGTAATCAGGTTTCGGAAGGCTTCCAACAGATGTAGTTGGTAGTATAGGAAGTCCAAGTTCTTCTATTATCTTATGTCTGCTTGCGCTATTTATGTTTTTTCTTTTATTTGTATTATTGTTTTTTCCCATTATTTTACCCTCCTGATGATTTATTTTTATTTGAAGTTAATTATTTCCGTTTCACTTTTTCTTTTTTTGCATATTTATTCCCTTTTTATTTGGAGTGTTTCCTACTAAAATTGCTCGATTTTTTCTTCATGTTTTTATTCTTCTTCTATTTTCTTACTTTCTGTTTTTTTATATAGGAGGTAAAAACATCAAGGAGGTAGTGTATGAGGTCCCCAGCTGATATTCCGAGAACTATTGCTATTATAAGGTTTATTTTCATATCCGAAATGATTTTTGCTATCAGAATTAGTGAATTCTTCATAGCTGATATTATATTTCCCTGATTCTTTATCCCAACAGCAGTAAAGATAACATATATTATGATTGAGGAAAGGATTGTAAGTGATACTATTAGATATAATGTTCTTATAATTGAACCCAGGATAGGGAAGTGAGATATGACGCTTCTGTGTTTTACAATTTTTCTGTATGGGAACCATATAAACCTAAGAAAACCCCATCTTGAATGAATTTTGGATTTTGTATCAAGGTCAGGAGATAGCATGAAAACTCCGAAAATGAAAGACAAGAAGAATATTATAGAATCTAAAATTTTTCCTGAAACCTTAAAGAAGATATAAGATAGTGGTACGGCTAAAAGAAGAGCCCATTTTTCGTGTGTGTGAGAAGATGGCATTATTCGCTTAAATATTTATCTTACCATCAAGTTCTACTCGAAGCTTCAAGATAGCTTTTGAGTGTATTTGAGATACTCTTGACTCACTTACTTTAAGTTTTTTTGAAATTTCTTTCATATGGAAACCTTCAAGGTAATACATTTTTATTACTTCTTTCTCTTTATCGTCAAGTTTTTCCAGAGCTTTTTCTATTATTTCTCTCAAATTTGATACCTCGGCAAAATCCATAGGATCTTTTATGTTGTCATCGGATATAACTTCATATAGCTTTTTCCCTTCTTTTGAATCAGGGTCAATTATTACTTCGTCAAGAGAAAGGATAGATAAATTGCTTATTTTTTCAAGTTCAGCTCTGTATTCATCAAGAGTCATTCCAAGTTCTTTTGCTATTTCTTCATCTTGCGGTTCTCTACCGAGTCTGTTTTGTAGTTCTTTTATTGTTCTGGCGATTTGTTTTATGATTAATCTTGATGGTCTTGAAAGTATATCAGTTTTTCTGAGGTAATCTATAATTGCGCCTCTTACTCTTATTTCTGCCCATTTTTCAAATTTCACTCCTTTCTTGCTATCAAATTTTTGAGCTGCTTCTATCAATCCCATTATACCCTCGGAAACTATCTCTTCTCTTGCAAATCCCTGTGGGAGATGGGGAGCTATTTTTCTCACCACTGATTCAACTATATGGAGATGCTCTTCTGCTAATTTTCTTATATCTTTGTTTATGATTTTTATTCCCTGACTTTTTCTCCCCATAATAAAAAATTATACAATTTCAGGAGAATTTTGTTTTTCTGTTCTAACACTTTCTTCTAATGCTTTTTTATCCTTTTATTTTCTTTATCCTTCTATTTTCTTTTTTTTTATTTATTAGTTTGTTCGTTTAGCATAATTTCTATTCCTTCGCATATAAGGTGGATGATTAGGGAATGTGCTTCTTGAATTCTTTGTGTATCTTGTGAATTCACAGATATGACTATATCTGAAACTTTTTCCATTTCATATGTGTATTTACCTGAAAGTGATATAGTTATTAGTCCAATTTCTTTTGCTTTTTTTAGGGCTCGTATTACATTTAATGATTTACCCGATGTTGATATCCCGAAGGCGACATCTCCTTTTTTTCCTAGTGCTTCTATTTGTCTTTCAAACACATAGGGGAATTCCCAATCGTTTGAAATTGCGGTAAGAGCAGATGTATCTGTTGTTAGAGCTATTGCTGCGAGAGGTTTTCTTGTTTGAGACCGGAATTTACCTACAAGTTCCGCTGCAAAGTGTTGAGAATCAGCTGCGCTACCACCATTTCCGAAAATCAGAATTTTACCTCCATCACTTAATCTTTCAACCAAAATCTCACATGATTTTTTTATTTTTGGTATTTCATGAATAACATCTAAAATAATAGATGAACTCTCTTTTATTGCTTTCTTGAATGTATCTTCTATCTCCTGTTCATACTTTTTTGTTATTTTATCTTGCATTTTTATATCCTCGTTGTGAGTTATTTTACTTTTTTCTCCTGTTTCATCTTTTTATATCTTCATTCTTTATTTTTTGTTTTTTATTTCCCCAAAAATAGCCTTGAAGAGAGGATTTTAGGTAAGTCGGCATCAAGAATTTTTTTTGAGGCTTTTTCTATGTCATAATCTGTTCTTATAGCTCTGTATAATCCGTTTTTTTCAAGAATTCCGAAAGCTGCTTTTGGGTTTCCGTCTCGTGGTTGCCCTACGCTACCTACATTTATTGATATCACTTCAAAATCGTTTATGTTGATTTGATTTGGCGCCGAAACAAAAATTTGATCCCTGCTATTTTTATTATCGTTGGATTGCTTTCTTATGCCAAATACATATGTTATATGCGCGTGTCCAGAGAAGCTTGCTTTAAATCCACTTGATTCAAGAAATTTTAACGACCAGAAAGCTGAATCGTATGTTACGAGATAGATAAAATCGTCAGGTGAATACGGGGCACCGTGAGAGAAGAAGAAGACATCTTCTTGATGTGTAAGAGGTAAAGATTTTAACCACTCTATATTTTCCTCTTTCATAACTTTTTTTGTCCATTTAATCGCTTCTCTTGCATGTTCAACAAAATAATCGTCTGATATCATTCCTGCTACTGCTGCATCATGGTTACCAAGTAGTGTTATATCACAATATCTTCTCACAAGCTGGCAACACAGATCCGGATCCGCACCATATCCTACTATATCTCCAAGACATATTATTTTATCAGGTTTCTCTTCATCTATTTTCTTTAAGACTGATTCAAGTGCTTCTAAATTTGAATGTATATCAGATATTATAGCAATCTTTTCCCATGACATCTTAATTTTTCCCCCTGGTTCAGAGGTTTTTTAATTTTATCACCCATGTATCATCATCTATTTCTTCGAGCAGTTCTAATATGCTTTTTGAGAAAATAGGATGAATTAAATTTTCTTCTATTTCAGTGAGTGGTATTAGAATAAATTTTCTTTTGTGAGCTAAGGGGTGAGGAATTATTATTTCTTCATCCTCATAAACTCCTTTTTCCCAGAATATTATGTCTATATCAATTGGACGATCTGAATATCCTGGGAAAAGCGGATCTTTACTGATTTTCCTACCGAGTATAGTTTCTATTCTCTTGAAAAAATTTAATAGAGACTTTGGTGGTAGGTCTGTATTTATTTTCATACATATGTTTAAGAAAGGATAACCAGAAAATCCCCACGCTTCGCTTTCATATAGCGATGAGATTTTTTCTATTTGAGATATCTCTGATATAAATTCTATGGCTTTCTTCAAAAACCAGGTTCTTGGTTCCTCATTGCTTCCGAGTGAGATAAAGTATATCATTTTTTCAACTTTTTTCTGTTTATTTATCTTTCTTTATTTCTTCTTTATCCTTTTATTTTTACTTAATTATTATTTTAATCATTCTGATTTGCTTTTAGTTTGTTTGCTAATTATCTATTTTATTTTAGTTTTTGACTTGCGACTTTTTTTATTTATTGAAAGTTTGCGGTAAAGTTTTGATTTTTATTTTGTTTCCAAAATCAGGAATTATTTTTTTGCTCTGATAATTTTTAATTTTTTCATTTTTTCTTTAATCTTTAAATTATTAAATTACTTTAACAGTCCATTGTTAAAAATTTGGGGAAACACATAAACATTTTTTATTTTCAAAAATAAAATAATGGAGGTGATTTTTTCCTATGCCTTATTTTTTTAGCTTAATCCATTCCCTAATCAGTTTTGCAAGCAAACTCAATATCTTCCCTTCAAATCCTTCCTTCAGATCCTTTATCTTCTACCTCCTGGGTATCCTTCTCAAACCCCGTTTT
>Ga0079997_114293_pt1 | contig 30358 bp, 35 predicted proteins | sample PerSpoCPS_CMetaG_FD_69200 | JGI IMG/M metagenome (GOLD analysis project Ga0079997, IMG submission 69200) | Archaeal communities from Yellowstone National Park, Wyoming, USA - Perpetual Spouter C (PS_C) MetaG (SPADES assembly) (version 2) | ecosystem: Environmental > Aquatic > Thermal springs >... | reverse complement strand
GAAGTAAGCCAAAATATATTTCCATTTATCGCTCTCAATATAGGAGTAGTCCTCACAACATCACCTAGTGCTCTTGTTTTACAAATCAAAATATTACTCATCCTTATAACCTCCTTCTTGTATATAACTTTTATATAGCTCAATTGCCTTTTTCATTATACCATTCCATTTATATAATTCTCCTATCTCCTTTGCTTTCTTAGCCATTTCCATAACTAACCATCTATTTTGATAAAGAACGTTTATCTTCTCGGCTAAAGTCAAATAATCATCTACATTAATCAAAAAACCATTTATTCCATCTTTTATATATTCACTAAAAGAACCCACATTGGTTGCTATTATAGGCACACCATACGCTAAAGCTACGCTGACCATTCCAGACTGCGTTGCATTTTTGTAGGGAGCAACTAAAACATCACAATTTTCAATCAACTGACATAGCTCTTCATTGGAAATCCAATAGTTTTTAAAAATAATACCAAGCTCATTAACTTTATTTTCTAAATCTTTATCAATTTTCCCTCTTCCAGCAATAGTTAGTTTAATTTTCAGATGCTCTTTCTTTAAAATCTCGTAAGCTCTTACCAGTGTATCTATTCCTTTGTAACTTTCCAATCTTCCAAAGAATAAAACATCTAAACTTTCTTTATTTGGATTGAATTCTTTCTCAAATTTAGGACAAAGGTTGTTGTGAATTCCCAAAGGCAGAACTTCAATTGTCTTGTTTTGAACATACTTTCTTATACTTTCCTTCATAAAATTGCTATAGGTTAGAATCAAATTTGCCTTTTTAACAAAAAATTTTTCAAAAAGATTCATCAAAAAAACAGGTTCTTCTTTTGGTTCAAATGGATTGTCATGGACGCCGTAAAAAATTTTGTATTTAAAAAAGGGACGAAGCATATAAACAAAAATGCACCAAATGTGAAAGTGGGTTATATGAACAATATCAGGTTTAATTTTTCTTAAAATTTCAATTAGCTTTATCCATCTAAAAAGCAAGAGAGTGTTTATTAAAAAACTAAAATATTTTGAAGCAAAAGTTTTTATTTTAATAACTTTTCTGTATTCTGTATCTGTAAATCTATCGCTAAGCTCATTTCCTTCCGAGATTAAAATGTAGTGAAAAAATCTATTTTCCACCAAAGCATCTGACATTTCCAAAGAATCAATCGCTCCACCGCCAAATTTTTGTAAAGATAAGAGCAAAACCTTAGGTGAGTTAGCTTTTACGAGTTGTACCGAATCCATACTTGCATCCCTATACTTTATTATAGCATTTAGAAATACCTCGGATGAGAAATTATTTAAACAGCCAAGACTTCCTGAAAAAACTATACCCAAGATACAATTTCAATCTTGTTATCATCCCTTGGCTCCATCGTTGTGTAAGCATACATAGAAATGGTAGCATTTAAAACTGCTCCCCCATAAAGATCTGAGTAGGGACTAATATCAGTTCCACCACTAACAAGTCCAAGTCTCAAAGGTGTCGCAGGACATATTAGCATGTTAGAACTTCCTAATATAGATTTAATATTATATAAGCTACCGAATCAATCTCAAACTCTTTAAATCTTTCGAGAGCATTTTTTGAAAATTTTTCATAAAGTTTTTCATTAGATAAAATTGTATTTATAGCCTCCGCTAAAGCTTTTGAATTTTTAGGAGGAACAACTAATCCAGTGTCATTATGTTTATTTACATAATTCATTCCAGATCCCTCTACATTTGTTGTAACAAGAGGTTTCCCAAAATATAAAGCTTCTACTAAAACCAATCCAAAGGCTTCATTCCTGCTAACAGAGGGCAGACAAAATAGATCGCAATTTTTCATATACACTGATACATTATTGACTCTACCAAGCAATAAAATCTTATCTTTTAGGTTTAATTTTTCAATTTTATTTTTTAAAGTCTCATACAAAGGACCTCCACCCGCTATAAGAACAACTACGTCATCTTTTAGAAATTGACTTGCCTCAACAAGATACTCAAAACCTTTGTATTCTATAAGCCTTCCAACAGCTAAAACAACCTTCTTGTTGTTTATCTTTTCTTTTATTTTATCAAATTCTCTTAAGTCCTGTTCATTTATCCTAAGCCTTTTTGGATTTAACCCCAATGGAATTACTGTCGCTTTATCTTTGAAGTTTTTTATTTGTTTGGATGTTTCAAGATACTGCGGAGACGTTGCTATTATTTTATCTGCCTTTTTTAAAACCTTTTGTTGAATAGGTCTATAAAAGAAATAAGAAATTTTTTGTCTTACTATATCGGAATGCCAATGAATTATAACTTTCTTATCCGTTATCAATGTTAATATTTCGGCTAATGGATTTGGGCTATGCACGTGAATAATATCATAGTGCTTAATTATTTTTCTAAAAGTCTTAATATAATCATAAGATAAGGGAGCGGAGTTTAACTTTAGATTCATCTTGCAAGCAAAAAATTTAAAGCTATTATAATTATCCTCTCTTGTATTCTCACTAAAACAAAGTAGATCCGCCTTTATGCCTTTTTTATTTAGAGCTTCAAGTAGGTCAAAAGAAAAAACCTCTATCCCACCTTCATTAGGCGGACAAAATTTCCCAAGATGGAGCACCTTCATGCTTTTTCTCCTATTATTCTTTCAAACAGCGAAATGTATTGATCAATTATTTTATCTTTGTCAAACATTTTTAATCTTTCTCTTTGCTTTTCCAAAAGTCCGATTTTAAATTCCTCGTCCGATATTACTTTTAAAATAGCTTCAGCTAAATCTTCTTTACCATATGGATTAAAGTAAAATCCGGCTTCACCAAAGATTTCTCTTAAGATAGGAATATCCGATAAAATAACAGGACATCCCAAACTTACAGCTTCAAGTGGTGGTAAGCCAAACCCTTCAAATAAAGATGGAAAAACAAATAAATCGGCAAATTTGTAAAGACTTATTATAACTTCATCGGAGGGCTTTATAAGTTGAATAACTCTTTCTTGAATATTAAGCTCCTCAATCAATATGTCTACTTCATCTCTTTCCCTATCCTTACCTCCTGCAATTACAAGATAATGAGGAATTTTCTCTTTTATTATAGCAAATGCTTTTACCAATAAACTTAAATTTTTGTGTCTTTTTCTATTTCCAACAAATAATAAATAGGGCTTATCAACTATACGATCATAAGTTTGATTTTGCTTAATGAACTTATCATCTACAAACTCATAGATAATGTCAATTTTTTTGTCTATGCCTTTAAAATTTTTTCTTAGCTCATCGGCAACTGTATTTGAAATGGTAATAATTTTTGTAGAATGTTTCAAAGCTCTCTTTAAGTAAAAAATAAAAATCTTACGCTTTAATTCATTTCTGTCCCAAAATTGCGTTAAAGGTGTAAGGTCATGAACGGTAACAATTGTATTTTTAGGTACATAATAAGGTAAGTTTATATGAGGGTAAAAAAACAAATCTACCTCTCTTTTAAGTTGCTTGAGAATTTTTGACTGTGTAAAGAATCCCTTTAGAGAAAATTTTTCGAAATCTACAAATATGGGTTCTATATTGGGAATATTTGAAAAATCCTTTTCAAAATCATTTCTTAAAGTATTGGGTACGCAAGTGTAAATCTTTATACCTCTCTTTGCAAACTCCTTTGTCAGAGATTCATAGTATCTTCCTATTCCAGTACCTTTGTAAAATAAGCCATCTATATACAGCTTCATTTAAAATCCTTTAAATAAAATGTTCTTGTAATTGAAAAAAAGCTAATTGCTCGTTTCATTCCACCAACCATATCATACAACATTTCATCTAAGTTAGCCCTAAAATTATATCTGAATTCAAGCGCCTTCAAATAATACACAAAATACTTTCTGCTTACCCCGTGAAATTTAAGAAGCCTTTCCTTGGCATAACTCCAAAACCCTTCTATGCCGTTAATATAGACCTTTCCGCCTTTTCCTCTCAAGTATCTCAAACACTGGTATCTTAGCCTTTGCTCCTTTCTCCCTCTTAACCTTCCTTCTGCCTCCAAAATAATTCTCGTCTATCTCTACTTTTCCACTTGCTCTTAAAAACTTTTCTGCTTTCTCTTCACACCTCTCCTTGCTTTATTATAGCATAGATGGATAATTTTTAGTAATTATTAAATTTGGTTCCTTTTATTTTTCCTTTTTCTATATAAAATAACAATACTTTTTAACCCTATTTTTTCTAAGAACTTCCTTAATTTTAGCTTTAAAATAGTAAAAAATGAAATAATCAATTCTTTAAGGTTAAAGCCTAAATATTTTTTTCTAATTAAAAAGTCTTCCCATTTACTTTTTACCGAATCAGATAAGTTTTGATTGAAATCAAATTTTATTAAAATTGAATTATGAGTTTCAATTTTTAGCTTATTCATCAATAGCCTAAAAAAATATTCATGATCACTTGTTAATTCATAATCAATAGAATATAATCCTAAAATTTTGTGCGTTATTTTCCTATAAAAAAAAGCTTGATGATTAATATGACATCCTGGTTTTTCTAACATTTTATATGGATTGGGGAGATATAAAAAGATATTACCTTCGTAGTCAAATACCCAACTACCAGCTATTCCGTAAACATCCGTATCTATTTCTTTTGTATAAATATTTTCTATTACTATAGAGTTATAATACAAATCACCACTGTTTAACATATTGAGCCATTCTCCGAACGAAATAACAATTCCCTTATTCATTGCATCGTAAATACCTTTATCCGGTTCGCTGACCCAGTAATCTATATAATCTTCATACTTTTTTATTATATCAAGAGTCCCATCTGTTGATCCTCCATCTATTATAATATATTCCACATTTGGATAGGTTTGACTTATCACGCTCTTTATTGTTTCCTCTAAAGTTTTTTCCCCATTCAAAACAACGGTTATCACTGTAATTAAAGGTAAATAGCTAATCGGGCTACTTTGACTTGAAACATAAAGCCTGATCTTATTCTGTAGATCCTCCGGAGCTGGAATTACAGGATTACCATCTAAATCACAAATATACCACACACCATCCACCAACTTATAACTAAATTTGAAAAATCCTTTTGTTCTTAATCCCCCTTCTGCTTTTCTATGAGAGTTCGGAGGCAAAAATAGCATCGTTTCAAATTTATCTCCTGGGTTAGGTATAAATTTAGAATCTTTTATTTTTAGCTCTGGAATGTTTATTTTATATTTAAACTCTTCCTTAATTTTGCCAGATGATTCTAAATAATCGTCTGGTATGAGCTTGTGAAATATATATTTATTCTCTTCCCTCTTTTGATTCTTCATTTTACTTTCCAGCATTTCATTTTCTCCTCATAATCTAAAAATATGCTTTCTAAAACACCAACTCTGTCTACACTATCAACCTCTACTAATCTTTTTTTACCTTTTTCTATCAGTTCTTGTCTCAATTTTTCAGAATTCATCAAATTTTCTAAATGAGTTGCTAATGTTTTTGGGTTTTTCAAATCCACTAATAAAGCTGCATCACCCACTTGTTCTTTTAAACCAGGTAGATCTGGATAAATTACCGGTGTACCTATTGCAAAAGCTTCCAAAGGTGGAATATTGGTAGGCCCAAAATAGGTTGGCATAACCAATGCTAATGCATTTTTATATAGTGAATATATATCTTCATCAGGGACAAAACCAAGATATTTAATCAAATCGATAACACCTTTTTTCTTAGCATATTCTAAAACATGGTTTAAATTTCCTTTGTCAGAACCGCTAAATATGGCTGTTAGATAAATACCCTTGTTTTTCAATAAGGCTATAGAATCTATTATATAAACATGATTTTTGTGTGCCCAAAATTGTGCTGGATAATATATGTAGTATTCTGTTGTTATTCCATATTTCTCTTTAACATTTATATCATTTTTAGTACATATATTTGTAGAGGGTAAAAAAGGCAAGACATATACCCTATCTGGATCTATACCATATCTTCTTATTATGTTATTTTTTCCAGTTTCGCTATCACTAATTATAGCTACCGCTTTTTTCAGTGCTCTTGTATAGAAAAACTCTCTTCTTTCAAATTCTTTATTAAAGTTTACTTCTGGAAATTCTGGATAATCTCTATGACATAAATCCCATACTGTAATAATGTAATTATGTTTAAGTAAATCAAGTGCCAAACCCGAAGGCTGAAGAAAATATACAAGATCAATATCTTCCTGTTCTAAATGTTTTTCAAAATCACATACTAAATTAACCTTTGTTAGTAAAAAGGAAAAGCTATCTAACCTTAATATTAATCTTTTTATTTTATCTAAAATCTTGGGCTTAATAATAATGGTTTTAAATTCCATAGTTCTTAAATATTTTTCATTTTCTGGTGAAAAAGTGAATACTACAAATTCATATTTATCTCTCAGGTTCTTAATTAAGTTCAAAACCGTTTTTTGATATTGAAAACCTCCACCAACCTGTAAATCACCATCAAAAACCACTCCGATTTTCATTTTCTTACTACCCATACAACACTCCAATCATTTTCAGAAGGTTGTTCAAATTTCAACCATGAAAACCTGCCTTCTAATTTAAAACCAATATTTTCTATAAACAGTTCAATCTCTGGATCGAAGAAGAATCTCATAGGATGAATTTCTTCGTGTTCTAAAAATGTTTTATTTTTTTTATCTGCTACAAATATTTTATAGCACACTTTAACTACATTCCTACTGAAATCAATCATAGGTTTAGCTACTCTTATAAATTTGATATTTTCATTTTCTAATTCTTTAATTCTAACTTCTGGTTTTTGGATAATAACAGCCGGACCATACCAAAAATCAAAAATAAATAATCCATCTTTATTTAGATGGTTATAGGCAGTTCTAATTAAACTTTCTACATCTTTATTAGTGATTTGATAACTTAATACGTGGAATAATGCAGTTACGACATCAAATTTTTTATCTAGCTTTAAAAATCTAATATCTCCTTCTATAAAATCCAAACTATTATTTTTCCTATTCATAGCTTCATTTAGCATGTATTTACTTCGATCTACACCTAATACAATAAAGCCTTTATAAGAAAACAACTCCGCATGTCTTCCTGTCCCACATCCAAGGTCAAGTATGCTCTTTGCCTCTGGATTGTATTTTTTAATTAAAGAAATTATGTAATTAGATTCAGATTCATAGTCTTTATCTTTGTATAACATATCGTAAAACTGGGCATAATACTTATCAAATACACTCATTTTAACACCTCATGTAAAACATCTGAGACTCTGATAATTTGCTCCTCTGTTAAAGCTAAACCACTAGGGATGTAAAACCCTCTTTGATAGAGTTTTTCTGCGTTTGGATATTTTTCATCTTTAAATAAGCCCATCTTTTTAAAAGCAGGCTGGAGATGCATAGGATAAAAAAAAGGGCGTGTTCCAACACCTTTTTTAGTTAGTTCTTGCATTACTTGTTTTGCATTCTTTGGATAATAATCCTTTAAAACGATAGTATATACCCAATATATATTCTCCGCGTAATCTGTTTTAGAAATTGGTAGATAACATATATCTTGCAAATCAGCTAAAAGTTCATTATATTTTTTACCTATCCATACCTTTTTGTTGATATGCTCCTGTATCCTTTCTAATTGTGCAATTCCTATTGCTGCTTGCAAATTTGTCATCCTATAATTCCATCCAATTTCATCGTGTATAAATCTTTTATCCGGATCAGAAGAAAAACAAAGATTTCTATATCTTTTACACTTTTCGTATAAACTCTCGTCATCAGTTAAGATCATTCCACCTTCGCCAGTGGTTATATGTTTGTTTGCATAAAAGCTAAACACACTAATATCTCCAAAACTGCCGCAAAGTTTTCCTTTATATGTTTGTCCTATAACTTCTGCTGCATCTTCAATGATTAATAAACCATACTTTCGAGCAATATCAATAATTGGATCCATATCAACAGGTAATCCATAAATATGAACTACCATAATTGCTTTTGTATTCTTGGTGATTTTTCTCTCTACTTCTTCGGGTAACATGTTAAATGTTCTATAATCACAATCAACTAACACAGGGTTTAATCTTGCTTTTACAACGGCTTGCACACACGAAATAATTGTAAATGTTGGAACGATTATTTCTGAACCTCCTGGCAGACCTAAAGCTTTAACGGCAATTTCTAAGGCAGCAGTCCCACTGCTTACAGCTATCCCATACTTCTTGCCTATATATTTAGCGAACTTCTCTTCAAACTCTTTTACATATGGTCCTTCAGAACTTATCCAACCAGTTTCTAAACATTTCAGGACTAATTCTTTTTCCCTGTCTTTTATGAGTGGTTCATTTACTGGAATCATCGTCCTAGACATCCTCCCTAGATATTCTCTATTATAATCTGACATCTATCCACAGGTTCAAATCTGACTTTATCCATGTCTCCTGCATATGGACCTTGTTTAACCTCAATTATTTCCGTTTCTTCAATCATTTCAAAACCATGACCACCATGTGCAAGTAGTATCACATCTCCTTCATCAAGAATTACGCTCTTGAGATAATTTCTATCTTCATCGTAAAAATCAACCCTGACCTTACCTCTTTTAATAAATAACACTTCCTGCGTATATTCTACCTTTCTTTCTACTATATTATGTATATGAGGTTTAATAATATAACCCTTTGGTCTTTTCATATAAGCTAATTGCTGGGAAAAATCGTCTGGAGTAAAAAACTCAATGCCATCTTTTTGAAAATTTCTTTTGATTATTATTGCTAAGATTTTATTGCTATGAGTTATTTGATGAATCATTTTAGACCCCCATTGTATATATAACTTTCTCTTTTTATCCATTCTAAAAGCTTTGGATTTCCTTTAGCTTCCCTTTGATGATACTCATATACTTTAATATATCCAGTTTCAATTGAAACATCCTTTCTGAGCAGATATTTTTTAATGAGTATTTTCATCCATATCCTGTTGTCCATCTTGTGGGTAGTATTATAAGCTAACTCAAGCTCTTTACAAGCCTTATTAACAGGAACTTCTAAGATATAGAGTTTAACAGCTAGAATAAATTTAGTGAAGGGGACCTTTAAGCCTTCAAGTATATTACCTTTTCTTATGCACCATTCCTTCCTACATCCATAGCATTTAAAGAAGCTTCTTCTTATTCTTACTATTTTTCGGTATCCACAAAAGGGACAGCGGTCAAAGGTTTTTAAAATGCTCTTTGCTCTTAAGAACTTTTCTGCTTCCTCTTCGGAAGAGGCAACTTGGACGAGTTCTGCTAAATTCATCTTCACTCCTCCATGTTTTATTATAGCATGGTGGAATATATTGAGCAATCACCTAAGTTTAAGTCTATTTTTTAAAAACTTTTTAAGCTCTTTGGGTAAAAATTTAGAGGCTATCCTCCTCCAAAATGGAGGCTTTACTTTATTAAAGTAATCTTCAAGGCGTCTTCTCGCCAATGGATGTTCTACAATTTCTTCTGGAAACTCCCAACTATCTTTGTCCGTTAATTCAACATCAAAAATATCGGTTTTGCTTGTCAAATGTGTTCCACTACCATCTGCACCTATATTTTTTGTAAGACTCTCTCTTGGATGCAAACTAAGCCCATTGTTTAAGTACACAGATAAATACCAAAATATTGCCCAAGTATTTATTTTTCCCTGATAATTCAAAATTATTTGCGACCAATAATCATGTGAGTTATTTAAGTTAAAATCTTTTATCTGATCTTTGTCAAACATTTTAATTTGTTTTTCTGGGTTTTTCTCAAAGTATTTCCAAGCTCTTTCCCAAGTTGCCCAGCCCCAGCATGAAGCCGGTTTTAGAAAAAATGTATCTGGTAATCCATCTGTTTTTATTGGAAACATATATCCAGATATATGCATAACCCTCTCTTTGTCCTCATATCTATTCAAAGCTTCGTTCATATATTTTAAAAAGTAAGGACTTGTCACTATATCATCTTCTAATACTATTATTCTACCATACTCATTAACTATTTTTGTAACCCCATCTATTATATTATTCGCAAGTCCCCAGTTTTTATCTCTTTCTACTATTTCTATATTTTTAAAACCTTTTATTGTTTTTAAATATTTTCTAACTTCTTTAACCTTTTGTTCATCTTTTTCTGTTTTTGGACCATCTGAAAATATAAAAAGATGACTTTCTTCTGCATATAAATTATTTTGCAATGCTTCTACTGTCTGTTTTGTATGCCATAGGCGTTTGTAGGTAAAGAGGACTATGGGTGCTAAATTCATTTTTTTAACCTCCTTCAATCTTTTTAGCTACAGCCCAATAACCAGCTGTCTCTAAATATTTATTTCTATCTAGTTTATCCAATAAAGGTGCAATTAACTGATTAAATACGAAAATAGGCACACATAGGTAATACAGAATTTTATCCAATTTAAGCTTGATTGTATATCTATTTCTAATGACTCTTGCTAAAAAGTAGTTCAACTTCAAGAGCCACATTGTAAAAAAACCACCAGTAGGATATATTTCTATCTCCCTAAATCCTGCTTTTTGAAGTAAGTATTTTAGTCCGTATGGCGTATATCTAAAATAATCATAAGGCTCTTCATGCACCCACCATTGAAAAGGGACTTGTAAGATAAAAACTCCACCATTTTTTAATATCCTGTAGGCTTCATTTAAAAACCTTTCTGGGTTATACAAATGTTCCATTACAGCTATGGATATAACAACATCAGCATAATTATTTGGCAAGGCAACTCTTTCATTTAAATCTGAAACAATATCTGCTTTTATGTTATGGTAAGAATTTGTCCAATCTACACCTATATATTGGTCTACATACTGTAAAAAAAACTCCTTGTAAGGGGCCTCACCACAACCTAAATCTACCATAACACCTTTGTAATAAGGAATAAATTTGGTTAAAAAGTAGTCTGCATATTTGTAAAGCAAAAAATTTACAATATCTCTATTTGGATGATTTTTTGATGGTTTTAATAAGCTTGACATTTAACACCTCCTAATCACTATTAACCGAAAATCTGTAATGAAAGGCTGAAAAATAAACAAAAGCATTGAAGCAATATAATATATCAGCTTTGTGTTAGCTTCATTTTCAAATTTAACAATTTTCTTAATGTAAACAAAACGTTCTTTTATATGTTCAGCCAAACTATTTTGCCCTGCAAGTTTTAATTTTAGATAAAAATTAAGCAAACCGAGTGCATAAATATATTTATTGAGAAAGCCCGCGTACCTTACTCCCCATGGAAGTATATACACATTGTTTAATCCAAAAATATTTTCTGCTTTTTTTCTAATATTTGAGGGTGTAGTAAAGTTCAGCTCGTCTATGTAAGCAGGATTTTTTCCCATTAATCTCAAGTATATTCTTGCAAGCTTTTTACTTTTACTCAATATACATGGTATCCAAAGAATTTCATAATGACCTTCGTATAAAGAATTATAATTAGGCATTGTAAAATATGCAATTGAGTTTGGTTTTAAGACTCTTTCTACCTCAAGCAATACTTTATCTATGTTTTGCACATGCTCTAATACCTGATATGAATACACAACATCCGCGAATTTATCCGGGATTAAATGCATATTTTCTCCAGTGCAGTTGAATAATCTTTGTTCTGGATTTGAAACCCCATTCTCTTTCATAAGATCAACTGCCACAGCATATCTGCCTTCAAATGAGTTTGGAGAAGGTTCTACACCATACACATTATACCCTTTTAGAAGACCATCCAGCATATTTAATCCATATCCAGCCCCTAAATCAAGGTAAACTAAATTTTTAACATTGTTGCAACCAAAGTATGCATCTATAATGCTCTTAAAAATGTCATCACTATCATAAGGAAATTCCCTATCCGATGAGCAAATTCTATCAATTAAAGAATTTATATCTTTTATGCCCAAAATTGGTGCAACCGATTCAATATGATTTCTAACTTTTTGTTTTATTTGTTCTGAAATTTTGATCACTTGCATCACCTCCTAAAAAATCTATAAATACTTTCTATTACATAATCTATCTCTTCATCTTTGATTTTAAAAAACAAAGGTAGCCTGATTAGCCTTTCACTTTCTTTCGTTGTAAACTTGTCTACACCGTGGAATCTGCCGTATCTTTGGCCCGCTGGTGATGAGTGTAAAGGTACGTAATGAAAGGCTGCATATATTCCTTGTTCTTTTAAAAAGTTTAATAATTTTGTTCTTATGTTTAAGTTTTTAACCTTTATATAAAATATGTGCCCATTATGACGGCAATGCTTGGGAATAGTCGGTAGCTCTATAAAACCCTCTTTTTCTAATTCTAAAAGCCCATTATAATATCTATTCCATACACTCAATCTAAACTCATTTATTTTTTCTGCTACTTCAAGCTGACCCCATAGGTAGGCAGCACTAACATCGTTCATCAAATAGCTACTTCCTATATCTACCCATGTGTATTTGTCAACCATACCTCTGAAAAACTGACTTCTGTTTGTACCTTTTTCTCTTATTATCTCCGCTCTTTCTATAAATTTATCATCGTTGACAATCAAAAGTCCGCCCTCACCAGCACTCGTGTAATTCTTTGTTTCATGAAAAGAAAAGGCTCCTAAGTGTCCAATGGTTCCAAGAGGCTTTCCATTATACTCTGCCATCATCCCCTGTGCTGCATCTTCTATAACATAAAGATTGTACTTATTAGCTATTTCCATTATTTTATCCATTTCGCAACCAACACCTGCATAGTGGACGACGCATATAGCTTTTGTCCTTTCAGTTATAGCATCTTCAATAAGGTTTTCATCTATATTCATTGTGTCGGGTCTTATATCTACAAAAACTATTTTAGCTCCTCTTAAAACAAAAGCATTTGCTGTTGATACAAATGTATATGAAGGCATGATTACCTCATCACCTGGTTTTATATCTATCAAAATTGCTGCCATCTCCAAGGCATGAGTGCATGATGGAGTAAGCAAAGCTCTTTTACATTTTAATCTGTTTTCAAACCATTCTTCACATTTTTTGGTATATGGTCCATTGCCAGAAATATGTAAGCTTCTCATAGAATCTAACACGTATTTATCTTCATTGCCTGTGTAGCAGGGTTTATTAAATGGGATTTTAAAGGTCATTTCTTTCTCCAGTTTTAAATGATTTCATATAATTTGGTGCATTAGGTCCTGTGTTGAGAATTAGATCTATAATACTAACTTCATGTACAAACGGAGGATAAAGCTGTGGATATTCCGGATATCCAGAATAATCCATCCATTCAAGTTTAATGTTTTCTTTTTTGAATAAACTTTCGTCTATATAGTTTTTTGCTGAAGGTCCTGATAAATAGCTCGTAGCGTTCAACTCCTTCAAAATGGCAATTAGGCGTTCTGTTTTGTGTAAAGTTCTATCATAATTTAAATCAGAAGAACATATTATTTTTGTTTTTATACCCAAGATCTTTACTATAGCTTCTATAAATTTAAGATTAACATCCAATAAATATTGATCCTTAAGGTTAAGATAAAGCTCTTCAAAATAATCTTTGTATTCTTTGAAATATTGAGCTTTTGAATAATTTATAACAATACTTTTCCAATGCTTTACATTCCACCTATCGTCCCAGACGATCTTAACATCTTTAATTATTTTTTTCTGCGTACCATCAGTGGGAATTGTTAACCACTGTAAACCGCTTTTTGTCTTTATTTTGTTTCTATTCCGCCAATCTCTAAGTGTATATTGAACGTCATCGTATATAACAAATATATCCACCATATTGATTATATCAAAATAACCTTTCCAAGGTATGTAATTGGGTTGTATTATAGCAACTTTCATAGTTTATCCTTTATATTTTAATCTTGTTCCAAAATAGCCAGGCCTATGCCTGTTTTGCCATATCCGTTACCATTGTAAAGCATATAGAGATTTCCATTATACTCAAAAACATATGGATAGCAAATCATTTCGCTATCCCATCCAGATGAGGAAACATCTATACCTACCTCTTCATCTTTTCTTACCCAATTTATCCCATCTAAAGATTCGGCATAGCCAATTCTATACAATGTTCCATTTCCGGAACGATAGGAGTACCACATTAGGTATTTGTTTTTGTATTTTATAACCGTAGGTCTTGAGAATGCCTGCGCTTTGCCAATTTCATAAGGAATTGCTAATCCGTGTTTTTGCCAGCTTATCCCATCGGAAGATGTAGCATATTTAATTACATGTATCATTTCCCCGTTCTCACTAGTCCAGCTGATCGTAGAACCATACCACATCTTATATGTATTACCATCTTTAATAACCCAGGGGTAGGAGAGGCTTATTGGGTCTTCATTATCAATCCCTATAAAAATTGATGAAGGATCGAGTTCTAAATGATTCAAGTCTTTCGACAGCTTTAACCTTCCAATGTACCCTTTCCAATGTTCTCCTTTGTTTATTTTCCATCCCATAAACAAGATATATTTTATGTTTTTTACTTCATACATACATCCTATGCTAACACCGTGAGAATAAAAGCTATTACTATCGCCAAATGTAAAAATTGATTTATCACAGATAGAAATAACTTTCATTTTAACAATATCATAATCAAAATAGCCTACAGAAGATTTGTTTTCAATGTTTCTTCCGCTAAAAAAAATTCTAAATATACCATCTTTTAATTGAACGGCTAATGGATTTGATGCGTGTGAAACCAAATAATCATCTATCGGTAAGCATGAATATATCCGTCCTAATTTTTTCCATTTCATTCTAAACCTCCCTTAACACCTTTGAAAATATCTATAAACTCTATATTATTAAATCCATTGAATAGAGATTTAACTTTTTCCATATGTGCGGGATTAACTAACAAAACAATATTAACATTAGGCCTGTCTTTAAATAATAGTTTAGCTTCATCGGTTGAGATTGTTTTAGACCCACGATTATAATCATCAATATAACTAATTATGTAGTTATCTAAATCTGAGTAAGGTAAGATAGTTTTTGCTATTTCTCCGTATCCAAAAGCATATAAGGGTTTATCTTTGTAAATTTCAATTATATTGTCTATATTTTTAAGAATAATATTTACGTTTTGTAAATTAATATTCTTTATATAATCAAAATAGATTTCTTCTCTCTTATTAGTTTTTTTACAGACATACATGCCAATATTAGCATAAGATCCTCTTCCTAATTCATAATTAACAACTGAGAATCCACATTTGTTTAAAAGCTTTATAAAATTTTGATGTGAGAAATGATGAATATGGTCAGCAAAAAATAAATCATAATTAAATTTATCTTGAATAGGTAGACCTATGAGCAATTTTCCATTATCATTTAAGATATTGTATTGCTTTTCTAAAAACAAATTTGGGTCTTCCACATGTTCAATAACACAATAAGAATAAACAAAATCATATTTTTCATTGTTAGGAATATCCTCAAATCCAATATTTCTCACATTCGCAATTTGTTTTGCGTATAAGTATGCTTTTTCGTTTGGTTCAACACCATATTTATTTTTACATGGAAATTTCTCGAGCAAAAAGCCGTAACCACATCCAATTTCCAATACTTTCTCAAAACTATAAAGATCATTTTTCCCGATTAAGCTACTAATCCAATTGTATATAAAATAACTTCTATTTACAGTCTGTTCATCTATAAACGCCAAAGTATCTATATTTCTACTTGGGTTATAATTGCTGCGATAAAATTCTCTAAGATTTAATTCTATCTTTGTCCTTATAGTTCCACATTGTTTACACTCTTCTTTAATAAGAGGTTTTTCAATAGTATATCCATCGCTAAATACTGTTTTTTTGAAATTTAAAACCTCGGCAAACTCTGTTGAATCACAAACTTTGCATTTTAGCAAGTCTATTCCTCCGCCATTCTAAATCATCTAATGGAACCTGCGATGTATAACCTAAAAGTCGTGCTAAAAAAGGATCATCCGAAAACCTCCCTTTTAATGCTTTTGGAAAATCATAAAACTGCTTAAAAATAGGTACTTGATATTGGTGATTTACGGCTCTTCTAATAATATTTGAAGAATTATAACCCGCTTTATGAAGAAGCATTGAATCAAAAACAATTACAGATCCTGCCTTTGCAGTAGCTACTACCGCATGTTTTTCAATATATTTATCTGATGGTAAAATCTCCATTTTATGTGTATAAGGTACTACAATAGTTGCTCCTGTTTCAGCAGTAAAATCATCTATGCAAAAAAGTGCATTAATTGAAAGAGGTTTAGAAATAACATAGTTCTGATAAGGTAAATCTCTGTGCCAAGAACTTTGATGATGCTGTTCGTGTGGAACATTTATAATTGCATTCTGGAGACCTAAGATATAATAACTACCCAAAAGCCTTTCCACTATATCTAACACTATTTTCTTTGTAGCAATGTTTATAAAATAATCGTCATATTTGATTGGCATCCTACACATATTTTTTTCTTTTATTAAATTAAGATTATCAACTCCAAACTGTTCCTCTTGTATTCTATAGATTTCGTCTATCTTTTTTCTATAAATTTCTAGTTCATCCTGTGTAAGGACATTTTCAATAATTGTGTAACCTAAATTCTGTATCTCCTCAATATACAAATCAAGTTCATCGTTACACTCGACTTGTTTTATATTTCCATAATAATTTCCTTTCATTTTATATCCTCCTTAACCTATTACTTGGCACTTTTGAGGCTTCTGTAGGGGATGCCATATAAACCTTATAATCTTCTGTATCCCCAAGTATCAAGGCTCCAGCACCTATGACATTATACTTACCTATCTTTATGTGATCACGGAGTGTAGCATTTACGCCTATAAAAGTACCCTCTCCAATTTCGCAACCACCCGAAATTACAACATGGGAGGCAATAAAACAATGATCTTGTATAGTTGAGTGATGTCCTATGTGATTACCACTCCAAAGAAAACAATTATTTCCAATTTTAACAAAAGGCTGTATAGTATTATCCTCAAGTATAAAGCAATTTTCACCTATAATTACATTATCTGCAACAAACGCATCTTTACTAACATAAGAGATAAATTTGTATCCTTTGTTTTTAACCTCCAAATATTTGTCTCTTCTGACAGTGTTAACTTTACTATAACCAATAGCTATAAACATTCTATATTCTTTTGGCGGGAATCTCTTTTCAATATTTTCAAAAGGCACTACCTCTTTACTATTAAATGTTTGGCCATTAATATATTTTTCATCGGCAGTAAAAGCAACTATGTTGTATTCCTTGCTTAAGTAGTAATATGCGATCTCAGCCATTTCACCTAAGCCAAATATTATTAAATTTTCCATAAAACTACCTCCTTACTAAAATTGTAAATTAGTATAACCCATAATCATGGAGCAAAGCAACATGTTTTGAGAAATTTCTTTTACAAAAATCAAATATAAACAATGGGTCAGCGTAATATAAATCGTTTCTCATATATTCCTTATCTGAATATTTGGTTAACATATTAAAAGCGAAACCTTTGATAGCTTTTTGATTCATAACTTCTAAAGAATACAATATATATGAGAGCCATTTGGCTTCAGTGTAATCAAATTTAACGTTAAATATCCCACTGGCAATTATATAATCCGCAGGCCCCACCTCTTCTAACGAATCAATTTTCTTAAACATAGATTTTTTGTTCTCTTGATATAGCCTTATAGCTTCGATAATCATTTTTTCTGATAAATCGTAACCAAAGTAAGCATAGTCCTCAAAGTTTTTATCTAAAAACTCTACAAACTTTCCATAACCGCATCCAATATCTGCTACTGTGAAGCCATTTTTGTATAATATTTTTGCCAATTGTGTAAATCTAATAAGTTGACTGTTTTCATCTTTCCAGTCCACACCTTTTGCAGTAGATCCATACATTTTGATTTTATTGGTGTAATAATTCTCTATATCAGCAGTAATTCTTGATATAACATCTTTTCCGTATATATTACTCATCAAAAATCTCCTTCAATTGAGTTTTTAAACTTTCCAAGGAGAACACTTCTTTTACTATCCTTTTGTTATTCTCAAGCTCTTTACTGTTTGTGATTAAATCAATATCTTCATTAATATCGTACACTTTTATTCCTACATCTTGGAAAAATTTCCATAATAATGATTCTGGATTTAAATAAACCTTTTTGCCTAAACCCAAAAGCTGTATTAAATTACCCATACCTTGTTGGCGATTATGTGCAAATATTGCAATGTCTATATTAAATATGATTTCTAAATATTTATCATATGGCAAAAATTCATTCAATGGATAAAATTTTTCACCAAAAATTTCTTTGCCAATCTTTAATATTTTATCCCTATACTCTGGATCTCCATAGGATAAAGGAACAATAACTTTTAAATCCTTTAATCCAATTTTACTTAGTTTATTAAAAACAAATTCATGCCTATTTGCATCAGTAGAGGAATTACCAACTAAGATCCACACTTCATCTTTCTTTATCTTTTGACATTTTTTATATTTAGACTCATCGAAAACATTACTCAAATACATAAAACACTTATAATGCCGTTTCGGATTCGCTTTGTAATATTTTATTATATACTCAACCTCCCCATCTATATATGTAATAACATTACTTACATTTTTAATGAAATACTTCTTTAATCTACTTTGCTCTTCTGGAAAATAAAAGTCTCCACCCCACATAACCCAATAAGATTTTTTTAATAACCATGGCTGAACTGCTAACAATTTTAAAATCCTCTCATCCCATAACCCATGAAGTATAATCTTTTCTGCCTTGTATAGATATTTTTCAAATTCAATTATTTTTAATTTCCTATCTAACCAAAACACATTATTAATATTCAAATCCATGCCATAATCGCTATTTGGTTTACCTATTACAACAAATATATGTTCATTAGAATTAAAATTTTCATTTATAAACTTTATAAAAGGTGGAATAAACTTATCTAAAATCATTATATGCAAGATTTTCATAATTTAAATCCTTTAAAAGGTAATATTAACCCTTTAAGAACTATGTAAAAATTCTCTCGAAACTTAGGATGAACAAAAGCAAAAAATGGTCCAGATATAAATTGATTCAATACAGATACAACTGCGGCACCTTCAACTCCGTAGAGAGGGATAAAAATAAGATTCAAAATTATGTTTGAAATAGCAGATAGAATAGTTGCAAATAATGCAAATTTTTGCATATCAATAGCTTGTCTTCTGCTAATTCCTGACATCCAAAAGAATATAAATATAATAAATGACATTATACTTAAAATAGAAGCAGCGTCCAAAAATTTTTCTCCATATAAAATCTTAATAAGAAAATAAGAAGATAGACTTAAAATAATCGATAAAAATAGACCTAAGTACCCCATGACCGCAGACAAAATAATCAACCGCCTATAAAATTCTTGTTTATCATTATACCTACTTACAATAGCAGGAAATACAGATTGAGTTATAATCATAGGAATAAAATACCAAACCTCTACAAGCCTCATAGCAGCAGAATAGAGACCAACTTCCCTATCTCCAAGCATATTTTTTATCATTACTTGATCTATCCTCATATAAATTGAGGTAGCTATACTACTTAATAACAACGGCCAGCTATCCTTTAATAATTTCTTTCCAATTTCTATATCAAAATATCTTACAAAATTTGGTAATCCTTGAGACCTATAAATTAACCATCCCATTATAGATAATGATATTATATCAAAGAGACTAACCAAAACAAACCATATCAAATCAGCACCTGTTAGAACTAAAAATATCTTTATAATAGAAGATAAGATCAACTGAATAATTCTTCTTATAGAAATATACTTAGCCTGAACCGTCGCTTGATAATAAAAATCAATTACTTCAAAGCTTTGGGAAATAATTCCAAAAGCAATTATCAAAATATAAATGTTTGTCTCAGTGAACAAGTTAGAAGTAGGAATAGATTGAATAAATAATATAATTGCGATGATAAAAAAAGTGATTACACCACCAATAAACTTTAGCCAAAATGAAGTACCAAGATATACATCCCTTTTTTCTGGTTCTTGGACTAAATCCCTAACCACTATTCCATCAAGCCCTAACTTGGCTATCCTTTGAAAAATAGACACGAAGGCCAAAGCATAGCTTAACAATCCAAACCTTTCCGGACCTAAATACCTTGCAACCCAAACACCTACCAAAAATCCAGCAACCATTCGTAAAACCTGTTCTGCAAAAAGCCATAAAGTATTTGCCCCATATCGCCTTATACCCTGATGGTTAAGAACCTGTTGTAATCCAAGCTTTAAACTTTCTACTCTCATGAAACAGACCTGCCTACTTTAATATTATATTCTTCATAAACCTTTTTGATCCCTTCTCCCAGTCCTATATTTGGCTTCCAGCCAAGCTGTTTAACCTTACTAACATCTAATAACTTTCTCAGAGTTCCATCTGGCCTGCTTAAATCATGTAGAATGTCGCCCTTAAAACCCACAATTTCTTTTATTATAATAGCAAGCTCTTTAATCTTAATATCCACCCCTGTTCCTACATTTACAAAATAATCTGGACAAAGTCTACCCATAACTTCTGCTTCCACATTTTCCATCAAATATACACAGGCATCTGCAATATCATCTACATGTAAAAACTCCCGGTAAACCTCTCCAGAACCCCAAATGGTAACAGAAACATTTGAGTTGGAATGCGAAGAGTTGAAAGAAATGCCAAGTTTTGAAAGAATTTTTAATATGCTTTTCTCATTATTTAGATCAATCTCTTTATCTAAACCAAAACCTATTGGATGTTTGTGGAAATCTCGTTTTATACCTTCAATATCCCCCTGTTCTAAAAGCTTAGCCAAGTGGAATTTTCTTATTAAAGCTGGCAATACATGGGATGTTTCAAGATTAAAATTATCATTCGGACCATATAAATTTGTGGGCATGACAGAAATGAAATTGGTTCCATATTGTTGATTGTAGTATTTAACAAGTTTTATCGCAGAGATCTTCGCGATGGCATAGGCTTCGTTAGTTGGTTCTAAGCTCCCTGTTAGTAAATATTCTTCTTTCATTGGTTGAGGCGCGTGCTTTGGATATATACAGGAAGAGCCTAAGTTTAGTAGTTTTTTTACGCTAAATTTGTAAGCTGAATGGATTACATTTACAGCAATGGCAAGGTTATCGTATATAAACTCTGCAGGATAAGTGCTGTTAGCCAATATACCACCTACCTTAGCGGAGGCAAGGAATACCCAGTCTGGTTTTATTTCTTTAAAAAGGCTTTCTGTCTCTTCCTGCCTTCTTAAGTCTATCTTATGCCATTTAACCGATAATGCCTGAAAAGGTTCCTTGGTATGAAAAGTTGCGTGAATATCCTTATAACCCTTTTCAATCAGCTTTCTAATAATAGCATTCCCAACAAGCCCTGTCCCACCACAGACAAGTATCTTCATGGTCTAATGTTTAACCTTGGAACTGAAAACATACTCATGGTTCGTATAGCTAAAACCCTTGGTTAAATTAATTTTAATCCCTTCGCCAATTGGGTCAAGACCTACGAGCTTTAGATCGTAATCTACCATGATCTTGACCAGCTCCTCAAAGGTAACTCTTGGTTCCCATCCCAACCTTTGTTTAAACTTTGTTATGTCTGCTTGGAGCCATTCAACCTCGGTAGGTCTAAAATATTTCGGGTCTATCTCAACAACTATGTCGCCCGGTTTAAGAACATATTCCCATCTTCTGTCAACACTCCTTACTATACCCTTTTCTTCCAACCCCTCCCCTTTAAACTCAAGCTCAACGCCCGCATACTCAAAAGCTTTTACCAAGAACTCCTTTACTTGATGACTTTCTCCTGTGCCTATTACATAATCGTCCGGTTCATCCTGTTGGAGCATAAGCCACATAGCCTCTACATACTCAGGAGCAAACCCCCAGTCTCTCTTAGCATAAAGGTTCCCAAGGTAGAGTTTTTTTTGCTTGCCTGCAAGTATATGCGCCAAGCCTCTTGTTATTTTTCTTGTCACAAAAGTTTCCCCTCTTCTCGGGCTTTCGTGGTTAAAAAGTATTCCATTGCAAGCAAAAATATTATAGGCTTCTCTATAGTTTAATGTCATCCAAAAGGCATAAACCTTAGCTACTGCATAAGGGCTTCTTGGATAAAAGGGGGTTTCCTCGTTTTGGGGTGGAGGAGCGGCGCCGAACATTTCTGAGGAAGATGCTTGATAAAATTTGGTCTTTATTCCGCTTCTTCGTATAGCTTCAAGGATTCTTGTGGTGCCAAGACCTGTAATGTTTCCAGTGTATTCTGGCATATCAAAGGAAACTCTAACATGGGACTGGGCTCCAAGATGATATATTTCATCAGGCTTAATCGTCCAAATAATCTCAGTTAAAATGCCGGGGTCGGAAAGGTCTCCGTAATGTAAAAACAACCTTGCCTCTGGGTCGTGCGGGTCTAGATAAATATGGTCTATCCTCTGGGTGTTGAAGGTTGAACTTCTGCGGATTATGCCGTGTACTTCATAGCCCTTGGAAAGCAAAAATTCAGCTAAGTAAGAACCATCTTGTCCAGTTATCCCGGTAATTAGGGCGATCTTTTTAGCCATATCTACTTCTCCTTTCTTCCTCTAAATGCGTCCATGTTCATCATATAACCTTATTATATCATCCTCTCCTACATAATCACCGTTTTGAACCTCTATTATCTCAAGAGGGATTTTATCTGGGTTTTCAAGTCTGTGTGGGGTTGATTTGGGCACATAGACGGATTCGTTTTCATGAATATACATCACCTTATCCCCAATCGTTACCTTGGCGGTTCCTTTAACCACCACCCAATGTTCACTCCGATGATTATGCATCTGAAGGCTTAGCTTTTCCCCCGGCTTAACAACTATCCTTTTTATCTTATATCCTGGACCTTCTTCAAGAACAGTGTACTCGCCCCAAGGGCGATAAACCGTTCTATGCTCTATAGCCTCAACTCGGTTTTTGTCTTTAAGTTCCTCCAATACATGCTTAACCTTTTGTGCTGAGCCTCTTTTCGCAATAAGAACAGCATCATCTGTTTCTACTATAATAAGATCCTTCAAATCAACCGTTGCTATAAGCCTTTTATTCCCTATTACCAAACAACTTTCTGTATCCTTCGCTAAAACATCTCCAAGAATAACGTTGGCTTTTTCATCTTTGTCTAAAGCATCATAAAGGCTATCCCAAGAACCGATGTCACTCCAATAGATGTCCATCGGAATGGCAACAACTTTTTTTGACTTTTCCATAACTGCGTAATCGATTGAAATATCCGGCATCTTTTGAAAGTTCGCTATCATATCATCTAAAGGCTGATTAAAAAGTTGATAAATTTCTGAAGCATAAAGCCTCAGTTCTTCTATCATGGTTTCGATGGTAAAGACAAACATTCCAGAATTCCAAAAGTAGTTTCCTTCGCTTAAGAATCTTTTTGCGGTTTCAAGGTCAGGTTTTTCAGTGAACCTTTCAACAAGATAATAACCTCCCAGATCTTTAACAGTGATTTTAATATAGCCATAGCCTGTTTCTGGATATAAGGGCTTGATCCCAAAAGCTACAATATAGCCTTGCCTTGCTACTTTTTCAGCTAATTTTACGTATTCAACAAATTTTTCTACAGGCTTTATAATATGGTCCGAAGGGCAAACAAATAAAACTTCCTCAGAAGAAGTCCTAAGCCTTTCTAAACAGTATTTCATTCCAAGGGCAATGGCAGGTGCAGTATTTCTTCTCGCTGGTTCAAGTAAAATGTTATCAGCAAGGTCTATAGAAACTTCATTAACCTCCGAAAGAACAAGAAATTTATACTGTTCATTGGTAAGCAATATAATATCCTTGGGAGAAACGATATTTAAAAACCTCTCCAGCGTTTGCTGAAGTAAAGACTTTTTACCACCTAGTCTTAAAAACTGCTTAGGATAAGCTTCTCTTGAGGCTGGCCAAAGTCTTGTCCCAGAGCCACCGGCGAGAATTAGGGCTTTTATTGGTTTTCTTCTACTCATGACCCGTTCCGCAAAATCAAACAAGTAAGGTTATGTTGCATAACTTTCCATTAAAAGGCTAATCTAAGTTTAAAAATTATAAGTAAAAAAAATCAGGATGTCAACTTTTTAGCGGAGGCTGTTCTAAAAATCTACCACAGCCCTTAGCGTAGCTATAGTGCAAAATGCCAGACATAAATAACAAAAATAAGTAAGTTGCAAGCACCCAGAAGTTCAAAAGAACGTTCCAAAAAATAGCGCAAGCAATACATTTATTTTTTAGCTTTCTGGATGGTTAATACTCATCTTCCTACTTTTAATAGCTTCTAAAACGAGTGCAACAAATATACCCAGGAATATTCCTGTTATAAATCCTACTGATGTATAAAGCAATGGCTTTGGTCTGATTGGTTCCGAGGATGCTTGAATGTCGCTTGCCAACGCTACAAACTTAGGGTCCTGCAACCATTTTTGAATTTGCTCTTTTCCTGTTAATAAATCAGCCATTTTAGAGAGATCGAAAGTTAAATGTTTTTCTGAATTTACATTCAAGATAGTTTGATTTATAAGATTTAGCCTTGTTTCATATTTTTTCTTAAGCTCTTTCATTTTTGCGGAAATAATTTTTTGTTAATTATCTCTAAAACTTTCTCAAGGTTTTCTTTAGCTATTTGTGGAGATATGCCTTCTACTTCTATCTTAGCCATATGTTGAGAGTTTCTTGTAGGAGAAACTTTTGCTTTTTTTAGTATATCCTCAAAAGCATCATCTTTATAAATTCTAATACTTTCCTGAATTTCTGGTATATCAATGATTTTTGGATCTTGCATTATGATAATTTTTGAATCTTGCGTTGTTTGAACTTCAACCATGGCTTCTGCTTTATAAGCCTTTGGCATAAGTACTGAAACTAATATAGTCAATGCAGTAGTAAATGCTGTAATTCCTAATATTATCCATCTTCGTTCATAGAGTTTTTGAAGAAGTTCAAATAAATCAATTTCATCATTAAATGCATTGTTTCGCTCCATCTTCAACCTCCAAAAAATGTCTTTTATGTCAATTATTTTTACCATAGGTCTAGTAAAAATTTCAGCAAAAGTAGAGGCTGTCTAAAAATCCCTTATGGGGACGTTCCCCAGTGGATAAGGGAACTAACCCTTTCCTCACCCTGTCCCACGCTCCCTCACGGGAGGAGGGGAGGTTTTTCCCCTCAAGAACAGAGAAGAGGAGGGCTACCTTCAGAACATGCTGAGCAAGGGTTCCTTCCATCGACCCAATAATGGCTACTCGGTAAACTCTGAAAGCTTTGCATTAGGAAAGATCATATCGCTTTCCAGAAATTTTTTCAATAAGTTTGTATTTTTAAGACAACTCCAGCATTTGTCCAATTTTCTCCATCTTGAAACTATTAGAATTACGGATTAGAATTAATAGGTTTTCAAAAATTGGAGGCATAAGAATATGAAAGGGATTTTGCTTGCTGGGGGCTCGGGGACAAGGCTTTATCCAGTGACCCTTACGCTTAACAAGCACTTCTTGCCTATCTATAACAAGCCAATGGTCTATTATTCCCTATCCTTACTTATGCTCGCAAAAATAAGAGATGTAGTAATTGTGGTAAATCCTCAGGATGAAGAAGCGTTTAAAAAGCTCTTGGGAGATGGAAGCGAGCTTGGCATGAACATAAGCTATGTAAAACAAGAAAAACCCTTGGGGCTTTCTCATGCGGTCAAAACAGCTTGCGAAACTTTAGAAAGGGATTGCTCAGTAATGGTTGTTTTAGGGGACAACATTCTCTACGGACATGGGCTTCCACAACTTTTAGGAGAAGCTAAAAGCCAAGTGATAGAAAAAGGCGGTGCATATGTGTTTGCCTATCATGTGCCAGACCCGGAAAGGTTTGGCATTGTTGAGTTTGACGAAGAGGGCAAAGTGATAAGCATAGAAGAAAAGCCCAAGCATCCTAAGTCTAATTATGCGGTAATAGGGGTGTATATGTTCGACTCAACGGTTTCAGAAAAGGTCTTAAGGGTAAAGCCCTCTGCACGGGGAGAGTATGAGATTACTTCTTTGCTTGAAGAATACTTGAAAGAAGGAAGCCTTAAGGTTAAGCTTTTGGGAAGAGGTTATGCTTGGTTTGATGCGGGAACTCACGATAGCTTTTTGGAGGCGGGGGAATTTGTGGCTACCGTAGAAAAAAGGGCAGGCTTGATGATAGGATGTGTGGAAGAGATTGCCTACAAGAACGGCTGGATAGACAGGGAGAGGCTTTTACACTTTGCCAAAAGGTACTCAAAAACAGATTATGGAAAGTATTTAAAGAGTTTGGCAGGGGAGTCGGTCCATGCCCTTTGAGTTTGAACCTTTAGCCATTCCGGAGGTTATACTTATAAAGCCCAAGGTCTTTTCCGATGAAAGAGGGTTTTTCTTGGAAACCTACACAAAATCTAGCTTTGAAAGAGCGGGAATATACTATGAATTTATTCAGGATAATCACTCAGCATTCAAGAAGTGTGTTTTGAGAGGGCTACATTATCAAAAGAAGCCTGCAGTTCAGTGGAAGCTTGTCAGATGCATAAGAGGGGTCATATTTGATGTGGCGGTGGATATAAGGGTAGGAAGCCCAACCTTCGGTAATTGGGTAGGCGTTTACCTTTCAGAAGAAAACAAACACATGCTTTGGATTCCTCCCGGCTTTGCCCATGGATTTTTGGTGGTCTCCGATTATGCTGAAGCCATCTACAAAGTATCTCACAGTGAATACTCACCGGCACACGACGCTGGTATAATATGGAACGGCCCTACTATTGGTATAGAGTGGACCCTTCATTTGGTAGATGGAATCATACTTTCCAAAAAGGACGAAGATCTTTCTAGGCTAAAAGAACTTTCAGAGGAGGATCTGCTTTGAAAGTGTTAGTTACCGGTGGTGCAGGCTTTATAGGAAGTGCGTTTGTAAGGCAGGCGGTAAAAGAGGGTTGGGATGTTGCAGTTTTGGACGCATTAACTTACGCAGGGGACTTAGAAAGGCTGAAAGAAGTAGATGGAAAATACAGGTTCTATCATGTAGATTTGGTAGAAAGAAAGGCTGTTTTTGATGTGTTAGAGGATTTTCGCCCTGATGTGGTTGTGCATTTTGCAGCGGAAAGCCATGTGGATAGAAGTATCCTCGACCCATTGAGGTTTATAAGGTCTAATGTGGAAGGCACTTTAAATTTGCTCGATGCTTCAAAGGAGTTCAAAGTTGAAAGATTTATCAACATCTCAACGGACGAGGTCTACGGAGAACTTGGAGATGATGATTATTTTACCGAAGAATCTCCCTTGAATCCAAATTCTCCCTATTCGGTTAGCAAAGCTGGCGCAGATATGCTCGGAAGGGCTTACTATAGAACCTACAAACTACCAGTGATAACGGTTAGACCATCAAACAACTACGGACCATGGCAGTATCCAGAGAAGCTAATTCCAGTTATCATACTGAAGGCTTTAAGGGATGAACCAATTCCTGTTTATGGAAACGGAATGAACGTAAGGCAGTGGTTATACGTAGAAGACTGTGCGAAGGCGGTGTTGAAGATAGTCAAAGACGGAAAGGAAGGGGAAATATACAATGTGGCAGGGCCTGAAGAAAAAAGAAACATTGAGGTGGTAAAGACCATACTTAGGCTTATGAACAAACCAGAAAGTCTTATAAAGTTTGTGAAGGATAGACCAGGGCATGACTATAGGTATGCTATGAAAGCGGAGAAAATAAAAAGAGAGCTTTCTTGGGGGCCAAAGGTAGGGTTTGAGGAAGGTATAAGCAAAACCGTTGAGTGGTATTTAAGCCACCTTGACTGGGTTAAGAAAATTGAAGGAGAACTTCGCAAATTCTGGCAACTGGTTTATCAATCATGAGAAAAGTCCTCATTACAGGAGCCAGCGGACAGCTCGGGAAGGAATTTGTAAAGGCGTTCTCTTCAAAGGGTATAGACTTTGTAGCCTTAGGGAAAAAGGACTTAGACATTGCTAACTTTGAGAGAGTCTATAAGACACTAAAAGAGATAAATCCTTTTATAGTCATAAACCGTTCTGCCTACAATCGGGAAGAATAGGATGAAGTATCAAGCAAGGTTTATAGCAAATATGTAACCACAAACCAGCGCCAAAATGACACTGAAGATCTAAAACTACTTGCCTATTCTGTTCTCCATGATGTCTTAGCTCAATATAATGAAGAAAGGTTGAAAGATTAATTCGCATAGAAGAAGAGTTAAAAGCCCTTAGAATAGAAATGAATATAAGGCTTGAAGCACATAAGAAGGAAAACAATGCAAAGTTTGAAGCCTCGGGAAAAGATTAAATTTTCTATAGCGGCCGATCATAATTGGATTTTTCCTTCCTCATAGGACTCATGATATTTTTTAATTTTTTCAGATGCATCGGGTGAGAAATTCAGAGAAGCTGGAAAAGCCTTCTGACAAAAGCCTTGGCAAGGAGGTGGCTTATAATACCCTCAAATCCCACCAAGGAGGCACTAACATGGAAAATTACCTCTATAGTTGATACCAAATGATCCTACAGTCCCTAACTTTCTACCTTGGAGTTGATCAGGAAAAGAAAAAAGCATGCAGACCTCCAAAAGTCTCTGACCTCCAACTCTGTGCCTTGTTTATCCTATCCTATATCACAAACACTCCCGTCTTCACACTGGCTAAATCTTTGATTGATCCCAATATCAAGTCCTATCATCTCTTCCGAAAAACAAAAACCCAAAAAGTGTATAGACTTTTGAAAGAATACAGAAACAGAAGAATTCTTAGCATTCTGTTTGCTAAACTGTTGCTTGGAAAAAAGGTAAAGCTTATAGTGGATGGGACTATTCTTGAGGTAGCGAACCTAAACAGGGCAAGGACACAAAGGATAAAGCGATTTTCTGGTAAAGCCTTTTGGGGCAAAAAAAGAGAAACCTTTATAGTGAGCATTACAAAGAGAAGGTAAGATTTGAGGAGATGTATTATGGCGTTTTGGTTATGGTAGCTTGCGATAGCGAAGGTGTTGTATATGACCTGTGGTTTCATCCTGCGAGCTATCATGAAGTAAGGTCTTTGAGGATAAGGTATAGGAAGAGTAAGTGGCTTAGGTTTTTAGTGGATAGTTTTGGGCTTATGGGAGATAGGGATATAGGGGTTGTGAGTATGGAAGGGCATAAGGCAGGTGGTAGAGGGTGTAAATTCACAGATAAAGCTTTTCAACCGAGTGAGCAGGTGGAGGAAAGGGATTACCTTACTTGCTTGCCTTTATGGCTACGCTATGGGCTCGTAGCTTTTTCAGGAAGTCTCAAATATGGGGGTAATTTTTCACCCGACGTGTGTATGTGTTATAATTAATTAATTAACCCATGCACAGTCTCAAGGAGCTCGTTGATTACGGCATCATAGGGCTACTCCTACTGCTGAGCTTTTTTGCCGTAGCCATAGCCATTGAGCGGTGGAGTTTTTACAGGAAGGTTGAAGTGGAAAGGTTCAAGACCAAGCAGGAGTTAGAGATGGAACTAACAAAGGGTTTGACCTTTATAGCGTCCGTTGCGTCCAACGCACCATACATAGGGCTCTTGGGCACAGTTCTTGGCATAATGCTGACCTTTTACACCATAGGGCAGGAGGGCTTTGTGGATACAAAAAAGGTGATGGTGGGCTTGGCATTAGCCCTCAAGGCTACCGCAGTGGGTCTGTTGGTGGCTATTCCTTCCTCGGTTCTCTACAATTTACTTTTAAAAAAGGTAAAAAACCTTTTGCTCTTGTGGGAGATAAAGAATGGAAGATAAGGAATTCAGTTCTATAAATGTGATCCCCTTGGTGGATATAATGCTCGTGCTACTTACCATTGTGCTAATCACCGCTACCTTTGTGGTGCAAGGAAGCATCCCCGTTCAGCTACCCCAAGCAAAGGCAAGCCACGAGGAAAATCTAAAGGGACTTTTTATAACCATAACCCAAGAAGGGAAGATATTTTTTGAAAACAGGATGGTTTCCCTCTCGGAACTTGAAAGGGAGCTTAAAAAATATCAGAAGGACAGCCAAGTGCAGGTGATGGCAGACAGGAGGGCAACCGTTCAAAGCTTGGTGGATGTTTTAGACCTTCTCAAAAGGCTTGGCTTTAAAAAGGTTTCCATAAAAACAGAGGTCAAGGGATGAGGGAAATTTTCAAGGCATACAGCCTGTCCCTTTTGATCCACTCTCTTTTACTCTTTGGCTTTTTCCTTCTAACCCAAAGGCTCGTTCCCTCCGAAAAAAGGCTCATTGAAATAGACCTATCCCTTGAAAATTTGCAAAGGCAACACCACGC
>Ga0079997_116469_pt1 | contig 30435 bp, 24 predicted proteins | sample PerSpoCPS_CMetaG_FD_69200 | JGI IMG/M metagenome (GOLD analysis project Ga0079997, IMG submission 69200) | Archaeal communities from Yellowstone National Park, Wyoming, USA - Perpetual Spouter C (PS_C) MetaG (SPADES assembly) (version 2) | ecosystem: Environmental > Aquatic > Thermal springs >... | reverse complement strand
GATGAGCTGGTAGGATTGCTGACGGTAACCTGCACAATGGTGGGGTCGCTTCGCCACTGCTCCAGCGCATAGGGGGCAGGGTTGCGCAGCATCACTGTGATGGAAAGTTCCGGCTGGGCGTGCAGCACGACAGCCCAAGCGCAGGAGAGCAGAAGAAGTGCACTTCGGCGCATATCCGCCTCCGTTCGACCGTTCGACATCTATCAGCACCTCATCTGCGGCACATGCGGCGGAGCACATGCGCCGGAGATCGGCGGGTATGTTCAGAATCCGACCGAGTACTGCAGACTTGCAAAGAGCTCGCTGTACGTATTGCCTTGCTGGCGTGTGAGGTCGAAGGTGTTGTTCATCACCTGGAGCGTAAAGCTGCCGTAGTTGCCTGGTGTGTACGTGAGCGCTGCGCGCAGCAGTACCTGTGCCGTCGTGCGCTGTGCGGAGGTGAGATTGATGCCAACGTTGCCTTGTGCGCGCAGCACTTGCGCGATGAGCGGATAGGTGATGGCTTCGTTGAACGTTGCCATCGTCAGCTTCTGCAGGTAGTTGCTGGTGCGGTTGAGACTCAGCGACGTGGTCAGGTTGACTTGCGAGGGGAACGTCACGCTGTGGCTCATGTTCACCATCATCGCGCTGTTCGAGCCGAACTGCCCAGTGACGCGGTTGTGGTCGGTTGTCTCTTGCCAGGAGAGCGCCGCCGTGAGCATGTTGTCTGCATCGAAGGCGCGAAACTTCCAGCGCGGGGCGACCGTCACCGAGTTGAGCTGGTTATCCATCCGGAGTGTGTCGTTGGCGTGGTCGGAGCTCATCGTATAGCGGCTGTATTGTACGTCAGCGCCGATGTCGTCGGTGATCTGCCAGTTGACGCCGGCGCTGGCATTCCATCGCTCCACGGTGGCGATGCGCGTCTGGCGGAGATTGTTCGTGCGCCGACCGATACTCCCGCGCAGGAGCAGTTTGCCACCCGCCAGCCGCACGTAGGGTGAGGCGTTGAGGTCGAGAATGTCGTTGAGCAACTGTGCGTAGCCCAGCGTGACAAAGCCTGGTCCAATCCACTGCCCATCGAGCGAGATGCCCCAATCGGGCGATGGAGTGAGGTTGAAGGAGAGTCGGACCGCTCCGTCCGCGTTGGAGCTGCTGTTGATGGGCAGCAGTTGCCGAATTGGCTGTGGCAGGTCTTGGAAGCGTGCGCTATCGGCTTGGGCTTCGGTGTTGCGGGTAAAGAGCCCGAGGGCGAGCTCGCCTCGGATGCGTACTGCCCCGTTGAGGGCACCGAGCCCACCCGCCACCGAGGCAACGACGTTCGCCTGTGGAGCGGGGGTGAGGCTGTCGCGGTGGATGGAGCCGGGTTCATCGCGGCTGCTCATGTACTGCAGCGCAAGGAAGCTGCCGTCGCTCCACTCAATGCCAAGTTTGCCTGCCAGGAGGCGGCGCCGGTATTCCCCGCCGAACGCCCGGCTTGTATCGGGCTGCACGGGCTGGCGGGTGTAGCCGTAGTGCAGCGCCAAGCGCAACGGACCGGGTGAGAGCTCCACACCGCCTCCGAGAATGCGCGAATCCCCAACGGTGAGGTCGGAAATCCGGGTGCTGTACCATCCGGCAAAGAGCTGCACCACAGAGCCAAATCGCGGAGTAACCCCGAATTGGTTGAACGGCTGCTGGTAGCCGAGCCGCCCGGAGTTGAGGAACAGCTCAAACGGCAGCACGATTTGGTCAAATACCGTCAACTGCAGCCGTCCCGCTACACGGTACGACTGTGTGGGCAGACGAGAGGTGGTCCCCAAGGGACGATACACGTCGGCGGAAGCACCCAAGGAGCCGGAAGCCCTAATCCATTGCGCATTCAGGTGGGAAGCCGTGCCGCAGACAAGCGCCGCTGCCACAATGGGAAGCGCCCGTATGCGCGCGTGGTGGCGTTGGCTCGTGGTGTTCGAGCAGCTCCATCGCATCTATCCCTCCCGCCGTGGTTTGACGGACTCCGCGCTCTGAAGCACACCTGGGCAACGGTACAGTGTGCCGCACACCAACGGCGGGAGGAAGCATAGAGCTCTGGGCAAGCGCTCAGGGCAGTACGCCTTCTGCCGCACGATGATGGGCTGCAACTCTCCGCAGCCGCACCCCCCGAGTACCGGGGAGCGAGCGTTCGAGTTCCTTGGACTAAAATTAGCGCATCAGCCCACAATCTGACGCGCAGCACGGCAGATGATCGACTTCAACATCCCTGTACAATGCCTGCTCGGCGCCGCAGCCATCAATGGGTGCGCGAGTTCGTCTGTGTGAACCCGCACGAACGGGATGGGAGGCAGAGTGGAACCCTGGTGAGGTGGGCGATGACCATCTCGGACCTTCCCTCGCAGCCGGTGTCGTGGGAGCAGGAGTTCGCGCAGCTCCGCACGCAGGGCATCAAGGTGAACTACTGGGTGGTGTGCCCGCGCAAGCTTTGGCTGTTCTCCCGGGGGCTTTCGATGGAGCCGCTTTCGGAACGGGTTGCCTTGGGGCGACTCCTGCACGAGCAGGCGTATCCGCAACATTCGCGCCGCGAGCTCTTCATCGATGAGCTCATCCGAGTGGATGTGCTGGAGGCAGAGCCCCGTGTGCTCGAAATCAAGCACTCCCGCAAGATGATCGAAGCCGCCCGGCTGCAGGTTGCGTACTACCTGCTCTACCTGCGCTGGCTTGGCGTCGGTGAGTTGGTCGGCGAACTCCGCTTCCCGCGTGAGCGCCGGCGTGAGGAGGTGCGCTTGACCGAGGAGCTGGAGCGCGAGGTGCTCCACGCATTGCAGGAGATTCGCCGAATCGAGCAGCTCCCCACGCCACCGCCCGCCTCCTTTATGCCGATCTGCCGCCGGTGTGCGTATGCAGAACTCTGCTGGGGATAGCGATGCCGCAGTCGTACTACATCTTCCGCAACGGGCGCCTGCGCCGCCACCAGAACACGCTGTACCTGGAATCCGAAAGCGATGGGCAGCTCTCCAAGCAGCCGATACCGGTTGAGAACGTGCGGGACCTCTACCTCTTCGGCGAAATCGACCTCAACACGAAGCTCCTGGTCTTCCTGGCGCAGCACGAAGTTGTGGTGCACTGCTTCAACTACTACGGCTTCTACGTCGGCAGCTTCTACCCGCGCGAGGGCAACGTCAGTGGGCACCTTCTGGTCAAACAGGTGGAGCACTACCTGGATGCCGCGCTGCGCCTGGAGCTGGCGCGGGAGTTCGTCCGCGGCGCCATCGGGCACATTCTGCACAACCTGCGCTACTACCACAACCGCGGCAAGGAGCTTGCCGACGCCATCCGGGATATCGAAGCCCTGGAGCTGGAACTGGAGCATGCCGAGGACATCCCCTCCCTCATGGGCGTAGAGGGACGCGTTCGGGAGCGCTACTACCTTGCCTTCACCGACATTCTCTCCCTGGAGCAGCCCTTTGAGAAGCGCGTGCGCAGACCTCCGGATAACCCTATTAACGCGATGCTCTCCTTCGGCAACACGCTCCTGTACACTGCCGTGCTGAGCCAGTTGTACATCACGCAGCTCAATCCCACGATTTCATACCTGCACGAGCCCTCCAGCCGGCGCTTCTCGCTGGCGTTGGATATTGCCGAGGTCTTCAAGCCGCTCATCGTGGACCGGCTCATCTTCCGCTTGTGGAACAAGCGCATGCTGCAGGAGGAGGATTTTGAGTCCATCGGGGAAGCCTCCGGCGTCATCTTGAACGAACGCGGGCGGAAGGTGTTCGTGCGCGAGTTCGAAGAGCTGCTTGCCACAACGGTGACGCATCGGCAGCTTCGGCGTTCGGTCTCATACCGGCAGCTCCTTCGGCTGGAGGCGTATAAATTGGTGCGCCATCTCATTGGCATGGAGCCGTACCGAGCACTGCGAGCGTGGTGGTAGCAATGTACGTTGTGGTGGTCTACGACGTTGAACAGCGCAGGGTGGCAAAGGTGTGCCAGTTCCTGCGCCGCTACCTCAACTGGGTGCAGAACTCGGCATTCGAGGGCGAGCTGAGCGAGAGCCAACTGGAGGAGGTCATCGTAGGGGTTCGCAAGCTCGTCAACCGCACAAGCGATAGCGTGTACTTCTACGTTATCCCGGACCGCAAGTGGTGCAAGCGCCGGGTTGTGGGGGTCGAGAAGAGCTTGTCGGACACGATTCTGTAGCCTACCCGATGCGCCTTGCCGTCACGCTCGCTGCCGTCGAGGGTGAGCTCAAATTGCCGTGGAACTATCTCGAACGGCTTCAGGCATTGGTCTACCGATGGATTCGTGCAGCCGACGAGCACCTTGCCCGCACGCTACATGCGCAGGGGTATGCGTACGGGACACATCGCTATAAGCTCTTTGTCTACTCGCTGCTCCACGGGGAGCACAGCAAGGGCGAGCGCGAAGGGGTGCGCCTCTGGGGCCAACTCCGCTGGTGGATTGCCTCGCCGCGCAGTGAGCTCATAGAGGCGCTTGCGGTGGGATTGCTGCGAGTGGAGGAGGTCCTGCTCGGGAGGAACCGGCTTCGGGTGGAGCGAGTGTGCGTGGAGCCGATGCCGGAGTTCGGTTCCGAGGCGTACTTCCGCACGCTCTCTCCGGTAGTGGTCTCGACGGTCGCTGAGTCCGATGGTCGGCGGGTGAAGAGGTTCCTGGCACCCGAGGAGCCGGATTTCGGTCGGGTTTTGGGGGAGAATCTACGGCGGAAGGCAGCGCTGCTCGGGGTGGAATCCGAAAGTGCACAGCATGCTGTGCCTCCACTGGAGTTCGAACCAGTTCGGATGCGAAGCCGGCTGTTCTGTGTCCACGGCACCTTTGTCCGCGCCTGGGAGGGGTGGTTTCGGCTGCGTGCGACGCCGGAGCTGCTGTGGGTGGGCTATGAGACTGGCTTTGGGGAGCGCAACGGACAGGGCTTCGGGATGGTTGCAGTGGTGCCAAAGCTCTGATAGGGGCGCTTGCCGTCGATCTCCAGGGAAAATCTGGCGACCGGGGATCGACCGCACAACGGTGGAGGAATGGGCGGAGGCGAGATCGGGAAAACGCGCTGTATATTTGCACATCCGCGGATCCCCCTCAGGGGGGGCAAAATCGAACCAAGGTGGGATTGAAACCGACGAGATCGGGAAATCCTCCGCCCACGTCAGCCGTGAGGCAAAATCGAACCAAGGTGGGATTGAAACGCCCTCGCGACGGGCGCGCATAAGTACGGTGGTAGGAGGCAAAATCGAACCAAGGTGGGATTGAAACCGACCCAGCAGCCTGATGTGGAGCCGTCGTAGGAGGTTGGCAAAATCGAACCAAGGTGGGATTGAAACGAAGTGTCCTATGCGTCGCGCAGGCAAACGCTTGCGGCAAAATCGAACCAAGGTGGGATTGAAACTGAGGATATCATCCGGCTTGAAGCCAATCGGTCCGGGCAAAATCGAACCAAGGTGGGATTGAAACCTGGCTGCGGTGGCTGCGGGAGCAGCTCCAAGACACGGGCAAAATCGAACCAAGGTGGGATTGAAACAACGAAGTCAGTGCGGTACCCCAGCATGCGCGCTAGGCAAAATCGAACCAAGGTGGGATTGAAACACGAGGTCCTGGCGCGCGCACGACGCATTGCCGCAGGGCAAAATCGAACCAAGGTGGGATTGAAACCCTTAACACAGATTTATGAGCCCGCAGCCCCGCGGGCGGCAAAATCGAACCAAGGTGGGATTGAAACTCCTGCAACTCCTCCACCCACGCGGGCGGGTGATAGGGCAAAATCGAACCAAGGTGGGATTGAAACCAAATTTTGTTGCCACCGTTTTTCCATAGCCACTGGGCAAAATCGAACCAAGGTGGGATTGAAACCAAATTTTGTTGCCACCGTTTTTCCATAGCCACTGATGGCAAAATCGAACCAAGGTGGGATTGAAACCAATTCAGGTGCAGCGATGGCGCGCTATTGTGTTATTGGCAAAATCGAACCAAGGTGGGATTGAAACAATTACGCTACAGCAGCCTAACGAGCAATAGCGTTTTGGGCAAAATCGAACCAAGGTGGGATTGAAACTGACAGCTACGCTAAGAGCGATTGAGCTTGCATACCGGGCAAAATCGAACCAAGGTGGGATTGAAACCTGCCCGGGGTGGGGGCGCCGGTGCTGGGGGGCAGGAGGCAAAATCGAACCAAGGTGGGATTGAAACGCGGCTGTTGGAGCTGGCGTTTCCTGGCTCCAAGTTGGCAAAATCGAACCAAGGTGGGATTGAAACTCGCGCGTCCGCTGCAGCGCAGGACTACCAGGCAGGGGCAAAATCGAACCAAGGTGGGATTGAAACAGCGGGCGGGTATCGCGTTGAGCACGTGCTGCCTGGGCAAAATCGAACCAAGGTGGGATTGAAACTGGTTCGTGGTCAAGCCCGGGCCGCCGATCCGGATGTTGGGCAAAATCGAACCAAGGTGGGATTGAAACGGAGCAGCGGAGCGCTGGGTCCGTCGCGCGTCCGCTGGGCAAAATCGAACCAAGGTGGGATTGAAACCTTGACACGAGGGGGGTCTTTTTCGTAATTTTGCACTGGCAAAATCGAACCAAGGTGGGATTGAAACCATTGCAAGCTCTGCTTCGATATCGCACCCCACCTGGCAAAATCGAACCAAGGTGGGATTGAAACACGAGCCCACGCTCGACGCCATTTGGTGTCGTGCGTGGCAAAATCGAACCAAGGTGGGATTGAAACCTCTGCAAACGCCGCAGGGTCGAGTGTGCCCTCTGCCAGGCAAAATCGAACCAAGGTGGGATTGAAACAAGGGCGACCCGCGCAACCTGGAGCGCGTGCGCGTGAGGCAAAATCGAACCAAGGTGGGATTGAAACCGCAGCAAAGCCTCCTGCGCGAAGTTCCACGCACCTGCGGCAAAATCGAACCAAGGTGGGATTGAAACCAATCTGCCCCGCGCTGCTGGTACCCGATAGCTCGAGGCAAAATCGAACCAAGGTGGGATTGAAACCCAAATAACGAGCCATCCACGACGGGCGGCTGAAATGGCAAAATCGAACCAAGGTGGGATTGAAACATGCCACACAAATTTACGACCACGAACGACCATCGCGGCAAAATCGAACCAAGGTGGGATTGAAACGCTGTGGTGTTCTGCATCCGCTGCTCGCGCAGCTGGGCAAAATCGAACCAAGGTGGGATTGAAACCACCCGAAGCCGCCGCGCAAGGCTAAACGTGTACGCGGCAAAATCGAACCAAGGTGGGATTGAAACAGCCGTCTCCTCAGCCGCAAGCCCCCGTGCACGCGCCGGCAAAATCGAACCAAGGTGGGATTGAAACCGCCCACAAGCGCTGCGTAGAGCTGCGCTTGCAAGTGGCAAAATCGAACCAAGGTGGGATTGAAACTCGTGATTCAGCGCGTCGGTCCTGAGAGGGGCGGGAAGGCAAAATCGAACCAAGGTGGGATTGAAACGCGTCCAGGCGGGGCGCGAGGTGCAGCGTGCGCTCGGGCAAAATCGAACCAAGGTGGGATTGAAACCAAGCCCCCGTGCACGCGCCAGCGCCGCAAGCTTCGGGGGCAAAATCGAACCAAGGTGGGATTGAAACCGCAGCTGCCCGAGGGTGCGCGGCTGGAGTTCTGGCGGCAAAATCGAACCAAGGTGGGATTGAAACGCGGGGAGATGTTCTGCCCATTCGCCAACTCGTCCGCGGCAAAATCGAACCAAGGTGGGATTGAAACTTGGAAGCCAATTCCGTATGACTTTATTCAGTGCAGGGGCAAAATCGAACCAAGGTGGGATTGAAACAGGAGGGCACGGTCTATGAGCATCCCGTCGCACGTAGGCAAAATCGAACCAAGGTGGGATTGAAACCGTGGCGTATCCCACCGTACGTTCAGCGCGTGCACGGCAAAATCGAACCAAGGTGGGATTGAAACAACTCTCTGCAGTACTTGAGGAAATTGGCGCCATCAGGCAAAATCGAACCAAGGTGGGATTGAAACTGCTGGTGAGCGTGTAGCCTATCGAGCCGCTACGGTGGCAAAATCGAACCAAGGTGGGATTGAAACCACGCTGTCGGGGAGCTGATACTCCCCGACGCGGCGCGGCAAAATCGAACCAAGGTGGGATTGAAACTATCGCCCAGGCAATATTTACCAGAAGCGTATTACACGGCAAAATCGAACCAAGGTGGGATTGAAACCACGAACCCCCAACCGCGCCCCCAACGCGCGCAGGGAGGCAAAATCGAACCAAGGTGGGATTGAAACGCGGACTGGTCGGGCGTTCTGGCGTGCTGTACGTGTGGCAAAATCGAACCAAGGTGGGATTGAAACGCGTCAATGGCGATTTCTTCCGCCCGACGCGGCTGGGGCAAAATCGAACCAAGGTGGGATTGAAACGTAATCGGCATCACCGCAGCTATCGCAGACCATGCACGGCAAAATCGAACCAAGGTGGGATTGAAACATGCGTGCGCTGGGGCGGCAGCTTGTATTGGGTGGGCGGCAAAATCGAACCAAGGTGGGATTGAAACGCACAAGGATGCAGCGACGTCAACCGCGATACTCCATGGCAAAATCGAACCAAGGTGGGATTGAAACCTGTGTGCATCTGATACGTGAAATATTCGCCACCACAAGGCAAAATCGAACCAAGGTGGGATTGAAACATGCTTTCGGTGTGGTTAGCGCGGGGTCCGCTGCAGGGCAAAATCGAACCAAGGTGGGATTGAAACGCGCTACCTGGCGCCGTATAATCTCTGCCTCTGTCGCGGCAAAATCGAACCAAGGTGGGATTGAAACTGGGCAGCGGCATCTTGCTGCTGCCCGTCGGTTCCGCGGCAAAATCGAACCAAGGTGGGATTGAAACTGCATCGCTGCTGGCGTACTGCATCGAGCACAACCCAAGGCAAAATCGAACCAAGGTGGGATTGAAACTTGCGCGTGTTCTTGGGAGGCTCGGAGAACTGCTACTTGGCAAAATCGAACCAAGGTGGGATTGAAACATAAAGTTGGCTCTCCACAATTGTTGCAACAAGCATGGCAAAATCGAACCAAGGTGGGATTGAAACTCGCTGCACCTTTTTGTTTGTGGAACATCCACCCAGGGCAAAATCGAACCAAGGTGGGATTGAAACCGCGGCGCGCTAATATCGGCTTCTTTTGCGACTTCCGGGCAAAATCGAACCAAGGTGGGATTGAAACAGTCGAGCACGCCAGCCCCCTTCGGCTGTTAGCGCGGCAAAATCGAACCAAGGTGGGATTGAAACCATGTAGGTATCACGCCACGCGGGCTGCGCGTTGACGGGGGCAAAATCGAACCAAGGTGGGATTGAAACGCGCCCGCATGGCGAGCGCGGCTTGCACGCGCTCGTGGCAAAATCGAACCAAGGTGGGATTGAAACTGGTGCTTGAGACGAGCATGGAGATGTTCGGTGTTGGGCAAAATCGAACCAAGGTGGGATTGAAACTTACGCAAGTAGGCGCGGATCAGCGGGTTAGCCGCCGCGGCAAAATCGAACCAAGGTGGGATTGAAACCGAACCTTCGGCGCTGTACCGCGCTCAAACCTGAGCAGGCAAAATCGAACCAAGGTGGGATTGAAACCACAATCTCCTCATGCTCCTTTTCGCTCTCCAGCAGCGGCAAAATCGAACCAAGGTGGGATTGAAACGGTTGTAGTCCACCTGCAACAGCACCTCTCCAATGCGGCAAAATCGAACCAAGGTGGGATTGAAACAAGACACACAAACTGACGCTCGAACCCGCTTCACAGGCAAAATCGAACCAAGGTGGGATTGAAACAGACCTTGCGCGCATACTCCATCGTGCTCATCCCCGGGCAAAATCGAACCAAGGTGGGATTGAAACGTCCATTTAGCTGTACGCGATGAGTTCGACACCGAAGGCAAAATCGAACCAAGGTGGGATTGAAACCAGTATTATGGCAGATTTCGCAAATCGCTACATCTTGGCAAAATCGAACCAAGGTGGGATTGAAACTACAGTCTACGCAAAGATTGTGCAGAGCACGTACAGCGGCAAAATCGAACCAAGGTGGGATTGAAACGTATTATATGCCACCTCATCCATGGTTGTAACGTTTTGGCAAAATCGAACCAAGGTGGGATTGAAACAGAACGTAATACTTCTCGCAAAGTCGAGCATACTCAACGGCAAAATCGAACCAAGGTGGGATTGAAACCCAATTCCGTGTCAGTAGCTCGGTGTAGAGTCCAGCGGCAAAATCGAACCAAGGTGGGATTGAAACGCTGCACCTTGAGCTGCGCATTGCTCACGCTGGACTTGGCAAAATCGAACCAAGGTGGGATTGAAACCGAATAAAGCGGTAGTACGTCTGCGGTTCAACTTTGAGGCAAAATCGAACCAAGGTGGGATTGAAACTGCGCGGCGGCTGCGGGTGCGGCACTACAGAGACGAGGCAAAATCGAACCAAGGTGGGATTGAAACCACGCAGCACAAAATTATCTGTGAGCACTGTTGGGTCTGGCAAAATCGAACCAAGGTGGGATTGAAACACAGGTGTACAGCTATGCGTCGTGAAGTGTCTCAGGGGCAAAATCGAACCAAGGTGGGATTGAAACATTCTTCAACCGCTCGCCAAGCAGCTGACGAGGTGTGGCAAAATCGAACCAAGGTGGGATTGAAACACCAACAAATCGGCACCGACGCCCTGCCGCGCGTGAGGCAAAATCGAACCAAGGTGGGATTGAAACCGGGCTCAACTTTCTTTTTGCGCGGCATTTTCGTTTGGCAAAATCGAACCAAGGTGGGATTGAAACGCGTGCTTGCGGTGGCGCTCGAGGATGCAGGTGGGCGGCAAAATCGAACCAAGGTGGGATTGAAACCCCGCCCCTTTACATCGGTTTTTGTGTCTTGAATTGGGCAAAATCGAACCAAGGTGGGATTGAAACGCTTCCATTGCACAAGCATCGCCACCTCCCTACCTGGGCAAAATCGAACCAAGGTAGGATTGAAACTCGTGCTCATGGACGAGATGGATTGGAGCATCGGGGGCAAAATCGAACCAAGGTGGGATTGAAACTTTCGCGCTGGACCAACTTGTCGCGGTACTCAAGGGGCAAAATCGAACCAAGGTGGGATTGAAACGCTTACTGCCGGCTTCGCGGGCTGGCGGGGAATCGAAGGCAAAATCGAACCAAGGTGGGATTGAAACCGTAGGCGCCGTAAAAGTACACCCGCACGTGGCGGTGGCAAAATCGAACCAAGGTGGGATTGAAACCGGCAAGATTGTAGAGCGGGTCGTAGAGTCCTACAACGGCAAAATCGAACCAAGGTGGGATTGAAACAAGCTTGCGCGACTTTTGGCGGCGCATCGCGGAGATGGCAAAATCGAACCAAGGTGGGATTGAAACACGCACGGGCGCATCGCCCCAGGGCGTGTACCCGTCCGGCAAAATCGAACCAAGGTGGGATTGAAACTCGCCAACCGCGGAGGAGCGGGTGCGCACCGCAACGGGCAAAATCGAACCAAGGTGGGATTGAAACCAGCTCCTCTTGTGTCGGCAGGGTTCCCCCCTGCTCGACGGCAAAATCGAACCAAGGTGGGATTGAAACAAGTTGCAGCGAAAAGCCGCAGCTCTACTGTACTCTCGGCAAAATCGAACCAAGGTGGGATTGAAACTGATACTGTTAGTGCTGAGATGAAGGCGCACAATGGGCAAAATCGAACCAAGGTGGGATTGAAACCAAAACTGCCGATTAGGTACGTTCCCGCCAACGTCGGCAAAATCGAACCAAGGTGGGATTGAAACCAACCTGGCGGGTGTGTCGAAGTTCTGAGGGGGATTGGCAAAATCGAACCAAGGTGGGATTGAAACTGCGCACTCATTCTCGAAACACTGTGCGCACACTGGAAGGCAAAATCGAACCAAGGTGGGATTGAAACTACGACCCAATCGACTTCGTGCTGGGCGCGGAGGAGGGGCAAAATCGAACCAAGGTGGGATTGAAACCGCATCCACTGCATAGTGGCTGCTCGGCTATCTGCGGCAAAATCGAACCAAGGTGGGATTGAAACTGCGGCATCTGCAGCAGCAGGTGCGGGCGCACGCGGGGCAAAATCGAACCAAGGTGGGATTGAAACAAATTCACAGGCTCTAAAATGCTGCTGCAGCGGGATTGGGCAAAATCGAACCAAGGTGGGATTGAAACTAAAATATCTCAAGCTGCCCTCCGCTGGGCGCGGAGGCAAAATCGAACCAAGGTGGGATTGAAACGTTCTGGCACAGGCTGCGGGAATAGCGACAAACTCAGGCAAAATCGAACCAAGGTGGGATTGAAACCCACCACCGGTCGACAGCAAGCGTCCCCAGCCCGGGGCAAAATCGAACCAAGGTGGGATTGAAACCGAGGAGCGGCTACGCTCGTACCTTTGGCGCAAGGCGGGCAAAATCGAACCAAGGTGGGATTGAAACTTTGTTGTGATACATACACCTGCCGGCGATGCCGGCGGCAAAATCGAACCAAGGTGGGATTGAAACAGCAATTGGAAGGAGGGCTCGCCGGTTCCGGGTGTTGGCAAAATCGAACCAAGGTGGGATTGAAACCGAACCAAGGTGGGATTGAAACGGGCTGAACCTGAGGCAAAATCGAACCAAGGTGGGATTGAAACTCCCACGCCAACTTGTACTCCCCCACCCTCACCACGGCAAAATCGAACCAAGGTGGGATTGAAACACCGTCTGTGCTGCAGGCAGCCATCTACATTGATGAGGCAAAATCGAACCAAGGTGGGATTGAAACGCGCGAGGTGGGGTGTGACATCAGTGCGGAGTGGACGGCAAAATCGAACCAAGGTGGGATTGAAACTAGTTCCCCACGAAGTCGCAGCCCGCTTCGAGGAGCGGCAAAATCGAACCAAGGTGGGATTGAAACGTCGTGTCGCAGTTCTTCGCCGCGATTGGGCGCGCTCGGCAAAATCGAACCAAGGTGGGATTGAAACGCGGTACACTGTGCACACCAGCTCCTTCGCACGTCGCGGCAAAATCGAACCAAGGTGGGATTGAAACCGCCAATCGTGGCAGCAAGCCGCCAGCCAAGCCCGGGCAAAATCGAACCAAGGTGGGATTGAAACCCAGCGGGCTGACGTCGCGGCGGTTCACGTTCTCGAGGGCAAAATCGAACCAAGGTGGGATTGAAACCCAGATGACGAGCCATCCACGACGGGCGGCTGAAAGGGCAAAATCGAACCAAGGTGGGATTGAAACGCGTGAACGTGTGCGACGTGATTTCGGGCTTCGCGGGCAAAATCGAACCAAGGTGGGATTGAAACAGCGTAGCCGGCTTCCTGCAGCTTGTAGAGCGCGCCGGGCAAAATCGAACCAAGGTGGGATTGAAACGGTTGACGTTAACGAGCTTCGTGTTCGGCATCTTTCCGGCAAAATCGAACCAAGGTGGGATTGAAACCAAGGTTCCGCGCCCCGCCAACCACCCACTCTTCGTCGGGCAAAATCGAACCAAGGTGGGATTGAAACGGTGCCCATCACCCCGAACACAGGGGATAGCTTCACGGGGCAAAATCGAACCAAGGTGGGATTGAAACCGATGGGCTTGCCGAACTCATTGCACGGCTGCTTGCGGCAAAATCGAACCAAGGTGGGATTGAAACCAGCAGGGCGTCAATCCGCAACTGCGTTGACATCTGCGGCAAAATCGAACCAAGGTGGGATTGAAACACGGGCGTGCATGAATTTAAGGTTGGGCCGTCCGGGGCAAAATCGAACCAAGGTGGGATTGAAACGAAGCAATTAGTCCACAAGCCATTGGCGGTTTCGAGGCAAAATCGAACCAAGGTGGGATTGAAACTCCTACTCCCTTGGCAGATATGTGAACGTGATAATCTGGCAAAATCGAACCAAGGTGGGATTGAAACTATTGTGCCTTCTCAAGCTCCGCGAAATTGGCCAGGGGCAAAATCGAACCAAGGTGGGATTGAAACGCGTGCTTGCGGTGGCGCTCGAGGATGCAGGTGGGCGGCAAAATCGAACCAAGGTGGGATTGAAACCCCGCCCCTTTACATCGGTTTTTGTGTCTTGAATTGGGCAAAATCGAACCAAGGTGGGATTGAAACGCTTCCATTGCACAAGCATCGCCACCTCCCTACCTGGGCAAAATCGAACCAAGGTGGGATTGAAACTACCGGCTGACGCCCTTGGCAATGGCTTTCCGCCTCCAGGCAAAATCGAACCAAGGTGGGATTGAAACCATCCCCAGGGTCTACCGGAGTTGCCAGATTCTTTGGGCAAAATCGAACCAAGGTGGGATTGAAACTAGAACTTCACGGGATTCAGCGTCGCCCCGAAAAGCCGGCAAAATCGAACCAAGGTGGGATTGAAACAATCTCCATCATAGCAACCCCGCCTCTTTCAAAAGCGGGGCAAAATCGAACCAAGGTGGGATTGAAACTCCAGCTTTGTACATATTCTCCAATTTGCCCAGCTTGGCAAAATCGAACCAAGGTGGGATTGAAACGCTACCGTCATGATTGCGAAGCGTGACCCCGGAGCCGGCAAAATCGAACCAAGGTGGGATTGAAACAACATCCTCCCCCCCCTCTTCCGTCGTGCGGTACCGGCAAAATCGAACCAAGGTGGGATTGAAACCCCGACCAGGCAGCTGGCGGGTGGGATTTGGCGCCGGCAAAATCGAACCAAGGTGGGATTGAAACCTGCTTGCAGCTTTTCTGGCAACAGCATCATAGCAGCCCGGCAAAATCGAACCAAGGTGGGATTGAAACCGGACCAGGTGGGCGGCACATCCTGCTACCCGACCGCGGCAAAATCGAACCAAGGTGGGATTGAAACTGAGACGCTCGAGCGGATCCGCACGGTGGCACACGGGGCAAAATCGAACCAAGGTGGGATTGAAACCGTACCTTGTGGGGCGGTTTGAGGAGGGTGCGGGAGGGCAAAATCGAACCAAGGTGGGATTGAAACGGATAAAGTCAGGCGACCTTGAAGCCTACCGCATTCGGGGCAAAATCGAACCAAGGTGGGATTGAAACGAGGGCGTGTGTGTGAGAACGTAAAGCGTGCGAGGAAAGGCAAAATCGAACCAAGGTGGGATTGAAACTCGTCATCGACACCTCCGGCAGCATGGACGACGGGGGCAAAATCGAACCAAGGTGGGATTGAAACAGCGCTATTCCAAAATTGGTTCCAACAAAACATTACGGGGCAAAATCGAACCAAGGTGGGATTGAAACGGGGAACCGCTACGCTACGGGCGTGCAGCGGGCAGGGGCAAAATCGAACCAAGGTGGGATTGAAACGCGGAACCAACCCTACCGCTGGGCTTTCACCACGCGCGGCAAAATCGAACCAAGGTGGGATTGAAACCAGAAGAGCGGGGACGCCAGAACGGTAAGCAATTTCGGCAAAATCGAACCAAGGTGGGATTGAAACCAAGGCGGGTGCAGCCATGACGGCGCTGAGAGCGGTTGGCAAAATCGAACCAAGGTGGGATTGAAACCCGCGCCCATTATTTCCCACGCAGCCGCCCACCGTTCGGGCAAAATCGAACCAAGGTGGGATTGAAACACCCGAGCAGCTTCCGGCTGCCCGAACGAGGCGATAGGCAAAATCGAACCAAGGTGGGATTGAAACGAATTTGTTCGGTATCTTGAGCGCGTTGCGCAGACGGCAAAATCGAACCAAGGTGGGATTGAAACTTGCGGGCTGTCGGGGAATCGAACCCCACCCACCGGGCAAAATCGAACCAAGGTGGGATTGAAACCTCTGTACTGGTGCTCGATGTACCGCGCAAGGATGCGCGGCAAAATCGAACCAAGGTGGGATTGAAACCGGACCAGGTGGGCGGCGCATCCTGGCACCCGCCCGGGCAAAATCGAACCAAGGTGGGATTGAAACCTCAGTGGTGCAGCGCGACACCACCGCAGTGGCGACGGCAAAATCGAACCAAGGTGGGATTGAAACCTACATGTGGTGCAGCGATGGTGCGTTACAAAATTGGGCAAAATCGAACCAAGGTGGGATTGAAACGATGATTTCCGCCTCGGTAGCTGACACACCAGGGGCGGCAAAATCGAACCAAGGTGGGATTGAAACCTTTATGCTTCTGAATAAACTGCTCCAACTTCCCGAGGCAAAATCGAACCAAGGTGGGATTGAAACCGATGCTGGCACCCCAGGCGTGGCAGCGGTTTGTGGGGCAAAATCGAACCAAGGTGGGATTGAAACAATAAGCTTGCGCGCCACACTGTTCGGATCCCAATCTTGGCAAAATCGAACCAAGGTGGGATTGAAACTGTGTGTGGGGCTGAAGGATGGAGAACGGATTTTGTAGGGCAAAATCGAACCAAGGTGGGATTGAAACTACTGCGCGCGCAGCTCTTCAGGCAGCGCCGAGGTGGGCAAAATCGAACCAAGGTGGGATTGAAACTCCTGCAGACCGCGATTTGCATCGACGAGCAGGAGATGGGCAAAATCGAACCAAGGTGGGATTGAAACTCCTCAAAACCAAACATCCTCCACCCACCCCTCTTGGCAAAATCGAACCAAGGTGGGATTGAAACGGAATTCAAACGTCTCGGGGTACAGCGCCCCTTCTGGGCAAAATCGAACCAAGGTGGGATTGAAACAGGTATCAACAACAACCGCAACCTCGGGCACGGGCGGCAAAATCGAACCAAGGTGGGATTGAAACTGCAGCAGCTCTCCACGTACGCCGGGTTCTGATTCAGGCAAAATCGAACCAAGGTGGGATTGAAACATGGCTTTTCCCTACACCGAACGGATGACATAGCGCCGGCAAAATCGAACCAAGGTGGGATTGAAACGGAAAGGTGCAAATTGGCGACGGTCTGGCGATTTCGGGGGCAAAATCGAACCAAGGTGGGATTGAAACACGTGAATATGTAAGCCACAGTCGTCCGAAACAAAGGGCAAAATCGAACCAAGGTGGGATTGAAACGGCAACAGACACGACGGCATTGTCGGAGACGCGGCGGGCAAAATCGAACCAAGGTGGGATTGAAACAAAAAAAGGTGGGCGACTACACGTCGCCCACCACATAGGCAAAATCGAACCAAGGTGGGATTGAAACTTACCTGCTTGAAATCAACTGCAAATACGGGATTGTGGCAAAATCGAACCAAGGTGGGATTGAAACCGGTTCGGGCGTCATCTCCTGCTCGTCAATGTAGATGGCGGCAAAATCGAACCAAGGTGGGATTGAAACCCTTTGTGAACGTTGCTGAGCTGGCACTTCGGGGAGTTGTGGGGGGTCCAGTGAGAGCAGCGTAGGCAGTGGTATTGGTGCTGCTTCTTTCCGGGGTACCGAGGCTGGGTGAGTTTGAGCGCGGAGGTCGGGAATGACATTGCATGGGGCAAAGTATGCTTGCTGCTTACGGCCAAACCCGCTTGGGGCAGCATGCTCGTCGATGGAGCCGAGAGGAGGTTGTACATGCTCTGCATACCAATGCGTGCGCTGCTAGGGTTGACGGCTCTTTCATGTGCTGTGGCGCAGGAGGTCACACTCACGTGGTATGGGCGGGATACGGTGGGAGCCGCCGAGGCTCGGATGCGCTCGGAGTGGTGGGTGGGAGAGACACAGCTTATGGCGGAGGCGGTAATCATTGCAGGGATAAAGCGGCTCATGGGGCTTGTCCCACGGGGATTGCGCATTGATGCGGTTGCTGGACATTGGGTCCGCTACGAGCGCGCAGCCGTTGGGATACTCTTCGCCCACACCTCCACACACCACATTGACACATGGGCACACCGAGTTCGATATGGTGCCATCTACAGTGATTGGCGGATGCAATTGGGCGTTCGTGTGTGGTCGGAGCGGGCACGGTTGGAACTCATCGGAGAGTGTGTGCCGTATCGGGCGCTCTACGCGCCGGATTATGTGCTAGGGCTGCCCCGGTGGTGGATTACTGCTGCCTGGACACATCGCGAGGGGCATGTGACGGGGCAGGTCTGGACCCGCATTGATGTCGAACAGCGCCGAATGGCGGAATCTCGCCTGCTGCTGGGGCTCCATACAGGACGGGTGTGGACCGGTGTGGTGCTACACTGGCTAACGCACGACTGGTACGAGCCGGGTGGCTTCGCTGCGCGGCAGGGCGCCTTCCTCGTGTTTATGCCGTAGGCTGGGTGCCTGCTCCAGGGGTGAGGAACCCATGAGGCTGCGAAGGTCGGGCAGGCTACCGGAGAGCGGCGAGCCAACGGGGAGAGCGTGTGCGGGAGGGCAGGAGGGACTCAGTAGCGGTAGGTGAGTCCGGCAGCGATCGTCACAGGGCGGCGGTGCAGGAGGTACTGCGAGAGGCTGCCGCCGTAGTTGCTGCGCAGTTCAGACCATTCGACCCAGCGCAGGAGGAAGTCCAGGCGGAGATTGGGCTGCAGGTAGAGCGCAGCGCCGGTGCTGTAGATGCGCGTTGTGGCTCCGGCGATGTCTTGTTGGTACGGGGAGGTGATGGCGGTGAATCCCACACGGAAGCTCATCGGCAGCAGCTCTGGGGTCCATTCGATTCCGCCGCCCCAGGCGGTCTGCCCCACGAGCTGCTCGAGGATGGCGCGGTTGAGCCGCAGCAGCGCCGGCGGGGCATCGGTGAACTCCAGTTGCGTGACATCGTTGTAGGATGCCGCTGCGCAGAAGGTCAGCCCCGTCTGGGGCAGGTGCAGCCCCACGGCAGCGCCAAAGCGGAAGGGGGTGATGACGTTGTAGGAGTTCTCGCCGGATTCGCGCACGGAGCGCCGATCCCCGTTGTCGAAGTACGCCGTTGCTTCCTGCGAGAACTTCTCGGTCACCTGGAAGAAGGTGGGGAAGGCAGCAGTCAATCCCAGCCGGAGGAATTCGCCCATGCGAACCAGCAGCCCAATGCTCCCGGTGATGCCCTGGGCTTCCTGCGAGAGCTCCTCCTCCAGCTCCAGGCGGTCAAAATCCACGTTGGAGAAGCCGACGGTGTCCAGCCAATTGTAGCGGTTGAGCACATCGCTTTCGGTGTAGCTGCGACCGTAGCGGTAGCGTCCGTACTTGAGCGACACGCTGAAGCCGAGAGCAGCCCACTGAGAGAGCTCGAAGGCAATGCCGCCGCTGAGGGAGTGCATTCCACCGCGTTCGCGCACAAAGCCGCTCTGCTGGAGGCTATCGCGAACGGGGGTGATGAGGCGTCCTCCGACGGTATCGGCAAGGTAGAGCCGAAATGCCCGATTGGAGGAGGGGCGGGAGCTCTGGTCGGTCCAGTACGCGATGATGCTGCTGGAGGGATTGAAACCGCCGTAGCGCAGGGTGAGTTCGTAGTCGTTCTCCAGAATGTAGCCGATGGCAAGCCCGATTCGGGTCTTGCGGTTCCACCGTTGGGTGGCTGCAGCGCCCAGGTGCGTGAGGGCAGTGGAGTTGGAAGCGGACGTCACCGGGGTGGTTCCCAAGAACTCGGTGCGCGAGGCGTTGTGGGCAAAGAGGAGTCCACCGGAGAGCTCCACGCTGCTGGGGATGAGGACAAGTCCGGCGGGGTTGTAGTAGAGGGCGGCGAAATCATCGGCGATACCGGCATACCCGATGCCGAGTGCCCCGGCACGCGGAGTTGGGAAGCCATCCATACGGGCAAAGCGGAGCGCGTCTTCGATGAACTGTGCCGAGAGCGGCTCGGAAAGCACCAGCACAGCCCAGAATACGGCAATCCGCCGCATGCTCAGTTCGGCGGGAGGTTCAACAGCTTGCGCGGGTCGGAGTACGGCAGCCCATGCGCTTCTGCAACGCCAGGATGGGTCACCTCGCCGTAGAAGATGTTGAGTCCAGCGAGCAGCTCGGGATTGCTCCGCAGGGCAGCCTCCCAGCCCTTGTCTGCCAGCTCGACGATGTACGGTAGGGTTGCGTTGGTGAGTGCGACGGTGGAGGTGACGGGGACGGCTCCCGGCATGTTGGCAACGCAGTAGTGCACGACCCCATCGACGACGTAGGTGGGGTTCTCGTGGGTGGTGGGATGGCAGGTCTCTACACAGCCGCCTTGATCGACGGAGACGTCAACGATGACACAGCCTTTGCGCATCTCCGAGAGCATTGCTCGGGTGATGAGCTTGGGCGCCTTGGCGCCGGGGATGAGCACCGCGCCGATCACCAGGTCTGCCTCGCGGATGACGCGCCGGATATTCGCCGGCGTGGAGACCATAGTGATGACGTTGCGCGGCATGACGTCGTCGAGGTAGCGTAGCCGGTAGAGGTTGGTGTCGAGAATGATGACGCGGGCACCCAGCCCAGCGGCGATCTTTGCTGCGTTCGTGCCCACAACGCCGCCACCGAGCACCACCACCGTTGCGGGCTCGGTCCCGGGCACCCCGCCCAGGAGGATGCCGCGTCCGCCCATCGTGCGCTCCAGGTACTTTGCGCCCTCCTGCGGTGCCATGCGTCCGGCAACCTCGCTCATGGGGATGAGCAGCGGCAGAGAGCCATCGCTGCGCTGAACGGTTTCATAGGCGATAGCGATGCAGTTGCTCCGGCGTATCGCCTCGGTCAGCTCCAGGGAGGCGGCGAAGTGGAAGTAGGTGAAGAGGACCTGCCCGGGGCGAATTAGCTCGTATTCGGGCGGAATCGGCTCCTTGACTTTGACGATGAGCTCGGCTTGCTCGAAGATTTCACGGGCGCTGGGAAGAAGCTCAGCTCCGGCGGCGGCGTAGTGCTCATCCTCAAAGCCGCTGCCAAGCCCTGCCCCCTGCTCGACGAGAACGGTGTGCCCATGCTGGCGCAGTACCTCCACGCCCGAGGGCGTGAGCGCAACGCGGTTCTCCCCAGGCTTGATTTCGCGCGGTACGCCGATGACCATTGGTATGCTGCCGTTGCTGTACAGACTGCCGTGCTCGAAATTACGCCGAGAGCAGCCAAGCAGCAGGTGAATGCCAACGCCTGACCGTGGCAGCCGGCGCGCGTGCGCGACCTCGGCGGCACGGTCTAAGCCTCCGAGGCTTGGCGTATATTTGTACGTGTCCCAATGTTCCACGGCTCTTGGGGGAACCATGCGGAACCGTGCGTACGGAGCGCTCCTGACTGGTGCGATGCTGCTCCTGTTGGGTGGATGCACGGATGAGAATCCAGCGCTGAGTCCGGCGGAGACGGTGGCTCCGCAGCCGGTGCCCTGGGCAGGAGTTGCGGTTGTGGATGAGAACACAGTGGTCGTGCGGTGGCGCCCCTCGCCATCGGAGGGGTCTCAAGGGTTCCGCAGCTACTATTTGGTGCTGCAGAATATGTCGCGCCAGGCAGTGGTGCAGCGGTTGGAGGTGACCGAGCGGCGCCCGCTCTACGAATTGACGTTCTCGCGGCTCAACACAGGCGAGCTCTACTCGCTGGATATCTGGGTGCGCTTCAAGGATAATGTGCTCAGCCCGGCGCCCCGGACGCTGGTCTTCTCGCCTTCGGTGCGCTACCGCGAGATTGCAGGGGAGCCCATTCGGCTCTATGAGCAGGATGCCGGTGCGGGACTGCCGAAGGGGTTCGCCTTCAACCGTGGAGGAGCGCCTGCAGTGTTGCCGGCGGCAAATCCAGGGATGATTGAGCTGTGGGACCTCAACTTCGAGATCGTGGATGGCGTTGGATACCTGGGGTCGACCGCGGCAACCGCTGTGTATGCTGAGGATGATTCTGCCACTGCGGCACAGAGGAACAAAGCCTGGCGCCAGCGCCTTCAGCGCGCGGCACAGGTCGGGGAGAATGTGTTGCTCGATGTGGAGAGCCTGGAGACGCTCTTCCTGGAGGCGGGGCTGGATACCGTCGGCGGGCGACTGGAGAGGCGGATGGTGCGCATCCCCGATCGGCTGCCTTCGGGCAAGGGACTGGTGCTGATTGCCTGGTCGGCGCGGGACAGCACCTGGGCGAAGGTCTTTGTCAAACCCGGTCCCGGAGGCGAGCTCATCCAAGGGACGGCGCCGAATCGGTACGTGGAGTTGGAGATCGCCTATCAGCCCTCGAAGATGGTTCCCTATGCGCTGCCGCGCCGTGCCGAAGCGGAGCGGCGGGAATGGAACATGTTGCCGGCACTGCAGCCGGTTGTGCGTTGAGGATGTCGAACCAAGCAACACGTGGTGAGCAATGAAGTGGGCACAGTGGAGCGGAGTTCTTGCCGTTGCAGCGCTGCTATTGGTGGGATGTGAGGAATCCACCTCTCCGCAGGAGCCAACGACGGTGTCGCCGCCGGCACCGCCGAGCAACCTCCAGGCGCTCTCGGTGGATGATTCCACCGTGCGGCTCAAGTGGAGTCCTTCGCCCTCGGAGAGCAATTCGCGCTTCGGCGGGTATGAGCTGATGGTGTACAACGATGCCAACGGCAGCTTCGTCGGGAAAGCGCGGCTGCAGCGGAGCCCAACCGATATCACGGGGCTGCGGTCTGGTACGGTGTACCGCTTCGAGCTCTATGCCACGTGGGCGGACACTACGCGCGATACCGCGCGGAGCCGTACGGCAGCCGTTGTGCGCTGGTCGCCGGCAACACGCTACACTACCTTTGCCGATGGCTCGCCCATTCGGCTCTACGAGACCGACTCCCGGTTCCCCAGCGGGCTGGATTTGGAGGGACCCGACGGACGCCCGCGGGCGCTCACCGTGCGCGATGGCAACGAGTGGGACCTGTGCTTGGATACCCGTGGGGGCTCCTACGACATCGGCTCGCCACGGCTGAGCACCTATAACATCACCAATCCACGGCGCACCCTCATTGACACCTTGCGCTTGAAGGACCCGAAGTACTTGGCCGTGGATAGCCTCAACCAGGTCTTCGAGACCGAAGCCTTCGGCGCAACGACACTTGCCGAAGCGCTGGCGAACTTCAACAACCAGCGTCGGGGCTTTCTCATCATCCTGCGTACGCAGGACGGCAACTGGGCGAAGGTCTTCGTGAAGGCGGATGCCCAGGGGAACATCCTGCGCGGGTCGGCGCCAGACCGCTACGTGGAGCTGGAGATCTCCTACCAGAAGACGCCGAACGTGCCCTATGCACTGCCAGCACCGCCAGGGAAGCTCTCGGAGGTTCCGACGATTCGGATTCAGACCGTGCGCAAGCAGGTGGCGGAGTAGCTCCTCTGGAGCCGGTGCAGATGCCCCGCTTCCCGGACCGGGGGCGGGGCTTTTTGCGCCGGAAGGTTCTGGCGGATGCTGTATTTTTGCATGCTCTTGAGTGCGTCGGTTGAGCAATGTAGGAACGATGGCACTGGAAGCCTCAGGCAGGATCACAAAGTCTGTGCGCCAGCAGGATGTTGAACGGCGGTGGTGGGTGGTGGACGCAGCGGGGAAGACGTTGGGGCGGCTGGCATCGCAAGTAGCGGCACTGTTGCGCGGCAAGCATAAGCCGTATTTTACGCCACATGTGGATTGCGGTGACTTCGTCATCGTCGTCAACGCTGCCAAGGTGCGCGTAGAGGGGAAGCGCTGGCAGAAGAAGGAGTACTTCCACTACACGGGCTATCCCGGTGGGGCGCGCTTTGAGAAGTTCCGCGAGCTATTGGAGCGCAAGCCCGAATTCATCATCGAGCACGCCGTCTGGGGGATGCTTCCGAAGGGGCGATTGGGGCGGCGCATCATCCGCAAGCTCAAGGTGTACGCTGGTCCGGAGCATCCGCATCAGGCGCAGCAGCCTCAGCCCTACCAATTGCCCTATCCGTGTGAGTAATGCAGGGAGGCGCAGCCATGCGAATCGTGCTGGCAACGGGTCGCCGCAAGACAGCAGTCGCGCGCGTGATTCTGACCCCAGGGACGGGGCAGGTTACCGTCAACGGACGGGCATTTGAGGACTACTTCCCCATCGAGGCGCATCGGAAGGACATCCTGCTGCCGCTGGAGTTGACCAATACGCTGGGTATGTACGACGTGCGGGCAAACGTCACAGGCGGCGGCATCTCCGGGCAAGCCGGAGCAATCCGCTTGGGGATTGCCCGGGCACTGGTGGAGATCGACCCGGAGTACCGCAAGATCCTGCGCCCGGCAGGGCTGTTGACGCGCGATCCACGCATGGTCGAGCGCAAAAAGTACGGGCAGAAGAAGGCGCGCAAGCGCTTCCAGTTCTCCAAACGCTGATACAGTTGGTCCAAGCAGCCTGGACGGTCAATGGCGCTGGTTACCGTTGAGCAGCTCATCCAGGTGGGTGCGCATCTGGGGCACATGACACGCCGGTGGAACCCGAAGATGCGCCCCTTCATCTTCGGCGAGCGCAATGGGGTGCACATCATCGATGTGCGCAAGACGCTGGCATTGCTCGAGGTGGCTCGCTCGGCAGTGGTCGAGATCGTCGCCCAGGGCAAACTGGTGCTCTTCGTTGGCACGAAGCCGCAGGCGCGCGAGATCATCCGCCGCGAAGCCGAACGCTGCCGGATGCCCTACGTAGTGGAGCGGTGGCTGGGTGGGACGTTGACCAACTTTGCCACCATCCGGCAGAGCATCCGACGCCTCTCCACCATTGACCGGTGGGAATCCGATGGCACGCTGGAGAAGTTCACCAAGAAGGAGCGCTTGCGCATCCTACGCGAACGCGACAAGCTGCGCACCCTCTTCGGTGGCATTGAGCAGATGAACCGCCTGCCGGGGATGCTCTACATTGTGGACATTGTGCGCGAGCACATCGCCGTCTCGGAGGCGCGCATCCTGGGCATCCCCACGGTGGCGTTGGTGGATACGAACGCCGATCCGGAGCTGGTGGATTACCCCATCCCTGCCAATGACGATTCCATCGCCGGAATTGAGCTCTTCACACGCATCATCGCCGATGCCGTCCTGGAGGGGCGCCATCTGGCACAGCAGCGGGGCAAGGACCTGGAAGCCCTGATGCAGGAGCATGAACCCAAGGGTTCGGAGTTGTCCAACACCAAGTCGTAGAGAGCGCACAGCACAATGGCACAGGTGAGCGTGGAACTCATCAAGCAGTTGCGCGAGAAGACGGGTGCGGGCTTTACCGACTGCAAGAACGCTTTGGAAGCGGTACAGGGAGACCTGGACGCGGCAGTGGAGTACCTGCGGCAGCGTGGCGCGGTCATCGCCGCCAAGCGCGCCGATCGCATCGCGCGCGAAGGGGTGGTCCTGGCAGAGACAACCCCCGATGGGAAGCGGGCAGCGCTACTGGAGCTCAACTGCGAGACCGATTTCGTTGCGCGCAACGAGGAGTTCCTTGCCTTTGCGCAGGCGATTCTGCGGGCGTTGCTCGATGTACAGCCGCGCAGCGAGGAGGAGCTGTGGAACACCGATGTCGGCGGCAAGACATTGGGGAACTGGCGCGATGAGATGCTGGCGAAGGTGGGCGAGAAGATCGAGCTCCGGCGCTACGAGCTGCTCACCACCGATGGGCATCTGACCGCCTACGTGCACGCAGGCAGCCGTCTGGCAACGGTGGTGGAGACCGAGCCTGCCAATCCACCGGAGGAGCTGCGCCCGCTCCTGCGCGACCTGGCAATGCAGGTGGCGGCGATGCAGCCCCTGTACGTGCGGCGCGAGGAGGTAAGCCCGGAGATCGTCGAGCGCGAACGGGAGCTCCATCGCCAGCAAGCCCTCAGCGAAGGCAAGCCCGAAGCCGTTGCTCAGCGCATCGCCGAAGGGAAGCTGGAGAAGTTCTTCCAGGAGCAGTGCCTGCTGGAGCAGGCCTACATTCGCGACCCCAGCCGGACCGTTGCAGAGGTGCTGCAGAGCGCTGCCCAGCAGTACGGAGTTCCGCTCCGAGTCCGGCGCTTCTGGCGCTACCTTCTCGGCGAAGCGGTCTGAGCTGAGCCGATACATTGCGGTGAACAATGGACCAGGGCGCCAACGTCCGCTACCGGCGTGTGCTGCTGAAGCTGTCGGGAGAAGCCCTCATGGGGGCGCAGCGCTTCGGGATTGACCCAGAAGCGCTGGCGGCGCTGGCGGAGGAGATCGTCCAGGTCCACCGCCTGGGCGTGCAGTTGGGCATCGTCATCGGGGGAGGCAATATCTTCCGTGGCATCCAAGCCGCTGCCCATGGCATTGATAAGGTCTCCGGCGACTACATGGGCATGCTGGCAACGGTCATCAACGGCTTGGCGCTACAGAACGCCATCGAAGCCCTGGGGGTGCCCACGCGGTTGCAGACCGCTATCGCCATGGCGCAGATTGCCGAGCCCTTCATCCGGCGCCGGGCTATCCGCCACCTGGAAAAGGGGCGCATCGTCATCTTCGCTGCGGGGACGGGCAACCCCTACTTCACCACCGATACCGCCGCAGCCCTGCGGGCAATCGAGATCGAAGCCGAGGTTATCTTGAAGGGAACTCGCGTTGACGGCGTCTACGACGCCGACCCAGAGAAGGTCGCAACAGCGCGGCGCTACGAGCGCATCAGCTCGCGCGAGGTGCTCGAAAAGGGGTTGCGCGTGATGGACCTGACCGCCATCACACTGTGCCAGGAGAATCGCCTCCCTATCCTGGTCTTCAATGTGAACCGGCGCGGGAATCTCCTCCGGCTCATGCTCGGTGAGCCGGTGGCAACGATCGTGCACCACGACGACGTGTAAGTTGTACAGCGGCAGCCTGGGCAATGCCAATCGCGGAGGTTCTGCAGCAGGCACGGCAGCATATGGCAAAATCCGTGGAGCACCTGCAGCAGCAATTGGCGCGGCTGCGCACGGGGCGCGCGACTCCGGCGCTCATCGAGCACATCCGGGTGGACTACTACGGCGTCCCAACCCCGATTTCGCAGGTGGGGAATATCTCCGTTCCAGAGCCGCGGATGCTGGTCATCCAGCCGTGGGATCGTTCGCTCTTGGGGGCAATCGAGAAGGCGATTCTGCAATCGGACCTGGGCGTAACGCCCTCCAACGACGGCTCGGTCATCCGCATTGTGATGCCGCCGCTGAGCGAGGAGCGGCGTCGGGAGCTGGTCAAGGTCTGCCGGAAGTACGCCGAAGAGGCGCGCATAGCGCTCCGAAACCTGCGCCGGGAGTACATGGAGAAGCTGCGCCAGGTTGAGAAGGAGGAGCATCTCTCCGAGGACGAGCGCCGGCGCGGCGAACAGGAGCTGCAGAAGATCATGGACTCCTTCACCGAGGAGATCGAGCGGATACTGGAGCGTAAGGAGCGCGAGATCCTGGAGGAGTAGCCCTCAGGCGATATCCAGGAAGCGGGCATCTGCACCGAAGCGCTCGCGCAGGAGGCGGCGCAGCGCCAGGTGCTCGGCGTGGCGCAGTTCGGGGTCGCGTTCCAAGAGCCTGTGGGCGGCGTGGCGTGCGCGGGAGATGAGCTCGCCGTCGGTGACCAGGTTGACGTAGCGGAATTCCGGAATCCCCGACTGCCGTGTTCCCAGCAGGTCCCCAGGTCCGCGCAACTGCAAATCCACTTCGGCGATGCGGAACCCATCGGTAGTCTGCTCCATCGTGCGCAGCCGCACGATGGCGGCGATGCGCTCCTGCGGGTTGCCGTCGCGCCAGTGAAAGCGGAAGTGGTCGCGCGTGACCAGGAAGCAGTACGATTGCGCCTGCCCGCGCCCGACCCTGCCACGCAGTTGGTGGAGCTGCGCCAACCCGAACCGCTCGGCATTGTGGATGAGCATGACGGTAGCGTTGGGGACGTCGATGCCGACCTCGATGACCGTTGTGGCAATGAGCACGTGGTATTCGCCGTTGCCAAAGGCGCGCATGATGGCTTCCTTTTCGTACCAGAACAGCTCCCCGTGCAGAAGCCCGCAGCGGAACTCCGGAAACACCTCCGATTGCAGGTACTCGAAGTGCTCGGTGGCAGCCTTTGCCGGAATCCTCTCCGAAGGAGAGATGAGCGGGTACACGATGTAGGCTTGGTGCCCGGCGCGGAGCTCCTGGCGGATGAACTCGTAGACCTGCGGCAGTTGGCTTTCGAAGACGACCTTGGTCTGGACGGGGGAGCGCCCCGGGGGAAGCTCGTCCAGCACGGAGAGATCGAGGTCGCCGTAGAGCACCAGCGAGAGGGTGCGCGGAATTGGGGTAGCGGACATCACCAGCACATGGGGTGCAATGCCATTGGTGCCAAGGGAGCTGCGCGCCAGCTCGCGCAGCCGCGCCCGCTGCAGAACCCCGAACCGGTGCTGCTCATCAATGACCAACAAGCCAACCCGGTGGTACTGGACGGAGCTCTCGAAGAGGGCATGCGTGCCGACGATGATGTGAGCCGCTCCCGAGGCGATCTGCTCCAGCAGCTCCGCACGCAGCCGAGGGTTCTGTCCCCCGACCAACTGCACGACGTGCAGGTCCGAGCCCTCCAGCAAGCGGCGCAGCGTGTGGTAGTGCTGCTCGGCGAGGATCTCCGTGGGTGCCATGAGTACGGCTTGGTAGCCGTTGTCGATGGCGATGAGCATCGTGAGCACGGCGACGATGGTCTTGCCCGAGCCCACATCGCCCTGCAGCAGGCGGTTCATGGGGTGTCCGCTCCCCAGGTCTGCGGCGATCTCCCACAGGACGCGCCGCTGTGCGCGGGTGAGCTGGAAGGGGAGCCGTTCCAGGAGCCATCGGGCATGCGGGCTCTTTGGAGAGAGGGGCAATCCGCGCTCGCGCTGCACCCCACGCTGGCGCAATCCCAGCAGGAGCTGGAAGAGGAGCATCTCCTCGAACTTGATGCGGTAGCGCGCGCGGGCAAGCTGTTCGGCGGAATCGGGGAAGTGGAGCTGCTCCAGCGCCTGGGGCAGCGGGAGGAGCTGGAACTCCTGCTGCAGCCATTCCGGAAGTGGGTCGGCAAGCTCCGCACGGGCATGCTCGAGCGCAGCGGCAACCAGACGGCGCAGCCGTGCTTGCGATAGCCCCGCTGTTCGGGCGGCTTGCGTGAGCCGGTACTTGGGCAGGATGCGCCCGATGCGGTAGAGCTCCTCATCTTCGGATTCCACCGGCTCCAGCTCCGGATGGTGGAACGTGACGTAGCCGCGCCGGTCCAGTGTTGGGCGCCCAGCGATGGCGTAGAGCTGACCCGGTTGCAGCAGGCGGCGGTAGTAGTCCAGCCGGTTCCAGAAGATGAGGAAGCCGCCGACCCCACTATCGTCGCTGATGCTGGCTTGCAGCATCTGCCGCCCGGAACCGTAGGTATGCTCGCGCACCCGCTCCACCCGGGCGATAAGGGTGACCTCGCTGTAGAGCAGCCGCTCCGAATCGCCGAGAGTAAGCGGGGAATGGAAGAGCTGCTCCTGCTGGTGGAGGGCTCGTGCAAGGGCACGCAGCGTCGTGCTCGTACTGCGGTCAATGTAGGAGCGGGGCAGGAAGAGGAGCAGCTCCCGAAGGGTGCGGACGCCCAGCTCGGAGAGCGCCTTGGCGCGCTGGGGTCCAACCCCTTTGAGGTACTGTACCGGCTGCTCGAGTACGCTCGACGGCATTGCCCTGCCTGCGTTGGAGGTATAAGACGAGCATCCGCACCGTGCAACGCCCAGTGGAGACATGCAGAGCGCCCGCGGCACAACGGCGCTGCGGTACTACTTCGGGGACTGGACCCCGGGGGCTCTTGCACGCGGAGGGGAATTTGTGTATTTTTGCAGTGAGCCTTAACCAACAGGGGGTCACCATGCGGAGATTGCTCTACCTTCTAGGGCTACTTATCGCGGGGGGGGGGGGCGGTAGCACAAACACCCGATTCCTGCTACGTCAATTGCCGCCCCGGTGCCCGATGCCAGGGAAATTGGAAAGCCTACATATGTGAGCAGGGCTGTGTCCCTGTGGACTCGATCCGACGCCTCCCCTATCCTTTACAGTTGTGCTTGAAGTTTGACGAGCGGTACGAACCTCCGTTTCGAGAGTTGCGCTGGCCGGTGCGCGATAACCCAGAGGACTCCGTTCTCGTTTTCTCCGTGGACAGCTTGCAGAAGGATTTTTGCTGTGCCCAGCGCTTGTGGACGTGTGTCTGCGGTGCTCAAAACGCCGCCTGTGTTTGTACTGTCATGGTGCGGTTTGTGAGAGATACACTGCGGGGCAGTGAGTGGGAAGGAGACCGCGCAAAATATCGCTTATTCTTGCCGAGGCAGAATCCAGCTACGGGAAGGTGGTCTGCTCATACGGCTGCGGTTAATTATTGTGGAGGCTGGTGGGTAAACGGGGGATGTGATACTTCGAAACTAACCATATGGCTCAACAGCCTCGACCAATGGGTGCGGATGCGAAGGAACTGGAGCGGTACAGATACTGTACCTCGTCGGTTCTTTGTGAATAGGGGATTGCTGGGGAATGTAAGCAGGGTTAGCGATGACAGCGTGGAGGGCTATGCATGGTACGACCTGTGCATGATTCTGGCTCATGAGCTGGGGCACCTTTATGGGATGGACCATCATTCGTTCGAGCCTGGTAGCGGATGTGACAGTTCATACAAGGGGGTGATGATGTGGAAGTCATATCTCAGTGAGGGTTTTCTGGAGCAGGACCGTTGCATCTTTGCCAAACTTTACTGTCCTGATCTGGTGGGTGTGCGGGAGGTGCGGAGGCAGGAGGCTGCTCCTCAGCCCTTCAACTTCGTGTGCGTGCCTGTGCCCGAAGGCGGGGCACGCATTGGGGTGCGTGTGTACAATCTCTACGGCGC